>Ga0307375_10000565_pt1 | contig 45242 bp, 27 predicted proteins | sample TR1MG_FD_202531 | JGI IMG/M metagenome (GOLD analysis project Ga0307375, IMG submission 202531) | Soil microbial communities from Risofladan, Vaasa, Finland - TR-1 | ecosystem: Environmental > Terrestrial > Soil > Coastal area > Acid sulfate soil | place: Finland: Risofladan, Vaasa | collected...
ATCAGGAGTTGCAGAAGGAGTGGCGGCTCTGTCCCTATTGCGATACTCCGGTTGTGGATGAGGAAATCTCGCCGCCGCCGCAGTATTTGCCGCCCGTCAAGTCGGCGCCTGCTGCGCTCTCCGCTCCACACGAGTTGCGCATCCTCATTGCAGACGACGATCGTCTCGCCAGAACGCGGGTTGTGCATGCCTTGTCATCCCTGCCGTTCCGTGCGCAGATCACGGAGGCTGAGGACGGGGAGCACGCGCTCGAAGCCATTCGCCAGCGTGGAACCGACATGGTGATTCTCGACCGTCTTATGCCTGGCATGACTGGTGTCGATGTCTGTCAGGAGTTGCGCAAGAATGTGAAGACGGCTTTCATTCCTGTCCTCATGCTCACCGCCGACACTGACGAGGAACATCGTGCCGAAAGTTATCTCGTCGGCACGGATGATTACATGACCAAACCGTATTCCATCGACGAACTCAAGACCCGCGTCATCCGGCTCGCTCGCAGGACCTACGGTATCTAAGCGGCGTTCCCCTCGCGCGCTTTGCGGTGTAACATCGAATCCGCCGAGCGCCGACGCCGAAAGGATTGCGATTGCCGGCCTGTTTCTTTGCTACTGATCTTCACGGACGCACTGCTCGCTACGGCAAGCTTTTCGCCGCGATCGCCGCCGAGCGTCCCGCTGCCGTTTTTCTCGGTGGGGACCTTCTGCCCAGCGGCGCATCGCCGCCCGCCGAGCCGCACTTTCACGACTTTCTTCATGACTACTTGATTCCGGAGTTTACGCACCTCCGCGCTTCTCTTGGCGATGCCTATCCTTCCGTGTTTCTCATTCTTGGCAACGACGATCCTCGTTATGAGGAGGAATCTTTCTGCGGCGATGCTGCGGCAGAACTCTGGCAATATATCCACCAGCGAAAGGCGTCTCTTGGGGATCTCGCGGTGTACGGCTATGCGTATGTTCCGCCCACGCCGTTTTTGTTGAAGGATTGGGAGCGCTATGATGTCTCGCGATATATTCCGCCGGCCTGCGTCTCACCCGAGGAGGGTTGCCGGAGTATGGCCATCGATGAGATGGATATTCGCTGGGGCACGATTCACAAGGATCTCACCGCTCTTGCCGGCGACGCCTCGCTTGATCGCGCAATCTTTCTCTTTCACACTCCGCCTTACGACACTCCGCTTGATCGTGCCGCGCTTGACGGAAAATTATTCGAGCACGTCGAACTCGATGTCCATGTCGGCAGCATTGCCGTCCGCCGTTTCATCGAGCATCGTCAGCCGCTCCTCACCCTTCACGGCCACATTCACGAATCCACTCGCCTGACCGGTGATTGGAAGACCACGCTCGGACGTACCGTCTGCATCAACGCCGCGCATGACGGCCCGGAGCTTTCGCTTGTGCGCTTCGATCCCGAAGCGCCTGCCGCCGCTACGCGCGATCTGTTGTAGCCGCCTCCTGCGCATTTTTCATCGGCAATTGTCGCGCCGGGTCCGTAATCGCGTCGATCTTGATCGCAAAGCTGTCGCGCGCCCGGATGTTCTCGTCGGTCACAAGGTGCACGTCCAGCAATCCCTCCGTGCGATAGCCGGTCCGCAGGAAGTTGATCTCGCCAAGACACCGGCTCCAGCCTTCCAGCCATAGCAGCAGGTCTCTGCGTTGTTCTTCGTTCCCGTCGAAGTGCAGCAACAAGTCAATATCGCTCGCCGGTCCCGCCGATGCATTCTTCGTGCTGCCGATCAGGTAGAAAGCCTTCACGCCGAACTTCTTTGCGTCGAGTTGCGCCGCAATTCTCTGTGCCATGCGGAAGCGCCACCGCCAGTGTTCGTCGCCCGCCCGGTCTACAATTCCCACTTCCGGTTGCGCCTCTCCCACCACTTGTTGCCGCGGCGCCAGGTACCCCACCGCCTGGTCCAGGTCCGCATTCATCAGCACACGCAGCACAAGTCCCGCCGTCTCCCGCGTCACGTCGATCACCCGCAGTGTGTTTGAGAGATGCGCAAATTCCGGCAGAACTTCTTCCAGCATGTTGCGCGAGCGCAGGAAGAACATTTCATTGAACACCGTATGCGTGTCGTCCGGATACAGCGGCAGGTAGCGGATCGACGCTTCCACAAGATCCTGAAAAAAGTGCGTGCCGAACGACAGGTCCGGCAGGTAATTCCCCTGCTGTCGCGCCACCTCGATCAACATTGCCGTATTGTTGATGTCCGAGTATGTCACCGGAACTCCCAGCCGTATGTCGCCGCGGCTGCCCCAGCGTCCCGGCCCAACCAGGATAAACTGCCGTTTTGGCAGCAGCTTGTTCAGTCGCCCCACTGCGCGCCCTATGTCGCGCATCGCAAGCTGGTTTGAGAGTTGGCTGTATCCCTCCAGGTCCACGTAGACGATGTGGGTGACGTCCGGAACCTTGCCGTTCGACACGAACCGGTTCGCCGAAAACAGGATTTTGTCCTGCGGCAGGTTCTGCGGGATCGCCACCGGCGTGGCATCCGCTCCGTAGCTTTGCGGCCGCGATTGCAGCAGGTAAAAATCGTTTCCGTCATACGCGAATTCGATGTCCACGGGCGTGCCGAGTTTCGCGTGCAGAAGATTGAGTAGTTCGCGGATGCGCCCGACAAAAGGCGTATTGCGGATCAGCCCTTCGAAAGTGAACAGCGCGTCGCTGGTCTCGAAGTCCGGCACCGGCCCGATGGGCTGCTCAATGCGATCGTGTCCCACAATCGAAACAAGGTTTCGGATCTGTGAGTATTGCGCCCCGCAATAGCGAAGTAATTCGCTGGCATCCACGGTTTCGAATGCGTTCGCCTCCAGGTTGATAACGTCCACGCGTTTGGGCGAGTACTTCAGCATCTCGTCGACCGTCACGTTTACCCGCAGGTTTGGCTGTCCCGGCGTAATCAGCACCGGGTAGTCGTCGGACACGCGGTCCACTGCGCGTGTGCCCAGTCCCGGCACCATGCGGATCAGCCCGTCTCCGCGCTTGATTCGCGCCGACCAGCGGAATTCGTTGTTGCTGAACGCGACCCCTGAACATGCCGGAAGAAAATACTTCCCCAGCGTCTGACCCACCACTTCCTGGATCATGATGCCCATCTCTTCGTGCACGTCGAGCAGGCCTCTTTCCGCGCGGTATTCCGTCGGGTCCGGGCCGAAGATTGACGCGTATACCTCCGCGATTGCGTCCATCAGTGCCGTCAGCCGCTCTTCTTTTGTCCCGCGATTTCCCAGGAACAGGCTCTTGTACTTGCCTGAAAATGCCGATCCCGAGCGATCTTCCAGCAGGCTCGAACTGCGGACGATCAGCGGCGTGTCGCCGAACTCTTCCAGCACCAGCGCCAGTCCCTTCGTCAGTTCCGAGGGGAACGACGATCGCTTGAACAGCGCCACCAGGTGCGGATATTCCTGCCTCACCTGGTCGATCTCCATGTACTTGCGGTTCAATACGTCTTCCAGGTCGTTGTAGTGAATGAAGTGCAAAATCCAGTCCGACGTGATGTACCACGTGCGCGGCACCTTCACCTGGTGCAGCAACTCGCTCGCCTCTGGCGATTTGTCGATGATCTTCTTCGCCAGGAACAATCCCGCGCTCTTGCCGCCAAGCTTGCCGTGGCATCGTGGCGGGAAAATAATCCGTCCCAGCAGCTCGTAGAAGTCTTTGACCTCTATATAGTCTTTCGCGACGTTGATGAACTCCAGGTTCTCCGAAAAGAATCTCCGTATCAGCGAAACCCGCAGCCCCTTCTGCGTCGAGACCGAGAGTTCGTTCTCCTCCACTCCCGCGTGCCGATGCCGTTCAATGGCCTCGGCGATCTCGCCCAGCGACGTGTCCTGGCTCTCCAGCGCTCTCACCAGGAAGCTCGATTTCTCTTCCTTGATCCACGTTGTCAGCAGGCTCAGGATCTCCGTCTCGCTCAGGTGTTTCTCCGCGATCTGGAACACCTCGGACGTCACGTCCAGGAATCGTGCCGAGCTGTTCGGTCGCAGCGGACGGTTCTCGTCCTGTTCCGCTCCCATTGAGAACCCGCCGCGTTGCAGCAACTCCTTCGCCTGAAGAATGCCGCTCCAACTCAGGTGGTTGATGAGTTTGCGCGAGATTCGTTGCAGCAGCACGGGGTCCGTACCGCGCAGGAAATCCAGCACAACGCGCCACTCGTGTTTCTCCGTCGCGGCTTCTCCGGTTGCGGCCTCCCAGCCCTTAAACGCGCTTTTCAGCCGCCGCTGTGTCACCATGTTGCCGATTCGTTCCGCAACCGTTTCAATCAGCTTGCGCTCTTCCTTGAGGAACGGCCCCTCGTCCGACTTCGGCTTCTGCTCGCGGTAGTAGACTTCCACGCTCCCGCGCACTTGCCCCTGCACAACGATCTTTGCGCTTTGCATCCACGGCGTCGTATGGAAATCCTTCGGCTCAATCGCCTCATCTTCGAACGTGATGCGCGCCTGGCAGATATCCGGAAACTGCCATCCCGGCGGCAGGATCGCCATGATGTCGCGAAGTATGTCCTCCACCGGACGCTCCTGCTGGTTCAGGAATTCGTCCACCCGGTAGAGGCAGTTCAATTCCTTCGCGCGCTCTTGCAGCGCCTGCAGAATCATTGCGTATTGCGTATCGTCTGTTTTCATTGGCCTTTACTGTTCCGTTTGCCGTGCAGAGGCAAAAATCGCTCCCCGCGCCGTGCGTCCATCCACCCGGATCGAGATCGCCTTCGCCGGCCTCACGTGCCGCACCAATTCCGTTTCGCTCACAACTGGCTGTCGGTTCAGCCACTCCCAGTCAATCTTGAATGGACGATCATATTGCACCATGAAGTAGCTTGCCCGGAAGCTCGAAAGATTATGGAAGAAGTGCGAGCCCTGGCTCAGTTCCACGTTCATCTCCGGCAGTGTCGCTTCCACAATCGCCCGCGCCCCTGAGATCTGGCTCCAGTCCACCGGTATGCCGAGCGACGGATGCGAGCTGCCCCATCGTCCAAACCCAATCAGCAGATACTGTCTCTTCTGCTCCGCTAATTCGCGGTTGATCTTCCCAAGCTCCTCCGCGATTGCAGGCGTATGCAGCGTCGAAAAGTTCTCCGGCCTGACATACACAATGTCCTGCACATCGTCCCAGGCTCCGTTGCCCATCACCGCATCGGATGACACGATCACTCCCGGCGCCGTTAATTCTTCTTCGGCAATCTCCACCGTCTCGTCCGATACCATCATTGGCCGCACCTGCAGAAATCCCAGCCGCGCATGTGGGTTCTTGCCTCGCGGTTCTTCAATCGTCACCGCGAACTCAATCTCCACCTTCGCTCGCACGGCCTTCTCGGATGCCTTCAGCAGCGCCTTGATCAACTCGTTCAGCGGAAACTGTTCCCACACCAGCAGCGGCGCAAAGTCCACAACTCGCGGTCCGCGCACGCTCAGTCCCGGCACCATCCGGTCGCGTGCCCCGTCGTACGTTGAAGCCACAAAGCGTAGCACTTCGTCCGCTTCCGCGTCCGCCAGGTTGGCTCTCACCATGTATTCCACTTCGCTCACCGGATCATACGCCGGAGGCTTGCCCATGTTGATCGCCCAGAACTCAGCCTGCGTCCCGCGTATCTGTTCGTTCACCGAGCCGAACGGTGGCGGCTTCTTCGGATACGCCGGTGAATACGTCCATGCCACGCCGCCATCCACAATCGTTTTTCCCAGCCCCAGCGCCAGGTTCACCACTCCCTCTTCCGGACGCGCCGGCCCATTCGGATAGAAGTTGTACGAGCGCCCCACTCCCGCGATGTCCGGATAATAGCGGTCTCCGTGCCTGCGCCCCACCACTTCCTGCATGATCACCGCCATCTTTTCTTCGCGCGGTTCGCGGCCCGTCGTCCGAATGTAGTCTCTCGCTTCGCGGAAGTACGTCGACGCGTATACAAACTTGATCGCCTCCACCAGCCGCTGGAATCTCGTGTCCGCATCGAACTGGTTATTCGGAATCATCTTTGTTGCGTACACTCCCGCGAACGGCCGGTCCAGTGCGTCTTCCAGCAGGCTCGACGACCGTATCGCCAGCGGTGTCGTCACCTGGTCGATCAGCGCCCGCAAGTCTCCCAGCAGTTCCACCGGCAGGTCTGCCTGCTGGAACGCCATTCCTATGCGCTCATCCGAGAGTTCGTCCAGTTTTAGTTTGGAGAGGTGATTTTGTGCGAGAAATTCGTCGAAGAAATCCGTGGCGATCACTGCCATCGTCGGGACGTTCACCTCGAAGTCCCTTAACGCCGCCGTATCGATCTCTGTTGCGAGCAGGTCTTTGATGAACGCCAGTCCGCTCGCCTTCCCGCCGATCGAACCTCTTCCGATCCGCGTGAAGTGGAAAGTGCCATCCCAGAACTTCCGGTCGAACTCCGGCAGGTCTGCCGTTACGGTCCTTGGGGCGCTCATTCGCTGCCTCCGGACGGCTTCTTAAGATGACAACATATAATAAGATGCCGCGCACCGCTCTCTGCGATGCGCGGCTCCAACCTTATACCCAGCCGCGGTCGTGGCATGCCTGGGCAACGCGCCCAATGGCAATTGCATACGCCGCATCGCGCATGTACAGCTTTTCCCGCCGCGCCAGTTCTGACACTGCGTAGTAGGCTGCCGTCATCTTCATATCCAGCTTGCCCAACACTTCTTCCTTCGACCAGAAGTAGTTCATATTGCTCTGCACCTGTTCGAAGTAGCTGCACGTTACGCCGCCGGCGTTGGCCAGGAAGTCTGGAATCAGCAGGATGCCGCGCTCGCGGATCTTCACGTCCGCTTCCGGCGTTGTCGGTCCGTTCGCGCCTTCCGCGATGATCTTCACCCGCTGGCTGATCTTTCCGATGTTGTCTCCCGTCAGCTGGTTTTCGATTGCTGCCGGAATCAGTATGTCCACTTCCTGTTCCATCCATGCATCGCCCGGAAGCAGTTCGTATCCCAGTTCCTGCGCCTTGGCCTTGTTGATGCCGCCAAACCGGTCGGTGATCGACAATAGTTGTTGCAGGTCGATCCCCTTCATCTTGCGATACGTATACGAGCACTGGTCGTTCTGGTCCCAGCACGACACCGCGATCACCTTGCCGCCGAGCTGTTGATACAGCTCAATCGCGTACCGCGACACGTTTCCCAGACCCTGCACGCTCGCTTGCGTGTTCTCCGCCTTGATCCCCAGTTCCTTCATTGCCTCGCGCAGCGTGAACACCACGCCGTAGCCGGTCGCTTCCGTCCGTCCCAGCGAGCCGCCCATGCCTACCGGCTTTCCGGTGATGAATCCCGGGAACCTTCCGCCCATAATTCTTTCGAACTCGTCCAGCATCCACAGCATGTGCTGCGAGTTCGTCATCACGTCCGGCGCCGGAACGTCCGCTACCGGGCCCACGTTCCGCACCACCTGCCGAATCCATCCGCGGCAGAGTTGTTCCTGCTCCCGTTGGCTCAGGTTATGCGGATCGCAGATTACGCCGCCCTTCGCGCCGCCCAGTGGAATATCCACCACCGCGCACTTCCACGTCATCCACATCGAGAGCGCCTTCACCGTATCGATCGTCTCTTGTGGATGGAAGCGGATGCCGCCCTTGCCCGGTCCGCGCGCGTCGTTGTGCTGTACGCGGAATCCGCGGAAGATCTTCATCGACCCGTCATCCATTCTTACCGGGATGGCAAAGTGGTACTCGCGCAGTGGGTACCGCAACAGTTCCCGGGTCGCCGCGTCCAGCCCGAGGTATTCAGCAACTTTGTCGAATTGTGCCTGTGCTATTTGAAAGGAATTAAAAGCCTTGCTAGACATCTAACGTGCCCCCTTTTAATGTTGCGGATCACATTCCGCAAGCGCGTGAAGCGGTGCACCTTCCATCAAACTCGCGTGTCAGCTCAATCCGCCCGAAGCTGCGGATAGTTGCTGCGATTCTCTTGTATGTGGCTGGATCGCTTGACCGTTGATTTGCTAAAGGTGGAGGCCATACTTCATCGCAAGTCGTACCCCATCCACGGACCATTCAACTCCACGTTGGGATGATTACTAGCCCACGCGCGAGGGGTCCTTTGTGTGGCCGACTCTCAATCCAACACTAAAGCTTCCCGGTTGACGGTGATATGACGCACTAGGCCAAGTGACGCGATAACCTTATGGAACCAGCTATTTGCGAGATTCCCACGATGCTCGGCTTGAGGCAGGGGCGAGCTTCAGCTCACCGTACGGAGGCATTTCCCTTTCAACTTTTCACTCTTAATTTTCCACTTACTCAAACTTTCCAAATCGTACGGCCGGCACCCGCGGCACCATCAGATTTAGCCGTCCGACAGGATTGGAAGCCCATGCCGAAGAATGTCCGGGTATCACATCCTAAGCGCAGCGAAGCGTCGGATAGACGAGGCGAATATCGGTAGCGCACGGCTTCAGCCGTGCGAATTCACTAACACCTGGCGCCTAGTACCTAACACCTTCTTTCTCAAACTTCCCAAACCTTGCCGCCACCACCGGCAGCACCAGCAGGTTCAGCAGCGTCGACGTCGCCAGTCCTCCCAGGATCACGATTGCCATCGGTCCTTCAATCTCGCGTCCCGGAGCGCCGCTCCCCAGCGCCAGCGGCAGCAATCCCAATCCCGTTACCAGGGCGGTCATCAGGATCGGCACCACTCGTTCGCTCGCGCCGCGCATGGCCGTCTCCATGCTCCACGTCATTCCCTCCGCGGAAACCAGGTGTTCGTAATGCGAAATCATCATGATCGAGTTTCGCAGCGTAATGCCGAACAGCGTCACGAACCCCACCAGCGATCCCAGCGACAGCACTCCTCCAGTTGCCAGCGCCGCCAGCACTCCGCCCACTAGCGCAAACGGCAGGTTCAGCACCACCAGCATCAGGTTCCGCGTATTTCCCATCACCACCGACAGCAGCAGCAGGATTCCGAACGCCGCCAGCGTCGAGTGCACAATCAGGTCGCGCCGCGACCGCGCCGCAGCTTCGGCCGTCCCGGCAAATTCCACGTAGTTTCCCGCTTGCAGGTGCAGTGTCGCCAGTCGCTTCTGCGCCTCCGCCACGAACGATTCCACTCCGCGTCCCGTCACGTTGCACGTAATCGTCTGCACCCTGCGTGCTCCCTGGTGCAGCACGATGTAGCGCCCCGAGCTCTCGTGAATGTCCGCCAGTTCGCGCAGCGGAACGTAGTTTCCGTCCGGACTCCGCAGCGGCAGCGCTCCAATCTCGCTCACCGAACTGCGGTCTTTCGGCGGCAGGATCACGTCCGTGTCGAACACCTTGTTTCCCTCGTAAACCTGCCCCGTCACTTCGCCGCCGTATGCCGTGCGGACCGCGTCCAGCACATCCAGTGGGTCGAATCCCCACCGCTCCATCGCGTCCGGCCGCAGCTTCACGCTCACCTGCGGCATTCCCGGCGGCGACTGCACCAGCACGTCGGTTGCGCCCGGCACTCGCCTCAGTGTTGCCGCGACTTGCGCTGCTTCCTGGTCCAGCACGTCCAGGTCATTGCCCACTACGTTCACCACCACGCCCGACGTGTATCCCGAAAGCGTCTCGTCAATGCGCTCGGTCAGGAACGTGTTCGCCGAAAAATTCGCCCCCGGAAACTTCTCCAACTCCGCCCTCACGTCCGACTGCACCGAGTCCGGCGCGTTCGGCTTCAGGTCCACTTCGAACTCGCTGCTCTGCGGCCCCGGCGTATCTTCCGCCAGTTCCGCGCGTCCTACTCGCTGCGCCACCATCCTCACGTTCGGATTCTTCAGCAGCATCTTTGTTACCTGGTCGCCCAGCCGCAGAGCCTCGCCCACGGAAGTCCCCGGCACCGCCTGCATGTGAACAATGAAGTGTCCCTCGCGCAGATCGGGGATGAACGAACTCTCCAGGAAGGGAACCACTGCCACCGCGCCCAGCACCAGCACCACTACCGCCGCCATCACAATTACCGAGTGCCGCTCCACCACTTCCAGTGCGCCGTTGTACCGCCGCTTAAAGGCCCGCAGAAATCGCGGCTCCTGTTCCGGCAGATCGCGATTCGCCAGCAGCAGCAATGAAAGTGCGGGTGTCACCGTCAGCGCCACCACCAGCGACGCCAGAATTGCCAGGATGTATGCAACGCCCAGCGGCGAGAACAATCGTCCCGCCAGCCCCGACATCGTCAGCACCGGGATGAACACCAGTATGACGGCGAACGTCGCATAGACCACCGCACTTCGTACTTCAATCGATGCGTCGAAGACCACCTGCAACGTGGGCCGCGGATGCTCCGCCGCGCGATTCAGCCGCAGCCGCCGGTAGATGTTCTCCACGTCGATCACCGCGTCGTCGACCACTTCGCCAATCGCGATTGCCAGTCCGCCCAGCGTCATCGTATTCAGGCTGAACCCAAATCGTTCCAGCACAATCACTGCCGCAATCAGCGACAACGGAATTGCCGTCGCCGAAATCGCCACCGTCCGCAGGTTCGCCAGGAACAGTGACAGCACCACCACGATCAGGATTGCGCCAATCAGCAGCGAGCTTCGTATGTTATGCAGTGCGCGCTCAATGAATGTTGCCGGACGGAAGATATCCGTGTGCATCGTGATTCCTTCCGCCTGCATCGCCGGCTGCAACTCCCGCAGCGCGTTGTCCACCGATTGCGTCAGTTGCAGCGTGTTCCCGCCGTACTGCGCCGTCACCATCAGGATCACCGCCGGCTGGCCCATCACCGTACCTGCGCCAATCATCGGTGCTGGAGCTTTCTCCACCTGCGCCACGTCGCCCAGCGTCACGTTCTGCCCGTTCGTGTGCACCACCACCGTGCGCGCCAGTTCCTCCGGAGTCACCGACTGCCCCTCCGTCTGCAACACGATGCGCTGGTTGCCCGTCGAAACAAATCCCGCGCCGCGGATGCCCGTCGCCCGTCGCGCCGCCGCAATCACATCGTTGACGCCGAGGTTGTGTTCCTTCAGTTTTTGCGGGCTGAACTGGATTTGCAGTTGCTGTATCTGTCCACCAAAAATCTCCACCGACGCAATGCCTGGCACCGCCAGCAGTCTCGGACGGATCGTCCACTCCGCCGCCGTACGCATCTCCATCAGCGAACGGTTCTTCGATGTCAGCCCTACGGCTTCCACCATTCCCGTTGAAGATGTCAGCGGGGCCAGTCTTGGCGTGATCCCCGCCGGCAGTTGTCCCGTAATCGCGGAGAGTCGCTCCGTCACCACCTGCCGGGCGAGATAGACATTCGTATTCGCCCGGAAAATCGCCGTGATTACCGAGAGTCCCTGGATCGATCCCGAGCGCAGCAGTTCAATCCCGGAGACGCCGTTCACCGCGTTCTCAATCGGCTGCGTCACCAGCAATTCCACTTGTTCGGGAGAGAGGCCCGGAGCTTCCGTCTGGATCTGTACTTCCGGCGGCGCAAATTCGGGGAACACGTCGTACCGCGCCTGCTTGATCGAGTACAACCCGTAGAGCATCAGTGCGCATGCCAGCGCAATGACGATTCCGCGGAAGCGTAATGAAAATCGGACGATCGCATTCAACATCGTCGGGGTCCCCGTTTACGGCAAGTTCCTGACTCGTATGATTCACACGTGTCGATCTATGAGGTCGGGTGCCCCACGTTCGCGGCCTTCTTTTGGCCGATAACGTGGGGTCTTCGCCGCTTCTCTTCGTGCCCTACCCTTGTCGCGTGTTGTTCGCGACAGGGTGGGGTATTTGCTCGTGCCCTATCCTTCTCTCGCGCCATTTGCGACAGGGTGGTCTCTTCGTGCCCTACCCTTGTCGCGCGCCATTCGCGACAGGGTGGGGTCGTTGCTTTTGCTGACGACTAACGACCAACGACTGCCGACTCGTCAATCGTCATCATCATCCCCGCCCGCTGCTGCCGGCGGACGAGACTCTTCTGAAAGCATCAATTGCGCGCCGCCGGTTACCACGCGGTCGCCCGTTGCAAAATTGCTGGTCACAAAATATCCGTCGTCTACCGGCATCTCCGTGGAAACCTCGCGACGCACAAACGTCGTCGCTCCCGTTTGCACGTAGGCCCACGCCTTGCCCTGCCACCACAACACGGCCTTCCCCGGAACCAGTACGCCCTTCGTCCTCCCGCCGTTCGCCCACGAAGCGGAAAGATTCAATCCCGGAACCAGCCCCGCGCGAGCCGCCACTATATAAAGACTGCTGCCATGCTGGAATCGCGGATCGATCTGCGGGAACCCCGAAACGTAGCTCGCCTCCACGCGCCCTCCGCCCGGAAGTGTCAGCCAAAGTCTGCGCGGTGCCACCGTCGTTGAATCAGTCGTGGAATCAAATGTCACCTGCACCAGCAGCTCCTGCTGCCCGAGCACTCGCTTCATCTGCTCTGCGTCGCTCGTCATCCACCGTGCGACAGCCGCTCCCCATTGCTGGCGAACCGTGTCCTCCTGCAACTGCACCGCGTCTTTCGCAGCCACAAGATCGGCGTCCGCAATCTGCATCGCCGCGCGTTGAGCTTCCAGCGTCTTCTCGGCGACATTCTGGTGATCGTCGTACAGTTTTTTCAGCCGCTCGAACTCCTTGCGCGTCATCTCCAGCGTCGCTCGCGCCTTCTTCACGTTCGCTTTCGCCAGAGATGCGCTGCCCTCCAGCGTCAACAGCTTCTCCGCCGGAAGAATCACCGCCGCCGCAGTCGCCTCCTGCTGGTGCGAACTCGCCGCAAGTTGCACTGTTTCCAGTGCAAGCGTGGATTGGTCCTGTTTCGAGAGCGTCAGCTCCGTTTCTCCAGCTTTCACCGTTACTCGTGAGTTACTGGGGAGTTTCTGTGGGGAACTAGTCGCAGTGCCTTGCTTGCCACTGGCGAAAGCGACAATAAGAACGGCTACTCCCAGCACTGCCGCCGCAATCGCAATTTTTACGATCGTATTCCTGCTCATGGCGTCTCTCGCTTTGCGCCTTCCTGCGGCGCCTGCGCACCCTGCGCAATTGGCAATGTTGATGCGGGTTCCAGCGGCCTCTGCACCGCGTCTTCCAGCGCTCCCAGTGCCGCTTGCGCCCGGTAAACCGCCTGTGCCTCAGCGTCTTTTGCTGTTAACGTTTGTATAACTGCCGTCTCCACCGCAAGCCTGTCAGCCGCTCCCAGCGTCTGTTGGCGTCGCGTCGCTCTCTCCCGCTCTTCTTGTATCTTCAGAAAATCTCGTCTCGCGCGCAGCTCCTGCAAGCTCGCGTGATACGTCGCAAGCGCATTTTCACTGGCTCCAATCGCATTCGCCTGCACCGCCACAAAGCGCGCCGCCATCTCTTTCCGCTTCGCCATCGCCTCCGCCACCGGCCCCTGGTTGTGATTGAAAACGGGTAGCACAAGGTTGAACGCCAGCGAGAAGAGGTCGTTGCCTTCGTCGAAGTCGTATCCCGGCCCGATGACGACGTTGGGATATTGCTTTGCAATTTCCAATTGCAGGGATGCTTCCGCAACCGCATAATTGGCGAGTGCGGCGCGTATGTCCATGCGATTCAAAACCGCGTCGCGCTGAATTTCCTTCTCGGAAAAACTCTTCGGCGGATCGTCGTATCCGCGCCACGTGAACTCCAATCCATTCAGCGCCGCCACCGGAACTCCGATTGCCGCGGCCAGTGCCGCCCGGGTTTCTTCCACGCGACCTTCGGCTGCGCGCAACTGCACGCTGGCGCTGGAAAGATCCGCGCGCGCCGCATCAAGTTCCGGCCGCGCGATCTCGCCCGTGGATAATCGCGTTTGCAGAAGATGCACCACTTCTTCGTTCGTGTGTAGTGACGAACGCAGAAGCTTGAGATTGCGACGCGCATCGATATAGTCGAGCAGCGCCGCGCGCAACTGGCTGCGAACTTTCCATCCCTGCTGTGCGACCGCTATTTCCGCGGTGTTCGCGACATCCCGTGCGAGTTGTTCGCGGTGGCCGCGCTTCCCCGCGGTTTCAATCGGTATGCCGAGGTTGAAGTGAAAGAGCCATGGACTCTCCGGCGAAGTCTCTCCGCCGGGAGCTACGCCAAGCGATGGATTGGGCCTCTGCGCAGCCGTGATTTTTCCGGCTTCAGCCGTTGCAGACTGCGCCCGCGCTACCTCCATCGACGGATTGAAATAGAACGCCGCCAGTGTGAGCGTGTCCAGGTCCCACTTCCGAATAGGCCCCGCGCTCAGTGTGTGGCCCATTTTCGCGTGGATGAACATTCGCAAGCGTGGATCTTGCAGGGACCGTGCCCGCAGACTCGCCGCGGTCTGCGCGGGCGAGAGCGGAGCCGGATGGTAATGCTGATAAGCGCACGAAGTCAGCAACAGAACAAGCGTGAGCGCAGTGACACCTGTCGCTGATTTTCTTATTTGCATCTCTCGCCTCAAGCATGAGGGGATTGTGAGTCCTCGTCCGGCGGGTAATTGCGAGGACTCAGCGAACTAGACTTATATCTAAAGGAAAACAGCGCGTGAGTCACGAAGATTCCGCGCTGTTCACTTAGGTGTCTCCCATCTTCGTCGTAGCGTGCGCGGAGGCAATGTTTATGCGCCGTTTCAGCGTAATTTAAGGAACGAACTGCATTGCAAAAAGTTTCGCTCCACGCATGCGAAATACTAGTCGCACCGGCTTGCCGGCCAGTGAAGACACGTCGCTACCTTTGTTCAACCATGAGACGGTTGCCGCCACATTGTCCGTATTGACATAGATGCAATCGTCTACTGCATAGCCGGGAATCGGCTTGCCTTCTGCATCTTCGATTCCGACCTGCACGTCTCCTGTTGCCTCTGTCTTCACGTTGAGCACAAGTTTCTTTCCGGAGAACACGAATGGGCGTGTCTCCATCGTGCCTCCGGTATAGGGCGCGTCGGCGGATACAAAGCCGTCCAGACGCTGCACCACGCGGAAGATCGCGCGTTGCGGAGGCGTCCTCTGGAACCACGAGTGGTAGTGAGGGTCGCCGAGGTAGTACTGCCAGATTTCATTGCCGCGGCGAACCATGCCTTCGCCCATGTATGCCATGTGCAGTACACGGCCGCCGTGAATTCCGAGGCCGATGTAGACCGGACGCGGATAGCGCTTCCAGTGCACGCCGTCGCGGCTCACCGCGACCTGAGTCTCGACCACTCCAGCCCCGCGGCCTTCTGCTTTCGTGCCAAGAATCTGACGCGTCTCGGGGCCATCGCCGCGATAGTGGAAGTAAACGGCGGGGAACGCGACATACGTGTCTGGCGCCCACGGATACTTCACTGCTTGTGCAACGTAGATATCCGTTCCCGGCGCATCCTGAGGAATCGGGCCAAAGACCGCTGGAAACTCCACGCCGAATCCGCCGGCAGCGAGAGGCCCGTTGTCGAGAAACCGCGGCTGCGGTTCGCGCAAGCGCTCGTGCCTGGCCGTCTCCCATGTCTCCTGCTGGGTCACCGGCTTATAGGGCCATGGCTTGTAGAGGTTCGTCACGCTGGTGAAGACTGACTCGCGCTGCGTCTGTCCACCTGGCGTCATGTGATACCCGGAGCGGAAATACGCGAGGAACTTTTGCTGCTGATTGTCCCAGAAGACACTGGATTGTGAGCCCGACCAGAAGGGAAGTATCGCGGTTCTCCAGCGATGGACCGTGAAGCCATCCGGGGAACTGAAAAGGTAGACCTCGCGGCCCTTGATGCCGCTGACCAGCTTGTAACGTTCGTCGGGCGGAGCCGTCGGATCGAGGAAAAAATTGCCAAGCATCGCTTTGTTGGCCGTGACGATGTTCTTCGATCCTTTATATGTACCGTGTCCAAGATCGGGCAAGGTAAAGTGCAGCCCGTCCTTCGAAGTTGCTACCGCCAGCGAGTCATCCGGGCCTTCGTAATACAGATGAATCAGCCCATGCATGTCTTCCATGACGCTGATGTGCTTTGTAAGGTTTGGCGTCTGCTCCAGTACCACTCGTTCCCGGTGCGGTGGATTGACTCTGAAGTGAATGTACTCGGAGTGAGAGAGGATGGCGCCGTCAATGAACACGTACTTCCGGCTGCCAAGATCGATCGGCCCACTCTTTTCTTCCATTGCCTTGGTGAACAGCAGGGGAAGTGGTTTGCCGGCAGGCAATGTCATCGGGGGAGGCGCAGGCGCGAAGCTGCCGGGAGGCGTGAAGTCTCCCGTGTAGACATCGCCTGCGGAAAATCGCAGCTCGTCGATGCGGCCCTGGAATGGATGGCCCCAGACCCCATCCCTGGCGACCGTGAAATAGGCGGCGTCGCCATGCGGAAGCGCTTCCATGGCGCATGCGCGGGAAGCCTTTTGCAGGCGGCCATTCACGTAGTGACGAATGCGGTGTGTGGTTGCCGAGTAAACAAACGCCAGATGCACCCAGTGGCCGCTCCCCGGGCGGAGCCCGTGGCGATCGGTGGGAATTTCAATGCGGCAGTGCCCGGCCGTATTCTCCAGCAGGAAGTGCCTGTGGCCGGCGTCGAGTGCCAAGCGCGTGATCGCCGGATTCACTCCGCGCGGTCCCGTCCCCAACTCAAATACTGTTCCCGAGACCCGGGTGGCGCGTTCCGGCAGATACCAGAACTCGACGGTCCAATCGAAATTGCCGAGGTTCAGTTGCGTGTCGCTGGCGTTGGCGAAGGGGGCTTTGCGGAGATAATCCTCGCCGCTGGTCATCAGGGCGGCGAATTTTGCAGTAGCCCAGGTGAGCGGCTGAGCGCTCTGGTTGGGCTCTTTCGGCGGAGCACTCAGCCCGAACCGTGCCTCTCCTGCGGGGAACTTGAGCGGCGGATAGTCGACCGGATCGAGGGCGTTGCCGAATTTCCCAGGAACAATGCGCCCGCCAAGCCCGAGGGCCATCAGGTAGTCGTGCGAAGAGCTGTCATCGACGTCGGCACTGGGATAGAGCGCCTGGCTTTCGTCGAACAGCCAAAGTGCAATAGTTTTGCGGCTTTGAGTGGACTTGGAGGGAAGCTGCTTGGCCTGTACCGTGGAAGAAACAAGAAGAAACTGCAAAGCGATGGCGACGAGCAGCATGCCTCTGCGCACTCGAATATCCTCCCGCAATTCAACAAAAATTCCCTTCTGCGTCTTCTCCACCAAGTGAGACAGACAGGGGTACTGCTTGCTGACTTCGCTAAAAACAGATCAAGTGCTCAAGGTTATTGACGCAGTAAGTGAGCTATAGAGGCGGATGCCTCCGAATCCCTCGAACTATACACCGATTATGGTGTTGAAAAAGAAAAATAGAAAATAAACACTTATTTTGAAAACTATTCTTGACAATGTTCATCGAAATGGAAATAATTTGCTCCGCTCGTGGGGTTTCACAAGAAACACAAGTTCATTCAATTCACCTCCGACTGGAGAGTTGTTTATGCTTACTCGTTTCGCCCGATTGTTTGGAGTGCTCTGCTTAGCAGTTTTCGTGTGCCTGCCCGTAATTGCGCAGGAAAACACGGCAACAATTTACGGTAGTGTCACAGACCCGAGTGGTGCAGCCATGACGGGTGTCAAGGTGATCATTACGAACGAACTGACCAGCCGCGTCACTTCGACGACAACGAACGGCCAAGGTCAATTCACATTCAACTTTTTGCCAATTGGGCGCTACACGCTGTCGTTGGACCAGACTGGCTTTAAGCCTCAAAAGCGCACCGGGATGCAACTTGTGGCTGGCCAGAAACTTGGCCTGACGGTGAAGATGCAACTTGCGACTGCCACGCAAAGCGTGACGGTTTCCGGGGAAGAACCGATGATCGAGACGTCGAGTTCGGATCAGCTTTCGACGGTGAGTACTACGCAGGTTTCGCAATTGCCACTGGCAAAAGAGAACTGGACGACGTTGTTGACGCAACAGCCCGGCGCCACGGCCAAAACTACTGGACCGAACGGCGGCGGCTTGAGCATGAACGGATTGCCGCCGGGTGGCTTCTCGTTTACGGTCGATGGGACGAACGCTTCCAACGATCCTGAACTCCCAGCTTTTGGCTTTTACGGTTCGTTTAATCTGATCAGCGGCGTGAACAACGATGCAATCGCCGAAGTCAGCATTATCCAAGGCATTGCTCCCGCAACCGTTTCGGACACGATGTCCGGCAACGTCAATGTGATTACCAAGAGCGGTACGAATCAATTCCACGGCGACGTCTATGAGATGAACGATCCCAGCGCGCTGGATTCTCGCAACTGGTTCCTTCCGGCAGGCGACCGGAAGCCGCGTTCTACGTACAACCAATTTGGCGGATCCCTGGGTGGCCCAATCGTGAAGAATCGCGTGTTCGGGTTTGGCAGCTACCAGGGCGCCAAGCTGAGTGCGTTGAAGGTCATCACGGATGATGTTCCAACGCCCTACTTGATTAACAACAGTCCGGCCATCTATTCCGATATCTGGAAGGCATTTCCGACGGCGCCTCAGCCAGCCGGTAACCCGACTGCGTTGACCACGCAATATACGCGCATCGGTTCCACGGTGCAGAACGACAGCAACGGTACGATACGTTTAGATATCTATCCGACGCAGTCGAATATCCTCACGGTTCGCTACCTCCGGTCACGTCCGTACTCGAACAAGCCGAACATCGTGGCGATCGATCCTCGGGTGACGACCGGCCACAGCGACGAGTTCAACGCCAGCTTCATCCATACTGGTGGCGCTAACTGGACGTCGAGCACGCGATTTGGTTACAACCGCCTGCGGTTGAGCCGTGCCGACCAAGGGTTGGCGACCGACCTGGAACAGGTGAAGTTTGGATTTGACTCGCAGGGCGCGGAAAACTTCTCCAAGGTCGGTTCGACGTACACGTTCGAAGAAGGCATTGCCATCAATCACGGACGTCAGTCGATTCAGGTTGGCGGCATCGTTCAACAGCAGAATGCAGGCCGCATAGACCTGAATACGGCTACTGTCAGCTACAGCAGCCTTAGCGACTTCCAAAACAATATTCCGAACCAGGTGGTCATTACCTATGACCTGCCCCAATTCCGGCTCCGTACCTATCAGTTCGGCGGTTACATCCAGGACGACATCAAGGTGTCTCAGGCGCTGACTGTAAACCTGGGACTGCGCTACGACTACTTCACGGTGCCACAGGAAAAGAATGGCCTTGTGTTTGATCGTGGCATCGATCCCAATAACCCTCAATTGGGCATTGGCTTCGGTCCTTATCGCCCCGCGAACAATATGTACAACGCGGATTACAACAATTTCGGTCCTCGTGTGGGCTTCGCATGGGGTCTGGGCGCGGATCGCAAGACTGTGATTCGTGGAGGTACCGGCATCTTCGTAAGTCCACACCCGATTTTCGGTGGCCCGATCGAAGAACTGCAGGCCTCAGCGACAACTCCGTTCCGCATCTATATCAATCGCTCGCAGGCCCTTGCCGCCGGAATCAAGTACCCAGTTACGCGCAGTCAGTACCAGGCGATTCTGCAAAACTTGCAGACTTCGGGGGTTATATCGTCGAACTTTGCGAACACCGCGATCGATCCGAACTTCCCCAACCCCTACAGCATTCAGTGGATGATCGGTGTCGAAAGACAGTTGCCGTGGGGAATGGTCGGATCGGTGCAGTACGTAGGAACACGCGGATTGAAGCTGAGCACGGTGATCCAACAGAACCTGCCGAATCGCACGACAGGTATCGCTCCGGATCCCACTTTCTCGCAATTCCGCCTCTATGTGCCATTTGACAACAGCAAGTACAACAGCCTTCAGGCCTCGTTGCAAAAGCGGATGTCGAACGGCTTCATGTTCAACCTCTCGTACACCCGCGCGACTAACAATTCATTGGAGGATGCGAACCTCCTGCTGGAGAACCCGCCGCAGGATCCAAACAACCTGCACGCCGATTGGGGTCCGACTTCGTACTCGATTCGCAATCAGTTCAACGCGAACTTTGTTTACGACGTTCCGGTCCTGACGTGGCTGAAGACGTCAAACTCTGTAGTAAAACAGGCCCTTGGCGGCTGGGAAGTTTCGAGCGTCATTACAGCAGACGATGGGTTGCCGTGGAACATCACGAACGGTAATTCGTCCTATCCTTCAGATCGTCCGAATGTCGGTACTGGTTCGTTTACTCTAGGCAATTACCAGGGCACGCCACAGTACAACTCGGGTGTTGTGCAATTCCTGAATCCGGCGGCGTTCTCGGCGGTTCCAATCGTCGGCGTCAGCGGTGCGCAGGCGACCCCGGGCAATCTGGGGCGTGATGCGGTCTGGGGTCCCGGCAGCTTCGATATCGACGGGACACTGCGCAAATCGTTCTCGATTACCGAGCACGTGCACCTGATGATTCACGGTGATTTCCTCGATCTGTTGAATCATCCGAATTTCAGCGGACTGGTGACGAACACAAGCAAGGGTTCCTTTGGCCAGCTTACGTCGGCGACCAGTCGGCAGGTTCAGATCGGCGCAAAGATAAGTTTCTAGGCTCCCTCCGCAGCAGAGGTTAATTCGGAGGCGGCTTCTCAAAGGCCGCCTCCCCTTTTTTTCATGATCGATGCAACGCAAACCTATCTCTGGGAGTGACCATGCAGCACGTGCGCACTCGAGTTACTTACCTATTGTTTGCCGCCTTCCTCATTCTCGTTTTCGGCGTGGCGGTCGCTGCGAAAGATAAAAGCAAAAAGCCGGGGCCGGAAGATGGCGTACCGTCCTATGTGAATTCGCTTGGAATGAAGATGATTCGCATTCCGGCCGGCACGTTCGAGATGGGCAACGGCGCGGCAACGGATCCCAGCAAGTTAGGTCAGTATCCTGGACTCACTAACGGGGACTACGACGAGCGCCCAGTCCACAAGGTCACAATCTCCCATGCGTTCTACATCTCCGAGGTAGAGGTGACCGCCGATGAGTACCACCAGTTCCGCATGGATTACCAGGACAACAGTAAGTTCTCGCCTTCTGCCACTGGAATGAGTTGGTACGAGGCGAATGCGTTTTGCCAATGGTTGAGTAAGCAGGAAGGGCGCCCATATCGTTTGCCGACCGAAGCTGAGTGGGAATACGCGGCCAAGGCCGGCGGCGACAAGCTGTTCGGAAATTCGGACGAACTGCCCAAGAACGGCGAGCCGAACAAATTCGGCGTAAAGAATATGAACACTGGCGCGCTTGAGTGGGTATCGGACTGGTACGGTCCATATTCGCCGGATGCGCAGGTCGATCCGGTGGGACCAGCAAGCGGATGGTCAAAGGTGGTGCGCGGCGGGGGGATCGTGGCCCCCGTGGGGCATCCGGCGCCGGACAAGCCGTGGAGTCAGCACGACACTCTGAATGGGGAAGCTCCGTACTATCGCCGGTCAGCGAACCGGGCGAGCGCTCCGCCGGATTACAGTGGTCTGCACACAATTGGCTTCCGAGTCGTGGAAGGGCCGATGCCTGAGACCAAACCACTGGCCGTTGTGAAGCCGTTCCCGGAGATGTTCATCAAGCAGTCGGGAGTCCCCGCGGCAGACGGCCCGAAGGCGCCGTGGTTCCGGCAGATGCCCATCATGCCGATTCCTCCGGAAAATATGTATCACGATGAAATTGTTGCGGCCGGTGTTGACCCGGGCGTGAACGGGCACAATCACTCGGCAAGCGTTGTGGTGGCGCCGAATGGCGATGTCATCTGGATCGGGTTCTCAGCGCCGACGCCAGCCACAGAGTATGTGCCGGGAACTTCATTCGTCATCGCGCGCAGAAGGTTTGGCTCGGACCAGTGGGATATGCCACAGGTCTTTTACGACTTCGCAGACGTGAACGATCAGTCCGCGCTTCTATGGAATGATCGCGGAACACTGAATCTATTTACGGGCGGCGTGGGTCTTGTGAATGTGCCATTTCGCCGTCAGATCTCACGAGACAACGGCGCGACCTGGACGGCGCCGGAGCTTCCGCTTCTCAGCGCGCCACCGGGTGGTTTTTCGCCGCAACCAATCACGACAGCATTCCGGCTGAAGGGATCGATTTATGTGCCATCGGATGCAGTCGGTACTTCGTCGCTGTTGTGGGTGAGCGACGACAACGGAAAGACCTGGCACGACGCCGGAGGGCGCACATTCGGCCGCCACACGACGTTCGTTCCGCTGAAGGACGGAAACATTCTGGCCATTGGAGGAAAGCTTACGAACATCGATGGCTACATGCCGGAAGAGATCTCGCGTGACGGCGGCAAATCATGGAGCAAGCCGGTAAAGACTCCGTTTCCGGCATTGTCGAGCAACCAGCGGCCGATCGTGCTGCGACTGACGGACGGACGATTGTTCTTCGCGTCGGACTGGCAGAATCGCAAGGGCGAGCAACCGGCGGGCATTACGCAACACGGTTCCTTCGTGGCGCTCAGCAGCGATGAAGGGAAGACCTGGCACATCAAAACGCTGCCCGGCACGCTCCCACACGAGTCGATCGCATTTCCTAACCGTAAGGACTGGAGCAGGTCCTATAACGACTATGGAACGCTGGGCTACGTGTGTGCGGCGCAAGGGCCGGATGGTCTGATTCACGTCGTCACCAGCATGAACCACCCCTCGCAGGAGTTTGAATTCAACGAGGCGTGGATTCTAGCGAATTCAGATGCCAGCGTTGCCGCCAGGATCAAGGGAGCGCCGCGCCCGGTGCACGGTGTCCAGCGATCGAAAGACGGGAAGGTGCTGGCGACGTGGAATGGAAAGGTCGATGCCAACGGGCGCTTCGTGCTCAACGGCCCGGAGACTTGGCACTACGTCGACGGAGCAAAGGCGTATGAGGCAACCTACCGCAATGGTGAGAAGGTTGGCTCAGAGATCTACTGGGGTAAGGATGGCAAGAAGATGTGGGAGTGGCAATACTCGCCCGACGGAAGCAGTACATGGACGCAGTATTGGGATAACGGTCAGAAGAAAAGCGTTTCGCATTGGAAAGACGGAAAGGCCGAAGGTTCGGCAACCCGCTGGACTTATGACGGGAAAGTAAAAGGACAGTATGAATTCAAGAATGGCGCCTTGGTACGCACTGGGCGCTCTGGACAGTAACCTGGCTTGAGACTCACGCGGAATGAATTTCCGCGAGGAGAGGACGATGAATCGACGCGATTTTATACAAGGTTCAGGTGGCGCACTGGCTGCTCTCTCCCTTGGGAAACTCGCTTCGGTGACGGAGGCAACGACTTCTCGGCCGTCGGCGAAACGTAAGACCCCGAACCTACTGTTTATCATTACGGACCAGCAGCGCAAAGACACGTTGTCGGTTTACGGTAACAACCAGATCAAAGTGCCGAACCTGAACAGGTTGGCGGCTGAGAGCGTGGTTTTTGAGAACTACTACGTGACGCAGCCGCTATGTACTCCATCGCGTGGCAGCCTGATGACCGGGCTCTACCCGCACAGCCATCACTCGTACAACAACAATGTCGTTTTGCCAGAATCAACTCCGGTGCTGGTGCAGTTGCTGAAGAAAAAGGAGTACGTCTCGGCGTACTTCGGCAAGTGGCACCTCGGCAACGAAATCTGCAAGCAACACGGATTCGATTACTGGGAAAGTACAGAGGACTACTACAACAAAAACGGCTATTCGTGCGACCTGAAAGTCTCAGGCTACTCGGATTGGCTGATTGCTCACGGGCAGAAGCCGGACGATCACGGCAAGTTTTCGCGTGATGCCGCGAACGCCATGCCGGAGGACTTGAGCAAGCCAGCGTACCTTGCGGACATTGCCAATAACTTCATGACAAAGCAAAAGGAAAAGCCGTGGGTGATGTACGTGAGCTTCCTCGATCCCCACACGCCTTTCCACAGCGTGAACGACCACCTGTACGATCCGAAGGACATGAAGCTTGGCGACACATACTATGAGAAGCCCGATCCCACGTACCTCGACCGCCAGCAGGCAATTCGCGACGTTCTAATCAAAGGGTATGGCGAATACCAGGGCTATCTCTCCTCCCCCGAGGCCACCAAAGTAGAGAAGGCACGTTACTGGGGGAAGATCTCGCTGGTGGACGAGATGATCGGACGTATTCACAAGAAGCTCGCCGAACTGGGAGAGGATGACAACACGATCATTGTCTTCACGTCCGACCACGGTGAAATGATGGGTGACCACAGACTGATGTTCAAGTCGGTGATGTTCCAACAGGCGATCCAGGTGCCGATGATAGTGCACGTGCCGTGGCTTAAGGGCAAGCCGCAACGTGTTCCGCAAAACGCCAGCGGCGTCGATGTGGTGCCAACGCTGCTTGAACTGATGTCACAGGAGATCCCGGCACACTTGCAGGGGCGCAGTTGGGCGCCATACTTCGCCGGGAAGGAAGAGTTCCCGGAGCGCGATGTCATCATCGAGTGGAATGGCGTACCGTGGCCTCCCAAGCTGATGAAGGCTTACTCGGAGCCGCTGCGGGCCATCGTAACTGCGGAAGGCTGGAAGCTGGTGCTGGCTCCCGAGGGCGCCGGCGAGCTATTTAACTTGAAGCAGGATCCGGAGGAGAAGACAAACCTCTTCTATCGTAAGGATTCGCTGGAGACGGTCCGCATGCTTGTACACCGCATTCACCTGTGGCAGGGTGCCACCGGCGATACCCCGATGCCATTTGACGAACTGGCATGGGAAGCGCGGCGTCAGAAGTTCATCCAGGAAGGTGTGCCGAACCTAGGGTAGTCTGCATCGTTCCTCCCATGCTGTGGGCAGTTCAGGAGTTTGACTGTCCACAGCACTTTTTGTACTTCTTGCCGCTGCCGCAGGGACAAGGGCCGTTGCGCTCTGCTGCAACTCCCTGCTTTGCCGATTCCTTCTCTGCAATCCAATCCATCACGAACGCCGGCGCGCGCTGCTGGCGGACCTGTTCGGCCATGAACTTCATGTATGGGTCTATGTGCCGGAAGAAGATCTTGTAGCCCGCGCAAAGATAATTGAGACCGGGCTCGCCATCGGGCGTGGAAATAAAGCGGTGCTTGGGGCACTCGCCGTTGCAGGCAAACCGCACGGAGCATTCGCGGCAGTATCGCGGGAGTGTGTCGCGCTTGTCGAGGCCGAACTGCTGCTGCTGTTCGGACGTCGCAAGCCATGAGATGGGCTGCTCCAGGATGTTTCCCAGCCGGTTGCGTGAGTAGACAAAGTGGTCACAGGAATAGAGGTCGCCGTTGTGCTCCATCGCCAGCGCGGAGCCGCAAGTGGGAGCGAAGACGCAAAGGCTCTGCGGAACTCCGTACCAGCTTTCGAGCGCGACGTCGAAGATCTGCACGAAGTATTGGCCAACGTCGTTGCGCACCCACTCGTCAAAGACCGCGCAGAGAAACTTGCCATACTGCGAAGATTCCACCGACCATGAGGCGACATTCGCGCGTTCGGTGTCCTGCGGCGAGATCAATACCAGGCCATCCGGGTTGGGCTCGATGGAAATGCGCTCGACAATTGGGATGAACTGCATGAAGGTGCTACCCAGTTCCTTCAGGAATCGGTAGACCTCAAGCGGGTGGTACGAGTTGTTACGATGCACACACGTCAGCGTGTTGAATTCGACGCCGTGGCGCTTTAGTACATCAACGCCACGCACAACGCGATCGAACGTCGGCTGTCCACCTTTGTCGACGCGATAAAAATCGTGCAGTTCGCGTGGGCCATCAATCGATACTCCAACCAGGAACCGGTTCTCCGAAAGAAATTTGCCCCACTCATCATCGAGCGTTACGCCATTCGTCTGGATGGTGTTCTCAATTCTCTTGCCATTGGCATAACGCTGCTGGAGCTTGACTACTTCGCGGAAGAAATCCACGCCGAGAACGGTGGGCTCGCCACCCTGCCATGCGAACGCCACGTTCGCCGTTGGCTGCGACTCGATGTACTGGCGAATGTAGGCTTCCAGGACATTAGGCGGCATTCTCCACTCGGAAACATCGTGGTAGAGATTTTCTTTTTCGAGATAGAAGCAGTACTTGCAGTCAAGATTGCAGAGCGGCCCTGCCGGTTTCGTCATGACGTGAAAAGGCGAGGACATGAAAATACTCCAATCAGCCATTGTTCGACACTGCGGCACTTGCACCGCCAGTGAAGGCAGAACGCGCGGAGCTGAATCGCGCGAGAAGCAAAACCAGTATTCCAGCCAGGAGCATTGCACCGGACATGCAGAGGATTCCAGGACGGTAGTCGTGGGCGTGGCGCTGCAGCGCTCCGTTCAGGTACGGGCCCCAGAAACCACCCAGGTTGCCGATTGAGTTGATGAGCGCGAGTCCTCCGGCGGCGGCGCTGCCGGTGAGGACCGACGACGGCATCGCCCAGAAAGGACCAAACGTGCCGTAGATTCCGGAGACAGCAACACAGAAGGCGATCAGTGCTCCCACGGGATGATGCATGTAGGCGGCTACCGCAAGACCGATGGCTCCCGCAAACGCAGAGACGGCTACGTGACCGGCACGTTCGCCGCGCACATCCGAATGGCGAGCCCAGAGCACCATGGCGACCGCTCCTACCAGGTAGGGGATGGTCGTGAGCATGGCTACACGGGCATCGCTGCCATGGGACAAGCTTTTAAGAAACAGCGGTAGCCACATGGTGAGACCGTAAAGTCCAAGCACCAGCAGAAAGTAGATCACGGAAAAAAGCCATAGCATCGGGCTCGCCAGTGCCTGGAAGATGGTCGCGCGGTTGTGATCCTTGTACGCTTCGCGCTCACGGCGAATGGCGGTGACGATTGTCTCGCGTTCGAATCGAGTAAGCCACGGGGCCTTCTCGGGGTTGTCCGCCATGAAGAAAAAGACCACCACTCCAAGGATGATCGAGGGAATGCCTTCACACAGAAACAAGAGTTGCCATCCGTGCAATCCAAGTGGCGCATGTAGCGTGAGCAGCAAACCGGAGAGCGGACCGCCGACGACGCCGGAGAAGGCAACAGCCGTCATGAACAAGGCAACGATTTTGGCCTGTAGCGATGGTGGGAACCAGTAGGTGAAGTAGAGCAGGATGCCCGGGAAGAAACCGGCTTCGGCGAGCCCGAGGAGAAACCGGACGCCGTAAAACTCCATTGGAGTACGGACGAACATAGTGCAGCAGGAAATGATCCCCCACGTCACCATGATGCGCGCGATCCAGAGCCTGGCGCCCACTCGCTCCAGGATCAGATTGCTTGGAATTTCAAAGAGGAAGTAGCCGACGAAGAAGATGCCGGCGCCGAAGCCATACACGGCGTCGGAGAATGCGAGATCCGGCTTCATCTGCAAGGCCGCAAAACTCACATTCACGCGATCAAGATAGGCAACCAGGTAGAGAACAAACGTAAACGGGACGATGCGTCGAATGACTTTGCCGAATACTGCGCGTTCGGAATTCTCCGTCTCCACCGCCGCATCTACCCGTTCCATGGTCGCCTCACGAGTATTGGGAGGCATCGCCACATGGCGAATACCCCCCGAGTCCGGTGCGCTCTACTACTTCGATCCGGATGGTTTGGGATCGCCCTTGAACTTGCCGACCGTGCCGCCCTCGCGAATCCAGGCTTCACTGAATGTCACGTACTTGATGGTCGCGCGACGGAACGTGTAGGCCATGTGCAGGTTGCCGTCCGGTCCCTGCTTGATCGAGGGATAACTGTACTCGTCGTGTCCAACTTTGTCGGGCAAGTCGTATTCGGCATCCTTGCCGGGCGTGCCGGTTTCCACGTCGCGCACCCACGGCCATGTCTTGCCGCCATCGACGGAGAGCGCCACAGAGAGTGGTTTGCGCTCGGCGGAGGTGGGTTTGCCACGCTTGTCCGTCGCATTAACGTTGTTAAACGCAATGACGATGTGACCATCCTTGAGCAGCGCGGCCTGGACGGAGGCATTGTTGTTCGGAAGCTGAGTGGCCACGGGCGGCGCCCACTTGCATCCATCGGTAGATTCACTCCTGTAAATCCAATCCGCAAAGCGGCTGCGGAAGAAGGCCACGAACCTGTGCGGAGCAAGCTGCAGGACGGTCGGTTGTACCAGTCCGCTCGAGTCCGGCACGTCGCACTCCTTCCAGTGTGCGCCGCCGTCGCTTGTGATCTTCATGGCGGAGTAGTTGCTTTCCGCGCCGGTAATGATGCCGCGGCTCGGTGTGAAGTACATCGGCATGATCCACTCCTTGCCGACGATGAGGAGCGGGTGCCGGTCGTAGGAGCCTGGCTTTGTGAAGAGCGGCTTGGTATGGGTCCAGGTGTGGCCGTTGTCGGTCGAAGTCATCTCCATGATGATCGAATTTGCCTGTCCCTTGCCTGCCAGTTGTGCCGTATGAAAGAGCCATAACTTGCCGGTGGGATCGCGGAAAAGCACAGGGTTCTGGAACGAGTATTTGGGCTCGCGCGCAAGAACCGCGGGCTTCGTCCATTGATCGGATCCCTTGGCGAGCCGCGAGAGCACAATCGCAACGTCGGACTGGCCTTCGCGTGAACCGGAGAACCATGTGCAAAGGAGATCTCCATTGGGAAGGAAGAGCAGATTGCTGGCGTGCGAGTTGGCAAAATCAACGGGAAGATACGCTTGGCGAACGCCGTTCGGTCCGGGCCGGACCACACCATCGTAGACGCCGGGTTTCTTGTCTTGTGCGATTGCCAGCAGACAGAACAGAGCAACGAACGCGGTGAGTGCAAATACTTTTCGGGTCACGGTTCCCCCTCGTGCTTTCAATGTGGGCTGCGCTTCGTCGTCAAACGATACGTAGCGAATGATGATGTATTGGTACGAGCTGCCGATCACCCCGATGCGAGCAACTCGCGAAAGACCTGGTACAGATTGGACTTCAGTTCGATTCCAATGCCTGGTTCTTCCGGCACGCGAACATATCCATCCTTGACTTCTGAGCCATCGGCAAATCCACCAAAAGGCTGAAATACTCCGGGATAAGATTCGTTTCCGCCGAGCCCCAGTCCGGCCGCGATGTGAAGCGTCATCTGGTGTCCGCCGTGCGGAATGCAACGCCGCCATGACCACCCGTGCTGGCGGAGCATATCGAGCGTGCGCAAGTAGTCGACAACGCCATAGCTGAGCGCCGGGTCCATTTGCAGAAACGAGGTCTCGCGATTGAGTCCGCCATAGAGAACCAGGTTGCGCGAATCCTGGTACGAAAACAGATTCTCTCCCGTGGCGAGCGGCGTTGTAGTGCGCTCGGCAACACGAGCCAGCAACTCATAATCGAGCGGATCACCCGGTTCCTCATACCACATGAGTTTGTAAGGAGCGATTGCGTCGGAGAACTCAAGCGCGGCGGGCAGGTCGAATCGGCCATTCGCGTCCACGGCGAGATTTTGGCCTTCCGGCACCACTTCCAGAACCGCTTCAATTCTGCGGAGATCGGTGGCAAGTGGCGCGCCGCCAACCTTCATCTTCACGTGCTCGTAGCCGAGGTCGCGGTATCGCTGCATCTCGTCGCGGAGAGCCTGCAGATCGTCATCGGGATAGTAGTAACCGCCGGCGGCATAAACATAGACATTGGGGTCCGCCGGTCCCTGTCCAAATCGCTCGGCAAGAACGCGGAAGAGCGGCTTGCCTTCGATCTTGGCGACGATGTCCCAGAGCGCCATGTCGATGGCGCCGACCGCGGCGGAACGTTCTCCATGCCCGCCGGGCTTTTCGTTGCGCATCATGACGGCCCAGCACCGGGCAGGATCGAAATTTTCGCCGGTCTCGTCCAGCAGTTCGGCAGACGGAGCCTTTAGCAGTCTGGGTGCGTGGCGCGCGCGAATGATGGCCGATTGCGAATAGCGACCGTTGGAATTGAATCCGAATCCTACGACCGGCCGGCCATCACGTACAACGTCGGTGACAACCGCGACAATAGAAGCTGTCATCTCGGAAAAGCTGATGACCGCATTGCTCATTTCCGAGCGGATGGATACCGTGCCGTCGAGGATTTTCGTAAGTCTCATGGTCGCTTCGGTACCGACGGCAAACGCCTCGGCGAGGAACGTCAACCTTTCTTCAATATGTCCGCCATGTCACGTGTCGCAGCCAACAACCCGGCGATAATCTCCTGCTCCCGCTGTTCGTTGATGCGAATCAGCGGCACAGACACGCTGACTGAAGCTTCCACTTTGCCGTTGGGGGAGACAATCGGCGCGCCCATGCAGACGCCGCCTTCCATCGCCTCGCCGCGGTCATAGGCGTAACCCGCCTGGCGTATGTGGTCGAACTCCGCGTAGATCGCATAGCGGTCGGTTACGGTGTGTTCCGTGCGCTTGATCAATCCGTAGACCTCCAGAATGCGATCCGCAACCTGGCGCTCTTGAAGGGCCGTGATGGCTTTTCCCATGGAGCTGGCGTAGGGAGGGAGAACGCGCCCCACCTTATTAATAGCCCGGATGTCGTGAAAGCTTTCGATGCTGTCGAGCACACCGATGTGATCTTCAAAGAGAAATGCAACGCTCGTCGTCTCGTCGAATTGCCGGGCGAGAGCCTGCAACCTGGGATGGATAAGTACGCGGATTTTGTCCGCGCGCTCGCGTAGCTTTCCATGCAATACTTTGGGCGCTAAGCGGTAAGAACCATCCTCGTTTTGACGCAAGTACCCGCGAGACTCCAAGGTGACCAGCACTCGGAAGAGAGAGGACTCGGGCATCTCCGTGCGACCGGAGATCTCCTTCAACGACAGCACGGTACTGCTGTCTTCAAAACAATCCAGAACATCAATCGCCCGCGTGACCGCCTTGGATAGGTACTGATCCGCGCCGCCCGGTTCTTTTCCCTCGGCGTGGTCCACGCTCGACTTTGGGCGACGCCGTCTTACAGATGCTGTGGGATCCATAGTTAACCCCTTACCTCACAATGTATTGGAATTCGCTTTCAGAGTGTAATGCGTCTCATGCAAATCATATTTCCTAAAGCGTCTCCAACCACCAGATCGCCGACTTCTCCCCCACGACTCGCTGTTTACTATAAGACGGATTTTGCTAAATTTCAATAAAACTGGAAATTAATCATGTTAGATGGAAATTATAGCTTGACGGGCTCAAGTTAATGTGAAGAATATCCGAAGAAGTCGCAACGCACTCAGCGACCCAGATCAAGTTGAGTATGGGGTGTTTGTTGGTTTTTGAATCCAGATTTGATGGCAATCTGTCTGCAAATGTTCCTGACGTCTCCGGCGGGCCGGATTGCAGGGACGATGACGATAGAGATGAGCAGTCGGGGCAATTACGCTGTCTTGCTGGTCACGAGGGAATACAGGCCGAAGGCGGGTGACAGCGGGCGGGATTCGGCACGATGCTGGCGAGGATCGGCGGAGCACGAATGGCTGCGAAAGACCGCAAGGAATTGTGATGGGACGTAGTTTCGATCTACAGTGCGTTTTGGTCGCGGACGATCTGACGGGTGCTTGCGACGCTGGCGTGCAATTCGTGAACAGAGGGCTCCGTTGCGATTTGCTCCTTGAGCCGGAATACAGCCTCGCGTCGCAATTGCCGGACGTGGTTGCCTGCACCACGGACAGTCGCGGAGATTCCGAAGAGGAGGCCGCAAATCGAGTTGCTATTGTCGCCTCCAAGTTTGGCGCGCTGTCTCCGCAGTATGTCTTTAAGAAAATCGATTCTACTTTTCGTGGTAATGTCGCGTCCGAAATTCAGGCGTGCATGGATAGTTTCGAGTGCTCATGTGTGCTGATTGCACCGGCGTTCCCGGCGATGCAACGTACCGTGGAGCGCGGTGTGTTGCGGTGGAACGACTGTTCGGGCGCCAGTAAGCTCGATATTCATTCCGCTCTTTGCAAGTCATTCGGCAATGTCGCGAATATTCAAACCGGCGTCGCTGGCGAAGCGGAGCTGGCTGATGAGATGAGGCAAGCCGTAGCGGCGGGAACGCTGGTGCTTCTTGCGGACGGCGCTTCACAGGAAGACCTGAGAAAAGTGGTAGTCGCGGGTGCGCGGCTGCCGGGCCGCATGCTCTGGGTGGGTTCGGGCGGACTGGCGATGGAACTTGCGAAGCATCTCCGGCCAGGTCAGGTGGCGCTGCACGGAAAGCTCGCCCATGGCAATGGTCCGGTGATTTTCTGCATCGGATCGGACCATCCGGTGACAGCTGCACAAGAAGAATTTCTGCTTCGGCAGGCAGACGCGGAGACCGTGAATGTGAGCCGCGCCTCGGTAGACTCCGCACGCAGGGCGCTGCGTCAGCGTCGCGACATCGTTTTGCGAATTCGCCGTGGCGTTACAACGGAACTCGAGTTTCGCGATTTCTTTCTCGCGCTGGAAGGCCTGCCGATGGCGGGCATGCTGATGAGCGGCGGCGACACTGGCGCAATGGTTTGTCGAGCGCTTCGCGTAAACGCGATTCATCTCGAAAGTGAAATCGTGATCGGGCTGCCCTGGGGAGTTGCGGTTGGTGGAGTTGCCCACGGGATGCGCGTTGCGACCAAGTCTGGCGGGTTCGGCGCAGAAGATGCGCTCATTCGCGTGGCGGAATTCTTTGCTCCGGCAAGAAAGGCAGTGAAATGAGTATTGACTCAAATCGGGTTCCCACCCTTGCCATCAGTATTGGCGATCCGTCGGGTGTCGGTCCCGAGGTTGTATTAAAGGCCCTGTCGGACCCTCAGGTTGCGGGGCTGGCCAAGTTCGTGGTCGTTGGAGACCGTGGCGCTCTCGAAAAGACCGCGGCTACATGCGGGATCGATCCGGACTCGCTTGGCGTGGAGATTCGCGACGCCGGTGCGTTGCGCGATCCGGCCGGCGTGGTATTCGGAAAACTGAGTGCCGAGTGTGGCAGTGCAGCGGTCGAGTACGTTCGGATTGCTACCCAGATGTGCCTTGATGGAGAAGCGCAGGCGATTGTTACGGCTCCGCTGAACAAGGAAGCGGTGACGATGTCCGGGCGCAAGTTCTCAGGTCACACGGAATACATCGCGGAACTGTGCGGAGCAAAAGAGTCGCGCATGTTGCTGGCAAGCGAAAAGCTCTGCACGGTGCACGTAACTACGCACGTGGCGCTTCGACAGGCGATTGAATCCTCGCCGGCGCGCATTCTGAGGACGATTGAACTGGGCAACGAAGCGATGAAACTCCTCGGGTTTGAACGGCCGCGTATCGCTGTCTGCGGATTGAACCCTCACGCTGGAGAGCACGGATTATTTGGGCGTGAAGATGAAATGAACATCGTGCCGGCGATCAAGGCGGCCCGCGAACAGGGAATTCAATGCGACGGACCGCACGCACCCGACACCATCTTCTTAAGAGCGTCGCGCGGTGCCTACGACCTTGTCGTCGCCATGTATCACGACCAGGGGCATATCCCGATGAAGTTGATCGATTTCGAGCAGACAGTGAACGTATCGATCGGCATACCGATTATTCGCACTTCAGTTGACCATGGGACGGCGTTCGATATTGCGGGAAAGAATAAGGCCGATCCGCGCAACATGATTGCCGCCCTGAAGATGGCAGCCGTCATGGCGCGCCGGAAGATGCAGGGGCTGACACCTGCGGTGATGAACGCAACAACATAAAGATGTGGGCGGCGCGAACGATGCGCCCGGAATGAGAGAACACAGGCATGGGTCTTCGATGGATCGATGTACTCGTTGTAGTGGTCTACATGGTTGGGCTGGTTGTACTAGGGTTGCGGTTTGCCAAGCGACAAACCTCGACCGAGACGTATTTTGTTGCCAAACGGTCGATTCCTGCCTGGGCCGTTGGCATGTCGCTGCTGGCCACCATCATCAGTGCCATCACGTTCATCGCGTATCCGGGTTCGGGGTACGCGGGCAACTGGTCATTGCTGGTGCCGGGCATCATGGTGATTGTTGTGCTGGCAATCGTCGGCATGGCCATCATTCCGTTCTACCGTCACGTTGTCGGGATGAGCGCCTACGAATATTTTGAACGGCGATTCGGGTACTTTGCGCGGGCGTATTCTTCCTTCGCTTTCGCGCTCGGCACGTTTACAAAGATGGCGTTTGTCGTCTACCTGCTAGCGCTCACGATCAGCAGCATGAGCGGATTTCACATCGAATACATCGTGATCCTGGTTGGGGCTATTACGATCTTCTACACGTATGTTGGCGGACTGGAAGCGGTCATCTGGGCCGATGTCATACAGGGATTCATTCTGTGGTTCGGCATCATCATCTGCATCGCGTACCTGCTCTTTCTCCCGCCGGGCGGCCCGGTCGCCGTGTGGGAAACGGCGCGTGCAGCGCATAAATTCGATTTTGGCAGCACGGCATTTGTCTTCTCAAAACCAACCATCATCGTCCTGGCGCTCTACGGATTCTTCTTCTATCTGCAGAAGTACACGGCGGACCAGACGATGGTGCAGCGTTACCTGGCCGCCAAGAGCGACAAGGATGCCCTGAAGGGCGTGGCGCTGGGAGCGGCGCTCTGCATCCCGGTGTGGACTCTCTTCATGCTGATCGGGACGCTGCTTTGGGCTTTCTACAAGCTGACGGGCGAAGTGCTTCCAGCGCACATTACCAAGGCCGACCAGGTGTTTCCGTACTACATTACCAGCCACATCCCCGTCGGCTTGGCGGGGCTTTTTCTTGCCTCGCTGTTCGGCGCGGCGATGGCGACTCTATCGTCCGATCTGAACTGTTTGTCGGTTGTCGCCGTCGAAGATTTCTACAGGCGCATGCGTCCGCAGTCCACTGACCAGGAACGATTGCGAATGGGGAAAATGCTTGTGGCGATCTACGGCGTGGTCGCAATCTTTTTTGCGATTCAACTGGCGCATTCGCGCGGTACGGCGCTTTCGCTGTGGTACACGCTTTCGGCGATCGTCGCCGGCGGGCTTGCGGGACTGTTTTTGCTCGCCTTCCTCAGTAAGCGGGCGAACAAGAAAGGTGTGTTTGTGGGCATCATTGCCAATCTCGTGTTTACCACCTGGGCTACGCTGACCCTCGATGGCGGCAAGATGCTCAACATGGGGAGGTTCAATTTCCCTCTCCACAATTACATGATCGGCGTGATTGGAAACATCGTGTTGCTCGCCGTTGGCTACTTTGCCAGCTTGTTGTTCGCTGAGGAAGCGAGAGGGCAGGACATGACTCTATGGGGATGGCTGGCGCGAAAGCGCGAAATCGGCACGGAGCCTCCCGCGGACGAGCAGGCAGCCTGCAACGACTAGGCAATCTGGATCGCGTTACGTATTGCGTTTTTGTATTAGGAGATGAATATGACCCGTCTACAAAGGCTACTGCAGGAGCAAGGAGCGCCACCATTGCTTGGTGCCGCGGCCTATTTTTATGATCCTGTCTTTATTGAAATTTGCGCCTACCTGGGCTTTAAAGTGATGTGGATCGAGATGGAACACTCGCACATCACGTTCTCGGAAGCGGCCGATCTTTGCCGCATTTCCCAGGGAGCAGGCTTGTTAACGATGATTCGCGTTCCCAATTCCAGTCGTGAAAACATGCTCAAGGCGGCAGAGTGCGGGCCAGACATCATCGACCTGCCGATGGCGAATTCCGAGGAAAACCTGCACGAGATGGTGAAGTATGCGCGCTTCGCTCCCGAGGGCGAGCGCGGCTTCTTCAGCGTGTCGCGTTCTGTCCGGTATGGCCTGGTGCCGAGCGTTCCGGATGAGCAGCAGAAGTTGAACGATGAAATCAGCCTGATGGCACAGATCGAAACCGCCCACGCGATCGATAACGTGGAAGAGATTTGTGCCGTTCCGGGTGTCGATATCTTCATTGGACCGGCTGACCTGGCGGCCAGCCTTGGAGTGCCGGGGCAGACAGGACACGCCAAGGTAAAAGAGGCCGCCGCGCTCGCCGTGCGTACGGCAAAGGCCCATGAAAAGCTCGTAGCGGTTGGAGCTGCGCCCGCCGATTTTCAGTTTTGGGTCGATGTTGGGGTCGACGTTCTTTTCTGCACCAACGATACTGCCTGTCTCAAACTCGGAGCACAGACAATCCTGCAAAGTGCGCGAGATGCCGTCGCCAGAGCGGCAGAAAAATCGTCGATGGCGAAGTAGAGTGACCGGGAGAAGTGCAATGCGAACGATTCGATTTCTTCAACCACAGCGGCTTGTGTTTGGGTCTGGGTGTGTTGCCGAGTGCAGTCGCGACCTGATCGAACGCAAGTTTCGGAAAGCGTTCCTGGTGACTTCTCCCCCGACGAAGTCGCTGGCGGATGAACTTATCGGTCAGCTTGCGAAGGCAGGCACCGAAACTGTGATCTACGACGCGGTTGCCGGCGAGCCGACGATCGCGTCATTCGAGGCCTCCCTGAAAGCGGCCGAAAGCGCGAATCCGGATGTCGTGATCGGACTGGGTGGTGGCAGTGCCCTGGATGTTTCGAAATTGGTGGCGGCACTGCTGCACAGCTCGCAGAATATTCGCGAGGTCTTCGGCATCGGATTGCTGAAGTCGCGCGCGACGCACCTGGTTTGTCTGCCTACGACGTCCGGCACCGGCAGTGAGGTTTCGCCGAACGCGATTCTGCTCGACGAGGATGATGAGCTTAAGAAAGGCGTCGTCAGCCCGTACCTTGTGCCGGACGGCACCTATGTCGATCCCATACTCACCATGAGCATGCCGCCGGGCGTCACCGCTGCAACCGGCATCGACGCGCTCACGCACTGCATTGAGGCATACACGAATAAATTCGCGCATCCGATGGTGGATATTTACGCGATTGAAGGTGTGCGGCTCGCAGGCGCATTTTTGGCGCGTGCCGTAAACGACGGTAACGATCTGGAAGCGCGCGAGAAGATGGCCCTCGCAAGCGTCTACGGAGGGCTCTGCCTTGGGCCGGTGAACACGGCTGCGGTGCATGCGCTTTCGTATCCACTGGGCGGAGAGTTCCACATCGCGCACGGACTCTCCAACGCGGTGCTGCTGCCGCACGTCATGCGTTTCAATATTCCTTCCATGCCGCAACGGTATGCCGAAATTGCCACCGCGCTTGGAGTGCGGCCTTCGGGAAACATGGAAGAGACTGCGATGAAAGGTGCGGACAGGGTGTTCGAGCTCGCCGTCGAATGTGGAATCACCATGGATCTCGCCAAGCTCGATGTCCCCGCTACTTCCATTCCCAAGATGGCCGAGGCTGCAATGAAGGTGACGCGCCTGTTGAAAAATAACCCGCGCGATCTGACAATTGACGATGCTGAGGCAATCTATCGCAGCGCATACCAAACTGCCTGATTCGCAAGTTGAGCGATCAAGCGCGAAGCAGGATTAAAGATGAAGACACTGACGGGAAAATTCGCCCTTGTTACGGGCGGCGGAACCGGCATGGGACGAGCGATTGCTTTGTCGCTTGCTCGACAAGGTGCCGGAGTGATTGTCAACTATTCGAAATCCGCGGCGGAAGCCGCGCACACATGCGAGGACGTTGCCGCTTTGGGTGTTCCGGCGATGACCGTGCAGGCCGACGTCTCAAACGACGGGCAGGTAGCTGCGATGATTGCGCACGTGGAGGAGAAGTTCGGGCGACTCGACATCCTGATAAATAACGCCGGCTTTACGCGGTTCGTCGACAACGCTGACCTCTACTCGTTGGATCAACAGGACTGGGAGCGAACATTTCACGTCAATGTGAACGGCACGTTTTACTGCTGCCGAGCCGCCGCTCCGCTGATGAAGAAGAACGGATGGGGAAGAATCGTGAACATCGCGTCCGTTGCTGGATTCAACGGGCGTGGTAGTTCGATTGCCTATGCTGCCTCCAAGGCCGCAGTGATTTCTCTTACGAAATCGCTGGCACAAGTGCTGGCCCCTGAAATTACGGTGAACGCCGTTGCTCCCGGCCTGATCGAAACGCGCTGGCTTGATGGCGTCGCACGCGTCGATCAATTGCGAAAGTCGTTTCTAGCGAACTCACTGCTTGGCCGAGCCGGTACCCCGGAGGATGTTGCGGAGGTCGCGACAAGCCTTGTGATGAATATGAACTTCGTTACTGGGCAGACGATTGTGGTTGATGCCGGACGAATGATGTAACGCAGGTCTGGCGCCCGCGATAGTTCTGGTAATACGAGGTAATTTACTACCACCTTCGTAGAGCAATCGTGATTTGGGATTGACGAGCGCGCGGAAAGTGCGCTAGTTTAGTGCATCCGCATGAAGACCAACGTCCAGATTTGCACGTCGATTACGATTACAGCCACAACAATGGCTGTGATCCATCCGTGCTTCTGGCGAACATGAGCGAAAGCTAAATAGAGATTAAGTTTTCTAACCGCCGCCAGAAGCCCTGGCGGCGGTTTTGTTTTGGCCGGAATCGAAAGGGCTAACTTTATGGAGGCACCCTTGGAGCCGTACTTCGCAGAACCCGACCCAGCCGTAATGCAGTTCCCGCAACACGTGCCATTGCGCAACTCGCCGCGCGCGGCGTTTCCATCTGTGCCGGAGAAAGCCGCGGCGTGCCGCGTGGCGATTCTTGGATTCGGGACCGTTGGATCGTCGGTCGCAAGGTTGATCGCCGAGAACCCTGCCAGCCCGGTTCGCCTCACGCACATCTTCAATCGCAATGTCGCGAGGAAGCGCGCCGATTGGGTTCCGAAGGATGCGCAGTGGACCGAATGCTTCAACGATGTCCTTGATTCCGATGCGGAAGTTGTCGTTGAGTTAGTCGGTGATGTATCGGCTGCACGAGAATTTGTGCGGCGTGCCCTAGAAGCAGGCAAGCATGTCGTAACCGCCAACAAACAACTGATCGCGCACGAAGCGGGCGAACTCCTGGCGCTGGCACGGCGGCACGGCCGGCGTCTTGGATTTGGAGCTGCGGTGGCGGGTGGCGTACCGGTGATTGCAGGAATACTGGAAGGTCTTGCGGCAGACAAGCTGGAAAAAGTCACCGGGATTTTGAACGGTACCTGCAATTACATTCTCAGCCGAATGGAAAAGGACCACGTGCCGATGGCGGAAGCCGTTCGCGAGGCGCAGAAGCTAGGGTATGCCGAGGCAGATCCGAGTGCCGACGTCGACGGATTCGATGCGCGCGCGAAGATTGCGATTCTTGCTGGAGTCGCGCTCGGTGTGTCGGTTACTCCCGAACATATCGCATGCCGATCCATTACCCCGCTTGCCCCGCTCGATTTTGAGTATGCGCGAGAGTTGCATTGCACCATTCGCCAGCTTTCGGTGGCGGAACTCAAGGATGGACAAGTGTTCGCCCACGTACAACCGGCGCTTGTTCCACTGACGTCTCCGTTGGCCCGCGTGAACGCAAACGAAAACATGGTGGTCGCCACCGGGCGATATGGCGGGAACACGGTGTTTTCAGGGCCGGGCGCTGGCGGTGCTCCAACTGCCGTTGCCGTGCTTTCGGACGTGATGGCTATTGCTCGGGGACATGCCCCAGCGCCGGATCGTGCGATGGTGTCCCTGCCGGTCACCTCGGTGTCACGCCAGCGAAACTACCTGCGTTTTGTCGTCGACGATCGCCCTGGAATTCTGGCGACGCTTGCCAATGCGCTCGCCCGCGAGGGAATCGACATAGACGCCGTACTGCAGCATCCCGGCCATCCGAAGACGCGCCTTCCTTTTGTCATCACGACCGAGGCATGCGAGGCGGACGCTCTCGCGCGGGCCGCCGACCATTTCTCGCAATGTGACTTTCATGTCGAGCCACCGCTATGCGTGGCGATGGTGGAGTAGCCCATGCAGATACGATGCAGCAACGAACAATGCCACGCCGCGGTAGACCGCATGTTCAGCGGTTACGAGTGTCCTTTGTGCGGCGACCTGCTTGAGATTTCCTATGAGCCCTTGGGACTTCTGCCGGAAGAGTTGAAACGCGTATGGCTGGAGCGGCGCCTCTCCAACGAACGTGTTGACCGTAGCGGAGTCTGGCGTTTCCGAGAATTGCTTCCTGATTACGCGCCCTACGACGTGGTGACGATGCAGGAAGGCAACACGCCCGTCCTGGAAGGCCGCTTGTCGGCGGATCATGCCGGTCTCGCGCGTCTCCGCTTCAAGCATCTTGGATGGAATCCCACGGCGTGCTTCAAGGATCTTGGCATGACCGTCGCAGTCACCGAGGCAAAGCATCGCGGCGTGCGGATCGTCGCTTGCGCCTCGACGGGAAACACCGCCGGATCGATGGCGGCCTTTGCGGCGCGTGCTGGAATCACGGCGCGTGTTTATCTTCCCAAGGGCAAGGTGTCGCGTGCCAAACTCGCGCAGGCGTTGGACTACGGAGCGGAGATCGTAGAGATTGACGGCAACTTCGACGATGCGCTCTCGACGCTTACCCAGCAACGCGACGAGGAAGTCTACTTCCTCAATTCCATTAATCCGTTCCGCATTGAAGGGCAGAAGACTGCCGTCTTTGAGTTGATGGAGCAATTGAGCTGGAACCCGCCTGACTACATCGTTCTGCCTGCGGGAAATCTCGGCAACACCTCGGCATTCGGCAAGGCGCTCCGCGAGTTGTTCGACGCCGGTATGATCGCGAAGATTCCGCACCTGGTTTCCGTGCAGGCCTCCGGAGCAAACGCATTCGTGCGTACGTTCCACGAAGGCGGCGAGAGTTTGCACGTCGTTTCACAGCCGAGCACGCGCGCGACGGCAATCTGTATCGGCGCGCCGCGCTCGTGGAGAAAAGCGACGAAGGCGATTCGCTTCACGCAGGGTTTCGTGCTCGACGCTCCCGACGACGAGATACTTGCGGCGAAGCGCATGATTGGCCGCGACGGTATCGGTTGCGAGCCTGCTTCTGCCGCAACTCTCGCAGGCATTCGACGACTGGTTGGCGCGGGGCGAATCCATCCCGGAGCAAATGTCGTCGCCATACTCACCGGCCACGTTCTCAAAGACACCGATCCCATTGCTTCCACGGCTAGCACAGACCACACACGAACACCCGCATACACAGCCAACTGAGTGGTCTGAAAACTAAACCTAGCCTGGAACAGGAGATCGAAAATGAGCATATACGAAGGAATGGAAATTGCCGTACCGGGATCCATCGCGAACCTTGGCCCTGGACTCGACACGCTGGCCGTGGCTGTGCAGCTTTATCTGAGAGTTCGCGTCCGCCGCATTTTCTCCGAGCGAAAGGGCGGACTGTCGTTTGATTTCGGGCGACTGCCGCTCAAGGGAGAGAACCTGATCGAGCGCGCTTTCCGTCACCTTGCGGGAGCCGGCGCAGAATTTCCGTCGCTCGACCTTGCGGTGGAGAGCGACATTCCGATGGGCGCGGGGCTTGGCAGCAGTGGAGCAGCGGTCGTCGCGGGATTCCAGTTATACCAGGCGTTGTTCGGCATGTGCGAATTACCTGTGTTGCTGCACGCCGCGCGGGAGCTTGAGGGACATTGCGAAAACGCGGCGGCATCGATGCTGGGCGGACTGGTCGCCTGCTGCGAGAGAAGCGATGATTCAGTCTCGGCGGTTTCCGTCGGATGGCCGGCGGAGCTTTCGTTCCTGGTCTTCACTCCCGGGGTGCAACTGCTGACGCATGAGTCGCGCAAATTGCTGCCCGCCAGCGTCACGCGCGAAGACGCTGTCTCAAATATTCAGCGAGTTGCGTTTCTTCTTTCCTCGCTGCAGGCGGGAGATCTTTCCGCACTGCACGGCGTTTTCGACGATCGGCTGCACCAGCCATACCGCTCATGTGCAGTCCCTGGACTCGATGCCGCCCTGCGTGTGCGGCACCCGGACCTGCTTGGTGTGTTCCTGAGCGGAGCGGGACCGTCCATCGTCGGACTCACGAATTCCGACAAGCCGGAAGTTGTGCAGCGGATGATCGATGCATTCTCCGGGTCGGGTGTGAGCTTCCAGATTCGCAAGTTGCGTTCCCACTCGCCGGGATGCGTGGCGGGATGGGCATGGAACTCCGACGCTACGGCTCCAGCACGTGCAAGCGTCTTACCGTGCTCATAGAAGGAAGAAAATTGCGTACGCGGTGAAGAGGTGGTGCCCACGGGAAAACTACTTGTTTGCTTTTGTCGGTTTTCCCCATCCCCCGCCGCCGGGAGTCTCGATGCGAATGGAATCGCCCTTCGCCATGGCGACGCTGCACTTCGCCGGGAGCGTTTCCTGCGTTCCGTCGCTGTGGACTACGATGCTGCGACCTGTTGCACCCGGCTCACCGCCGGAGAGTCCATAAGGGTTGAACTTGCGACGCTCCGAGAGAAGTGTTACCTGCGCATCGCCAAGCACTTCAATTTCGCGGACCAATCCATCGCCGCCCTTATACTTTCCGTTGCCGCCCGAACCTGGCCGGTAGCTGTACCTGCGCACGCGGAATGGATATGCATACTCCAGCGCTTCCACCGGAGTGTTCAGCGAGTTCGTCATGTGCGTATGTACCCCGGAGAGTCCATCCGCAGTCGGGCGCGCACCCATTCCGCCCGCGATTGTCTCGTAATAAGCAAAAGGCTCGCCGTTGCGCGGGTCGATGCCGCCAATCGTCAGGTTGTTCATCGTGCCGGAACTCGCGGCCGGAACGCGATGAGGTGCGGCTTTCGCCAATGCCCTCAGCAGAACGTCGACAATGCGCTGCGAAGTTTCCACGTTCCCGCCCGCCACGGCCGCCGGAGGCCGCGCGTTGACGAACGATTTCTCCGGTGCATGCAACGTAATCGGCCGCATCAATCCGGCGGTTGCCGGTGCATCTTCCGCCAGCAGGCAGCGGAAAACGTAGTAGCACGCAGAATACGTGATGGAGTAGACGGCGTTGATACTTCCTGCGACCTGTGGATCGGTGCCGCGAAAGTCAATCGCGGCGGTCGCCGTAGACGGATCAAAGCGAATGCTGACGGCGATTCGTATGGGCTTGTCCGTTACGCCGTCATTGTCCATCACATCCTCGGCGCGAAATTCTCCGGCCGGCATTTTGCGCAGCTCAGCGCGCATCAATCGTTCGCTATAGGCGAGTAGCTCATCGATCAGTCCGGCAATCTTTTTCCGGCCGTACTTTGCCACCAGTTCGCGCAGCCGGTTCTCGCCGACGCGGCACGATCCGATCTGCGAAGTAAGGTCTCCCTCACGTTCCACGGGCGTGCGAACGTTACTCAGGATCATCGCGAGTATGCCGCGGTCGATTTCGCCGCCGCGTGCGATCTTCACCGGAGGAATGCGAATGCCTTCCTGGTAGATCTCCCGGCATGGCCCCATCGATCCGGCGTACATGCCGCCCACATCGGCATGGTGCGCTCGCGACGCCACGTAAAACATCGGACTCTTTTCGTGGTCGACATAAACCGGCAGGACCATCGTGATGTCCGGCAGATGCGTGCCGCCGCCATAAGGATCATTGAGAATGGCAATGTCGCCGGGCGCGAGTGTGAGTGCGTCCACGGCGGTGCGGACTGACATCGGCATCGATCCAAGGTGGACGGGCATGTGATCGCCCATCGCAATGGCGTTTCCCTTACCGTCGAAGACTGCGCACGAGTAGTCGCGACGCTCCTTGATGTTCGGAGAAAACGAAGTACGACGCAGCGTCGCGCCCATCTCTTCAGCCACGGAATGAATCGTGCTCTTGAAAACCGCGAGTTCGATAGGGTCCACCTTCGGGGTCGCCATCAGTTCACCTCAATCACAATGTTCTCGTACGCATCCACGCGTGCCGAGCAGCCGGGTGGAACCACCGTAGTGGCGCTGTACTCGGCGATTACAGCCGGTCCGCGGAAGGTGTCGCCGCGTCGCAAAAGATGCCTGTCATAGACCGGAGTCGGCCGCGCTGTTCCATCGAAAACCACGCGGCGTTTTTTCACCACGGCCTGCTGGCCGTCGCCCTTGCGTGTTTTTCCCTTGGGCAAAGTCACAGGTTCCGCCGCGGCCACCATGCGCACGCGCACGTTCACTATTTCCACGGCTCGTTGTTCGTCGGCATATCCATATCGCTGACGGTGCGCGCGATGGAAGTCGGCAAGCATCTTCGGGCTGAAGGGGATATTCAGCTCGTAGCCTTGTCCGACATAGCGGACGTCGATGGAGCGGCCGGCAACGCCGCGCAATCCCTCCGCTTTCATCTCGGCGTGTCCGCGTTTTTCCAGCGCCTCAAAGTGTTTCTCAAGCAGCTTTACTTCCGGAGGCTGCATCACTGTGCGCGAATAATCCCGCACCGTGTCGGCCATCAGGATGCCGAGTGCGGAAAGTGCTCCAGGCATGCACGGCACCAGTACGCGAGGAATATGCAATGCCCGCGCCAGCGCGCAAGCGTGGAGCGGACCGGCGCCTCCGAAACATACGAGAGTAAAATCGCGCGGATCGTAACCGCGTTCCACAGAGATTACGCGAATAGCTTTTTCCATCGTCGTCTCGGCCAATCGCAGAATGCCTGCCGCAAACTCCTCCACGTGTTTGACTGGGCCTTTAGCTTGCTCCATCAGAGCGCGTGTACGCTTTTCATCGAGACGAACCGCGCCGCCAAGGAACATATCCGGGTCGAGCCGTCCAAGCAGAAGGTTGGCGTCGGTCACGGTTGGCTGTGTTCCGCGTCCGTAACAGATTGGGCCGGGATCGGAGCCTGCGGATTCAGGCCCAACGGTCAGAGCTCCGCCGCTATCGAAACGCGCCAACGATCCGCCACCCGCACCTACCGTGTGTATGTCGAGCATCGGAACACTGATCGGCATTCCGGAGACAATGGATTCGTTGGTAGTGTGTGGGCCGCCTTCGCTGGCATCCACCAGCGAGACGTCGGTGGAAGTTCCTCCCATGTCGAAGCCGATAATGCGGTCAAACCCCGCCAATCGCGCAACGTGGTAGGCGCCCATCACTCCGCCCGCCGGTCCTGACAACACTGTGCGAACCGGCTCCGCCGCGGCGAGCCTCGCGGAAACAATGCCGCCGGACGATTGCATGACTTTCACCTGCCCGCCCTTGAACTCCTTTTGCACCGTGTCTTCCAGGGTTCGGATGTAGTGCCCCATCTTCGGCGACAGGTAAGCGTTCACCACAACGGTTGTTGCCCGCTCGTATTCGCGAAACTCCGGCAGGATGACGTGCGAACGCGAGACTGGAATTCCGAGTCGATCAAGCGCCTCGGCAACCATCCGTTCATTCGCCGGATTAGCGAAGGCGAAGAGCAGCGAGACCGCCACAGCCTCCGCGCCGGATGCTTGGATGGCCGCGCAGAGCCTTTCGAGCTCGGAGTGGCTCGGCGCCTGCAGAATTTTTCCCTCGGCGCACGTGCGTTCGTGCACGCCAAAGCGGAGGCCGGCGGGAACCAGCGGCGGAGGGGGCGTCGCGAACCAGTCGTAGAGATTCGCGCGGGCCTGTCGCCCTATTACCACCGTATCCTCGAATCCCTCTGTTGTGACAAATGCCACGCGTGCGCCCTTGCGCTCGAGTACGGCATTTGTGCCCACCGTCGTGCCATGGCGAACCTCGGGATTCACGCCGGGCTGAATCCGCCGCAATCCTTCAACGACGGCGTTGGCCGGGTTGGCTGGGGTGGAGAAGAGCTTCAGTACCTTGGGAACTCCATCCTGAAGATAAACGCAGTCTGTAAAAGTACCGCCGGTATCAATGGCTATGCGCATAGGTGTGCGATCCAGAATGCCATCTTAGCCGAGCA
>Ga0307375_10000566_pt1 | contig 45237 bp, 74 predicted proteins | sample TR1MG_FD_202531 | JGI IMG/M metagenome (GOLD analysis project Ga0307375, IMG submission 202531) | Soil microbial communities from Risofladan, Vaasa, Finland - TR-1 | ecosystem: Environmental > Terrestrial > Soil > Coastal area > Acid sulfate soil | place: Finland: Risofladan, Vaasa | collected...
TTACATCCGACATCGTGCACTAAAACACGAAAAGGAATATCACGATTTATCACAAGCTCAATGGCTGAGAAAACTCGCCACAGACTTAGAGACAACTACAGGCACCATCCGCGCCGAGAACGAGGCGCTGCGGGAGGCGCTGGCGAGGATTAAACTTACTGATTGGTGTACGCGCAATGGTCGATACATGGACGCGTGGCGCGAATGCCGTGAGATCGCTCTCGAAGCCCTCGCCCGCCAGCCCGTCGAGAGCCAGGGGGAGCCCGCCCCGAAGCCGGAGGAGTGCCCCGAGTGCGGGACAGCTATCCTCGAAAGCGGATTCGGTGCCCACCATTCGGCGGACTGCAAGATGGCTGGGCGCAACTTCAAGCCTGCCCCGTCGCCCGCTCCCGTCTCCATCTCCCACATGGGGCAGGCGGTGGTCGTGACGCGCGGAACGCCGGAGGGGAGGTCATGCGAGGGATGCAAATATAACCTTGGCGAAGGTGGATGCTTGGATAATGAGCCTTGCCGAGCAGGGGAAGGCTGGACGCCCGCCGCGAGCGGGAATGGACTAAATACCGCCAACGAGCGGAAGGAGAACTAAGATGTACGATCTGGTTGGGAAGAACGTGCTGATCCGGACGGTTAGTTACTTTTACACCGGGCGCATCGTGGAGATCACCAAGAAGGCGATCAGGCTTGAGACGGCGGCGTGGATCGCTGACACCGGGCGCTTTGCCGACTCGCTCAAGTCCTGTGACTTCGCCGAGGTCGAGCCTTACTCCGAGGACTGTTGGGTAATGCTCGGGGCAGTGGTGGACATCACTACCATCAAGACCCTGCCCACGGCGCAGAAATGACAGCCACTGTTTGGTCGCGGTCGCGGTCGCGGTCGGGGTCGCGGTCGCGGTCGTGGTCGCGGTCGCGGTCGGGGTCGGGGTCGCGGTCGGGGTCGCGGCCGTGGTCGGGGTCGGGGTCGCGGTCGGGGTCGCGGTCGCGGTCGGGGTTGCGGTCGTGGTCGTGGTCGCGGTTGGGGTTGCGGTCGTGGTCGGGGTCGTGGTCGGGGTCGCGGTCGCGGTCGCGGTCGGGGTGATTAATTCCGCCGCGAGCAAGGGGGAGGGGGTAAAGCCATGATCGCCGCCACAATCAAGGGATGCCACCAAGTTGGTCCTGACACATGGCAAGATCACGCCGAGACATTTCTTTTCAGTGAATCGTCAACGATAGAGGAAATACTGGCGGCCACAAAGCAGACAGATATTTCGGCATGCAATCTCTCGACAGCCCGCCCTGTGGAGACGAAGGGGGAGGAGGTGTCGTGATAGCTTGTGCCTTGATAAGGAGACCTTATGAGTAGCTTGTGTCCTTGTGTAGAGTTGGCTGAAGTTAAAGCCGAGTTGGAGGCTTTCAAAAGCAATCCTCATGACGAGTATCACACGATGCAAGACTTGTACCAGCATCGGATGGCTCTTAGTGCGGCTCTAGCCAACAGTCGCCCCGATATATCAGTGAAGTCTCATCTCCACCACGATGGAACTATGTTCGAGGGGGGCTACTTCATCGTAAGGATTCTCACGCCAGGAGGTCCAGTTACCTACCACTACTCTCTCGAAGACTGGGATAAGTTCCATTGTCCTGAAGTAGATCGCATCCCAGAGGCTTACGACGAGCATATTCCTTCCGACTGCATTGGCCGGCTTCTGACCCTGTGATCTAAGATTGACGCTTATTCAGTACTACAGTATACTCACCTAATGAAAGTGACCGATAATATCCTGAAGAAGGAAGTTTCTGTACGGGACCGGAATTGTCCTAAACGGAAGTGTTACTGGCCCAGGCCTAATCCTGGTATCTTCAGTCAAGGACAAGGCTATCGGAGCTATGGGGACAAGAGGGATAAGGAGTGGATCTGTGGTACTAGGGAGATCCACGGTTGCCCTGACAGTTCCATGGTTCAGGACAATGAAAAACTTCTTACGACTCCTTGACACTACTTCAATAACGGTGTACTGTTCTTCTTGTAAGGTTCAAGCAGTGAGTAGGTGCCCGGTGTTCCCGGGGAAGGAGCAATCATGCTGAAGATTCAGTCTAGGAAAAGGGTAGGTTTCTGGACGATAGCCAACCCCTATCGCTTTCTCGAGAAGGGTGAAAAGGGAAGTCTCACCGCAGCTCTCATAGGCACGGCGTTTGGGGCAGCCTTCAGCGTCTACGCCTCAGCCAGATCGGTCCCTCATCTTCTCCTCATTGGATGTCTTCTCTTTCTCGCAAGCTCCCTTTTGGTTTTTTCGGCCGTTCGTCAGGCCCAGTCAAACATCACCCGCTACAACCTGGACCCCAAGGGCAGTCTCGTAGACCGTGACCTCGTCGGAACTTCTTACGACCAGGACGAGGAGTAAGTTCTACTCGCTAAGGGAGCCGTCACAACAGCGGCCCCCGATACCAAGTCGATTCCCAAACCGGGAAAAGGAGTTTCTATGGATAAGCTTCCGATTCAGCAGAAAGGCACCCTCGTCCCCGTCATCGCCGAGATCGTTTCGAACTTCTTCAAGCTCGGGATCGACCCCGAGCCCAGGTCGCTCGCCGAGCGCTACCTCAATCTCTCGGAGCTGAAGGGCTACATCGAACAGCTCATGGACGCCTCGAAACCGGCGCTCGTCGAAGCAAACGTCTGCGAGCTGTTCCCCGAGTTCGATCTCCGCGTCCAGAGGGTAGAGGGGGTCTCTCGCTCGGCCATCAACACCATGGAGCTGTTCAACGGGCTCGCTATCCAGAACCGAACCGGAGACTTCTTCAAGGTCTGCTCGGTTTCCCAGAAGGCCCTCACCGAGACCCTTCCCGATGGAGAGGCCCTCATCGCCAAGTACAAGGAAGTCGGCGAGCCCGGCGACCCGTACATCAAGGTTTCGGCCATGACCAAGGCCGAGTGGGCCAAGCTCCAGGCCAAGGACGGTCAGAAATGAGTCTGAGAGGAATGGACAGCCAGGGGCGGGAGAAGGCCCTGGCTGGGAAGAAGCCTTCCGTGGGATCAGTAGGAACACCACAAGGGAAAAAAGAAACTCTGTCAGCAAGTTCCTTTCTGACCCGTATTTTCAAAGATGGGGGTCTCCGGAGACTTCTTCTCCGGAGAGAGGCGTACTTCAAACTATCTTCCAAGAAGAAGGGAAAGAAGTCTCGCCACTGGGCTCACGGGTTCAAGTCCCATGCCTAAGCTGCCAGACCGCCTTCCCGCGGTTCCCGATCGGTTTCTGACCCTCACAGTCTCCGGGTCCCCTGGATCGGGGAAGTCCACTCTTCTGTACTTTCTTAAGATATTCCTTCCCTTTATAGGGATATCCGTGGAGTACGGCCCGGACTCAGTAACCGACGGTGAAACAGACCCTCTTCCTAAACCCATACGTCAGAGAATTTCGACCCTAGTCCAGTTCTTTGGTCACGGTCCGCCTCTTCCGCCTAAGGACTTCGTCAACCTCAAGGTCACTCTCATTGAGAGAACCTTGAGAACCCCAGTAAAGAAGGAGAAATAAAGTGGGATTTATTCAAGAAGAGACCGGGCTCTCCATTCCCGGATGGATAAAGATAGGACTAGGTACCCTCTTCGTGGTCATGGTCCTCTTCCTGGCATATCTACTCTGGGGCTTCATCACCTTGCCGGCAAGGTCTGCGACCGGAGTCGCCGAACGTGTCGCTGCTCCCGATGCAGTTTTGGCGAATTATGAATGGTTCTTCGATACCTACAACTCGGTCAAGGGCGGTATGCAGAGGGTTCAGACCGCCCAGCAGCAGCTCAACTCCCCGGGCCTTTCTCAGGATATGCGGGATATGGCCACCGTACAGCTGACAGGGGCTAAGAACTATGTCATTGACCTCGTCAACCAGTACAACTCCAGTAGCTCAAAGCTGAGCCGAAACTTATTCAAGGACAGATCCCTTCCCCATCGACTCAACCTCTCTTTCGAGGGGTCAAGTATATCTCTATCGGAGGATCGATGAAAACGTTTCATTTCTCCAGGGTATTCCTTACCCTCGTCATGGGTCTCGTTCTCGCAACTTCGCTTACCCTGGCCGGCTGCGACTTCACGCCTTCCGCTTACGACCAGAACACGGAGGTGAAAGACCGGGTCATGCAGTCAGCAACCGCCACTGTCCCTGCCTACCGGCCGACGAACTTCCTCGAGCGCCAGATGATCAACTGGAGGGCAAAGACTTTCGACCAGCCCAACAAGATCGGGTACGTCTACGTTCTCGTCGCTGGAGTAGGCCCCATCGGGTACTATACGGTATTTGGTAAAGTCGCCTCTCTCAACTCGTTCAACGTCCCTCAGCAGAAGGTGCTTACCGGGCTATCGGGTAATAACCCTGTGGTGGACGACGCCGATGTCGACGGGACGTGGGGCCATAACATCGAGGGAGTATTTGCCAAGACGGACAATGGGGCCTACATCGAAATTCCGACAACAGGGGCTATGGGGTACATATACTCGGATATTCCTCTTCCTTTCAAGGTTCCTCACCTCAACATCACCGTCTCGTCTACTTCTACGAAGTAGCCAGGCTCTTCTTCCCCTAAGCCGCGGGAGTACCACCCGCGGCTTTATATTCTTACGACGGAGGCAGTATGTCAGTCACCCAGGCCGTGTGGTACAGCCCTACAGGAAAGATGTACGATGTCGGGCAGAAGCATATAACGTTTATTCTTGATCACCCGGACTTATTTGGCACCACTGCCGAGGACCTTCGAGCTGTCTTCAAGAAGTTCAAGGAACCTATCGGGTGGGAAGGCAAAGCCCGTAGTGAAATCATGCTGTCTGCTATGCGTGATGGGTGGACCCGCATTAGGTACTACGCTACGGGGAATGAGGGGTGGACTTTCGAATACTTCTCCGGAGTAGTCACCTCCCGGCATATTCGAGAGGCAATGGACACCCTTCTAACGGAAGGTAAAGCCCACGGTGACGACAACGTCCATGTCCATGCTTTTTCAGACCGAAATGGGGAAGCTGTAGTCGTGAGAGAAGACGACTACGAGTTCGATGTAGAAACCCACGAGGGAGGAGTAATGCAGTTCCTTGACTCAGCTCTTGTTGAAACCCTCAAGGAATTCTTTGAGAAGGACAGAACCTTGGTAGAGTCTTCCCGAGGAAACATGCCCACCAAGGTTTATGCTCGGGAGATCCCCGAGACGGGTATGAAGTTCGCCGAGCTTAGGTGGGATGACGGTCTGGGACCTATGGTCCTGGCAGTTACCGAGTCCGAGACTGTCTTGTTCTCAAGAGCAACTGGCAAGCTAAAACATATTCTCAGTACCGATACGGACCCCTCCACTGTTGATTCTGTCAAGGATCACTTGGGAGACGGTACCATCCATTGGGAGAAGCTGAACTTCAGAGACGTGATAGGGTTTAAGCTCTCTTAGCACGGGTCTTTTCTGAGGAGTCCGGAGCCTCGGTTAAGCAGTCCGTGCTGAGTAGAAGGGCCATTCCTACGTCGGGATAGCTCGCCGGAGAGCCCGAAGATCCAGGCGGTTCAACTCCGCCCGGGCACGGACAGGTTTCGTAGGTTGTCAGCGGTTTCTCAGGGTACATACCCCCGAGAGATCGCTGACTTTTAGCTTGACACTTCTTCAGCAGTAAACTACACTTGTTGAAGGAGACCTAAGATGGTAGGAACTAAAATCCACTCTGCTCGAGACGTGTATACTCTCCTTAAGCCTTCCCCCTCTAATATGGAAATAGGGTACGTGGTGTACTTGGACTCCTTCTACGAGATAGCAAGCGTGGATACCGTGCAGGGAGATGAGGACCAGGTGCTTTTCGATCTTCAAGCCATCGTTTCTAGGTGCTTCGCACTCAAAGTTAGTAAGGTTGTACTTGCTCACACTCATCCTTACGGGGAAATGGCTCGGTTCTCGGACCGTGATTTGGCAGCAGACTCTCTATCGAAAAAGCATCTTCGTACTTACGGAATACTTCTAATGGACTCTGTAGTGATGGACTGGTATTCTTACGACTCCGTGAGAAACCGTGCTCGTAGTTGACATTTATTCAGCAACAGCTTAACCTTTACCTAAAGCTAAGGAGGCTTTTCAATGTCTAACAAAGGTACGAGGGTCAGGGCAATGACTCTTGGCGAGATACTCTCTGACTACGGGGCCTTATCCAACTCCAACTTGGACAAGGTCCTCGTGACCGCGAAGAGTGAGGTGTTCAAGGTCGGGCCTCGCCAAACTGCGGTGTTCGTAAATAAGAACACGCCACTCGGTTCTCTAGTCCGAGCCAAGGGTGTCGGCGCCAATCTCTTCCTGTTCACCCCTGTCGAAGACAAGGCCAATACCTATGTCGTCAGTAACTACTAAGCCTAGTATTGAGTCCCTCAAGAGCTTGGTCTCAAAAGGGAAGGTGATCGGTAGGTGTGTTCATAGGGAGACGGTGAACCATGGGTGGGACGTAGAGACCAACTACCACGCCACCGAATGGGAGCCAGCGAGAGTTAAGGAAGGGTACTACGATGAGCAGCTTAAGCATCTTAATCTCGAGCCGTTCCTTTTCTCGGACACGGACGAATCTCTCCTCCTGAAGGAGGATAACGGACTTTTCATTCTTTCTTCCACGAAACGAAAGTTCGTGTACCAGTTCCGGGAGGGAGACAATGGACAGGAGCGAGCTGTCTGAAGAAGACGCGAAAGCTTGGAAAAGGAGAATCCTGAAGTCCTACCTGCAGCAGTTCTTGGTTGAGCCGTTGCCGGAGACTGACCAGGTTGGGCTGTCAAACTTCTTCAGGTCTTATAAAGATGACGTGTTCTGTGTCAGCGTTCCGACTCTTAAGGTTATGAAGCAAGTAGCTCAGTGCTATTTGCTTTCTTTCGGTAGGGACTTGAGATGGGTCTATATGTCGAGCCATGAGTTAGTCAAGACTCTCATAGAACAGGAGTCTTCTCTGTTTGGTCTTATGCTCCCTGACATAGTAATAATCGTACATGGTTTTGACAGCTTCCCAAATAAGCTCGACACTGACTCTATAAACCAGGTGGCCTCTTCGAGAGAGGCTCGAGGCAAGAAGACCTTGATCATAATGGGAACAGGAGACGTTGGAGTTAAGTATACGCCACTCCAAGTGTACGCTCTCCGAGACACCCTACCTTCGTCCGAAGGCTCTCGTCTTCCTCCCCGTACCATTGCCCCCTCTCTCCCAGGTAAGGTCAAACCGGACATGTCTGATGAACGGCTATTCTAACACCAGAAAGAGTTAGTATGGATTATGTAGCACTATTCTACTGCTTAAGCAACCTCAAGAAGCCCGAGTCCTATGTTGACTTCTTTCAGCAGAACGAGAAGTTTATAGTAGGGGACGTTAAGGTAGCAGTGTCCTTCTATCTGGATTACTATAGACAGCACAAATCATTTCCTGATTTCCCGACAGTTGTAAACTCGCTAGGCATTGATGTGTCTGGGTTCAGTCTTGAGAACATTGCCATGTACTACGGGTCTTCTGAGACTGCTACAGGAATTTTATGGGAGAAGTTTCAGCGAGAAATATCTTCTATCGAACTTCGATCTCTCGAGTCCCAGCTCATCACCGAAGTTAACGAAGAAGCCAAGAAGAAGATACTCGCCGAGTACACTCGTAAGGTAGTTTCAGGAAGTGTGGACCTTACAGAGGTCGTTACGCGAGACACAGATATCTCCATGCAGCAGGATGCTCACCTTAACAATCCCGATGGTTTGGTATTCCCACTTGCTAAAATGACCGAGGAGTACGGGTCTCTCCCCTTAGGTCACAGTCTCACAATCCTGGCTCCTCCAGGAGCTTTCAAAACCACAGCTGCTTTGAACATAGTGTTTCTAAACTCAGTTGCTCGAGACAAGCGGTGCCTTTACATCTTCCTGGAGGATGTAGTGAAGGACTACCAGAAAAAAATATTCTCCAGGTTCACCTTGGCTTATAGCGGGATTAACAAGATCCATAAGGACGTTCTTCTTAGAGGAACCGATGACCCCGGAGTAAAGGCCATTATCGCCGAGGAAGAGGCTAGATATATCGAGATGAGAAAAGGGGCCATCTACTACACAAACCTTTCAGGAATTTCAAAGGAGCCTCTTTACTTTGTACAACAGCTGGCAAAGATCATAAACGAGTACAATATTGATTACGTGGTCGTGGACCACGTTCAGAAGCTGGGGGCTTTCGTTCCACCGAGAATGAACAAGTACGAGTACATGAACCAGATGGTGTCAAATATCTCAGCTTGTGCCCTCGGTCAGTTTAACAGCCGAGTATTCTCTCCTATATTTCTTTCTCAGATGACGAAGGAGACTATCAAGAAGGGGAACAAGACCGAGGGTAGGTTTGAGGTATCGGACTGTGCTGAAGTAGCAGCCCTCGAGCGAGACTCGGTCTACATCATGTCGCTATGGACGAACGACCAGCTTAAGGCTGCCGGTGAGGTTAAGTACCAGTTGCTCAAAGCGAGAAACGGTATAACTGTGTCGGACCCAATAAAGACTTACGTCCAGCCAGAGTACAGCTACTTTGGGGACGTGACTGGGCTCCAGGACGTGTATTCGCCAATGGCACTACATGATAACTTTGCTACCTCTGACTTTGCACGGGAGCTTGACCTATGACCTTAAGAGACTTTCTTACGTCGAGAGGGTACTTAACTAATCCTCAGGCGACGAAGAGTAGGTGTCCATTTCATAACGACCGATCCCCGTCTGCAATGATCCATGATGACTCCAATACGCTATGGTGTTTCAGTTGCAGTAAGAACTACGGACCTGTGGACTTCTACAACTCTTTCGGAGTCGTCCTAGACACGATTGCTCAACCTTTGGTTAGAGTACATCCTCTGGCCTATGAGTGGGGAGAACCACTATTCTATTCCTGAGGGGTGATCTCATGAAAGATGCCTGGAACTTTGTTACGGTGTTTCGGCTTCTCGGGGTAACCTTGGGACTGTCGAAACTTGTCGAGATAGTCGTTTGGTCCGTGCAGCACACAAGGATAGGTGTAGTGTGAGTGAGTACTCGAAAGGACTGCAGTACATCTTCCAGCCAGGGGAGATGACTATACGACCCCAGTTTCCCCGTCCTGGATTTAAGATAGCCTTTGAGTACCTCACAACACTCGCCCAGTATTATGAGATCATGAAGGACCTAGACACCGTTCAGATGGTGTCTTTCGATACGGAGACAACATCCCTACATTTTGACGAGTTAGTACAAGTTTCTTTTTCGTTTGCTTACAACAACAAAGTTTGGGTAGTTCTTGTCAACCATGTTCAAGAAGACCATTGCTTTACTGATTACGGGCTTCTCAAAGCCCTTGTTTGGAAGATCCTCACTCGTCCTATTCCGTTTCTATTCAATGCCCGTTTTGATATACGAGTAGCCAGGAAGACCTTTGGGATCGAACAGCTCATGCTGTCTCCCGTCGATGTTCAGTCTCTTATTTTCATTGCTGACTCCAATCAAAAGATGCCTAAGTTGAAGCCTAGTGCTAAGAGTTTCTTAGGTATCGACGCTCCCGAGCTTCCTCCTGAGTGGCTCGGGGTAGCAATGCAGTCCGCCCCTCTCCCAGCATTCGGAGAGTATGGGGCCTACGACGCCTACAATACCCTTAAGCTCGGAGAGATGTTTTATTATGAAGTCTACCAGAGGTACCCTCTCATAGCTAAGCTTGACCGAAAACTCATTCCAGCTCTTATGTACTTTGAGGACTCTGAGTTCAATGTTGACCGAGCCCAGATTGTAACTCTTCAGACTGAAGCTACTGAGAGGATGCTTACCCTTCAGGAATCTATCTATGACGCAGTAGGCGTTTTTCTTCTTACGTCTAACGTTCAGCTTGTGAAGAAGCTAGTGTCTCTCGGATATGACACGAGAGTTAAGACCAAGACCGGACAGATGTCGGTGGCTATAACTGCACTAGATTCTCTTAAACACATCGACTTTGTTAAGAACATCATCGAGTACAAGAAGTTGTCTAAGCTTAATAGCTCGTACATACAGCCAATGCTTAATAGAGTGGACCTAGGAGTCCCGTTCAGGTTTCACTACGTTCTTAACAATGCCCCCACCCTTCGTCTGTCAGCTAGTTCCTATAACAAAGACAAGAAGAAGGCAGACCAACAACGTCACTATTTTACAGGGATGAACTTTCAATCCCTTACTAAGCCGACAATGATTAGCCGAAGGGTCGACTGGAACTCATCTACTTTCAACATTGATTTTAACGACAACGGAAGGTTTCTTGTTGAGGCTGGGCGCCCGTACTTAAATCTAAGGAACGTGTTCATTGTCCCTAATGATGAGTGGCTTTACGCCCCTATCGACTATGCTGGCCAAGAACTTCGAATAATAGCAAACCTTTCAGGGGAACCTGTATGGGTCAACGCTTTCTTGAGTGGGAGAGACATTCACAAAGAGACAGCCATCAAGATATGGGGAGCCCACAACTATGATAAGAACAAGAGGAAGAAGGCAAAAATAGCAAACTTCCTGATCATCTATGGAGGGAACGAGTTTACCCTGGCTAGCAAGCTTGGGATGTCCATTCAAGAGGCTACTGAATTCTACGTTGCCTACAAAGCAGCTCTTCCTGTTCTGTTTTCTTGGATAGACCAGATTCATACTCTAGCCCGGAGACAGGGCTATGTGATAACTCCCTACGGTGTTCCTCGCAGGCTGTCTTTTTACTATCGCCAGGGAGGAAAGGTCGCAGGATACGCTGACCGATCAGCAGTAAACACCATGGTTCAGGGATCGGCAGCAGTTATAATTCGAATAGCCCTCACCCGTTTGTTCTCTCACATCGGACCAAAGGTCCTTGATACGATTAAAAGCGACTTCTACGGAGACGTCCTCTTTCGAGGAACTGTTCATGACGAGATTGACCCCCTTGTAAAGAAGGTGAGGTTCAGGGAGTTCTTAAGTACTGTTATTCCTCTTATGATCAATACGACCCCAAGTGGGTGGCCTGTGCCAATGGACGTCGAGGTAAGCGTCGGTAGGAGATGGGGAGAGGTATTCGCTATAGATTACAAGGACCCCAACCTAGCCCCAATTGAAGTGGAGGAAGAAGAGGTAAAGCCTCCTCCTGAAGGGTATGCTGAAGACGACTCTTACGACATGTTCGAGGACGAACTCAACGTGTTCGAAGACGAGGAGTCATTTGCTCCTTCATGGGAGTGAAGCAGACTGCGAGTAGTTTTATATTCAGGCATGGACCTACCACTTCCCGAGTTCGTTCGAGCATGGCTTTCTCAATACGGCCTCACCTTCGTCGAGTCCATAGACAAGGATCTAGCCCCCTCTCCGAAGGGCTCCTACCCGTGTATCGTGGCAGAGCCTGACCGAGACTCTCTGGAGTTCTTCGTCGCCATGGTGTCTCCCGACGGGGACTTCGAAAGACTCTCCAGTCTGAAGGTGTACCGAGATCGTAACGGAGAGTGGAAAGCTGACGATCGCCGCGGGAATATCGCTGTCTACACTAATCCTGACTACAGGAGACATGGCCTGGCTAAGGCTCTTTGGATGGCAGCCATAGCTCAGCTGGGGCCAATCAAGCATTCTGAGAACCAGACCCCTGAGGGGGAAGCCCTGGCGGGGTCTTTGCCTGACTCCCAGGCCGTAGTTGGACCTGTTAGTTACGAGACGTCTGTTGTGTCCTCCCTCATCGCGGATAATTATATATTCTCAGCTTCAGCAAAAGACATTTACGAGCAGTATTACCCAGATATTCCTGAGGCCGCTTTCGTGGCTGCCATGAATACTGACCCTACAGTAGACTATGGATTTGGCTACTCGAGTATTAGGGAGTTGTCTGATACTCCTGTCGGTTCTTTTACCAAGAAGTTGCTTCAGTGGTATTCAAAAGGACTGTTGAGAAAAGCCGGCCACCTTAACCTGTACCTTCCTGATCGAGATGAGGATATTGTAAAAGTCCTCGAGTACTACAACTCGGTTAGACCTAAGCTCCCCCCTGAGTATAGAGATATAAACAAGTTCAAAACTCCTGCTGATTTGATAGAGTTTATAGACAAAACTCTTCCATCTATTCAGGAAGAGTCAGTCAAAAAGGACATCACAACTGTATACGAGGACTCCGAGTGGGTAGTTCTCGTACCTGGATCGTGGACAGCTTCTTGTTTCTACGGGGAAGGGTCGGATTGGTGTACAGCTAGAAGGGAAGACAGCAACTACTATAACCAGTACTCGAGAGAGGGTACCCTCTACATTTGCCTCAACAAGAAAAACAGAAGCCACTCATATCAACTATTTATACCAGATAAGCTCTTTCATCATTCAGTAGAGCTAAGGGACTGGAGAAATGCCCCAGTGTCAGAGTTTGACATGACTAGGGATGGAAACTCGTCCTTAGTAGTTATTCTTAGAGACAAGGGCCTTCTGCCTCAGAAAGTATACGAGTACTTTATCGATACCTCTTTACGGAGCACTGATGTGGCTTTTATAGCCAGACGTTCCGAGGTAGGAGCCCAAGATAAAGACCTGTTAGGTAGATTTTTAATGACCGGGTATTACGTCGACTTTAGTCCAGAGACCAGTCCGGATTACGGTCCTTACGGAGTAATAGCAGTAGTCCTTCCTCGCGGAGAGAACCCCCCTGTCTACAGTATAAGTGGACTCAGAGAAATCATAAGTAAGGATGCTGAAGTAACGGGGTCTGTACTAGGGGAACTGACAGTAAACCCTGCAGCCCTGCTCCACCATTTGAGGTATTTGAAGACCCAGGCAGAAGCCGGGGACGCTGAATTTGTTTTGGTACTCACTCCCGACGGTCTTCCCTCCCTCGAAGATGACTCCCTCATCCCCGTACTCCTATCTGCTGTTAGTAAGGTTGAGTCCAATATGTTCAGTTCCATATCCACTCTCACTGATGTTCCAGGTCTTAAGTGGGGTTCAGACCCGTATACAGCACTCGTATATGGAAGTGACACAGCTACTCTTGAGCAGCTTGAGTCTGTCACGAAGTTCCTTCGTAAATTATCCTAGCGTAGGGGGACCGTAATGGGTTTCAAATCGTTTATAGAGAGCGAACTTTCTTACGACTTCATTTCTTCAGCTTCAGCTATGGAGATATGGGACCAGTACTACAAGCCCCGCATAGGGAGCGATGACTTTTACTTTATTATGAAGTCGGACCCTACTACCAACAAAGGGAAGCCTTTTACCATCGAAGAGATGAGTAACATTGCTGTAGGAAAGTTCACTAAGACACTTCTTAAGTGGTACGAAAGAGGACTTATCTCTATCCTATACGGAACTGCGCTATTCAGGGGTGAGTACGATAACGAGACTGTAGGACATACCCTTCGCAGATTTTTGGAGGTATCAAAGTACCTTAGTCCTAAACAGAGAGACCTCAACGCTTACGCCGGTCCTAGCGAGCTAGCCTCTGCCGTAGAAGGGGCCATAAACACGGCTGAACGTGAACGGGGAAGAGAAAAAGCCCAGCAGGAGTCCCACATCTGGTACGAGGATGCTACTTGGCTCGTCGTGTCCCCTCAATCTCACTTCGCCTCACGGTACTTCGCCTGCTACACGAAAAAACATGAAGGGAACTCTTGGTGTACTACCTGGGATAACCCAAGTTATTATAGTAAGTACACAAGTAATGGCGATCTCTATATGTGTATGAACAAGAAGAACCAGGAAGATTCGTACCAAATATACCTCCCTGATGGAAATGCCGATGAAGAGTATGCCCAGGCAGTGTCAGCCACGTACTCCGATAAAGTAAGTGAAGGTACAGAGATACAAAGCCACATTCCTAAAGACCTTCTTGATATTTTTAAGAGTAGACTGAACATAGACCTTTCTGACGATATAGTTCTCTATACAGCCAACTTCCATTCAGAGAGAGAAGATGAAGAAGAACATGAGCCTGAGCATGGCTACTCCATATATTTCTCAGGAGAACATTCTATTGAGAACGGAGTGGTGAAAGGGGTTATCCACGGCACGGTTATTGAGGTGACTCGAGAGTGGGACCGAGACGAAGGTGATTACGAAGGATGGGGAGCCTCGGAAGTCATTGGCTCCGACAGCCTTACATACGAGGCAGGAAGATTTAACTACAAGGACAGTGATTATTCAATGCTCGAGTTTGAGTCAGTGAACTTCACAGAGCACGGGATCTATATAATACTTTCCGAGGGTCTGGACAGACTCATATCTGATATTAAGGGCCAGGCTCCTAATAATTACAACGAAGATGGCTACGACTACTCGTTCGATATCAGGCAGGCTCTTCTAGCAGCCGCAGGACTATCGAGAGATGAGTTACGACGTGCCCATGCTCAGACAGACATAACTTTCGCAGTGGTTCTCTCCGTAGAAAACATCGCACATAATGACGATTTTGTAAGCGAAGTCGTAAGCATGTTGGAAAAACATGCTCCCGCGGCGGAGTCGTCTGGCGGCCAGGAGGCTCCAGTCTGGGCTGAACCAGGCTACCTATCATATCGGGGAGAAGACTACAGTGCTGTTGTGGTGGGCACCAATAATTCGGGGGACCTCGCTGACGCACTTCTTAATAAGGGTTTCGCCATCCATGTGGGGGACGAGGACAGCTTGAAGAAGCTGTCTCACTATCCTGAGCAGGAGGCAAAGGACCGCCAGATCAAGTTCGATGAAGCCTGGGCATCCTTGAGGGCTAGAGCCAAGCGGCATCACGAGGAAATAGTTTCAAGCAAGCGGAAAGCCCACAAGAAATGAGTTGACGCTTATTCAGAATAAGATTACTATATTGAGTAAGCGGTCTTACGACTGCTCTATCTTACTAAAGGGGGAAGGCGCGATGCGGAAAGTCGTCCTCACGTCCGTCCTGCTCTCAATTCTTCTTACGACTCTCGTCTCCCAGCCGGCTCCGAAGTTCTCGATCGATCTCCCTCTCGCTAGGTATAAGGTGTCGTCCCCGTTCGGGTTTCGGGCACCCTTCATGGGAGGGTACGATAATCTCACCGTCCATAAAGGAGTGGACCTCATCGACCCGGATACCAAGAAGAATGTCCAGGTTCTGGCAGCTATCGACGGGGTGGTCGTTGTGAGAGCTTTGAGGGACCCACTTTATGGGAAGTGTGTCCTTCTGAAGAGCTGGGACCCTGTTCTCCAAATGAACGTATACACTCTTTACGGACATATGAGTCTTCTGAAAGTGAGGTTAGGCCAGCATGTAACCCAAGGTCAGACCATAGGAATTGAAGGGTCTACTGGAGTATCTACAGGGCCTCATGTCCATTTCGAGGTCCTGTTCGACCCCATGGAGTACATCTCAGCCATTAGGATGCGGTACGCTCTTGACAACTGGGCGGGCCTCCATTAACATTCAAGCAACGGGGATGTACAGGTTTCGAACGGTCTACGATGTTGTGCAATTGCGTCCGACGGCAAGACCCACCGTCAAAGTAACGGGACATCGTTTTACCTGCCAAACAGCAGAACAAGATCGTGGCTTTTGCCCCCAAGGCTGAAAGCTTCGCTCTTCAGGCCGCGTAAGCGACCCGGCCCTAAGCTCGCCTCCTGAGGGTGATCGGCCGTAGCAACCAGGATAGGGACCTAGGGTCTTGTGTGCATCCTAGAAACTGAAACACAGTACACTAAAGGGCTGGTACCACCAGATAGGTTGCAGGCTCTGACGAACCTGACAGGGACGTAGACGTTGTATAGCTCCTGATCGCCACCGGGGTCCGACTCCCCGCATCTCCAATGGTCGGCAGCCAACCGGAAAGCTGCATGGTGGAGGGTCTCCAGCCCTATCTTACTACATGTAGTCTCCCTGGTGACCCCCAGACCCGCCCCTCGTTGGGACGGGTCTTTTCTTATTGACACATTTTCAGACATGAGTATACTTACTCTAGGAGGTACTCAATGGGGTACGACTATGATCTCGAGAAGAGGCAGAAGGAAGCCCACGGTCCTAATCAGATGACAGGAATTTACGGATGGATCTTATCTATCTCTCTAGTAGCAGCCTTCTTCTTGGCTGCGTTCATCCGAGTCGCCGGATATTTCTGGTGGCATGACATCCAGCCTTTCATCGTTCAAGTTCAACACTTTTTCCAGGGGGTACTCCATTTTCTCGGGGTCCAGTAATGTTTAATGCCGTCAGTCTATATTGCTACGGAGGATACTCCCCGTGGCAACTCTCATATTCAGTTCAGTACTCCAGGATGACGGCCTCCCTCCCCAAGTTTTGTCTGGGTCTATCTCCTTGGCTGGGGATCGGCTCCTCGTGTTGTCCTCTAGGTTTCAAGGCCTGGAGGACACAGTATCTTCTTACGACTCCGGGCAGCTGGGGTGGACCTCCTCCCTACTAGGGTCTCTTGCAGAGAGTGACCCACAGACTGCAGCGGCTACCCTCAAGGGAGACTCTAAGCTTCAAGAAGCCTGCCTCTCGGAGTTCGATCGGCGCCTTGAGCGGTACTTCTCAAGCCTCAGAAAGGACTCCGATAACTTCTTCTCGAAGCTCCATCTGGTCTATAAGACGAAGTACTCGATCAAGGACATTGTCACTGGGGTCGTTGATGCCCTTGACTTCAATCTGTTCATCCCGGTTGGAACCTATATTAGCAACAAGAAAAACATGCAGGTGAGGGGGGAGAGTGTGCAGACTCTTGGGTCCTTCTACTTCCACGGTGTACTGTACCCAGACACAAGTTGGGGAACAAACTTTCTAGGGAGGATATCACTTCACCTATCTAATGTTCCTACCTCTAACGCTCCCTCTGAAGGTCGACCGGACTACGAGCTTGGAGACTTTTATGAACTTCAGACCGACCGAAGCATGGACCAGCCAATAGTCACCGAGTTGGGAATCAACATCAAGGAGTTCTATACGTGGCTTGCAGTGAAACGGTCGGTGTTTATGAAGAAGTCCTCGGGTAGGCTACCCCAAGACGCCACAGTCAGTAATACCGTCGACCTATATAAATCCACTGTAGTTCGATTATATCGAGAAATGCTGAATCTCATTAAGGTTCAGTCCGACTCTCTTAACTACGCATCTTTTATCCAGTACATCCTTCTGGGGGCCAAGTCAGTTCAGTTTACTGACCCGGTAACTCTTCCTAAGATTGACCCATCCGTTCCTATATTTCCGGTATGCCACGTAGCCTATTCCCCACTTACTAAAGACAATACCCCTGAAGGTTTGAAGGCTGAGTTAGACAAAGTACTCGATGCTTACAGATCAGACAGCTCTGTAGCCCCGGAGGAAGTTGAGGCCCTCATTGAGTACGCCTCTGCCCTCATCTATAGACTCAATGACACGGAGAAAATACTCTCCTCATACCGAGCCCATCTAGTTGAAATTCTTACTCAGTTAGAGTTCTTCTCCGAAGAGCTGCATGTACACGACATCTCTATCCATAGGGTTGTTGACGCTTTCGTGTCCCTCTTTGAGGTCTGCGAGCTGCTTACGGAACGCCTGGTTCCCGTGGTGTCGACTCAGTCTTCACGACTTCAAATGCTTTTCGGTCCGACAAGCAAACGGGTGACAGGGTCTGTCCGAGACTATGTTTCGTACTGGAAGGACTCGGTTCTGGTCCCCCTCCAGCCGGAGACAAAGATCACTTTAGCTTCCTCACCGGCTATTCTGTGGGCCAGGTTCTCTGAGTTGTCCATCGAAAGCTTGACGATGTTGCAGCGAAAAATAAGAGGAATCTAAGCTCTTTCTGTTGACACTATTTCAAAATAGCGTTAGTATCCTAGGTATGGACAACGAACTGACCCGTACCGAACTTGACGAGGCCGCTCGGGTCTCTCTCCTTCTTGGGGAGGAGGCTTCGGTCAAAGCCTTTGACCGAGAGGCACGCCTCTCTTATGAAGAGCCCGAGGCTCTTCCCCCTAAACCCAGTATGTTCAGGCTGGGCCTGTTCAAGCTCTTTGGCTACCCCCTTCCGAGGCGGTAGCTCCAGAGGAGTCCTTGTCTTCAGGGCTCTATATTGACGTGAGCACTTAATCCTTCGCCCAGGATGGTGCGCTCCTCGTCACTGGGTCCCCCGAAAGGGGGACCCTTTCATTATTGACAGTCCTTCAACCTGAAGGTATACTTACTCCTATGAAGCAGAGCAAGACCAAAGTTCCTAAAGAGAAGAAGCCTCGAGCGAAGAGATCCCTTCTTAAACGGACTCCTATTAGGTTAATAGGGTCGGGAAAGAAGATCGCTCGGGTTATGTTCGACGATTTTTCGACTGGAAATGTTCTTACGTCTCCTGAGATTTGGGACCTGTCCCCTATCTCCATGGGACAGGTACAGGCTTTGCAGGACAAGCTCGTGTCCGACAAGACTGATGCTCTCGAGGCCAAGTATGGGACCTCCTTGTATGATCTGTAGGGGGAACTTGTGAGTAGTTTAAGACACTGCCAGGTTCCCGCTGTTCCTGTCTTTCAAGTAACCTTGTGCCCTCACTGTGAAAAAGGGTATCTGAAGGATCGGGCGGCGCCGGCTCAGTACATGGTCAGCCCTCCTCAAGCCACGTACAGGTGTTCCGAGTGTGGAGAGGTTGTCATGCTGAGTGAAGACGACTGGCCAGGACTCCGTTATACTTACGAGCTTTCGAAAAGGTGAGGAAGATACTATGTCTGGAGTAAAGTTCGTTCCTGATCCTCCTAAGAGGAAGTTCCCCGTCCCGAAGAAGAGGGGAGAAAAATTCTTGGTCGACATCGAGTTCAGAAACAATGCGTACATTGGGGTTCACAACGATGGAACTAAGGAGAAGGTTCATAAGGATGTAGGACTCAGTTTCATCCGCAACTCGAGCAAGGAGTATATTCCTAAGGGTCATACTGCGAAGGAGATTGAGCGAGGACATAAAGTTGAGGACATAAAGAACGTCCTGTTCAACTTTGCTAAGTACTCTCAGGTCAAGCTCTACGTCGGAAGGAAGTGTTTAGTTCTTAGGGAGCTGGCGGACCGTTTCACTGAGTCTCTTGAAGGGGACTCAATCGATCGCCAAGTAGATCAGGCCTGGAACGACAGGACTATTCACAAAATAGATTTTGCCTCGATAGCCAAGATTGTCAGAATAGGAGCTAAGAACTCAGCACGGGTCCTTACCTTTGACGGATATGAGATCCTGATATCGAAAGCAGACGCCTTGGCCTTTAGGTCAGGTGAAGTTCAGAGAGGGGCCGATGCTCTGGCTGAGTACGGCCTTTCTTTCGAGAAGAAGACGAAGAAGAAAGGAGCAAAGGGATGCAGCACAAGACCGCGAACGGGAAGGTGATTGACATTGAGTGCCTGGAAGACAGTCACTTGGTCAACATCATCAACTTTAATCTCAAGCAAATGCAGGAGGCCAAGGCCGTTATTCTCGGAGGGACCTCTACCAGCAGGGACTTCCTCATGCAAATCGAGGATGTCGACAGGACTACTGTCGAGCGAGCCAAGGGGACCTTCCAGAAGCGATCAGCTGTCATGGGGTTCTACCTTCACGAAGCCATGATCCGAGGGATGGACGTATCTGGGGCCTATACTGCCCTCAGGGCTCTCTTCGAGCGTTCTGCCAGGCGCCTCCCCACCAACATGTTCTCGGATAGGGGTGGTCGGGTCGCTTCTTTCGGCGGAGTCCTCAATGACTTCGAGGAGGATGACTTCGACTTTCCCGACGAAGGTTGACACCTTTTCAGAACCGAGGTATACTTCAGTTTGAAGGGAGACCTAATGGAACTTAACCCGTCCGTCGAGGCTTCGAACAAGCTCAGGAATCTTCTTACGAGATTCTGCTTCCAAGACTCGAGGTTCACAGACCCCCAGGTTCTGGTGGCCAAGAGCTTTATTCTCAAGGAGCTTCTCTCGTACGGGTACAGTTCTGTTGAGACCCAGGCAGTTGAGGGAACTTGGGGTACTAGGTACAATCTTATTGCCAGAAACTTCACAAACCTGCTGAAGGCTCGAGTCGTGATAGGGGCTCATTACGATACTGTCCACGGAACCGTGGGAGCCGATGACAACGGTTCAGGCGTCGTAATGGCCCTTTATCTTGCAGAGGTCCTCAAGTCCTCAGAGGTCCCTGTAGAAGTCGTGTTCTTTGTTAACGAAGAGCCACCCTATTTTGGTACTAATCGTATGGGGTCGAAGGTCTACTTTGACAGTATACAGGAGGACCTTCACAAATATACCCAGTTTATAAACCTAGACTGCGTAGGAATGTTCACCGAGGGCGGAGACGTAGACGAGGTCACTGCTTATACAGAGTCAAAGCGTTATGTCCAGAAAGAAGTCCCTTCTTCGGCAATGGGCCTTCTCATCAGTGAGGCAGACACCGCCTCAACAATCTTCTTCGGGAGCTGGAACTCTGACCTTGAATTAATTATTATCCCGGGAAGTGATCTTAATTTTCTGTCCGACCTTAGATGGTTTGTGGGGGAGATCCCCGCAGCTCACCTAGTCGATATGGCCATGACAAGGAATTCGTACATGCACACTCCGGAGGACACTCCGGAGAAGCTTGACTATATTCGTATGGGTAAAGCAGCCGTCGGCGTCGCTGCAGTTATCCGAAAGGGTTGGAAATGAGCAACGAAGGAGTGAGGATCAAGAACCCCTTGATTCGAAACGCCGATCTCTCCGAAGTTCGGACTCTGTTCCAGGACAAGGGAGCTTTTAGTGTCAAAGAAGTCAACCGGACTGCCCGATTCATCACGGTCAAGTTTCGGATAGTCCTCACTGATGCCCAGATTGAGTGCTGCCAGCATGACGCTGAACTGAAGATCGGGGATCAGGGAGTGACGTTCCGTTGGGTGGGAGTGGCCCCTCGCCATTACTACCATATCGACAGTGTCCATTCAGATGAGTTGAATGCTATCCAAGCAAGGTTTCAGGCTCTCTGGGCATCGTTTGAAAAGGCCAAGACTCTAAGGAAGACCTAATGAGTATCATCAGTGAACTTCAGAGTGACCACCAGGATCTCCCCTCTGTTTACTCCCATTTCGGAATGAGGATGGTTACTTCTACATCCTTGTCTCGAGTGTTCGAAATTGGGAGACAGGGATTTTTCATTCTGTCTGCTTTCCGTCCTGACTATGAGGTGGGGGACCGAGTAAACTACAAACGTGCTCGAGATGCCGGCATGAAAGAAAAGCCTCACCTCCAGAACTTTGAAAGGTATCAGAAGCTTCAGCAGAGACTCATCCACTTCAACATAGGGTACGTCTCTCTCGTAGGTCAGTGGAGGGATAACCCTGACGATCCTGTTCACGAGGAGTTGTCGGTGTTCGTCCCCTACAAGAACCGTAAGGGAGCTATATTCGCTGACAATATTTTCGAGTTCCAGGAACTTCCTATGCTGCTGGCCTCGGAGTTCGACCAGACAGCTTTCGTGTATTGTCCTCCTGACCAGGACCAGAACTTCCCGGTAAAAGTGTACACGGTGTACACCGGGCTTAACCAATCGTCAGACAGGTCCCCTAGCAAGGGCGACAAAGACCTCATAGGGAACTTTCATGTGGCAAATGTGGAGGACCAGTACCTGTCGATCCTCATGAGGGCCAATAAGTCCAACAGGGTTCCGTGGAAGTTCGAAGAGACCCAGGACCTAGAACCTGCTGACCCCTTGGAAGTAGCATCGAGCAAGTCCTTTCCCATGACAGTCGGGATTCAGTGGAGACAGATGGAGTGGGCGGGAGCTAGTATCTATTCAAAAGGTGAGCTTCTGTGGATGCTGGATAGAGAAGAGCAGGCACAGAAGCTTAGAGACAGTAAGAAGACTTCGTAGAAGACTTCCACATAATTATTACGAGGAGACTGTATGGCGACGAGGAACTCGAAGGGCGCGGCGAAGTCATCTTCAGGAGACCGATCCCTCGATATCGCAGTTGACGTGGGGAGGTCTTCAGTTAAGATCGCCTTCCTCAACCGGACCATGTCTTTTCCATTCCTGGTGGCAACCAAGAAGGCAGCGACCGCCGACTACTTTGTGTCGACATCAGCTATCCGAAAGGTTGCTACCGTAGACGGAGCCCCTTACTTTTTCGGAGAGGACGCAACTCTTTTCGGGGACTCTGTGATCCAGTATACAGAAGGAGACATCTTCCGTGAGGCGTCCGTGGCAGTAACCCTTTTCTCTATTGCCTATGCGATGTACGAGGGGGATGCGGAACAGCCCAAGGTAAACCTGGCAATCAATCTCACCTTCGACAACTTCTACCAGAAAGAGGCCTACGCGAAGGCTTTGAAGGGGAAGCACTCCGTCAAGTTCACTGTCGAGGATGAGACCTTCGATTTCTTCGTCGACCGAGTATTTGTCCTTTACCAAGGGTTCTCAGGGCTTATCTCTACTGCCATGGACGACGCCTTCCATGTCAACAAGAACTTTCTCCCTACCGAGGGAGTGGTCATTGACGTGGGGCGCCAGACCATCGATTTTCTCTACATCGAACGGTTTGTGGTAAAACACGGTTCCTCGAAGGACTTCGGGACATTCAAAATTTACGAGAAGGCCGTAGACCTCCTCAAGCGGGAACACTCCATCATTAAGGAGCCGTACGAGATCGAGGAGCTTCTATCGACCGGCAAAGCTATCACTCCGCTTCACGGAGGAGACAAAGTCCACGTCGAGCCCCTCATCAAGAAAGCGGTAGCTTTCTACTTCAGCGACGTCCAGCTCCACTTCGAGACTTTCTTGTCTAAGAAGAACCCTGACTACATACTCCTTCTCGGAGGAGGAGCCATTGTCTACGGCCCCTTCTTCAAAGAGAAGTACAAGATCGTAGAGATCCCCGCGGAACCTCAGTTCTCCAACAGCCGAGGGATGCTTAAGTTCCTAGCTAAGGCCGTCCAGGTAAAGTCCTGAAATGAACCTCCTTCTGCAGGTGTATCTTGACAGTACGCTGCCTCACGAGAAGCTCGTCCATGATCTTATTCAGAGCCAGCCTCAGAAGACCCAGAAGGAATTCCTCCTCAGTGCTGTCTTATACTACTCCAAGTCTCCGTCATTCCTAGCTGAGGTTAAGATGACGGAGTCGTTGGAGAAACTAGAGAGACTTACTGCAATACTTGACGATCCTCTCTATAAGGATATGATAAAGAGGATCGAAGAAGTTACTGAGCTTCAGGATAACCTGATTGCACATGTAGCCTCAGCGGTGTCGTCGAAGGTCCTCGCAGCTCTCGAGGGTTTGGAACTGTCTTCTTCACCGAAGACCAAAGCTAAGAAGGCCGAACATGTAGCAACCCCCGACGACCTCTTAAGCGGCATGGTAGGCGATTTTTCAACTTGATTTTATTCTTACGACTCAGTGAAGGAGACTGACTTGGCTAAGCACAACTACTTTCACTATCGAAAAGACACTTGGATTGACAAGGTAAAGAGATGGTTTACTCCGCACTTCAAGTGGGTAGTCCGGAATCCTGAGTTCACCAAGAAGGACCCACCCAAAATTAAAGACATATTCGCACTCAAGTAATAGCATGGCAGCGTACATACCGAGAGCAGCCGGCCTTGCTAGGACTTTGACAGACGCAAGGACAAGTTCCTTAGCGTATGGCGACGAAATGTCGATCAAGATGTCATGGCGCCCGAGGATCGAAGATCATCCCCCAGGATGGGACCGAGGGTTTGATAGTGTGGTCAATGACAAGTTTCCTGACGAAGGTCCTACGGAAAGACCTACGACAGCTAAGTCTTGTTTTCTCGTAGACTCCGAAGGAAACAGATACCCGTTCAAGTCTATTTCAGAAGCAGCAGACTGGCTACATGTCGATGGAAGCTACCTGCGAATACGGCGTAGGAGAGGGGACCCTTATAAGGGTTACATGCTCGAAGTGGTGGGGGAGACTTGTTGACTATGACTGAGAGGGTGAACTTTATATTAAGGCATGCAGCAGTCCCGAAAAAAGCGGCAGCTAACCTCAGAAGACCTTCATCTTTCCGAAGAGCGGTGGAAGAAGATCCAGCATTACTCGGAAGAGGTCCTAATCTTCCTCGTCTACGCAACTGCTATAGTCTGCAGCACCGCAATAGAGAAGAAGACCTCAGGAAGACGCATCGTCGCGGGAGATATTTTCACCGGATGGCCCGACTTGCTCCTGTCTCTATTTCTGGCCATAGTTTCCTACGTGGCTGTGAACAAGGACAGTATCCGTTACGGAAGTGGTCGGCGCCCCGTTCTTGGAAAGAGAGTTCTCGACGCAGCTCTCAAGGGGCTGGCATGGCGTCAGGTCGTGAGCATTCTCTCATAAACGTTTTGGTGACGAGGGGGCGAGTGTGAAGACTCTGTACATTATGCCACAGGGAAAGGTCCCTAAGGTTCCGGGCGCTCTTTATGTCAGAATGAGTACAGAATGTTTCAACGACGTATACACGCAGTACCTCGGGTACCCCAATCCTATATGTGTAGTCCTAGGAGCGTCGATCCCCTATTCGGCGCTCCTTAAATTTATAGAAGCAGCTTCAGACGATTTTTCGCTCGTGTTGCATGACACACCTGACTTAGTACTGTTATCAAGGTTCTCAAATGTGTTCATGGGTACTAAACCGACAATTAGACCCTTTCCTGACCGAACTTTTTCTCAAACGCTTCTTGACGAGTGCAAAGTCCTATGTCGGTGACCAACGAACTCGATGGGTCCAAGACGATTCCAGTCAATATTTTCAAGGATCTGTTTCTGCTCCGATACCTTTTCTGTGATATCTCTTACGACGCTCCCGGAGAGGTAGTGTTCTCTTCTGAGAAGGGGTCATACCGAGGGTCTGAAGTAACTCTTCTCCAGTCTAGGTCAGGGTATAACGTCTTATCGAAAGACGGCCTAGCTCAACTTATCGTAGCCTTAGGCCCTCTCTCACATGTCATGGTCCAGTTTATAAAGCGAGACTACGAGACTCCTTTGGAGATGTACCAAGCTCTGGCAAGGGCTCTAGCTTCGGGGAGACTCCCTAAGCGCAAAGAAGACGAGGATATGTTTGTTGTCGACTTACTTCTTACGCCTGTTATAGAGCGTATGCAGTCTGCCGAGACGTGGGACCCTGAGAAGCTTGTTAACGGAATATTAAAGGTAATTCACAGTTTCTCAAACCAGTCGGCGTTCAAAACATACAAGTCCATGTATCGAGATAAACTTCTCTCTCTGTCCTCAAGCTTCTCTCCCTACCGGAAAGACTTTCTACAGTTTGAGCTGAATCAGGATGACCTTAGGGGGTCGATGTTCCAGCTCCTCATGTTTTTCTCATGAACAGCTTGACAGTCATTCAGTCCAGACGTATGGTATCTAGCGGGGGTGCTGCATGATCGGAGGCGTGACGTCGTTGGATGTCCTGGACTACTTCAGAAGCAGGAAAGACAAGTATAAAGAAAAGATCGAAGCCGCAAAGAACGCAATCGAGAACCCAGGTAACGTAGAGAACTCCCGGCTGTCGTTAACTCTCCTCGAGGACCTTCTCCTCATGATGGCAGAAGACAACGTGGTCGTTCTCGAGGTCAGGTTAGACAAGCTTATTTACACCTCATTAGGTCAGCAGACTACTGCGTTTGCAGACTTCCTCGATCAGCAGAGGTTCATAGTGAAGCCTTTGTTTGATTACTATACGAAGATGTACTAATTGGAGGTGTGTTATGCGGACGAAAGAGTGGGGTGCTGACAAGTTCGTAGGAATGATAGTGAGGATCAGGGAGGACGGCTACGAACTCGGAGTCACAGTGGGCTTCCATACTCACGACAGAGACTCAGTTAATGACAGATGGCATTTTCACCTAACTGCAGAGTTTTTCTTCTTCGGCTTCGAAGTCCGGATTGGGAGAGACTGGGTCGACAGCCCTGAAGACACCAAGGACGAGACCGACTCATGAAGCCACGAGGAATAGGTAAGCCTTTGCTTGCCGATTTAATGCTCGACTTTCTCAGGGACTCCGGCTACGAAATAACCTTTCGAGGGAAGAAGGTGGAGTACCCACTCGACTTCACAGTTTTCTTTAGGAAGTTTTTCACCTATCTTGTGGCGATTACTGCCGGGAGTCGAAGGTTCATCTACTCGCATCTTTGCGAGTTTGAGTTTGTGGACAGCAAACGAAAGGAAGGCCAAACGATACTAAGGTTAAGACCACACACCACTATCTCGAAGTTTTTCAGGAAGAATCCCACCTTAGTTTACTCTGGAGACGATTACGCTTACGACTCTCTCAAAGACCGTAGCTACATCGTCTACAACGAGCTTGTGGAAGCCCAAGACACTACCAGGGATTCAATCATCATCACCACGTCCAACCACGACGAACCAACCACTTAGGAGAACCGCATGCCCAAAGCAAATTGGGGAGACCGGATGCCTTCAGTCTACCTCGAAGTCTTCAAGCCCCAGCCTGGAGTCAGCCACCGTTTCGCAATCCTCGACGTCAACCGACTCGTCGCTACCGAAGCCCACTGGGTCGATACTCCCCTCGGGACCAAAGGTATGTACGCTTGCCACAAGGGCGCCTGCTGCGAGTCCGGCTTCTTCCCGAACGGCCCGATCCAGAACTACTCGGTTCCAATCTGGCTTTTCCTCAATCCCCCCGATCTTCGGACCGGGAACCCGGGCGGCAACGAGGGCATCCTTAAGGTGTTCCGCATGCCTCCTTCGCTCTACGATATGCTCGTGACTCTTTCCCAAAGCCTCGACATCATGGACATTGACCTTCTGGCCCTTGCTCAGCCTTCAGGAAAGTCCGTCAAGACCAATCTCTTCGCGGCCCAGGGAGGGTCTCTCCTCCCCAAGGACCAGCGGGCTGCCATCGTCCAAGGCCTCGGGGACATTGAGGTTCAGATCGAGCGCTCGATCTGCAAGCCCTGCAGTGAGCAGGACTGGTACCAGATCCTCACCGAGATGCAGGCCCCGACCCAGCAGTCCTTCGGAGCCGCTCCTCCTGTGGTCAGAACAGCCAATCCCGCGGCCCTCTTCGGAGGTCAGGCCCTCCCCGCAGGACAGCAGCAGATGCTGCTCCCCGGAGCCCCGGCAACAGCTGCTCAGACAGTTCGGTCTGTGGCCCCCATAGGAGCCCCTCCGGCCGGTGTGATCCCCGGAATGAGGCCGGCTTCCGTTGGAGCTGCTCCCGTCGGATACCAGCCTCCCCATGCTCCCGTTGGAGCTGCCCCCGTCGGATACCAGCCTCCCCATGCTCCCGTTGGAGCTGCCCCCGTCGGCGGGTATCGTCCGCCTCAGGCACCGCAGTTTTCCGACCCTTCGGCAGGGGGAACTCCCGAAGTGATGTCTCAGGGCGAAGTAGACTCACTTCTTAGCGAATAGACCTACTCCGGGTCCCGTCATAGGGACCCAGGGTTAGTACATACTTGTTTCTGTGACGAGGAGACATTATATACGATGGGTGAATCTATTCTTTACGTGGACCCCTCTTTCAAAGGTACAGGTCTTTTTCTCGTGGACTCGTCTACGAAGACCTTCACCTTTGGATTGATCCAGGCCAAAGAAGGGACAATGCGGTCGTACGAGAACTATGCGACGACCGGCCTACGTGTAGTTGACGGTTTCCTCACCTTCCTTGAAGCCCACCAGCCTTCTATCGTCAAGCTGGAGGTCCCTCCTCCACGCGGCCAAACGAGCGCCGGGTTGATGGGTCTCAGCTTTCTTCTGATCGACAGAGCGGCACGTTTACCCTGCGTCGAGAGGATTGAGCTGATAAACCCCACTTTTGTTTCTCTGGCACAACGGAAGCTTTATTCCGATACCGCCTCCAGGTCTCGCATAGCCAAGGAGTTCTCCCAGAGACAAAAGAAATGGGTCCTGGGCTCCGTGTGGGTAAACGAGGAACTTCTCGATGACAATGATGTGTCAACAGCGTACCTGTTCTATGTCTTCGAGAAGATCCATGAGGGTTCGCCCTTCCGCACGTTCCCTACGAAGCCGTCAAAACCCCTAACAACTACCACCACTAATACTCCTACTCATCATACTACAACTACAACAACCACTATTACTACTAAAGCTAACTCTACTACTGCAATTGCACCCTCGCGAGAGAAGGGTCGGTCTACGAAGCAGAAGCTTCGTAGTCCTCAGTGACCCTTGAAGGGATGTAACCCCGGGGAGAAGCGTCTCCTCGGGTATTTTTCTAAGGAGCGTCTATGGCCAGGAGATCGAAGAAGGACGTTGAGGCTACTGTCGGCGGGGTTGTCGATAAGGAAGACATCCTAAAGCAGACTTACGATGAGAGAGGTCTCCCCCGCAGAAAGATAGATGACAAGCAGGCGGACAGCGTTTTTGCGGAGTTTGCTCAGCGTCAGATCCTTCATGAGACCACGGACGCTGAGACCCTCAAGAATGCCCTGTACATGCGCTCAGGCTGCCTTCCTTTCGACCTTGTCACGGAGGGTAAAGGAATTCCAAGAGGGTGCAGCACTCTTCTGTACTCAGCCTACGGGGCCGGCAAGTCGACTCTACTATTCACGGCTGCTCGGGGCCTTTGTATGAACGGATACAAGGTCCTCTATGTGGACTCAGAGTCCTCGGATAACACTGCCAGAAAGATGGGACTCCTCGGTCCTGACGAGACCCTTCTTGTTCCTAAAGGCTCCTTCAAGTACCTCACAGCCAAGTACTATTTCGAGCTGGACCGGATCTCGGAGATGTTCGTCAAATCTTCTTACGACGTCATATTCATAGACTCGATCACCAATATCGGAATATCTCCGGACGGGGAGAAAAAGAATAACAGCAACAAGACTATCGAGGACGCCTCAGCCGTCGGTGCTGAAGCCCGGGTTCAGTCCAAGTGGATCAAGAAGTTCTATCTAAGGCTCAAAGGAACTGACCAAGCCCTTGTGTTCATTTCCCAAGAACGAAACAAGATCGACATTCGCCGTCCCCAGAACAACGGACCAAAGGCTGCTGTCGGAAACGCCATATCGTTTACCAACAACATCCAAATTCACATGCGTCCTTCTACCCTCATCAAAGAAGGTATCCGAGTCGTCGGGAGAAAAGCCTATCTTATGTCGGAGAAGACCAGAGACAGTGACGGATTTATTGAGATCCCAGTCACTGTCATTTTTGGACGGGGGGTGTCCAATATCGAGATGCTCAAGGACATGGGAAAATGGATGGGCCTTCTTGTCCAGAAAGGAGCCTACTGGGATATCACTATCCCGAACCAATCACCTGTCAGGGTTCAGGGCCAAGTTAACCTGAATAAGTGGATCAAAGACAATTACGATACTTTGGTCGACATCTTCTACGATAAGGCCCCCGAGTTCCTCCTCTACATTGCTAACGGAGGAAAGGGGAGTGATTCAGACGGGTCGGCCTCGTCTCTCTTTGCCACAGAGACCAGTGATGTAGGGGACGAAGAAGACATGGCTCGAGAAGAGCTGGAGACCGAAGGAACCCCCGTGGAAATGGCGACGGAAGAAGACATAGAGTCAGCGTTGTCCGAAGCTGATGAGACCCTCACCCTAGACTAAGGAGACCCACATGAGAGACCAGGATGATGATGATTTTGAGGAAGAGGACTTCGACGACGAGGACCTCGAGGACGACGACTGTGAAGATGACGATTTCGAAGATGGTGACGACGATGACCTAACGGACGACATCGATTCTTACGACGAGGAAGACTTGGATGAGTGATATCGACGATGACGTCGAGGACGAACTAGCTACATCCCTACCCGTAGAAGCCCTTCTGGCAGGGATGTCCGATGCCTCTCTGTCTCTTGAACTTGTGGCACCCTCCAACGGAGAGGTGTCTGAAGTAATTCAGGGAGCGATTGCTCGTCGGGCTCTTGACGAGAAGATTTCCCTGGATGAGAAGACAGCTCAACTTCTCAGGCATTGGCATAACAGTGCCGAGAACTTCAAGGCAGTGGTGGTGTTGGCCGACAAGGAAGGGAAGTACCACTACGTGGCGTCTGAAGTGGACGACCAATCTGTGGCCATGTCCTTCGTGAAACAGTTCTCGGTAGTCAAGGTTCTTGCTAACGGAAACCGGGTTGTTAGAGTCGTGGTGTACCCTCCTAAGTCCTACTGGAGAAACCATTGACATATATTCAGTCCTAGCAGTACACTTCCGAAGGAGGTATTCATGCAGGAATCGTATGCAAACCCAGAAGAGTCTGCTAAGGCTGTAGTGGACTCCACACGTCAGGGTCACCTAAGACCCTATACTTCTGAGCAGCCTCCAAGCTCCGCGGTCAACCATCCCTCACACTATACCTTCTCTAAGTACGAGGTCCTCGATGTCCTGCAGGAATGGTTTCCTACCAACCCACTTTTGTGGCAGGTAGCAAAGTATATAGCTCGAGCCAAGCACAAGGGTAAGTATCTCGAGGACCTTAAGAAGGCTCGGTTCTATCTCGACAAGGCTATCAGCGAGGAAGAGGAGGCTCTTAATGCGGGTCAAAGAACTGACAGTTGAGTGGTCGTATACCCACAACCTCTCAAGCGAAGGAAGACCTTACGAGAGCATGAAGTTCACCGCTGTGGAGACAGTCGAGTTGTCCCCGGGAGACCGCCCAGACGAAGCCTACGCTATTGCCTGGAAAAGCGTGTCTGACCAAGTCAGTGGCCAGTACAATGCTCTCCTCCAGAGGATGACTGGAGGATCAGGCATCTCGGTGATGCAGGTAGGATCGTGAAAATAATAGACCAGAGTTACGAGATTATTCCAACGATTCCTCTCAGGGACCAGCTCAAGCTTGTCGAGGCTGCAGGACGAACAGCTTACAAGTCAGAGGACCTCATTACTCCTGAGTCGGCTCCTCGATTCGTTAAGATGCTCAAGGACAGGAACCACGAGTCTGTCCTTGAGCACACTATTCTGTCTGTCAGGTTTGTAACAGACAGAGGGGTTTCCCACGAGCTTGTTCGCCATAGGCTAGCTTCTTTTACCCAGGAGTCCACTCGATTTTGCAATTACTCAAAGGACAAGTTCGGTAGTGAGTTAACATTCATACGTCCGGTGTGGGCAGATGAGTTTCAAATCCGTTCCATGACGGGGGCCTTTTTTATCTGGTACCAAGCAGTGAGGGAGGCTGAGAACTTTTACTTCGATCTTCTGCACAAAGACTGGACTCCTCAGCAGGCTCGGACCGTACTCCCCAACTCCCTCAAGACAGAGATTGTTATTACAACTAACTGGAGGGAATGGAAACACATCCTTCAGCTTAGAGCAATCTCCAAGGCTGCACACCCTCAAATGCGGGACCTCATGACCTCTCTCTACGGGCACCTCCGCAAGGAAGTCCCCGAGGTCTTTGAAATAGGAGACCTTGAATGAAAGTACCTGACATAGACATTGTGTTCGGCTGGATCATGGTTGTAATCTTAGTTGTCGTGACTGGAGTAGCCTTGGTCCAGTATGTCCTGTCCTCTTTTCATCTAGGAGGGTAGCAGTGATTTCCCTCTTAAAGGTCAACACTGAGGCAGCTAGGCTTCGAAAGATCAGAAAGTTCTTACGACAGGTTGCTCAGGTAGAGAGGGCTTACCTAAGGAAGTATAAACGAGCAGTCGCGAGAGCTAGGAGACCTTATGCGAAAGTCAGCCGATGAACTTCTAACTGTGGATACTGTGGACTCTTTCCTTGACTATCGTAAGCGTGTTTCAGGCGAGGGAAATTTTACTCGCGATGAGGACAAGGACCTGTTGGTAAGGTTTGTGTCCTTTATCAAGGAAGACCTTGCAGTGTCGGATAGCGAGGATCTCCTGGTTCGAGTGAACAAGGCACTTAAAGAAGTCGACGGGTCTCTCAACTTTTACAACGATAGGTACATCCTCTGTTTCAAGAACGGCCAAGGCATGTCTGACATGAGAGAGTTCTCCACTTTCAAATACTTCCTTGTGGCTGTAGACTCAGGCCAGGTGAAGTGAACCCAGCCCCGTCTCTTTTGCGATCTGGCCTTGCTCGAGGTCAAGTGTGGATGGAAAATGACGGTCGTTTCGTGCGTCACGTCATAATCCTCGGTCAGTACTTCGAGTATCTAGCTGAGCGAGGAGACCTGGCCACTTTGGTAAATCAAGACCTGACCCTTCTAAATCAGTTGGGAGGGAAGGTTTCCATCTACTGCGTAGAGACCAGTAAGATCACCTCTGCAGATATGAACAGATTCAACGGTCAACGAGGCGGCTACTTGTACGTGGCCAATTTCGACTGTCTCTGGAAGGAGCGTCAACATGCAGAAAGTTCCGGATTCACTGAGCGGAACCAAGAAGGTTCTAGTGTTCTCGGGAGGCGCCCTCTATAGGACGATTGAGAACGAAGACCTGGAGAAGGCCCAGAACGAAGCCGTTCTTCTTACGGCTGAGTTGAAGGCTATGGGGAAGACGGGGGTTTACTACAAGACTCTTCAGGGAATTTCGGGATGACCTCAAAGTACAACGAGTTTATTGCAGCCCTAACGTGGTACGACAGGGGGCCGTCGTGACCAAGGCTGAACCTATTTTCCTGGACATTGTAAACTACAAAATAGTTAAGGAAGCCCATATTGAGGTGTCTGACCTCACCCTCATTCGAGGTCAGAATGACTCAGGCAAGTCCTCGTTCTTTCAAGGGCTTCACACTGCAATTGCCAACGAGTCTTCGGATGCTCAAATAAGTTATGGAGCCAAGTCATTCACAGTTAGGATGGGTATAGGCTCCCGGAGTCTGTCCTACTCACGCAAGAAGGGTGCCGGACCCGTAGTAAGCATCGATGGTGGGGAACCCCTCGATAAGCTAGGCAGACTCTCTCTGTCTGACATCGATCCGACTTTTCCTCTCAAGGCCCTAAAGTTTCCCCTCGCAAATGGTGAGGCCGAGAAGTTCTATCCAAACTTCGTATTCCAGGAAGAGCTTCCAGTATTCGGACAGGTTGATGTCTATGCTTTCTTTTCGGCTATGTTCGAACCAGTTGCACGGGTATCCCGCCACCTCTACGCTGTTCGGAAGCGAGTGTCCGACGCTAGTTCCAATACTTCCGCGGTGAAGGCCCAGTCCAACTCGCTCCTCGAGATGTTCAATTCCCTGAACGCTTCTCTTACTGCCATCGACGAACCTACAGTCGTCCTATGCCACGGCAAGGTTGTCGCCGGCCTGCAAGTAGCTGCTGAGGTAACAGGGTCCTTGGCAAAGATCAATGGCTTAGAGCAAAGGCTGGCAGCTTTATCCAAGTACGCTGCCCTCGACGGGAACGATTTCAACCTAGCAGCCGATCACTACCAGAGCCTCGATAAAGTGAAGGTCTCGCTTCAGGAGGTAGTTTCCAAGAGGAAGGCCTTAGAGAAGACCTCCCACGATTTTTCCGCTGCCCAGGCCTATCACGAGATGCTACCCAAAGCTAAGTCCCTTCTTGAGATGAGCCGAACTTCCTTCCTCCTCTCTGATCTTCGCCTTAAGACGGACTCGGTTCAGTCCTTAGGGGTGAGGCTAGAACAAGCTGCTCGTGCAGATAAAGTGGTGGAGTGGCTCAGCCAGGTTAAAACTTCTTACGACCTGTTGACAGGTCTTCAAAGTAAGGTTACAACTCTCAATAAGGTGGCAACTAGATGGGCCAAGAAGGAGATGCACGTTCGGTATCTGGAGGCCTGGATAACTCCCTACGTCTCCTTCGGACAGACCTACGCTTGTTGGAGATCATCTCGTGCAGCGAGTCTGGAAACCCTCTCGAAGATAGCGGATACCGAGAAGACACTTTCCGAGTGCCGTGCCGAGCTTGCCACAATTGCTGAGTGTCCTGTCTGCGGCGGGTCATTGACCAAGCCACTTCACGAGCATGTCGGAGGACTTCATGGCTGAGTCATCAGTTCGTATTACCCAGATGTTCAACCACTTTCAAAAGGCTGCGGCAACAAAAGCCATTCTCGAGCAGCAGCTCGCTCGAGAACAGGCTGAGCTTACCAAGCTGGAGTTTGAGGTGAACGAGGGTCTCACTTCCCTCGGGTACGTGCCCACCCCAGGCGGCCCCACTCCCGAACAGTTTCTCGAAGCTTCAATGGCAGCAATTGAGATGGAGCTGGACAACTTCGAGAGGAGCGTCCAGTGAGCCGGGGCTCCTATTCTTTCAAAGAGTTTCTGAAGCTTCAGATTCCTTGGTCAACAAGAACTTTCGGCCCAACGAAACGCACCGAAGGAATTCTTAAGCATATCGAGAAGGAAATAGCCGAAGTTCGAGCCGAGCCAGACGACCTCACCGAGTGGGTAGACCTAATCATTCTTGCCCTGGACGGGTACTGGAGACATGGGGGAACTCCCGACACAATTTCTCGCGATGTCTTTGATAAACAGGCAAAGAACTTTGTCAGAAAATACCCTTTCCCTGAGTCCGATGATGTGCCTTCTGAACATGTCCGAGAGAGTGAGTAAAGGAGAGTGCTGTGCAGGTAACTCTGACTACAAACGGGTCGACAGTATCCGTACGTCTTATCCCGGAAAATCCTTTCGAGGTAGCCGTTGTAGACGCGGTGGCAGCTTACGGGACCCACATCTCACTGGTGAAGGAAACCCAAGAACTCAGCTCAGGACCCTGTGAGGCTTTAGTCATGACAATAGAAAACCCATGAGCAGCCTTGTCACGCTCACCGTACAACGACTCCGACAGCTCGACCGTCTTCGGATAGAGAAGGTCCCCCAGCTCCGTGAAGTTGAGAAACTTCTTACGACTGAGCGTCAAGTCCTCGACCTCGCCCAGACTCGGTACCAGGAGTTCTCTCAGTTTATTGAAGCTCGTTCTGAGATCGAACAGGAATACACAAACCTCATGGAGCTTAAGAGAGACCTGGCCCGAGTTCAGGACCAGCGTCAGGCCACCCAGGTCCGGTACGAAGAACTTCAAGTGGTGTCTTTACGGGAGGAGAAGGCCCTCGCTTTCTACTCTTCAGTACTTGACGACGTCACCCAAGAGTATGTTTCCAAACTCCAGGAAGCCCTTAACAATGTGTACTCGTATGTTTTTCAGAACCCCAATAAGTCGGTTCAACTGGATCTCGACGATCGCTATAACAAGAAGGTACTCGTGCTCAAAGTAGTCAATCTGTTTGAGGGTGAGGTTAAGCTTGAGGAGCTGAAAGCATCGGGGTTCTCTCTCCGGGTAGTCATGGGGACAGTATTACTTGTGTACTTCATACTGTATAATGGCCTTGAAAGGTTCGTCATGTTCGACGAGTCCTTTGGGGGACTTGCCGATGACACCCTAGCAAGATTTTTTTCCCTCCTCCGAGTCTTTGTAGATGAGCTAGGGTTTCGATTTCTTCTTATCTCTCATGAGCCTCGCCATAAAGACTTCATGGACAGAGTCTACACGGTCAGGGGAGGTCGTTTTACTGAGGAGCACGGCGATGTTGAAGACCCTGAAGAATCTACTTGACAGTCTTAAAGAAGCCTGGGAGGACTACTGGGGGAGTCCTGTTATCAGGTGTCCTGTTCATAAGGAGTGTGACGATATCTTCGGGCCTCAGTGCTCTCTTCTGACTTGTGAAAGACGACATAAGGCTATTAAAGAGAGTCTCCGTTCTACGGAGGCAACATGACCAAGCCGATATGTACAGCCAGACACACAAACTTCCAGCCTACAGATAAGCAGTGGGTCTGTCCTTCTTGCGGAGTTGACAGCAACGACTTCATGATCGAAGAGTCTGCTGAAGGGTCTAGTCCAGATTGTCTTAAGCTTCACGCATCGGATACGGTATTTTGCTTTCAATGCGGCAAAACTTGGACGGGGTCTCGATTGGCTACTCTCATGTCCAAGAAAGTAGGGGTTACTACGGTTAAATGTTCGTGCTGCAAAGGTACTGGGTATGTAACTGTGAAAAACGCTAAAGCTCCGGTGAAGAAAACAGCCGCAGGAGGAAGGACCAAATGAAGACCCCCCAAGACCTTCGTAAGATAGAGATGGAAAGTACAGTAGAGGCCCGGGCATCCATTATGGATAAGCTTGAGGCGTTGATGGAGCAGGTAACCTCTTCAAAGGGGGCCACTCTAACATGGTCTAAAGACTCACTCGCCTCAGACCTAGAACGTGAAGTGGTCGACCATGTACTTGCTTTGAACGGGTGGGACTGTAAGTGGACGCCCTCGGAGGAAGACCTACTCAGTCCTGTAAAAGGAATCCAGTACCTTAAGGTCACTCCGTCAGAGCCACGAATAAGACAAAGAGCACAGGCCCAGACGTGATTGAGAAAGACCGTGACCTCGACTCCTATGAGATATCCTGCGACTTCTGCTCCGAGGATATAGAAATAGAAGCGGATACCTGGGACGATATGCTCGAACAGACCAAAGAACTCGGATGGTAGTACAAGAATATTGGTGGGGCGTGGAGACATAAGTGCAGCACTTGTGTCAGTGAAGGAAAACCGTGGGTACAGGGAGGAATAAAGAAGTGGTGAACATCGACGGAGTCTCTTACGCCCTGTCTCTTGGGACCGCTCATTCGGTCCATATAACTTTGGACCAGTCAGAGGGTCTCTTCTCGAAGAGCCCTCTAGCAACCTCTCTTTGCGGGGTAGACGTATTCGAGTTCGAAGAGAGCTGCTACTTAGGAAAGAGAGTGTGCAGGTCCTGCTATAAGAAGGCCTGGGCTAGAGGGTTAAAGCCTCCCTACAGACTCAGTGATCAGGAGGGATCGTGATGGACGGGCTTATGATGAAGTACTTTGTATTGAAGCCAATGGGGTCCAGCCCCTATAGTCTAGCTTCCCGAGAGGCCATGAGGACTTATGCCGATAATATTGAGCCTTATAACTCAGCCCTGGCCCAGGACCTTCGTGACTGGATACAGCGATCCATCGAAGAGTCGGCTACAGGAATTCCAATTCCCTATGCTGAAGCTGACCCAGTGGATACCGATTCTTGACATGAGGGACCTCAGGTGTTACACTCTCCTTGCCGTCCTTGCATGGACACCCTCCCAAGGCTGGCGCTCTTGCCGGGAACCTACACGCCGCGGGTTCCCGGCTTTTTCATTGGTTGACACTTAATCAATACATACTTATACTTCGATAGACTTCACGGAAAGGGAGTACCATGTCGAGAAAACGCAAGGTGTTTGACCAGAAGTCCAAGACCTACAGGGAAGAGGACGTTCTGAAGGGTCCTATTCCCGTCCGGCTCGAGATTGGGGAAGTCCATCACGATACTAAGGACAATATCTACGTGGGGTGGCTTGACGGGAAAACCGTCTGTCTTTCGGATATGACCCTCCAAGTTCTCATCGAAAACGACCAGACCGTAGGCATGCTCGCCGCGAGGGCTACTGAGTTACAGCGGCAGATTAGGAAGATGGTCACACTCAAGCGACAGATTGCCAAGGCTGCCCAAACCGTGGTCAATCCTTCGCCGTCTGTCAGGTCGTCATGACGATCCTGTATTTTACCGATCTTCACTTGTGGGATCGGGACATCTCAACTCGAAGAGACAGGTCGTCTCAGGCAGTACTCAACAAGCTGAAGTTTCTTACGACTACTGCTCGAGACCGAAGATGCCAGGTACTGATATCGGGTGGCGATCTTCACCAAGACAAGATCGAATCAGACGAGTACAAGGCTGCTGTCATCGAGGCCTTTGCTCTCGATGAGGGAACAGAGAACTACACCCTCGTCGGGAACCATGACATCCTATATCGGACCTACGGGTCGTATCGTAAACGAGCCATGGGAATTCTAACAGCCTCGAAGTCGGTTAAGATCCTCAACACGCAGCTCTTGTCTTACGGGATGTTGGGGATTTCTGCCTTCAGTAACGTAGAGGCTCCTTTCCAGCTCAAGAACGACGTCCGCATTATCTTCGGTCACCACTACATCAACCATGGGTCTGATCGCCTTGTTCTTAAGGTCAAGGACCTCAAGGAGCTGTACCCTAATCTTCAGTACATATTCACCGGCCACGATCATACAGAGTACCCCACGGTCACAATGGATGGAGTCACGATCGTACGTCCCGGCGGCGCCATGCGGGTATCCACCTCGACGGAGAACGTCAACCGTCAGCCGAAGGCTCTTATCCTTGACTGGGACTCTTACAACTATGTCATGAATAGTATCGAGGAAGTCCTCATCCCGTGCCTGCCGGCCAACGAGGCCTTCAACCTGGACATAAAGACCGCTGCTAAGAATGTCGAGCACCAGCTAGACGAGTTCATGGGCTCGATAGCTGAGAGTAAGGTTGTGGGGTTTGACCTTGAACAGGTGGTACTCGAGAAGCTCAAGGTCCTAAACGATCCGGAGCTTACGGAGTATATCTCCGGAGACCTGGCGAACTTGTTGTCAGCATAACAGTAAGGACTGTATAGATGTCAGACCAAACTCCGCTATCTCCCTACCTCGGTATCCCTCGCTGGGAGATAGATGTTCCCGCCATGCAAGCAGCCCTCGACGTAGTGGCCTCCTTTCCTCCAGGGGCTATGGTGTACTTCAGCCTGGAGCTTGTAACGATAGGGGAGTCCTCTGCGGTAGCGGTGTACGCGACGAACCGAGATTACGTTTTCGAGTCGACAGTTCCTGTGAGTAACCAGGACAGCTTGTTCGATCCCAAGCGGAGAGTCTTCGTAAAGTTTTCTCTGCTTCACTCCCTCGTGAAGCTCTACCCTGATTTCATATTCAAGTTCGATGAGAAAGGAAATCTGTACTATCACAATGAGTTTGTTACTTACCAGATAAAGCCATTAGCTCTGGACAATCTTGAGCTGCCTTTTCCGGACTATTCAACCTTGGAGTCTCAGGCGTTCCCAGTATCCAAGCCGGCTCTCGTGTCTGCGAAGAAGATGGTAGACTTCGCTGTTAGGATCGCTGATAACAAAGTCCAGTGGTCTCAAGACCGTTTATCCGGTCAGTTCATAACCTACGCTTTCTCATTTCAGCTTGAAGGGAAGACGAAAGACCCTGTTCAGTTTAGAAAGTACGATATGCTTCTCATGTCCCTGATTGCAGCAAAGGACTCCGAGTACGCACTCGACAAAGCAAAGACCCGCTTCTTCTTGTTCTCAGGCTCAAGCAGTCTGTCCTTTCTTCTCCTCTCAGGAAAGACTGACGTGAAGCCGATTCTCCACAAGGAGAAGTATGGTCAGGCGGAGCTTAGTATCAAGCATCTTCAGAAGGTCTTAGGGTTTCTTAAGAACGATGCGACGGCAACCAACCTCGTCTTCGTACCTACGAAGACGAAAGACATTCGGGTTCGTCTCGATATTCAAAGCTTTTTCTTTGTGGGTACAGGGGAGATTCCTGCGTACGGGTTCTCTCTTCGCCTAGAGGAGCTGCGAAGAGTCCTAGGGGTTCTTCCTGAAGGGACTAGCACGGCTGCTATCAACGTGTACGGGGACGGAGCTGAGTTTTCTGTGGAGGACGGAGGAGTTAAGTACTCCTACATTTTAGGGAAAATGGACACGACCCAAACGACAGCAGTTTCTACCGAGGTTATAGACAGGCTAAAGACGAGTAGAGACAAGGAGGCCTCGAGGTGATCGTCGGAGGTTACACCCTCGATCTCTACTGTGACAACTACAAGGTAGAGGTAGGTAAAGTAAGTGACGGGGTTCATGGACACAGAGACTTTCCTCACACCTACTTCGGAGACTCGTCTGCGTACTGTCGACGCTGCGCTCGTGAAGACGGGCGGCTGTTTAAGAAAAACGGAAAAGTCCTGTGCCCTATGCTCAGGAAGGTCTAAGATGGAGGAGGCGACACGGTGATCCGAATATTCACACTAGCTAACGCTAGAATCGTGCTGGAGAACGGGGGGACAGTCCTTGTTGAGTCGGGCGTAAATATCTTTCAGAGAAAAGAGAGTCTGTTCGATGTAGAGGATGCCTTTATGAAAGGCCGGAAAATCTTTCATGCTGAGGGGGTGGCGCCTAAGATGGAGCCTCTAGTCTCGATATACGCTATAGATGACGTGACCAGGAATCTCATCCTTCAGAATGTTGTTCGTCGAGAGAACGACGAACGTACTCACACGGGCAATGTGTCCCTATCTACTCGGGTTGAGAGTGACCATATCAGGCAGGCTCTGTCCAATCCTCGGCTAATCCCCCCAGGAGAGCCTTGCGAAGACCCTCTTCCTGTTGCAGCTTCCACTGAGGATCTCACAGGAAATCCTGATGCTAGAGCGTGGGCCAAGGCCTTCCAGTCTCGGGTTGGTAAAGATACCCTAGGCTGTATAGGGGACCTCGGGTTTCTAATCGGATGGTTTGCCAACGCAATAGAGACTGGAAAAGGCTGGGAACACTCTAGGCAGGCCCAGCGGGTCGAGGCCATTAAGAGAGCTATCGACTTACTCTGAAAACTTCTTACGACTAATTGACATTCCTTCAGAACGGATGTACAGATAGACCGAGGAGCAGTTAGGTATGGAAGAGCATTTGTGTGAGTTTTACAATGTGTTACCTTCCCTGGCTAATTGCTCTTTCTATATTCCTGGGTACACTGAGACCTTATCCCACGTTGACGGTGTCAGAGTCGTTCCTTCTTACGACTTCCTTGAGGCAGTCCCTATTCAGTTTAGGAATCTCTTCGAAGTAGCAGGGTTTCCGTGTTACTATGTTCCTATAAAGCTCGGTAAGAAGCACTTCGGTTTTATTCTCAAAGGTCTGTCTAAGACTAACTCCAGATTCTCCACATACTATCCGTTCTTCAATCTGGAGTCGCTCATAAGTCCGAAGTCCTATGTGTTTGTGGCTGAGGGCATAAAAGACACTGGGATATTTCTGTTACGGAAAGAACCGGCCCTCGGAATGTTGACCTCGGGTATGTCTGAAGAGATGACAAAAGTCTTTACAGAGTTCGGAAAGACACCTATATTTGTTCAAGACAATGATCTCGCAGGTAACAACGGCATGGCTAAGATGTTTCGAAACCTTAAGAAGAGAGACGTTCCTTTCTTCAGAGTGAGACCCGAGGGCCATAAAGACATGGGGGACTTCTTCGACCACCCCGAGCAAAGAGTGTATGTCGAGGCCACGTATTCAAGAGCTTATGCTATCGCCCAGTCCCTCCAAGGGTCAGGGTCTTTTCTGAAGCGTGCCGTCTTTGATGGTCTGACTACCGGGAGGTAAATGTATGGTTGGTGTTAGGTACCGTCTCCACGTAACGAAAGAAATAGTTGTCCCCAAGAGGTTGTGCCATCTCTTCGACAACCGGGAGATCGTTAAAGTACGTGATTATGAAGTAGTTGTGGACTCGCACCAAATGGGGAAGGAGCGCGAAGTCCAGGAAGTGGTGAAGATGTTTCCAAAGGACATCACGCTCACTACTGTCAAGCACATAATGGAGTAGCATGCGTACCCTGACCCTCACCCAGAAAAGAGCCCCCAGACACTTGTCCGATATCTACGGACAAGAGGAGCCTAGGTCATACTTCCAAGCCGTCGTCAAGAACCCTGCCTACGTTTACCGGAACTACGTCATCACAGGTCCTGCAGGCACGGGTAAGACCTCGATCGTCAAAGCTTTCGCAAACGATCTTCTTGGAGTAGAGGACGCTAGCCTAACCCCAAACTATATTGAGCTGGACTCTTACCAGGTTCAGGACCGAAACATTCTCCTTGGTCTTAAGGACTCGTTATTCCAAGAAGTCCCTGGATACAAGGTGGTCCTCCTTGATGAGTGGCATCTTGTCGACCTTGACGTTCAAGCCGGCCTATTGAAAGACATTGAGACCAGCACGCTTCCAATATTTTTCTTCTTTGCTTCCACAGAAAGAAAGGGCATTCTCGACACAATTTTCTCCCGGTCTTTAGATTTCTCGATGACACTATTCACTCCTACCCAGCTTCAAGCGTACCTGGAGAACCTCCTCACCGAAGAAGGCTTGGCTTTCGGTGAGGCTGCTCGAGAGGCCATGGTCTTAAGATCCTTCGGGCATCTCCGGAACCTTATCAACCAGGTGGAGCTGGCTATTGTCATGGGAGAAGAGCAGTACCTGGTAGCCGCGGGAGGGGTATTGAGGTCGGTGGAGGAGTTCTTTAAGCAGCCAGGAAGGCCAACCATTGACGTTCTCACCGTTCACCCCTTCTCGTATGTTCAAGAGTCCATGGACTACTTCATCCATGAACGCCTGATCAAAGGTCGCGAGCTGTTTGGGGACGGTGACATTCCGAAGGTGTTCACCTTCTATCTTAAGTACAAACGATACATTCAAGACGCGAATGATTTCTTCTCTTTCCTCTCGATATTTTCTGACTACCTAAAGTCGATGAGGCCCCGAAGTGCCTAGCAATGTATCAGTGTTCTTAACAGAAGGTTTCTCTCCTGAGTTCTACTACCACTTGGGAAGGTTCTCCAGAAAACTGTACCGTAAGTATGAAGTCACAGGGACCTGGGACGAGTTCTATGAAAACGTCAGGGCCAAGGTGGAAGATGTCCTCTCCAAGGGAGTCTATGACCCGAGTAAGGGTAACTTCGTATCGTTCATTCACGGAATGGTCCGTAATGAGGGGACTAAGATATCTCTCAAGACCAAGCGGGTTGTCCACTTCGATGCCCCTGAGAACTCGGTAATATCTCTGAACCTCACGTCTTCAGGGTTGGTAGACCCAACCATGGCTCGGTTTAGAGAGGACTTCGCTGCTAAGGCTGATGAGCTTGGAATTCCGTTGGACCTGGACGAGTTCGAGTCGGACCTCATCCTGAACAGACTGACCCCGATGGTATTTGCCTACCTGTGGTTGGTTCACACAAGGGGGCGTCGTGGGATTAGCTTTTGACTATTCAAAGTTAACTGCAGACCAGAAGCGAGACCTACTTCGAAAGGTGTCTGATCAAAGTCTTATCCCTCCGGATAAGATGGAAGCTATCCATATCGTTCTAGGGGACGATGTGTTCTATATACTTTTCCTGCTTGCAGGAGAGGAAGTCAGGTTCCCGCCTCAGAGGGACTTGAAACGTTTGTACTCCGGCGTAGTGAGCCGAGAAGGGAGCGCAGAGCATGGGTAAGACAAAAGAGAACGGGGACTTCAGGGGAGCCGAAACAGAGGACACCCCTGAGCCTGCTAAGATAGGTCGAAGCTCGAAGGCCGACAACTTCGAAATCACCATCTCCGGAGCAGGTCTCGTCGAGCTGCTCCAGACTTCCGCCGCGGTGGCAGCCAAGGCGATGCACTATCTCGGGATGCAGCTCGATGACCCGCGGGTTCTTGGCGACCCGGATGCGATCATGAGGATCGCAGCCCAGGCTACCGGGTACCAGCTCGACCTCCTCAAGAACACGGCAACCCTTGTCACCTCCATGAAGGACAAGAGCGGAAAGATCACAGCGTTCACCGAGTCCGTGATGCGGTCGGTGGACGAGGGGGTCGTAGCTTCCATGAGTTCCCCGGGCTCCAGTCGCCTTGGCCGGCTCGTGGCCCCGCAGAAGAACTGACCGTGGCCTTCCACCAGATACGGGAGATGGCTCCCTGTTCCGAGTGGCTTGATTCTAGGTACTACCTAGGAGCCTCGGCAGGGAAACTTTTTCCGTTCTGGCGGGAGAAGCTCATCGAGTTCTTCGAGCACCGACATGATACCGACACATTCATTTTCCATGGGTCAGAGCGTGCCGGTAAGACCTACGCGGCTTCAGTTTTTCTCGAGCGATTCATCTATGAGCTTTCCTGCTTTGAAGAAATTCCAGAAAGGTTTGGACTTGACCCCTCATCGAAAATAATGCTTGGGTTCGTGTCAGTATCAGCCCAGAAGGCTAAGCGATCAGGTATCGGTAAGCTTCTTCGAATGTGGGACTCGGTCCCTTACTTTCAAGAACACTGCCCTAGAAACACGGACTCGTCGTCATCCCTAGATATAGGATGGCTTGAGGTAGTCTACGGATCGAACGTTGGTCATCTCATCTCAGAAGACTTCATGGGGATCATTTTCGACGAAGCCAACTTCGTACGAGCCGCTCGGGGAGATGAGTTTGAGACGGCAAAGACTCTCTTTCTCGAAGCTCAGATCCGAGCCCATAATACGTTCAGCATCGGAGGTAACCAGCTCGGGTTCTTTGGGCTCCTCTCCTCTGCAGAGAACTCCACATCATTTACCGAGCAAGAGATCGAGAAGGCTAAGAAAGACGACAGCGCTTTCGTAGTCGAGGTAGCCGTATACGAAGTTAAACCTCAAGGTTTCGCAACAGACAAGTTTGACCTCTTTCTGGGTGTCGACGACCTCGACCCGTTCCTCCTCGAGGATGTAACTGAGGACGTCAAAGCTGCGATCGGGAAAACTTACGGTCTAACCTACGCCCAGTTTCTGAACCAGCACGAGTCCCTTATTCTGCACATTCCTGTAGACCTCAAGAAGTTTTACAGAACCGATATCCATTATGCGATCAAGACCATATCAGGACGAAACGTCCGAGGTTCCTCAAAGTTTCTGAAAAACCCTGCCCTTCTCGACGCTGCTTTCAAAGGTAATGATCTTCGTAATCCCCTTGTCGGGACCGAGATCCCCACTCTCAGCCTATTGTCGGACGACACCATTACAGACTTTCTCGATGACGAGATTCTCAAGGCTAACTATGAGGAAGGGTGTAAGCTCTACATCCATCTCGATCTTTCCAAGTCTGGAGACAAGACGGGATTTGCAGCATCGTACAAGAGCGAGACAACGGGAAAGTTCAGGACCCTTCTCAACATGGCTGTTCATCGCCGTGAGGAGGCAGATGAGATCGACCTGTCTAAGGTCGAAGATGTCATCTACCATCTCTACGATCTTGATATGGACATAGGGTTTATCTCCCACGATCAGTATGCTGAAGTCTACATAAGCCAGAACCTTAAGAAGCGGTTTGGGGTTCACAAGGTAGCCAGGGTCTCGGCCGATGTCGATGACACGCATTACCTCATCTATCTCTTTCTTCTTAAGCGGAGGATGGTAGAGCATTACTATTACGCCCCCTTTGAGCGAAGCTTAAAGAGCTTGGACCATGATAGGGCCTCGCATAAAGTTGATCATCCAGCAGACGCCGAAAAAGACGTGTCCGACGCGACGGTCGTTTCACTGTCTAACTGCTTCAGGATCGAGGGAGTTACTCGGGAAGAGGTTGTGGCCAATCAGTTTCTGGCCGAGGCTGATGACTCCGATAAGTTTTATGACGAGCTTCTCGCTGAGAAGGACGAAGTAGGATTTTACGACGACCTTTTACTAGGGTAAGGAGGAGTAGAGTACCGCACAAAGGAATGGGGTCACACCAATCAGCCCACATGGAGATGGTGTAGCTCTCATGTTTGCCAGGACAGAGACAGAGGCAGAGGTGTTCCACGCTCAAGTGTGGAGTAGAGCTGACGCAATCTTGTTTCTTAGAGGGCGTCTATATTTCCATCATGTCGATGGGGCCAAAGCCGTAGCAAATGCAGGAGCCCCTTCATGCCTTGT
>Ga0307375_10000568_pt1 | contig 45155 bp, 46 predicted proteins | sample TR1MG_FD_202531 | JGI IMG/M metagenome (GOLD analysis project Ga0307375, IMG submission 202531) | Soil microbial communities from Risofladan, Vaasa, Finland - TR-1 | ecosystem: Environmental > Terrestrial > Soil > Coastal area > Acid sulfate soil | place: Finland: Risofladan, Vaasa | collected...
GGTACTCGCGTCCCCAGATCATCATCGCCAGATTCTGCAGCACGATGGACACGCCGATCGCGGTGATCAGCGGGGCCAGGCGCGGCGCATGGCGCAACGGACGGTACGCGATGCGTTCGATGCCGTAGCCGAGCACCATGCAACCCAGCATCGCCAGCACAACACTGACAGGCAGGGCCAGCAGCAGCGGCACACCCCATCCGAGCAGCGCGGTCAGCGAGGAAAGCGCCAGCATCGCGCCGATCATCACCACTTCGCCATGCGCGAAGTTGATCAGGCCGAGTATGCCGTACACCATGGTGTAGCCCAGTGCGACCAGTGCATACACACTGCCCTGCACGAGGCCGTTAATGATTTGTTGTAAGAGGATATCCATGGCCGCGCAAACAAAAACGACACGGAACACGTGTCGTTTTGAGTTTTATGGATTCAACATCAATTGGACGCCGTTTTCGCCGCACCGAGCGTCTCGAGCGGCACCCACTTGCCGTGCTGCACCTGGTACAGGGTGATGGCACCGCCCTTGAGATCGCCCTTTTGATCGAACTGGATCTTTGCCGTGACACCATCGTATGTAATATCGGCAAGCGCGGGCAGATATTTCGCGGGATCCGCCGAGCCGGCTTTCTGCATCGCGGCGATCATCACATTCACCGCATCGTAGCAGTAGGGAGCATACAACTGTATGGGGCCGTACTTGGCGATGAAGCGGTCGGCGAACGCCTTGCCGCCGGGCATCTTGTCCAGCGGTACACCGGGCAATGAGGCATAGGCACCCTCGGCAGCAGCGCCTGCCAGCTTGATGAATTCCGGCGTATAGCCGCCGTCACCCGTCATGAACTTCGTCTTCACCGCAAGCGCCTTGAGTTGCTTCATCATCGGGCCGCTCTGCGCATCCATCCCGCCATAGAACAGCAGGTCCGGCTTTTTGCCCTTCACCGCAGTCAGCACCGCGGTAAAGTCCATTGCCTTGTCGGTGGTATATTCATGCGCGACGATCTTCGCACCGTTGGCCTCGGCGGACTTGATGAATTGATCCGCCAGACCCTGGCCATACGCAGTGCGATCATCGATCACCGCAATCCGCTTCGCGCCCAGATTTTTTGCCGCGTACTCGCCCAGCACATGTCCCTGCTGCGCGTCGTTGGCCATCACGCGGAACGCGGTCTTGAAACCCTGCGCGGTGTAGGCGACTGCGGTGGCGGAAGGCGATATCTGGGGGATGCCGTTATCGCTGTAGATTTTTGCCGCGGGTATGGTGGTGCCGGAATTGAGATGGCCGATGACGCCGTTGACCTTGTCGTCCACCAGCTTCTGCGCAACGATGGTCGCTGTCTTGGGATCGGCCTGGTCGTCTTCGCTGATCAATTCGAAATGCGCCTTGCGCCCGCCGATCATGATTCCCTTGGCATTGGCATCGTCTATCGCCATGCGCGTGCCATTCTCATTGTCCTTGCCCAGATGCGCCTGGGGGCCGGTCAGGGGAGCCGACGCGCCGATGCGCACAACCAGATCACCGGACGTATCCTGTCCAGTCGTCGGCGATTTTTCGCAGCCGTACAGTGCCACTGAAAGCAGCACCGGCACAATGGTGAAGGACAATAGCGAACGCATTGAATGTTGCGACATGATCAACTCCCCCTGATGTATGAATTTTGATTATGCGGAGCAGATACTCCGCTTGTCAATCAAACGGGCAACAAAAAGCCGGCTTGCGCCGGCTCATACTTTATCCATGTAAATCAGACTTATTTGGTGGCCAGACTTTGCTCGAACTTGACCAGTTCGGTGATTTCCGCCTTTTGCGCACCGGTCGGGTCGTTGGCCGGCATCGGCATGGTGCCCCAGTTGCCGGAACCGCCTTGGGATACCTTCATCACCAGTCCCTCGATCAAGGGATATTCCTTGCCATTGTAGGTGTACGTGGTAATCCCGCTGCCGGTATATCTTTGAGCAACGTCTCTCCAGGCAGGACCGACTAATTTGTGATCAATGGCGTGACAAGCGGTGCAATGGAGCTGGTGGGCGAGCGGGGGCATTTCTGTCGCCATTACACTACCGGCAATCATCACACCTGCCGCCGCAACCATACTTCCGACAATAGCTTTCATAGACTTCTCCATTTACATGATTAAAGCAGTTCGACCCGCGAAGTTTTGAACCTGCCGGGCGATTCTAAACAACTCGATCTGCTTTGCATAGCCATTCGCATCAGTTGATGGAGCGGCAGAATAACCCGCCCAGATTGCCGGGGCGGGGGCAAGGATAGCAGTTTAATCACGCATACAGTCCGCGTGCGGCGATTGATGCGGACCTGTTCAAGACAGTGACTACGCTGCCCAGTTGCCGCTACGCTCAAGCAACGGCAGTGTTCCGTAAAGAAATACCGCATCAGCAGGCGAAAAAAAACCGGCGTGTGCCGGCTTTTTCAGATTGCGCTTCATCCCTCCTCGATGCGCTGTCGGGTAAGGCGGAAGGACACAGGCCAAGCTTATTTCTTTTTTTCCAAACCAAGAATGAAGTCAACCAATTTCTTGATGTTTTCCTGGCTGACCCTGGGTGAATTTGGAATCATGGAGGTGCTGGTAAACCAGTCGCCATGGCCACCCTTGGATACTTTTTCGATCAACCATGCTTCTACGGTCTTCTGGTTGTGTTCCTTCAGGATTGCAGAGACTTTCTGCGTGGTCTGGTATTCCGGATTAACCGCAGTACCGGTAGCACCAACGATGTTGTATGCCTTGGAAACATCACGCCATGCCGGTCCGACCAGCTTCTTTTCGACCGTGTGGCACATAGTACAACCATTTTCTCTCGCCAACGGAGGCATGTCTTCTGCCAGAACGCTGCTTGCCATTACCAATCCCAGTAATGTGGCCATGCTCAAGATTATTGTTTTCATATTCTCATTCTCTCCATTTATTATTTGAAAGCTTCGAATCGATGTGAAGGTTTCACCTTCGTCTTGGATACTAAACAACCCCCATCTGATTTGCCAATAAACTTAGCCGGCAAAATTGTTACCAACGGTAACCACACAACGTGGCGCCCCGGGCTTAGGTTGACAACCGTGACAAACCTATCCCATAAACCCTGTTTAATTCATCATTATTTGCGTATAAATTTGCAGCCTATTTTTCTGCGATTGCAGCAAGGTTCGGGCGAAAAAACTGCATTCACAGGCCGCTAAATTGATTCGGCACGATATTCAACGATCATCGTGTGCCGGGTTCCCGCCGCGACTTTCACCACGTTTTCCAGCGCATTTACCGATTCAACGCACAGCATTTCGCGCCAGCCGTCGGGCTGTCCCATGTCGCCCATCTTGCCGGCCTTCTCCGCCCATGGCGTCCACACCACGGTGGAGCGACTGCCGGATTTTGCAACATGAATTCGGCGCCTGAGCTTGTCGTCTTCGATCACGCACTCGTCAGCCGTGTTTACATACACCCGGTCTGTCTCGCCGCTGAAATCGATAACACCGGATTGCTTTTTCAGCGTGGAGCCGCCGACCTTGTCCCAGTAATCGCAGTTCTCGAGTCCTGACACCCGTACCGCGCCGATGTCGCCGATCCGGAAATAAGTATGCAGCGCTTCACCGATCGTGAAATCACCGGCTCCAGAATTTTCGGTGGTCAATTCCATGCGCAGTGTTTCGCCGACAACCACGGTCAGATCAAGCGTGCAATCATGCCGCCACTGCGCGCGCGTCTTTTCGTTTTCCTGCAGACGCAGTGTCAGGCGCGTCGCGCCATCCGGCTCCTTGCCCGACTCCACCATGCGCCAGGGCACCGTGCGTGCAAAGCCGTGTCCGGGAAAGCCGGCCTCGGATGCATGCGCGCCAAACCATGGCCAGCACACCGGGGCACCGCCGCGTATGGATTTCCCTGCTGCAAGCTTGGCATCGCGCGACAACCACACGACCGGCACCGGCTGACTCCCCGGCTGCCAGCTCATCAGGTGCGCGCCCTGCAGGCAGAGCAATGCCGTTGCCTGCGCATTGCGGATTTCGGCCACGATCAATCCGCTGCTGTCCTCGACAAAATTCAGCTCCGCATTGATGCCGAACTGGTTATTCAAATGCTGTGCTGTGGTCATGCCCCCTTCTTTCTGCCTGCGATGTATCGCAATGCCCCAAGCGGTTATTAACCGCGACTGTTTTTCGAGATGCCCGTATAATCGGCGTTTTATTTTACCCGATTCCACATGTTCGTTCGCCCGCAATTCGACCCTGTCGCATTCCACATCGGCCCGCTTGCCGTTCACTGGTACGGGCTGATGTACCTCGCCGGTTTTATGGCTTTCCTGTGGCTGGGGCGCAAGCGCATCGTCAGGCTGAACAATCCGCAGATCACGGTCAAACTGCTGGACGACCTGCTGTTCTATGGGGTGCTTGGGGTAATTCTGGGCGGGCGCCTGGGCTATGTGCTGTTTTACAAGCCCGATTATTACGCCGCACACCCGCTGGAGATTTTCGCGGTCTGGCAAGGCGGCATGTCCTTTCACGGCGGTTTTCTCGGTGTGCTGGTGGCGATGGCCTGGTTCGCCCGCAAGCATAATTTGCGCTGGCTGGAACTGACCGACTTCATCGCCCCGCTGGTTCCGCCCGGCCTGGCTTTCGGCCGCCTCGGCAATTTCATCAACGGCGAACTGTGGGGACGTCCCACGAATGTGCCATGGGCAATGATCTTCCCCAAAGTTGACAACCTGCCGCGCCACCCCTCCGAGCTGTACGAATTTTTTCTGGAAGGCGTGGTGTTATTCACGGTGCTCTGGATTTATGCACGCACGCCGCGCCCCCTCGGCGCCATTTCCGGCCTGTTCCTGATCGGTTATGGCAGCCTGCGCTTTCTCGTCGAATTCACCCGCGAGCCCGACAATTTTCTCGGCCTGCTGTCGCTGGGCTTGAGCATGGGCCAATGGCTGAGCCTGCCAATGATCATCGCGGGCGTGGTATTGATGTTCGTCAGTTACCGCCGCGCCACTTGACACTCGCTTAGCTCTCGCACACTATTCTCATCGTCGAAATGACCGCCATACCATAACCAGGGCATCACTTTGGACGAACTTTCACTAGCCGCACTGTTTGGTATCTTGCTGTTGCTGCTGGTTTGCAGCGCTTTCTTTTCCGGCTCGGAAACCAGCATGATGGCGATCAACCGCTATCGCCTGAACAGCCTGATACGCAGGGGAAACCGCAGCGCAAAACTGGTCAGCCGCCTGCTCGGCAAGGTGGACAAACTGCTCGGCTCGATATTGCTCGGCAACACCCTGCTCAACGTGCTCGCTGCGGCGGTGACCAACATCATCATCTTTCGCCTGTTCGGACAGAACGACCTGGCGCTGCTGCTGGGCACACTGACGCTCACCTTCGTGCTGCTGGTATTCAGCGAGATCATGCCCAAGATCATCGCGGCAAGTTATCCCGAACGCATCGCGCTGCCCGCCAGTTATCTGCTCACGCCGTTGATCACGCTGTTCCATCCGGTGGTCTCGATCGCGGGCGGCCTGGTAAAAGGGGTACTGTGGCTGCTGCGCATCAAGATTGAAACCGATCAAAGCAAACAAAAAATGACCATCGAGGAACTGCGCGGACTGGTATTGGATGCCGAGCACTTCCTGCCGCGCAAGCACCAGAAGATGCTGCTCAACCTTGTCGACCTCGAACGCATCACGGTGAACGACGTGATGATACCGCGCAACCAGATCGAGGCGCTGGATATCAATGCCGATGAAAGCGAGCTGCGCCAGCAGATCATCACCTGCCACCATACCTTGCTGCCCGTTTACGCCGACACGCACAGCAATATCATCGGCATACTGCACATCAAGCGTGTCCCGGCCCTGCTCCAGGAAGCAAAGCTGGATCTGACCAGGCTGCGTGAAATACTGAACGACCCCTATTTCATCCCGTCCGACACGCCCCTGCTCAAACAGCTGCAGCAGTTTCAGGAGCGCCACACGCGTCTCGGCATGGTGGTGGACGAATACGGCGAACTGCTCGGACTGGTCACGCTGGAAAACATCCTTGAAGAGATCGTCGGTGAATTCACCACGCAATCGCCCGCGCAAACCGGCAAATTCCTGCGCCAGGAAGACGGCAGTTTCCTGCTTGAAGGCAGCAGCAGTTTGCGCGAGCTGAATCGCAAACTGGGTTTGCATTTGCCGCTTGACGGCGCGAAAACGCTGAACGGACTGATTCTCGATCATCTCGAGGATATTCCGGAAACCGGCACCAGCCTGAAAATCGCGGGTTACCCGATCGAGATCATCCAGACCCAGGATCGCATTGTGAAGGTGGCGCGTGTTTTTCCTGCCCGGCCGGATACTCTGCAATAGCGGGCATGCCTTTACAAGAAGGCCAAAGCTCGGCATGATGCCCGCAAACAATTTGATGAGTGGCCCAAGGGAGACACGATGGCTGTCGCACAACGAGACCAGAAGGCGAAAGTTTTTACCTACGCCTGGGAAGGAAAGGACAAGTCCGGCAAGCCGGTCAAAGGCGAAATGCGCGCGCCCGGCGAGGCCAGCGTTTCTGCCCATTTGCGGCGCCAGGGAATCAATGTCACAAAATTAAAAAAGCAGAACCGCCGCGGCAAGTCCATCTCGGCAAAGGACATCACGCTGTTCACACGCCAGCTTGCCGTGATGATGAAATCGGGCGTCCCGTTGTTGCAGGCTTTCGACATCGTCGGCAAGGGACACAGCAATCCTTCCGTGGCACGGCTGTTGCTCGACATCAAAACCGACGTGGAAACCGGCAGCAGCCTGCAGCAGGCCTTCCTGAAGTACCCGCTTTATTTCGACGCGCTGTATTGCAACCTGATCGGCGCCGGCGAAGCGGCGGGTATTCTGGACGCACTGCTGGAGCGCCTGGCAACGTACATGGAAAAAACCCAGGCTCTCAAAGGGAAAATAAAATCCGCGCTGTTTTACCCGGTTTCCATCATTGTGGTGGCGTTTCTGATCACCGCCATCATCATGATATTCGTGATCCCGGCATTCAAGGAACTGTTCAGCGGGTTTGGCGCAAGCTTGCCCGCCCCGACCCTGGTTCTGATGGGCATTTCCGATGCATTTGTAAAATACTGGTGGGCGATTTTCGGCGGTATTTTCGGCGGCGGTTACGCGTTCTTTTATTTCTGGAAACGCAGCAAGAAAATGCAGGACGTGATGGACATGCTGCTGCTCAAGCTGCCCATTTTCGGAGAATTGATCCGCAAGGCCACAATCGCCCGCTGGACGCGCACACTGGCAACCATGTTTGCGGCGGGGGTGCCATTGGTCGAGTCGCTTGATTCGGTCGCCGGCGCGGCGGGCAACTCTGTTTATTACAATGCCACCAAAGTCATACAGCGCGAGGTCAGCACCGGCAGCGGCCTGACGGTCGCGATGCAGAACACCGAGGTATTCCCGAGCATGGTATTGCAGATGTGTGCCATCGGCGAGGAAGCCGGATCGCTGGACGAAATGCTCAGCAAGGTGGCCGATTTCTATGAGGCCGAAGTGGATGATGCGGTATCCGCGATCTCCAGCCTGATGGAACCGGTCATCATGGTGGTCCTGGGCACGCTGATCGGCGGCATGGTGATCGCGATGTACCTGCCGATCTTCAAGATGGGCGAAGTCGTCGGATGAAAATTCAGGAACTACCGGCAAGACACAAGATACAAGGCACGAGTTTTCCTCCCGGTGATCAACCTTTAAGCCCCTGTTGCGGCACGATGAGCCTGGTCGAGCCTCTGCAGACGGAGCAGTCTGCAATTGCAGTTGCGGGCCTGACCGGCGGGCCAAGGGCCTGCGTGTCTGCCCCCACACTCTCCCCGCACTGACCTGTCTGCACTGAAACAGCCCATATGAATACATTACCCCAGCTACTCCAACCCTCACCGCTTGCGTTCACTATCATGGCTGGCGTGCCGGGCTTGATGATCGGCAGTTTTAGTTCCGACATAACCCGCAAGCGGATTAGTCTTCACTGAAACCGCCGCTATGTACACACTACCTTATCTTCTCGAAACTTCACCGCTTGCGTTCACCATCATGGCTGGCGTGCTGGGCTTGATGATCGGCAGTTTTCTCAATGTGGTGATACACCGGCTCCCGAAAATGATGGAACGGGCCTGGCAGCAACAATGCGCCGAGCTGTCGCAAAACGGTGCAGATGAACCCGCGCATGCGCCATACAACCTCATCGTTCCCCGCTCCGCCTGCCCGCATTGCAATCACGCCATCAGCGCATGGGAAAACATTCCCATCGCCAGCTTTCTGCTGTTGCGCGGCAAATGCAAGGGCTGCGGCGCGGCCATTTCGCCGCGCTATCCCATCATCGAGGCGATCAGCGGCATGCTGTGCGCTTATGCGGCCTGGCACTTCGGCTTCGGCTGGACTGCCGCCGGTGCGCTGTTGCTGGTCTGGTCGTTGCTGGCGCTCACTGCAATCGACTTCGACACGCAACTTCTGCCGGACGCCATCACCCTGCCGCTGCTCTGGGCGGGCTTGCTGTTCAACCTGTTCGGGGTGTTTGCCAATTTGTCCAGCGCAGTGCTGGGAGCGGTAATCGGTTATCTCGCGTTGTGGAGCGTGTACTGGCTGTTCAAACTCGCCACCGGCAAGGAAGGCATGGGCTACGGCGATTTCAAGCTGCTTGCCGCGCTGGGCGCCTGGCTGGGCTGGCAGATGCTGCCGCTGATCATCCTGCTCTCGTCGCTGGTTGGCGCAGTGGTCGGCATCACCCTGATCGTGGCACTCAAGCATGGCCGCAACATTCCCATCCCGTTCGGTCCCTATCTGGCCGGCGGTGGGCTGATCGCGCTGTTCTGGGGGCCGGTACTGACACAAACCTATCTGCGGCTGCTGGGTTAGCCGTGCCCGCCTTCGCTGGTACTCATGACAGGCTCTGCGTCGGACTTACCGGCGGGATCGGCTGCGGCAAGAGCACGGTGGCGGAGCTGTTCGCCGAGCATGGCGCCGGCATCATCGACACGGACGCCATCGCACGCAGCCTGACCCGATCCGGCGGCGCCGCAATCGCCGCGATCCGTGCGGCGTTTGGCGATGCTTACCTCACCGCAGAAGGCGCACTGGATCGCGCCAAAATGCGCGCGCTGATCTTTGCGGATGCTGCCGCCAAACAACGACTGGAGCTGATCCTGCACCCGCTGATCCTGGAACAGGCCAAAGCGCAGCTGCGCCGGTTGCGGGACAAACCCTACGTTATCATTGCCGTGCCGCTGCTGCCGGAAAGCCCGGCGTTCCGGCAGCTGGCCCAGCGCATACTGGTGGTGGATTGTGGCGAAAGCACCCAGCTTGCGCGGGTCATCGCACGCAACCAAATGGATGAAGCTGAAATCCGCGGCATCATCGCACAGCAAACACCGCGCGCCGAACGCCTTAAAATTGCCGACGATGTCATACACAATGACGCAGACCTGGACAGTTTGGCAAAACAGGTCAACGTTCTGCATGTACACTACTCTTCCATGCAAAACAACATTTGACGATAACCGGATTTTCAATATATCTTTACATCTGATTTTCCTCCACGGAACATGGCCAATAACGGAACAGCACAGCGGGCAATAACAGCGTGATCAGCTACGAATTTCCTCTCAATGAAAAGATCCGCACCCTGCTGCGCCTCGAGGATCTGTTCGCGCGCATGGCGCACTTCACCGAACACGATCACAGCATGGATCACCACGCGGCACTGATCACACTGTTCGAGATTCTAGAGGTCATCTGCCGCGCCGACCTGAAATCGGATCTGCTGAAGGAACTGGAACGCCAGAAGCGCGTGCTGTCGGGTCTGCGCAACAACCCGGAGATTTCCGAAGATGCGCTGGATGCGATCCTGGACGAGATTGAACAGGTCTACGAGTTATTGCTCTCGATGAGCGGAAAGATCGGCCAGCACCTGCGCGAGAACGAGTGGCTGATGGGCATCAAACAGCGTGCCGTGATGCCGGGCGGCACCTGTGAATTCGACCTGCCTTCCTATCACTACTGGCAAGCCCAGCATACCGATCTTCAGCGCGAGAATCTGCGCTCCTGGCTGGCGCCGCTGCTGCCGCTGCATTCCGGGATGAGAATCATCCTGCAACTGTTGCGTGAAAACGGCAAGGTCTTTCACTTCACCGCGCATCAGGGCACTTTCCAGCAGATGCAGGGCGGGCGTGTCGCCCAGATGCTGCGCGTCCGCATCGGCAGTGAGCTGCCGTGCATTCCCGAAGTCGGCGCGAACAAATACGCGATCAACATCCGCTTCATCGAGGCAAACTACGCCGCGAAGACCAAGTTGTTCGAACAGGATGTGCCTTTCGAATTGACCTTCTGCAGCCTGTCCTCATAATGCAAAAAAAAGCGCCCATCGTTGCCTGTCCGCGTTGCGGCAAAGAACACCATTGGGACACCAGCAATCCCTTCCGCCCGTTCTGCAGCGAACGCTGCAAGATGATCGACCTCGGCAAGTGGGCCAACGAGGAATATCGCGTCGCCCAGCCGGCGGACCAGGACGAACAGGATTTCACCGAACCGCCTCACCAGGCCTGACGCAACGAGGAAATTCCGTGGGCCCCGTGCTGCCATGCGGTCTGCATGTCGTCGTGGGTCAAGCCGCCCAGCGCATACACCGGAATCGACGCGCCCGCCGCGATCTCTGCAAACTTCTCCCAGCCCAGATGCGGCGCACCCGGATGCGATTGCGTGGCCTGCACCGGACTTAGCAACGCAAAATCGCAACCCAGCGCCTCGGCACGACGCAACTCCTCCGCGTTGTGGCAGGAAGCCGCGCACCATTCCACATCCGGACGCGCATTCAATCCGGCCAACTGCGTGCCGGTCAACTGCACCCCGTCCGCGCCGATTTCCTTTGCCAACTCGATGTCTGCATTGATGACCAGTCGCGCATCGTGCCGTCGTAACTGCGGCAGCATCTTCAGCGCCAGCGCGCGCAATGCGTCGCGCGAATAATCCTTCTCGCGTAACTGCACCAGCCGCAAACCGTTTTGCAGCGCCGCTTCCAGCCGCCGCATGAATTCGTCCTCGCCCAGCTCGGCCGCATTGCTGATCGCATACAGCGTAGGCAAAGACAGCGAACGCAGGACCGGCCCGTTGGCGGGCAGCACAGGAGACACGCGAACATCCGTCACACGCTGCCAGGAAAACTGCTGTCCCTCGTGCGGATGCAACTCTCCGCTCCACGCCGTCACGCGAAAGAAACTCAGCCGAACCGTCGCATGCGGGTAGGTGAACACGCGGGTCAACCACGGGTAGGCGGTCTGCACTTCTATGCCCAGTTCCTCGCGCAGCTCGCGCACCAGCGCATGGTAGGGCGTCTCGCCGGGTTCGATCTTGCCGCCGGGGAATTCCCAGTAGCCGGCCCAGATTTTGTCTTTGGGTCTTTGGGCTAACAGGAATGTGCCGTCTGGTTTTTGCAGGACAGCGGCGGCGACTTCGACGATTTTTGTTTTTTCGGTTGAATTGATCACTACAGTCCTTCAGGCAAAATAAAAAGCAACTTCGCCGGGGGTAGCCCGGCAGCTAGTTACTTTTTCTTGCGTCGCCAAGAAAAAGTAACCAAAAAGAAGGCGACCCCGGTTTGCCGCCGCTGCGCGGTCCCCTGCGTTGCTCGACTGGTCAGGCGGCTGCGGAACTCGCACGATCCGCTATGCGTCCACGTGCTCAAACAGTCCTCGCCGACTACCCCTGACCAGCCTGCGCTACTCGGCGGCGCACAGGGTATGAAAAACAAAGAGTCAAAACAATGCGTGGGCACACCGTGCCCACATTTTATTGAATTGCCACGTGGGTACGAGTGCACACTACCTCGCTTTGTGCACTTTGCGATCATTAGTACTGCACCACATCCTAATGGATATTAAATTGAGACTTGCTTAATGTAAGCGTTAATATTTACTGGTTCACTGTCGGTTTGAGCAAGCAAAGTACTTATTTGAGCATAAAACGCTAAAAGTACATTTTCAGTACGTTTTGCAATTAAGTGAGTGTCAGGCATTGGTATTGGATCAAGGCCACGATCTGAAACGTTCGTAATTAGTCCTTTATCAAGAACGCAAACTGTATCAATCCGATTATGAATCGGCTGCGTCTCGTTTAATTGCTGGATATGGCCAAATACAGTATCAAGGTCGTCAGACTCGAAAGCAAAAACAAAAAACTGAATAGGCCAATGCGTTGAATGTATTCCGTACAATTTTTTTGTATATGCTGCCGAAATATTTTCGAAAAACGCCTTCTTCCTTAAACTTTTTATCGCCAACATATTATTGAAAGCATTTGTGATTTCGTTCTTATTTAAAACAGCCTTCACCTCAAATACAGCATACACAGATTCAACAGGAAGAATTCTTATATCACCAACTTGAAAGAACTGAGGAGCAGTGGCAGCATCGAAAGCGAGCACATCGATTTGCTTTGACCGTTTGCCGTCACTATCAATCACCTCTCCCGTACAAAAACCGATTTTCGAAGGAAGATATTTTCCTAAAAACTCTGAAACAATTTGTTCATTTGCATTTCCTTTCAGTCCTCGATGTTCAACGGCAATTCGAATTTCTTCAAATTTGTTCCGCATTGATGAAGATGATGTCTGAAACAACTTTTCCCAATCCATCTTTGACTCCCCTCAGACAAGGTTTTAGCGATACACCAATGTACTAGACTCAAATTGTATTGCCTATCTACTTTTGTACGGTGGGCAACTTGTTGCCCACCCGATTTTCGGATTTTTTTCGCTTTTCATCCCCTGAGCGCCGCCGAGTAGCGCAGACTGGTCAGGAGATTTCGGCGAGGACTGTTTGAGCACGTGGACGCGTAGCGGATCGTGCGAGTTCCGCAGCCGCCTGACCAGTCGAGCAACGCAGGGGACCGCGTAGCGGCGGCAAACCGGGGTCGCCTTTTCTTTGGTTACTTTCTTTTGGCGACGCAAAAGAAAGTGACTTGCTGCCGGGCAACCCCCGGCGAAGTTGATTTGATTTTTGGTAAAGCAGCAAACTAGCTTCGTGCCACCAGCGGAAACGCCCCCGGATTCCTGATCGACTCAACCGCCAGATCCACATCCAGCTCCGGCCAATACAGATGATGGGGCTGCGGCAATTCGACGTGGGTCAACTTGCCGATGGGCGCTTCGGCAAACCAGGGAAAATCCTTGAACGCAACAAACAACTCCTCATCTCCGAGCAGGAGCCAGAATCCTTGCCGGGAGACATTGGTTACTTCAGCTTCCGAAGTGCTGCTGCCAGGGTGTGCGTATGTCATGTTCATGTTCCTCGATAAGCGTTTGCGCCTGCCGTACTGCGCGGGCACAAAATACGTGCCCACCCTACGATTGTTTCCCCGCCCAATCCCTCGCAAACTGCCAAGCCACCCGTCCACTGCGTGACCCCCGCTGAATACCCCATTGCAACGCCTCCTGCCGCGCAGCCTCGCCAAACTCGGCAGTCACACCGAAATGCCCCAACCAGTGCGCCACGATGTCGAGGTACTCGTCCTGCGAGAACGGGTAGAACGACACCCACAGGCCGAAGCGCTCCGACAGCGAGATTTTTTCCTCGATGCTTTCCCCCGGATGAATCTCGTCGCCGACGTATTTGGTCGCGAGATTATCCTGCATGGATTCCGGCATAAGGTGGCGGCGGTTGGAGGTGGCGTAGATCAGCAGGTTATCGGAGAACGCCACCAGCGAACCGTCGAGCGCGGCCTTCAGCGCCTGGTAACCGGGCTCCTCGGAATCGAACGACAGATCGTCGCAATACAGGATGAAACGCTCCGGCCTGCCCGCGACCAGCGCGATGATGTGCGGCAGGTCGCCCAGCGCGGGTTTGCCGACCTCGATCAGGCGCAGTCCGTCCGCGGCAAATTCGTTGAGCAGCGCCTTGACCAGCGAGGACTTGCCGGTGCCGCGCGACCCGGTGAGCAGCACGTTGTTGGCAGGACGGCCCTGCACGAACTGCCGGGTATTCTGGCTGATGAGCTGCTTCTGCCTGTCGATGCCGAGCAGGTCGGTCAGGCCGATGCGATGCGGGTGCATCACGGCAACGAGCCTGCCCTGCTCCCAGCGAAACGCGCTGGCATTCTCCCAATCAGGTGCGACGGCAGAAGCGGATGGCAACAGGCGTTCCAGCCGGTCCAGCAGTGCGTTGGCCTTTTCAAACAAGTTATCCGTGTTGACGTTCATTTTCCTGTTCCAGACATGGTCGATTGATAATATGTAGTTGCCGCGGTTTACGCCACAAGGGGACGCGGCCGCGAGATGCCAAAACCCTGCGCGAAATCGATCCCGATTTCTCCCAGGCTGGCAATGGTCTCGTCGGTCTCCACCATTTCCGCGATGGTTTTGACGCCGATCGCTTTTGCGACCCGGTTTATCGCAATCACCTTGGCAAGTTTCAGCGGGTCGTGAAGAATACCCAGAATGACGCTGCCGTCGATCTTGAGGAATTCCACCTGGAAGCCGCGAATCAGGTCAAACAGAACCCGGTCCCGGCCGAAGCCGCTGAGCGCGACACGACAGCCACACTGCCTGACCTGCCGCGCAAATTCTGCCACATCCCCGGTTCTTGAGGCCAGATCCGAATCCGATATCTCAAAACACAGGGCCTTGCCGGGCACACCGTATTCCAGCAGCGTCAGGTGCAGAAATTCCGGAAAACCCGAATCGGCAATCGTGGCCACGGATACGTTGATGAAATGCATGGAATTCTCCGCCACACTTTCGCGCGGTTTTTTCCGGGCAATCCATTCCGCAACATGCTGCACCACCCACCGGTCCAGATGCGGCATCAGGCCGTATTTTTCGGCAAGCGGAAAAAATGTACCCGGCGGCAGCATGCTGCCCTCTTCCTCATTCAACCGAACCAGGATCTCGTAATGCTCGGTCCGGTCGGAACCAGTCGCCAGCGGAGTGATCAGCTGGCAATACAGTGTGAATTCTCCATTCTCGATTGCCGCCCTGATCATCCCTGAATCATGTTGCCCGGCAATCTGTTCGGAGTATGCGTCGACGAACAGGTTCTGGTCGGCCGAGGATTCATGCTTGTCCGATGCGCGCACATCACCCGGTCCGGTGATGTCGTTGATCAGCAGGTAATACCCGGTGACTTTGCCGTCTTCCCCAAACTGCGGAACATGTTCGACAGCCAGCCTGTATACCGCACCATCCGGCATTTTCTGCGTCCGTTCATAATGCACCGTATGGCCCTCCAGCGACTGGCGGGCCGCAGTCGCCGTTTCCTGATAGACCTTGCTGCCCAGCACCTCGCGCATATGCCGGTGAATGACCTGTTCCGGCCGCAGGTTCAGCCAGCCCAGAAATGCCTTGTTGCAATACTGGCAACGGCCCTCGTGGTCCACGAACGCGATCATGGTCGGCAGTACCTCGTCGATCAGATGCAGTCTCGGTTTGCCGGCGGCGACCACCTTCTCGGCCGTTTTACGCAGTTGTGTTTCGAGTTCCAGCTTGGATTTTACTTTCGACAGCTGCGCGGTGCGGCGCGTGAGAGTCCACTCGGCATGCGACCTGCGTGTCGCTTCAGCGAGTATCGCGGCCACCAGAATCCCGGTCAGGAATGTGATCCATTGCTCGCCAAGCTGGGTAAAGTAGATTGCAAATACGAGAACGGTGGCAGTAGTAATGACCGCAGCAGCCGAGATGAATGGTCGAACGGCACGAAATAGCTTGCGGCCTATCATTTACGCTCCTCTCTGCCCCGCGTACCGGCCTGCTGCGGCAACATCTGCACCGTACTGGTGAATTGTGCGTGCGACTATAACTCCTTTTTGCGGAACCTGCGGGCCATCCGCAACACCGATCGCTAACTCCGGTAACTGGCGTTGATCTTCACGTAGTCGTACGAGAAATCGCAGGTCCACAGCGTGGCATTCGCCGCGCCGCGATCCAGCACCACGCGGATGCTGATGTCACTCTGCTGCATGACGCGCTGGCCGTCTTCTTCGCGGTAGCTGGTTGCCCGCCCGCCATGCTCGGCGACCAGCACCTCGTCGAGATACAGTTTGAGCCGGTCGACATCCAGATCATCCACGCCCGCATAACCGATTGCGGCGAGGATACGGCCGAGGTTGGGGTCCGAGGCAAAAAAGGCGGTCTTCACCAGCGGCGAGTGCGCGATGGCGTAACCGATCTGCTTGCACTCCGCTTCGTCCCTGCCGCCCTCGACCTGCACCGTGATGAACTTGGTCGCACCCTCGCCGTCACGCACGATGGCTTGCGCCAGGTGTATTGCGACCTCGGTGATGGCTTTTTGCAACGCTTTGCAGGCTGTGCTGCCGGCGGATGTCACTTCGGGCAGTGAAGATTTTCCGGTGGCGATCAGCATCAGCGCGTCATTGGTAGAGGTGTCGCCGTCCACGGTGATGCAATTGAACGAACGGTTGGCTGCCTCGCTGACCATCGCCTGCAGCAGCGGTTGCGCGATCGCCGCATCGGTGGCGATGTAGCCCAGCATGGTCGCCATGTTCGGGTGGATCATTCCGGAGCCCTTGGCAATGCCGGTGATGGTGACGGTCGCGCCGTCTATCGACACCTGCCTTGAAATGGCCTTGGCCACGATGTCGGTGGTCATGATCGCCTCGGCAGCATCGAGCCAGTTATCCGCACGCATGTTCGCCACTGCACCCGGCAGGCCTGCGGCGATCCTGGCGACCGGCAGCGGCTCCATGATCACACCGGTGGAGAACGGCAATATCTGCGCTGCCTTGCAGCCCAGCAGGCCGGCCAGCGCCGCGCAGCAGGTGCGCGCGTCCCGCATGCCCTGTTCCCCGGTGCCGGCATTGGCATTGCCGGTGTTGACCAGCAGCGCCCTTATCCCGCCCGAACCCTCAACCGCGGCCCGGGCGAGATGCTCCCGAGCGACAACCACCGGCGCGGCACAGAAACGATTTTTGGTAAACACGCCGGCAACCCGTGCGCCTTCGCACAACTGCATCACCAGCAGATCCTTGCGCTTTTCGCGCTTGATGTTCGCCGCAGCGATACCCAATGAAACGCCCGCGATGGGCAACAGCTTTGCCGCGACGGGCTGGTTCAGGTTGACTGGCATAAATTAATTTGCAACATGGTGATAGAAATCGTAGCGAGCAGGCTGGTATTGGGGAAGCCCGGAGCACAGGCACCGGAGTGTACTTAATAGTACATGAGGATGCCGAGCACCGCGCGACCTCGATGACAGTCTGCGTAGTAGATTTATGCCGCCATGTTTAATAGCGGCCATGGGTTTTGTATATGTAATTGCTCAGCTCTGCCGACTGGCTGTTCACGCGCCGCACGATGCCATGCACATTGCGCACCACGCCGCGCATCACCTTGTAAACGATCATCGGATGCGCATTGATCAGGTTTTCAAAGTCCGCCCTTGCCATGCTCAACACCTTGGTGTTGCCGACCGCATACAGCGTTGCGCTGATATCGGATGCGGCACCGCCGACGAAGGTGATGATGCCGGCCAGATCTCCCGGCTTGAGCACATGAATGATGGATTCCTCATGGCCGCTTGATATCCTCACCTCGATATCACCATGCGCCAGGATGTACAGATTGTCCGCTTGCTTGTCACCGGGCTGGACGATTTTATCGCCGGACTGGTAGTCCTGGACCTCGAACAGTCCTTCCAGAATTTCAACTTCTGCATCGCTCAGCTCTTCGGTGATCGTCGAGGTGCGCAGCGTATCCTTAACTAACGACATTTCGGGTTCCTGCGCGAATTAGCTCAACTTGCCGTGACACTGTTTGTATTTCTTGCCCGACCCGCAGGGACACGGGTCATTGCGCCCCACCTTCTGCCCGGTGCGCACGAACGGTCTGTGTTCTTCGCCGCCCTCCCCGTCATCGGCAGACTCGCCCAGTGCCTCTTCGTAATCGGCATGATGATACTGGACATTTCCGGGCGCGGGCGCAGCTTCGACCACCTCGACATCCGACTCGCTGCGCACTTGCACGGTCATCAATGTTTGCGTCACTTCGAGCTTGATGGCCTCCAGCATCGTTGCAAACAGCTCGAAGGCCTCGCGCTTGTATGCCTGCTTGGGATCCTGTTGCGCATAGCCGCGCAAATGGATGCCCTGGCGCAGATGATCCAGTGCCGACAGGTGCTCGCGCCAATGCACATCGAGACTTTGCAGCATCATTGCGCGTTCGTAATGGTGCATCACCTCGGGACTCACCGCCTCGACCTTGGCCTGGTATTGCTGCTGGGCGATCTCCCGGATGCGCACGCGCAGCGCGGCCTCATTGAACGCCTTGTCCTCATCCAGCCACTGCACCAGCGGCAGCTCCAGACGAAAATCGGCGGCCAGCTTTCTTTCCAGCGCAGGCACATCCCATTGCTCTTCCATGGAGTGCGGCGGAATGTACTCGCTGACGGAATTTTCCAGCACGTCCTCGCGCATCGCCTGGATTGTTTCGGTGATATCCGCGCTTTCCAGCAACTCGCTGCGCTGCTGGTAGATCACCTTGCGCTGGTCGTTTGAGACATCGTCATATTCCAGAATCTGTTTGCGCATGTCGAAATTGCGCGCCTCGACCTTGCGCTGCGCATTTTCGATCGCGCGCGTCACCCATGTGTGTTCAATCGCTTCGCCTTCCGGCAACTTGAATTTGTTCATGATCGCGGTAACACGATCGGAAGCAAAGATGCGCAGCAGCGGGTCTTCCAGCGACAGGTAGAAACGGCTTGATCCGGGATCGCCCTGGCGGCCGGCACGCCCGCGCAACTGATTGTCCACGCGCCGCGATTCGTGGCGTTCGGTGCCGATGATATGCAGTCCGCCGCTGTCCAGCACCTGCTGGTGCAGTTGTTGCCATTCGGATTTTATCTGGGCGATGCGCTGCGCTTTGCTTGCCTCATCCAGGCTGGCATCTTCACGCACCAGTTCGGTTTGTTTCTCTGCGCTTCCGCCCAGCACAATGTCCGTACCGCGCCCCGCCATATTGGTGGCGATGGTCACCATCTTCGGCTGTCCGGCCTGCGCGATGATTTGCGCCTCGCGTTCATGCTGCTTGGCATTCAGCACCTGGTGCGGCAGCTTGTCGCGCTCCAGGTATCCGGACAGCAATTCCGAGTTCTCGATCGAGGTCGTGCCCACCAGCACCGGTTGCCCGCGCTGGTAGCAATCCTTGATGTCTTCGATCACCGCATGATATTTTTCCTTGGAGGTAATGAACACTTTGTCCATCATGTCTTTGCGGATGGTCGGACGATTCGGCGGGATGATCACTGTTTCCAGGCTATAGATTTGCTGGAACTCGTAGGCCTCGGTATCCGCCGTTCCGGTCATCCCGGCCAGCTTGCTGTACATGCGGAAATAATTCTGGAACGTGATCGATGCCAGCGTCTGGTTTTCCTTCTGGATGGTCACACCCTCTTTGGCTTCCACCGCCTGATGCAGACCATCCGACCAGCGCCGCCCGGACATCAGCCGCCCGGTGAATTCATCCACGATCACCACCTCGCCGTCTTGCACTACATAATGCTGGTCGCGCAGATACAGGTTGTGGGCGCGCAACGCGGCATACAGATGGTGGATCAGGGTAATATTGGCCGTGTCATACAGGCTGCCGCCCTCGGGCAGCAGCCCGGCCCGGGTGAGTATGTTTTCAGCGTGTTCGTGACCGGACTCGGTGAGCAGTATCTGCTGATTCTTCTCGTCCACCGTGTAGTCGCCAGGTCCTTCCTCGTCCGGGTCCCCGGCCTTGCGCACCAGTTGCGGAGCCAGCTTGTCGATGCGCACATAAATATCCACGTTATCCTCGGCCTGGCCGGAAATAATCAGCGGGGTGCGCGCCTCGTCGATCAGGATCGAATCCACCTCATCCACGATGGCGTAATTGAGCGGGCGCTGGAAGCGTTCGCCGACCTGCGTTGCCATGTTATCGCGCAGATAATCGAAACCGAATTCGTTGTTGGTTCCATAGGTTACATCGGAGGCATAAGCGGCTTGCTTGTCAGCCGATTCCATCTGCGACAGGATCACGCCCACCGACAAACCGAGGAACCGGTACAGCCTGCCCATCCATTCCGCATCGCGGCTGGCCAGATAATCGTTCACGGTAACGACATGCACGCCCTTGCCGGAAATCGCATTCAGGTAGACCGGCAAAGTGGCCATCAGGGTCTTGCCCTCGCCGGTGCGCATCTCGGCAATCTTGCCGTAATGCAGAACCATCCCGCCGATCAGCTGCACATCGTAGTGGCGCATACCCAGCACCCGGCTGCTTGCCTCGCGCGCCACGGCAAACGCTTCCGGCAACAGCGCATCAAGCGCTTCGCCCTGCGCAAAGCGCTGCCGGAAACTTTCGGTTTTCTCGCGCAATCCATCATCGCTCAACTTGGCGATTTCGGATTCGAGCTTGTTGATGGTTTGGACTGTAGCGCGGTATTGCTTGAGCAAGCGATCATTGCGGCTACCGAAGACACTTTTCAGTACTTTGGAAATCATATTTTTAATTTTCTCGACTACAAATAATAGAGGGTGAGGCGATTGATCACCTCACCCTCACCAATAACCATCACTGTTAACCGGAGGATTTCTGCAAAAAACGCACGGGATTCTGGGCAACGCCTTTATAACGTACTTCGAAGTGCAGGTGGTTTCCGGTAGAACGGCCGGTACTTCCCACCAGCGCGATTTCCTGTCCCCTCCGCACAACCTGGCCGACCTTGACCAGCACTTTCGAAGCATGCGCGTAGCGTGTGACAATATTGTTGCCGTGATCAATCTCGACCATATTACCATACGAGGAATCCATGCCCGCATAGTCCACCACCCCGCCGGCCGATGCATATACCGGCGTCCCCGCATTCGCCACAAAATCGACGCCTTCGTGCATCGCCATTTGGCCGGTAAACGGGTCAATTCGCCAGCCAAAATTCGAGGAATAGTAACCGCTATGGACCGGCGGCAAGGAAGGCAACAACCTGCGGCTCAGCTGATTCTGCATCATCATGGTTTCCAGGGCAGTCAGTTTGTCGCTGCGATCGCTTACCACATGCCCCAGCCTGTCCAGTTGCTGGTTCAAACCGTTCTCCGACATTTTCTTCCCGGTAAAAGGCACCTGCGGCCCGCCCATCGCGGGCAGTTCTGAAAACTGAAATTCCGTCGGCTTCATCCCGGCCAGCTTGGTCAAACGGGCACCCAGTGCGTCGAGGCGCTGCACTTGTGCCTGCATCTGGCCGACCCTGATCGCCATCGCATCCAGGCTGTTCTGCAAGTACATCTGCTGTTTTTGCTGTTCGTTGTTGTGCACCTGGGACAACAGGGTTCGTATCTCATTGCTCAAACTTTCCGGGGCAAAGCGAACCAACGCATATTGCAGGACAAGTGCGGCCCCCAGCATCAATCCGGAAAACAATACCAGCAACAGCGCAATTTTTCCCACGCCCAGTGTAATGCTGCGAGTTTTTGCCAGACGGTTGGAAACTAGAATAATATTCATGCCTCACCCCATACTCTAAGTATTCATAAATAATTGTGGCACAACACCTGAAATCATTGCTGAGCGGAAATTCCGAACTGCGCCCGCTACTGGAAAAAGCCCAGGCCTTATCGGCTTTGCAGCGCCATTTTATCAGCATTGCCCCGCCTGACCTTGCGCAAGCCAGCCGGGCACAAGTTTTGAGTCTGCAACTCGGCACGCTCAGCATCGCCGTTGCCAATGCAGCAGTCGCCGCTAAATTGCGCCAGATGGCACCCCAACTGGTTTCCGCTATGCAGAACAGGGGTTGCGAGGTTAGCGGAATCCGCATCAAGGTGCAAGTTTCCTTCGACCGCCTCCGGCCCAAACCCGCCCCGCACAAACTCAGCCATTCGGCGCAGGCAGCACTGGTTGAACTCAGCAGCAACCTGAATGACTCGCCGCTCAAATTTGCGCTGGAAAAAATGGCAAAACTGAAAAGCTAGCACTGGCCGCCGCGCACCGGCCTTTATGCGGGCCCATACCGCTTGTCAAAGCATTCCCAGCCATCCCACCAGCACATAGCGCTCAAGTACAAACAGCAGTGCGAATACCAACAGCAGCAACACCGTGAAGCGCACCGTTTGCGATGCAAATTCAAGATAACGGCGATTGCGCGTGAAAATATACATCCCGCCGCTGACAACCAGCAGCAATGCCACCAGCATGATTACCAAGCGCAGGATCAGCATGGTTCAGCCGCTTTCATGCGGGCTTAAACGGACTGCAGTTGCAAGCGCAGGAATGCGGGGGCTTCTTCCACACTATCGAAAGTGACGTATTCCCAAGCCTGGTCATCGGCGAGCATTGCGCGCAGCAGGGCATTATTCAGGGCATGGCCGGACTTGTATCCGGAAAACGCGCCGATCAGCGGGTGTCCAAGCAGGTACAGGTCGCCGATCGCGTCAAGCACCTTGTGCTTGACGAATTCATCCTCGAAACGCAGACCGTCCGCATTCAGCACCCGATAGTCATCCATCACGATTGCGTTGTCCAGGCTGCCGCCCAAAGCCAGACCTTGTGCACGCATATACTCGACATCCTGCATAAACCCGAAAGTGCGCGCCCGGCTGATGTCGCGCACATAGGACTCTTCGCCCAGATCGACCGTTACGTGCTGTTTGGTATTGGCGAATACCGGGTGGGCGAAGTTGATGGTGAAGGTCAATTTGTAGCCTTGGTGCGGTTCGAAACGCACCCATTTGTCGCCCTGTTTCACCTCGACCGTCTTCTTGATGCGGATGAATTTCTTGGCGGCGGATTGTTCAACGATACCGGCGGATTGCAGCAGAAAAACGAACGTCCCGGCGCTGCCGTCCATGATCGGCACTTCCGCGCTGTCCAGATCGACATAGGCATTGTCCACACCCAATCCGGCCAAAGCCGACATCAGGTGCTCGATGGTGGCGATGCGCACACCGCCCTGCTCCATGCAGGTGGACAAACGCGTGTCATGCACCAATTCGGCGCGCGCGCAAATCTCCTCGACCGGTTTGACATCCACACGGCGAAACACGATACCGGTATTGACCGGTGCCGGACGCAAACCGAGCGTGACTTTTTCGCCGCTGTGCAAGCCCACTCCCGTCACACTGACGGAACTTTTCAAGGTGCGCTGTTTGACCATCTTCCTCATATTACTCACTGAAAACCCGGGTTATTCTAGCACATTCAACAAGCAAGACTTGTGCCCTCCCGTCGATCAATCCGCCTGTTTGCGCAGGAAGGACGGGATATCGTAGGTATCCACGCCTGATTTTTCCATCGCATCCACCGCCGCCCTGCGTCCGCTCCGCATGATGGTCGGCGTTTCCAGCTCGCCGTAATTCACGCCGGACAGCGGCTCGTCATGGGTGCCGGTACGCTGAAAATCCTGGTTCTGGTAGACGATTTCGGGTTTGGTCTGCTTGCGCGCCTGCGGTGCGCCGAGGCCGGTGGCCACCACGGTCACGCGCATTTCGTCGCCCATGGCTTCATCGAACACCGAGCCGACGATCACGGTCGCCTCCTCCGCGGCAAACTGGACGCACTCCATCACATCGTCGATTTCCTTCAGTTTCAGCTGGTTCGAAGAAGTGATGTTTACCAGCACGCCGCGCGCACCCGACATATCCACGTCCTCCAGCAGCGGGCTGGCGATCGCGCGTTCGGCCGCTACGCGCGCGCGGTCGGCGCCCGACGCGATCGCCGAGCCCATCATCGCCATGCCGTTTTCGGACATCACGGTGCGCACGTCGGCAAAGTCGACGTTGATCAATCCGGGCACGTTGATCACCTCGGCGATACCCGCCACCGCACCCTGCAACACGCCGTTGGCCGCCTTGAACGCCTCCGGGACGGTCACATCATTGCCCAGCACTTCCATCAATTTCGAATTGGGCACGATGATCAGGGAATCGACGTATTCGGTCAGCGACTCGATGCCGGCTTTGGCAAAACGCATCCGGTTGCCCTCGTAGGCAAACGGCTTGGTGACCACTGCAACGGTCAGAATGTCCAGTTCCTTGGCGATTTGCGCGACGATCGGCGCAGCCCCGGTCCCGGTGCCGCCCCCCATGCCGGCCGTAATGAACACCATATGCGCACCGGCCAGCATCTCCTTGATGCGCTCGCGATCCTCTTCCGCGGCCGCCTGACCAACCGAGGGTTTGGCACCCGCACCCAGACCCTTAGTGATGTTCACCCCGATTTGCAGCTGGGTTGGCGCCTTGCTGCGCTTGAGCGCCTGCGCATCGGTGTTGATGACGATGAATTCGACACCCTGCACGCCCTGTTCGATCATGTGATCGACCGCGTTGCCGCCGCAACCGCCCACACCGACCACCTTGATCACCGCATCCTGCGTTTGTGCTTCCATAATTTCAAACATCGCTGTCTCCTTAAAAATAATTGCCGATAAACCAACCCTGAACCCACCTTAAAATCTACCCAACACAACCCTGCAAATTCATTTTTGCGAGCATCCGCTACGCGGATTGCCTGCTTAAACCGCTTCGGGATGCACCGCGCCACACCGCGATGCGCCCGAACAATGGATTTAAAAATTCCCCTGAAACCATGCTTTCATTCTTGCCAGTACGTCACCAAATGAATTCGAATGCATACGCGTCTCCTCATTGCGTTGATGATGTTCCAGGCCGTATAAAAGCAGCCCGACACCGGTCGCCATGCGCGGCGTTTTCACCACGTCCGACAAGCCGCCGATGTATTTCGGGATACCCAGGCGCACCGGCAGATGGAAGATTTCCTCGCCCAGCTCGACCATGCCCTGCATCGCGCTGCTGCCGCCGGTAATCACGATGCCGGACGACAGCAATTCCTCGAATCCGCTGCGGCGCAATTCCTGCTGAACCAGCGAATACAGCTCCTCGACGCGCGGCTCGATCACCTCCGCCAGCGTCTGGCGCGACAGCATGCGCGGTCCGCGCTCCCCGACGCCGGGCACCTCGATCGCGCCGCCATCGGCCAGCTGGCGCAGCGCGCAACCGTGCTTGACCTTGATGTCTTCGGCATCCTGGGTGGGCGTGCGCAGGGCCATCGCAATATCGTTGGTGATCTGGTCGCCGGCAATCGGGATTACCGCGGTATGGCGGATCGCGCCGCCGGTGAACACCGCGATGTCGGTGGTGCCGCCGCCGATATCGACCAGGCACACACCCAGCTCTTTTTCATCGTCGGCCAGCACCGCCTTGCTGGATGCCAGCGGCTGCAGGATCAATTCGTTTACTTCCAGGCCGCAGCGGTGTATGCACTTCATGATGTTCTGCACTGCTGCGACCGCCCCGCTGACGATATGCACCTCGACGTCCAGGCGCATCCCGCTCATGCCCAGCGGCTTGCGTATGCCGTCCTGCCCGTCGATGCTGAATTCCTGCTCGAGGATGTGCAGTATCTGCTGGTCGCTCGGCAGGCTGATCGAACTGGCTGTCTCGATCACACGCTCGATGTCGGCGGCAACAACCTCCTTCTCCTTGATCTTCACCATGCCGCGCGAATTGATGCTGCGGATATGGCTGCCCGCGATACCGGTATAGACCTCGGTAATTTTGCAATCGGCCATCAGCTCGGCTTCCTCCAGCGCGCGCTGGATTGCGCCCACCGTGGCTTCGATGTTGACCACCATGCCCTTCTTCATCCCCGACGACGGGTGCATGCCCATGCCGATCACTTCCAGCATGCCGTCCGGCTTGGCTTCGCCGACGATGACCACGATCTTGGACGTGCCGATGTCCAGCCCGACCACCAGATTTTTAATTTCCCTGTTTCTGCTCATCATTTGTTCCCCGCTGCCGCCTATCAACCTTGTTTGCCCAACCCACCCACCGCAAATCCGTTGCGGTAGCGCAAATCCACATACTTCACCCGCTGCTGTATTGCCGCCAGGCTGTACGGGTACACCTTCACGAACCTCGCCAGCCTTTGCTGCACATCCTCGCGTCCCAGTTCCAGTACCATGCCATTGCTCAAATGCAGCTGCCATGCATGACGCGGCGTCAGCACGATCTGCTCAACCTGCAAATCCAGCCCGGCAAGCTGCTGTTCGAACTGCGCGTAGTATTGTGTTACTTCCGCCGCAGAACCGTCCGGCCCGACGAATCCCGGCAGCGCCTGTTTGCTCTGTGCTGCAAAGACCTCGCCTTGCCGGTTCACCAGCGCGCTGTTGTTCCAGCGCGCCAGCGCCTGGTGTTCTTCGAGCTGCACTTCCAGACTGGATGGAAAGTCACGGCGGATGTCGACGCCGCGCACCCATGGCACTTCTTCCAGTGACTGCCTCAGCTGCCCGATATTCACGGTAAAAAAGTTTCCCTTCACCTCGTTGCGCACCACCTGCAATACTTCCCCTGCATCCACCCGCTGCGGCTTGACCATCAAACGCACGCTGTGCAGCGGTAACAAACCCGGCAGATGCGTCGCGTAATAGATCGCGCCGTACAGCAGCGCGCACACACTGAAGCCGAACAGCCAGTTGGCGATATTGCGCAACAGTGCCGCGTTATCCCACATGGGCCAACTCCAGTATGCGCAGCACCAGCTGCTCGAAACTCATCCCGGCCTGGCGCGCTGCCATCGGCACCAGGCTGTGGTCGGTCATGCCCGGCGAGGTATTCGCCTCGAGCAAATACGACATGCCGTTTTCATCTGCCAGAAAATCCACACGCCCCCAGCCCTGCCCGCCGATCAGCGCGAAAGCCCGTTTGGCCAGCCCCTGCATTTCGGCTTCCCGTTTCGCACTCAGACCGCTTGGGCACAGGTAGCGGGTATCGTCGCGCAGGTATTTCGCCTCGTAGTCATAGAACTCGTTTGCGGGCTCGATCTTGATCACCGGCAATGCCCGGTCGCCAAGAATCGCAACGGTATACTCGCCGCCGCCGATATAACGTTCCGCCAGCACCAGCGGATCGTGCCTGGACGCTTCACGATAGGCGGCCGGCAATTCCTTCGCCGACTTGACCTTGCTGATGCCGACACTGGAACCCTCGTTATCCGGTTTCACAAACAGCGGCAAACCCAGCTGTTGCGCAATGCCTGCCCAGTCACTGTGTTCATTGAGCAGCGCGTAGTCCGGTATAGGCAAGCCGCCCGCCTGCCACACCAGCTTGCTGCGCCACTTGTCCATGCCCAATGCCGATGCCATTACCCCGCTGCCGGTATACGGGATGCCCAGCAATTCCAGCGCGCCCTGCACCGTGCCGTCCTCTCCGTAGCGCCCGTGCAGCGCGATGAAAGCGCGATCAAAACCGTCGTCGACCAGCGCCTGCAGGTTCTGCACGGCAGGATCGAACGGATGGGCATCCACGCCGCTGCGCAACAATGCGGCCAGCACCGCCGCGCCGCTTTTCAGCGACACCTCGCGCTCGGCGGATTTACCGCCGAACAGCACCGCTACTTTTCCGAAATTCTTCATGCTATCCATTCAAAATCCAATTCCGACGTAGGGTGGGCACGTTTTTGTGCCCACGCTGTAGGAACGTGGCAATCGCGTTCATGCCGCTTCCCCAATAATTCGTACTTCTGGGTGCAACCTGATGCCGGTCTGCTTCTCTACCGCTGCCTGCACTTCCAGGATCAGATTCTCGATATCCGCCGCCGTTGCCGTCCCGGTATTCACGATGAAGTTGGCATGTTTCTCCGACACCTGCGCGCCGCCGATTTGCCTGCCTTTCAAGCCGCATTGTTCGATCAATCGCGCCGCGTGATCCCCGGGCGGATTGCGAAACACCGAACCGGCATTCGGTTTATCGAGCGGCTGGGTCGCGATGCGCTTGCTCAGGAGGGCCTTGATACCCTGGCGCGCCGACTCGCCGTCACCCCTGGGAAATTGCAGCCAGGCGGCGATAAAGAATTCTTGTGATTCAGGTGAAAGGGGCAAGGTACAAGATACAAGGCGGGATTCTTGTGTCTTGCCGCTTGTATCTTTAATCTGCTTTTTCGCGACATGCCGATACCCGATCTCATAATCGGCCGCCGTGCGGATGTGCACCACGCCATATCGGTTTACGGTTTGCACACGCAGCACTTTTTCCCAGGTTTCACTTCCGTAACAGCCCGCGTTCATCGCCAGCATGCCGCCCAGCGAACCGGGAATACCGGCAAAGAATTCCGCGCCTTGCATATTGTGCAGCGCGGCAAAGCGCGCCAGTTTCGCTCCCGGCACACCGGCTTCGGCATAGACACTGCCGTCCATTTCAAGATGCAATCCACCCAGTGTTCCGTGCAGCATCAAAACCGTACCGCGCAATCCGCCGTCCCGCACCAGCAGATTGCTGCCCAGGCCCACCGCATACAGCGGTTCGTCGCCCGGCAGGCCGCGCAGGAACACCAGCAGGTCATCCAGATCGGCGGGCTGGAACATCTGCCCGGCTGTGCCACCCGCGCGCCAACTGGTGTACTTGCGCATCGGCACGTTGCGCTTCAATGCGCCGCGCAATGGTGTGTTGGCAAGGTTTGTCAGCTCGATCATGTTCATAACTCACCCGGGTGCTTTGCCTGCAAGGCCGGTATTTTCCCGGTCGCCTCGGCGTCGCTCTTGCCTGACAACCTGTTCGGCACATTGCCGATCGAACCGGCTCCCATGGTGATGACCACATCGCCATCACGCGCCATCTGCATGATCGCCTGCGGCATCTGCTCCATGTCTTCGACAAAGATTGCTTCGCTCTGACCCGCCACACGCAATGCATGCATCAACGCACGGCCGTCCGCCCCGACGATGGGCGGCTCGCCTGCCGCATAGACTTCCGCCAACACCAGTGCGTCCACCCCGCATAACACCTTTACAAAATCCTCGAACAGGTCGCGCGTGCGCGTGTAACGATGCGGCTGGAAAGCGAGCACCAGACGCCGGCCGGAAAATGCACCGCGCACCGCCTCCAGCGTGGCGCGCATTTCCGCGGGATGGTGACCGTAGTCGTCTATTAACGTAAAACTTCCTCCGGCAGGCAGTGCGACTTCACCATAGCGCTGGAAACGCCTGCCGACACCCTCGAATTCGGCCAGCGCAGCAACGATGGCGTCATCCGCCACGCCGACTTCCAGCGCGATCGCGATCGCGGCGAGCGAGTTCAGCACGTTATGCATACCCGCCAGATTGAGCGTGATTTCCAGATCCCTGGGATTTCCGTTGTGCCGGCATTGCGCGGTAAAACGCATCTGGCCGCCCTGATGGCGCACATCGACGGCGCGGATCTGCGCACCCTCGCTCAGGCCGTAAGTCGTCACCGGCTTGCTGATGCGCGGCAGGATGTCGCGCACGTTGGCATCGTCGATGCACAGCATCGCCCTGCCGTAGAACGGCAGGTGTTCGACGAAATCGACGAACGCCTGCTTGAGCTTTGCAAAATCGTGACCATAGGTTTCCATATGGTCGGCATCGATATTGGTGATCACCGCGATGATGGGTTGCAAATGCAAAAACGAGGCATCCGATTCATCCGCCTCGACCACGATGAACTCGCCGGTGCCGAGTTTGGCATTGCTGCCGCTGCTGTTCAGCTTTCCGCCGATCACAAAAGTCGGGTCGAATCCGCCCTTGGCCAGCACGCTGGCGGTCAGCGAAGTGGTGGTGGTCTTGCCGTGCGTGCCGGCTACCGCAATGCCCTGGCGCAAACGCATCAGTTCGGTCAGCATCATCGCGCGCGGCACCACCGGAATGCGCCGGGCGCGCGCCGCCAGCACTTCGGGGTTGTCATTGCCCACTGCTGTCGAAATGACCACCACATCCGCATCGGTCAGGTTCTGCTCGGCATGCCCCAGGTATACCGTCGCCCCCAGTTGCTTGAGGCGTCGCGTTGCCGCGTTCTTGCCGATATCCGATCCGCTCACCTGGAAACCGAGATTGAGCAGCACCTCGGCGATGCCGCTCATGCCGGCACCGCCGATACCCACAAAATGAAGGTGTTTGACTTTGTGTTTCATCCCGCCACCCCCCCGCATATTTCGGCCACCGCCACTGCCGCATCTGCCCTGGCCAATCCGCGCGCGTTCTGTGCCATCGCCAATAATTTTTCGCGGCTCAGTTCTCGAAGCAACTGCGCCAGTCTTTCCGCGCTCAATTCTCCCTGCGGCAACAACAACGCCGCGCCGCGCTTGCTCAGAAACTGCGCGTTGCGGGTCTGGTGATCGTCCACCGCAAACGGGAACGGGATCAATATGCTTGCCACGCCGGCTGCGGCGAGTTCCGCGATCGTCAAGGCGCCGGCACGGCAGATCACCAGATCGGCATTGCCGTAATGTCTGGCCATCTCGTCCATGAACGGCTTGATGTCGGCCTGCACACCGGCCTGCTGATAGGCCCGCTTCACCGCCTCGAAGTGCTGCTTGCCGGTCTGGTGCAGCACGTTCGGGCGCTCATCCTGCGGCAGCAGTGCCAGCGCCCGCGGCAATGCCTCGTTGATCGCCTTCGCGCCCAGGCTGCCGCCCACCACCAGCACATTCAGCCTGCCGCTGCGTGCGGCATAACGTTGCTGCGGTTCGGGCAGCGCGGCGATATCGTTGCGCACCGGGTTGCCGCACCAGATCGCGCGCGGCAACACATCGGGGAATCCGCTCAGCACTTTTTGCGCAAAACGCGCCAGCACCTTGTTGCCCAGGCCGGCGATGGAATTCTGTTCGTGTATCACCAGTGGCCGTCTCAGCAACGCTGCGACGATCCCGCCCGGGACAGTGATGTAGCCGCCCATGCCCAGCACCACATCGGGACGGTGGCGCAATATCGCCGCGCCGCTCTGCCACATCGCGACCAGCAGGTCGAACGGCAACCGCAACAGGCGCAGCGCACCCTTGCCGCGCACGCCGGAAAAGCGCACCCAGGCCATTTCATATTTATGCCTGGGAATCAATTCCGCTTCCATGCTGTTGGGCGCGCCCAGCCAGGTCACCTTCCAGCCTTGTGCGCGCAGGATATCGGCCACGGCCAGTGCCGGAAAAATGTGGCCACCGGTTCCACCGGCCATGATCAGGATTGACCTAGACATGAGGCACCTCCATTTCGGCCACGTTTTCGGCGGAGACTAATGCGCGCGCAGCGCGCGTTACGTCGTAACCAAAAATGTGGCCACCGGTTCCGCCTGCCATAATGAGTATTGAGCGGCTGCGGATGGGTGGAGGCGAAGCCTCCGGGTACCCACCGGCGTACTCCTTGCGGGTGTTCATACCGGCAACCCCCGTGCTATGCGCCTGTTTTGGTTCCGGCATAACATTCGCTTCGCGAATATGAGCCTCCACCGAAATCGTCGAATTTCCTGGCTTGATGCTCCGCATACCAATTCGAGATGATTAACACTCATACTGGTAATCCTCGCGCAATTCGACGATTTTCATAATCAACCCGCAGCAGCAACGCTGCCGCGACGCAATTCACCACGATGCCGCTGCCGCCGAAACTCAGGAACGGCAGGGTCAATCCCTTGGTCGGCAGCACGCCCATGTTCACGCCGATATTGATGATTGCCTGCACACCAATCCATACACCGATACCCTGGGCAACGAGTGCCGAAAAATTTCGCTCGAAAAATGCGGCATCGCGTCCGATCCTGAACGAGCGCATGACCAGCAACGCGAACAGCGCGATAACCGCCGCGACCCCAACCAATCCCAATTCCTCGGCAATCACCGCCATCAGAAAATCGGTATGCGCTTCCGGCAGGTAGAACAGCTTTTCCACGCTTCCGCCCAACCCGACACCCAGCCATTCACCGCGCCCGAACGCGATCAGCGCATGACTCAATTGATAGCCGCGCCCAAACGGATCGGACCATGGATCCATGAAGCCGATCAGGCGATGCATCCGGTACGGGGCGGAAAATATCAGGGCGCCAAACGCCAGCGGCAGCGCCAGCAGCAGCGCCGCGAACACTTTCAGGTTGAAGCCGCCCAGCCATAGCGTGGCCAACGCGATCACGCAGATCACCACAAACGCGCCCATGTCGGGTTCCTGGAGCAGCAATGCTCCGATCAACACCATCACCACCAGCATCGGCACGAATGCCTTCCTGAACAAGTGTCCCACCTTGCCCTTGCGCACCGTGTAATCGGCGGCATACAGCACCGCAAACAGTTTCATCAATTCCGACGGCTGCAAATTGATGATGAACAGCGATAACCAGCGGCGGCTGCCGTTCACCTCGCGGCCGAGGCCCGGAACCAGCACCAGCACCAGCAATGCAGTGCCGATCAGGAACAGCCAGGGCGCATAGGCCTGCCAAATCTGCACCGGCACCTGAAACACCAGCAACCCGAGGACCAGTCCCGTCGTTATGAACACGCCATCCCGCAACAGGTAATATGCGGGCTCATGGCCGGTGAATTTGCTGGCCTCGGCCGTGGCGATCGAGGCCGAATAGACCATCACCAAACCCAGTGCCAGCAGCGCTATCAATACCCAGATCAGCAATTCGTCGAAGCGCGCCTGTGGCGGCGGGGTGCGCGTTTTGACCGCAAATGGGCGCGGGTGCACACCCCGGGTTGCCGGCTTCTCGCCGGGCTTGTCGGGCAATGACTTGCCCGGCCTGAACATATTCAATCTGGAGGCTAGTGATGCCATGCGCACTCCTTGCCCAGCTCGTGCACGGCCTGCACAAACACCTCAGCACGATGCCGATAGTTGCGGAACATGTCGAAGCTGGCACAGGCCGGCGACAACAGCACCGCATCACCGCTTTGCGCAAGGCGGGCTGCCTGGTGCACCGCATCGCCCATGTCTTCCGCATGCGCCACTTTGATACCGCACCCGGCCAGGGCGGCCGCGATTATTGGCGCATCACGCCCGATCAGCACCACCGCCCGCGCATGCTGCGACACGACCGGATTGAGCGGCGCAAAATCCTGCCCCTTGCCCTCGCCTCCGGCAATCAACACCGCCTTGCGCCCCAATCCCTGCAGCGCGGCAATGGTCGCGCCGACATTGGTGCCTTTTGAATCGTCGTAATAAGTGATGCCGCCCAGCTCGGCCACGCGTTCAACGCGGTGCGGCAAACCCTTGAAACTGCGCAACGCATCGGTCAAGGCGGGCATCGGAACATCGATCGCGCGGCACAGCGCAATAGCGGCCAGCGCATTGGCGACATTGTGCAATCCGGCCACCTGCATCTCGCCGGCCTTGAGCAGGCGTTGCTCGCCCTGCTTGAGCCAGATATCCCCGCCCGAGCTCTCTATCCCGAAATCGTCCGCCGAGCCCGGCTCGCTCAAACCGAACGTGGCGGTTTTGCCATCCTTGCGGGCCATACCCATGCAGCGCGCATCGTCACGGTTCAGCACCTGCACGCCGCACCCCGCGAAGATGCGCGCCTTGGCGTCGCTGTATTCGGCGAGGTCGGCATAGCGGTCGAGATGATCCTCGCTGACATTCAGCACGGTCGCCGCATCAGCACTTAAACTGTACGTGGTTTCCAGCTGGAAGCTGGACAATTCCAGCACCCATACCCGGGGCTGGTTCACGCCGCGTTGCAGCACGACATCAAGCACCGCTGGAGAGATATTGCCTGCCGCCACCACGTCCTTGCCCGCCGCCCTGCACAGATGTTCGACCATGCTGGTGACGGTCGTTTTTCCGTTCGATCCGGTAATCGCCAGGACGCGCGGGCGATGATGGTCTTTCGGCAGTGATTGTGCGAACAGCTCGATATCGCCCAGCACCGGAATGCCCGACGCGACGGCGCGCGCCACTGCAGGATCGCGCAGCGGCACGCCGGGACTGATCGCGATCAGCTCGACGCCGGTGAACAATTCGTCGCCGAATGGACCACAATGGATGAGCGACTCCGCCACATATTTTTTTGCTTCGGCCAAACCGGGCGGAATGCCGCGGCTGTCCGCCGCGCGCAGGCGCGCACCCTGCGCACCCAGATAGCGCAGCATGGACAGGCCGGTCTCACCGAGACCCAACACCAGCACCGATTTGTCCTTTAGTATCGTCATCTCAGTTGCTCACCTCAACTTCAGGGTCGCCAGACCCATCAACACCAGCAGCATCGTTATGATCCAGAAGCGCACGGAAGCGTTTGGTGTCGCCGTAACGTTCGCTGCACGAACATGAGTCTCCCCCAACGCTTGCGTGCCGCACTTCTTCATCTGGTTCTCCACGATCATCTCAACTTGAGGGTCGCCAGACCCATCAATACCAGCAGCATCGTTATGATCCAGAAGCGCACGGAAGCGTTTGGTGTCGCCGTAACGTTCGCTGCGCGAACATGAGTCTCCCCCAACGCTTGCATGCCGCACTTCTTCATCTGGTTCTCCACGATCATCTCAACTTGAGGGTCGCCAGACCCATCAATACCAGCAGCATCGTTATGATCCAGAAGCGCACGGAAGCGTTTGGTGTCGCCGTAACGTTCGCTGCGCGAACATGAGTCTCCCCCAACGCTTGCGTGCCGCACTTCTTCATCTGGTTCTCCACGATCATCTCAACTTGAGGGTCGCCAGACCCATCAATACCAGCAGCATCGTTATGATCCAGAAGCGCACGACCACTTGCGTTTCTTTCCAGCCCTTCAGTTCGTAGTGGTGATGCAGCGGCGCCATGCGGAACACGCGCTTGCCGGTCAGCTTGAACGAGGCCACCTGGATCATCACCGACACCGCCTCGACCACGAACACACCGCCCATGATGAACAGCACCAGTTCCTGGCGAACGATCACCGCCACCGTACCCAGTGCCGCACCGAGGGCCAGCGCGCCGACATCCCCCATGAACACCTCGGCGGGATAGGCGTTGAACCACAGGAAGGCCAAACCGGCGCCGGAGATTGCACCGCAGAACACCGCCAGTTCCCCCGCACCGGGGATATAGGGAATACCGAGATACTTTGAGAACACCGCATTCCCGGCCACATAAGCGAATATCCCGAGCGCGCCACTCACCATCACCGTCGGCATGATGGCCAGGCCATCCAGGCCATCGGTCAGATTCACCGCATTGCTGCTGCCGACAATGACCAGATAAGTCAGCGCGATGAACATGAATGCCGGAAGCGGAAACACTAAGAATTTCAGGAACGGTACGATCAATTCGGTGTTCGCGGGAAGGCTGGCGGTTTTCCACAGGTAAACACCAACCACCAGCGCGACAACCGACTGCCAGCCCATCTTTGCCCTTGCCGACAAGCCTTTTGGATTGCGATGCACCACTTTGCGATAATCGTCCACCCAGCCGATCACCCCGAAACCAAGCGTCGAAAGCAGCACCACCCACACATAGTGGTTGTGCAAATCGCCCCACAACAGTGTGGTGATCGCGATCGAGGTCAGGATCAGCGCGCCACCCATGGTTGGCGTGCCGGCCTTGATCAGGTGCGACTGGGGGCCGTCGTTGCGGACCGACTGGCCGATCTTGTATGCGGTCAGTTTGCGTATCATCGTCGGGCCCACCAGAAACGAGATGAACAATGCAGTCATTGCGGCCAGCACGGCGCGAAACGTGATGTAATTGAACACGCTGAAAAACCGTACATCTTCAGCCAGCCATTGTGTCAGTGCCAGTAACATGCGTTCTCCTCAGTGCACCGTAAAGTGTTCGACCACGCGTTCCATCTTCATGAATCGCGATCCCTTTACCAGCACGGTGGTGTTGGCATCCAGTTCGTTTTCCAGCGCATCCTGCAACTCCTCGATTTGCCCGAAGTGCAGCGCGCCGCTGCCGAATTCGCGCACCGTGTTGACGCTCAGCGTGCCCAGCGCGTAAAGTTTTTCAATGCCGGCGCGGCGCGCTTCCGCGCCGATCTCCGCATGAAAGTCCGCCGCCTCGCCGCCCAGTTCGCCCATGTCTCCCAGCACCAGAATGCGCTTGCCGCCAGCCTGCGCAAGCACGCTGATCGCGGCACGCATCGAGGACGGATTGGCGTTGTAGGTGTCGTCGATCAGGCTCGCGCCATGCAGTGCGTACTTGAGCTGCAGACGCCCGGGCACACCGGTGAATTTTTCCAGCCCCTCTGCAATGGTTGCCAGCGGAATGTTCAGCACGGTTGCGGCAGCTGTTGCTGCCAGCGCATTGAGTACATTGTGCACACCGGGAACCTGCAGGTCCGCGCTAAACATCCCCTGCGGTGCGGTGATATCCAGCCGCACACCATAACCATGCGGCTGCCATGTGCCGGAGATGTCAGCGTTGGCATTCAGTCCGAATTCGAGCAATGGGTGTGCGCCGGCCAATGCCCGCCAAATCCCCGCGTGCTGGTCGTCGGAATTGATCACCGCGGTTCCATGATGGCGCAGTCCCGTGAATATCTCGCCCTTGGCACGCGCCACCGCTTCCACCGATCCCAGTCCTTCGAGATGGGCACCGCTGGCATTGTTGATCAGCGCGACATCGGGCACCGCAATCCGGGTCAGATAGTCGATTTCGCCCGGATGATTCATGCCCATTTCGATCACGGCATACTGATGCGCCGCATTCATTTGCAACAGGGTGAGCGGCATACCGATATTGTTGTTCAGGTTACCCCGGGTCGCGAGCACCGCATCCGCACTGCCTGCCGCTGCACGGAGAATGCTGGCGAGCATTTCTTTCACCGTGGTCTTGCCGTTGCTGCCGGTGATCGCCACCACCGGAATATCGAACTGCCTGCGCCACCATGCGGCCAGGTGTCCCAGCGCCAGCTGCGTATCGTCCACCAGCACCAGCGGAATGCCCTGAGCCAGACTTTCCTCTTGCTCCTTTCCTCTTGTACCTTGAAAGCTGTCTGCATTGACCAGCGCAGCGACCGCTCCCGCCTGCGCGGCCATTGCGACAAAGAGGTAGCCGTCGAAATGCTCGCCGCGTAACGCAACAAACAGATCGCCATTCACGATTTTCCGGCTGTCGCTGGATACTCCGTTGATAAACACATTACTGCCCAGGGTTCCTGCCAACGGGACCAGCGTTCCACCGGTTGCCTGCGCGACTTGCGACAGCAGCATCATTGCCCACCCCCCGGCTTTCCGTGCGCCTGCGGCAAAGCATGGCTTGATTGCAATGCCTGCCGCGCTACCGACACGTCGCTGAACGGGTGCTTTACGCCGTTGATCTCCTGGTAATCTTCGTGCCCTTTCCCGGCAATCAGTACCGTATCGCCGCACCGCACCCGTCGTATTGCACTTTGTATCGCCGCGGTGCGGTCGACGATGATCTGGTGGTTTTTTCCGCTCATTCCACCGACGATTTCCGCGATGATTTGATCCGGATTTTCGCTGCGCGGATTGTCCGATGTGACGATGCACAAATCCGAATATTTCTCGGCCACCGTGCCCATCATCGCCCGTTTGCCGCGATCCCGGTCGCCTCCGCAGCCGAATACGCAAAGCAGTCTGCCGCCCGATGCGATGCTGATTTCGCGCAATGCAAGCAGCACTTTTTCGAGCGCGTCCGGGGTGTGCGCGTAATCCACGACCACCGTCGGCTGTTGCGCGTCGCCGAGGCGCTGCATGCGCCCCCGCACCGGCTGCACCCTGCCCAGCGCCGCCACCGCATCGTTCAATGCGACCCCGCTCACCAGCAATACCGCAAGCGATCCGAGCAGATTCGCCGCGTTGAACCGCCCGATCAGCGCGCTGTCGAGCTGCGCCGCACCCCAGCTGGAGTGCACGGCAAGTTTCAGCCCCTGTCCGGACATTTCCAGCAGGTTGCCGTAGACCATGCGCAATCCCAGCCGCTCGGCGAGCCGCAACGCGCCGTCGCTCAGGCCGTATGCGACCACTTCCGCATCGGCATCCTGCTGCGCAAGGGTGGCGGCAGAGCCGCCGGGCACCCCCCGGCGTCCCTCTTGCAGGGACAGCGACTCGGCCAGTTCGATGCCGTAATCATCGTCGAGGTTCAGCACCACGAATCCGAGCTGCTGCCAGTCGAACAGCTTGCGCTTGGCTGCCGCATAGCTTTGCATGTCGCCGTGGTAATCGAGATGATCGCGGCTCAGGTTGGTGAGCATTGCGACATCGAAGCGCACCGCGTTCACCCGCCCCTGGGACAGCGCATGCGATGACACTTCCATTGCGACGGATTGCGCACCCTCGCGCAGATAGTCGGCCAGCAGTCCATGCACGCGGACCGCGTCCGGCGTGGTGTTTGCGGTCGGTTTCAGCCCGGCGTCCTGGCCGTTGCCCCCGATAAAACCATTCCCAAGCGTGCCGATCACCGCGCAGCGCTTCCCGGCTGCGCTTAACGCATGCGCGATCCAGTGGCTGACCGAGGTCTTGCCATTGGTTCCCGTGATGCCCACCATCCACAGTTTTTCAGAGGGCATGCCATATACCGCATCGGCCAGCCAGCCGGCGCGGTGGCGCAAATCGGCCACGCCCAGACGGGGCACTTGCCACGCCTCGTTCCATGCGAAATGGTGCGCGTCCCCCGGGTGACCGGACAGCAGCGTTTCATAGATCACCGCGTTCGCGCCGTTCCGGATCGCGTTCGCGATGAACTGCCGCCCATCTGATTTTTCGCCGGGATAGGCGACGAAGGTATCGCCGCGCTGTATCGCGCGGCTGTCTGTCACCAGGCGCGTCACCGGGACATTCAGCACCGCCATCTGTTCGACAGCCCACTGATGGGGGGAAGCACTCATACTTCCTCCTTCACGATACCCGGGGGCGGGGCAATGACGTTGTCCATCGGCGCATCGTTGGGCACATTAAGCGCATGCAATGCCGCCCCGGTTACCTTGCTGAACACCGGTGCGGCAACTTCTCCGCCGTAATAATCGGCGCCGCTCGGATCATTTATCAGGACCGCCACGACCAGACGCGGGTTCGATGCCGGCGCAAACCCCACGAATGAGGCGATATAGTGGTTGACGTAACGTCCATTTTTCAACTTGTGCGCGGTACCGGTCTTGCCCGCCACCTGGTAACCGGCCACTTGCGCCAGCGGCGCGGTACCACCCGGCTTGACCACCATTTCAAGCATGCTGCGTATTTCGTTCACGGTATGATCCGAAAATATCTTTCTTCCCACCGGCGGGGCATTCAGCTTGAGCAGTGAAATCGGCTCCAATACGCCGTCGTTGGCAAAAATGGTATAACCCCGCGCAAGTTGCAGCAGGTTTACCGAGACGCCGTGCCCATAGGCCATCGTCGCCTGCTCGATGGGGCGCCAGGTCTTCGGGTCGTGCAACATTCCCAGTGCCTCCCCCGGAAAGTTGCTGCCGGTATGTTGGCCGAACCCGCTGTCCGACAGTCCCTGCCACATCATTTCGGGTTTCATCGACAATGCGATCTTGGCGGCACCGATATTGCTGGATTTCTGGATCACTTGCGCCACGGTCAATACAGACTCGGGTTCGGCATCATGGATTATTCTGTTGCCAATCCGGTACACGCCATGTTCGGTATTGATCAGGGTACCCGGGGTCACGATGCCGGTTTCGAGCGCTGTCGCAATGGTAAACGGCTTCAGCGTCGAACCCGGCTCGAACTCATCGGTAATGGCGCGGTTGCGCATTGCTTCGCTGCTGGTATTGCCGCGATTGTTCGGGTTATAGCTGGGGTAGTTCGCTAGCGCCAGCACTTCGCCGGTGCGCGAATCGAGTATCACGACCGCGCCCGACTTGGCCTGGTGCGCCCGAACCGCATTTCCCAGCTCGCGATAGGCAATATGCTGCAAATTGCTGTTCAGGCTGAGTGCAATATCGTTGCCCGGCTTGGGCGGATTGAGACTGCCGGCATCCTGGACAATATATCCGTGGTTATCCTTGATCACGCGCTGGCTGCCCGGCTTTCCGGCAAGTTGTGATTGCAAGGCCAATTCCATTCCTTCTTGGCCGGTATCGTCCAGACCAGTAAAGCCCAGCGTCTGGGCGGTCTCATCCGCGTCCGGATAATACCGGCGATATTCGCGTTGCAACGAAATCCCGGGCAGGTGCAGATTCATTACTTTTTCCACCTGGTCAGGCGGCAGCAGCCGCTTTAGATAGACAAAATCGCGCGAAGTATCGGACAGACGACTCTGCACTTCACCCAGTTTCATGCCGAGAATCTGCGCCAGCTTTTTTTCCTGCTGACTACTCGCATCGACATTCGACGGACTTGCCCACACCGATTCGACCGGGGTGCTGACCGCAAGCGGCACCCCGTTACGGTCGTAGATCGTGCCCCGGTGTGCGCTCATCTCGATCACCCGGCTGTAGCGTGCTTTGCCTTTTTCCTGCAGAAAGTCATCGTGTATCCCCTGCAAATACACCCCGCGACCGAGCAACCCTGCAAGCCCGGCGAGCAACAGCGAATACAGAACAGTGGCGCGCCATTCAGGCAAGTTCGCCTTGATCTCAGATTTTGCATTGGCCGCGTAATTCATTGCTGTGGTTTTATCCCGCTATCAGGCATAAGTTGTATAAATTTAATCTGTCCGCTTTTCGGCAATTGCATTTGCAATTTATTCACGGCGATTTTTTCCACGCGTGCCGGCGTAGCCCATGTGCTTTGCTCAAGCTGCAACTGCCCCCACTCGACATCCATTTGCTGCGCCTGATCCTTGTCCCTCTGCAATTCGACAAACAGCTTGCGCGCCTGGAACTGAGAGGTAACCACACTCAACCCGCACACCACCACCAGCAGCAGCAGCAGGCCCTGGTAGACAGGGCTGAGCCTGTCGAACCTGCCCATGAATTGCTCCGGAACGCCACCGATCGCCGCCCTCATGTGTGTTCGGCTCCCGCTGTTCCGCTATGCGGCATCGCTGCGCTCCGCAATACGCATCACCGCGCTGCGCGCACGCGGATTGGTCAGCAGCTCCGCGGCGCCAATGCGAACCGCTTTGCCGATTAATTTCAGCTTTCCCGGTGGCACTTCGCTGGCACGGATAGGGACATTGCGCGGCAACTTGTCACCCTGCGCCATATCACGCATGTAGTGCTTCACGATGCGGTCTTCCAGCGAATGAAAACTGATCACCACCATGCGCCCCCCGATTTTTAAGTGTGTCATACACTCCGGCAAGACCCGCGCAAGCTCTTCGAGCTCTTGGTTGATATAAATCCGTATAGCCTGAAAGGTGCGTGTCGCCGGGTTCTGCCCTGCCTCACGGGTGCGCACCGCTTTACCAACCAGCTCGACAAGTTGCCGCGTGGTGTGGATGGGTTCGATTGCGCGCGCCGCAATAATCGCTCTTGCAATCTGCTTAGCAAACCGTTCTTCGCCGTATTCACGTATCACCTCCGTTAACAAGCCTTCGTCCACCGTTGCCAGCCACTGCGCCGCTGTGATCCCGCTGCTGCTGTCCATGCGCATGTCCAGCGGCGCGTCAAAACGAAAACTGAAGCCGCGCGCCGCTTCATCCAGTTGCGGTGAAGACACGCCCAGGTCAAGCAGGATGCCGTCCACCCGATCCACGTTCTGCTCGCCCAATACTTCCGCAATATGCGCAAAGCTGCGATGCACCATGCTGAATCTTGTATCGCGCCATTCATTGCCAACCGCCACGGCTGCCGGATCCTTGTCGAGCGCAATCAATTTTCCCTGGCTGCCCAACCGTTCCAATATCATTGCGCTATGCCCGCCGCGTCCGAATGTACCGTCCACGTAAATGCCATCCGGTTTGATCGCGAGCGCTTCGACTGCCTCATGCAACAGAACGGTGACGTGGGACAAGCCCTCGCTCACAAAGAAAAACCCTCGAGCTCCGGCGGCAATTCACCATCCATGAACGACAGCGCCGCTTCCTGCTGCGCCTGCCATTTTGCCTCGTCCCACAATTCGAATTTGTTGCCCTGGCCGACCAGCATCACGCGCTTGTCCAGTACGGCATAGCCGCGCAAGGCGGGAGAAATCAAGACCCGTCCGGCGCCGTCCATCACCACATCTTCGGCATAACCGACCAGACGGCGTTGCAGGGCGCGGATCTTTGGATTGAGTGCGGAAAGTTTGAGCAGCTTCTCGCGTATCGGTTGCCACTCCGGTTGCGGATAGACCAGCAGGCAGCCATCGGCATCGGCGGTCAGCACCAGGTTGCCCGCGTACTCGCTGAGCAGCATGTCGCGATGACGCGCCGGTATCGCGAGCCTTCCTTTGCTGTCCAGATTGAGTTGTGTTGCGCCCTGAAACATGCCCTTATCCCCCACTTTTTCCCACTTTTCACCACTTGAACCCACTATATTGAAAAAAAACGCAATGGTCAAGCGGAAAAACAGGATTTATCTTTACAGGACAAGGAGTTAGAGCGGAAACTTAATGAAAAATAAATACGCTTAATAAATAATACATTGCGTAGGCAAGCTAAAGCTGTTTGTGATGAGCGGGGGATTCAGGATCAGAAAGGGTACGGAGTGGAACCGGGTACGAAGCCCTAGCGATTTCAAAAAGTCTGGCATCGAACATATTGTGTCGCGCCAGTTCGCTAGCAGGCATGCATCAAATAGGTGAAGCTGGCCGATAAGCCGGGTTCTGTCGTGGACAGTCATTCCTCTAGGCGTTTCGTTACCTGACGCTCAAGCAACCTACCCGCTGGCGACGCGAGCAACGTCATAGCCAGCTTATTTGGTCTTGCTCCGAATGGAGTTTACCGTGCCGTCCGTGTTACCACGTCCGCGGTGGGCTCTTACCCCGCCGTTTCACCCTCGCCGTTACCTGCGTCATGACCGCCGCCTTGCGGCGAGAGTCATTCGGCGTCCCCCTTGCGGGGGCTTGCGGTACTTGGGCAGTTTATTTTCTGTGGCACTGTTCATCACCTCACGGTGTCCGGTCGTTAACCGGCATTCTGCTCTGTGGAGCCCGGACTTTCCTCCCCGCACTTGCGTGCGCGGCGACTGTCTAGCCAGCTTCGGGACGCAGTTTAACACGCGGCAAGGATGCTCAGCCCATATCAACACCGGCCTGGTGCGCCTGCTCGTCGGCGAAATAACTGCTGCGCACCATCGGGCCGCAGGCCGCGTGGCTAAAACCCATTTCCTCGGCGGCCTGTTCGAACATTGCGAACGATTCCAGCGGCGCATAGCGCAGCACCGGCAGGTGCCCGTCGGAAGGTTGCAGATACTGGCCGATGGTCAGCATGTTCACGTCGTGCGCGCGCAGATCGCGCATCACCTCCAGCACTTCTTCGTCGGTTTCGCCCAGGCCCAGCATCAAACCGGACTTGGTCGGGATGGCCGGGAAGCGCGCCTTGAAATCCTTGAGCAACTTCAGCGAGTGCACGTAATCCGCACCGGGGCGCGCCAGCTTGTACAAACGCGGCACCGTTTCCAGATTGTGGTTCAGCACATCGGGCAGGCTGACGGCGAGCGCATCCAGCGCCTCATCCAGCCGGCCGCGAAAATCCGGCACCAGTATTTCGAGCCGTGTCGCGGGTGAACTGGCGCGAATCGCACCCAGGCAATCGGAAAAATGCCGCGCGCCTCCGTCGCGCAGATCGTCGCGGTCCACGCTGGTGATGACCACGTATTTCAGTTTGAGCAGGCCAATCGAGCGCGCCAGGTTTTCGGGTTCGTTCACATCCGGCGCCAGTGGCTTGCCGTGCGCCACGTCGCAGAACGGGCAGCGCCGCGTGCACACATCGCCCAGGATCATGAAGGTCGCGGTGCCCTTGCCGAAGCACTCGCCGATGTTGGGGCAGGACGCCTCTTCACACACGGTGTGCAGCTTGTGCTCGCGCAGCATGCGTTTCACGTCGTGATAGGCCTGACCGCTGCCGGACTTCACGCGTATCCAGTCCGGCTTGCGCAGGCGCTGCTGCAGCGGAATGATCTTGATCGGGTTGCGCGCGGTTTTGGCGTGGCTGGTTTGCTTTTCGGGCGTACCGGTTTGCTTGTTTTCGGTCAAACTGAATCTCCTTGTTTAACTTTGTGCATCTCTACTCTGCGCATTTCGCTGTCGTGCCAACGGGACAATAATACCATTGCGCTCATCGCCCCGATAAAGGCAAACAGCATGTCCGATTGAGTATCCCACGGATCGCCCTGCGTGCCGAGGAATTCGTCCGCGCCCGGCCCATTGCCAGCGCATGGAAGGAGATCAGCACATACAACAGCGTGGTCAGCGGGAAACGCCGGTAGGTCGCCATCATGACCGGCAACGAAATAAAGATAGGCGCGACCTCCATGAACCAGGTGGTGCGGTCATAGGCATGGATGGCGGAAAGTACCATGATCAGCAGCAATGCCAGCATCGCGAAGATCAGGGATTTTTCACTGCTTGTAGCGCACTTCATGCTTCTTGGTATTGTTCTAATGTGATGCTGGGCTATCAGAGCGGTTGCGTCTTCTCCAGATAATGCCGCTGCAATCCGTGCACCAGATTCTGCGCAAGATGGGCCTGCAGCTCGTTGATCGAGTAGTTAATGCCCTGCTCGCAAGCCTGCGTGATACGCAGTCCGGCATAGCCGCACGGGTTGATACTGGCAAACGGGGTCAGGTCCATGTCGACATTGAACGACAGCCCGTGATAACAATAGCCGTTCTTGATCTTCAATCCCAATGCCGCGATCTTGGCATCGCCCACATACACACCGGGCGCATCTTCGCGCCCGTGCGCAGCCACCCCGAATTCGGCGAGCAGGTCGATCACCGCCTGTTCCATCAGGCGCACCAGCTGGCGCACGCCGATCTTCCAGCGGCGCATGTCGAGCAGCAGGTAAGCGACAATCTGCCCGGGACCGTGATAAGTGATCTGCCCGCCGCGATCGATCTTGACCACCTGAATATCGGTGTTGTGCAGCAGGTGTTCCGGCTTGCCGGCCAGTCCTTGCGTGTACACGGGCGGATGCTGCACCAGCCAGATCTCGTCGCGGGTATCACCGGTTCGTTCGGCGGTGAATTTCTTCATCGCATCCCAGATCGGCCGGTACTCGACCAGTCCCAGCGAATGGATGACCGGCGGCGAAACATGTGCAGGCACTGAGGCTTCGGCTTGACCCTTTTCTCTTGCCCCTTGCCCCTGTTTCGTCATAGCACCATCACGATCAGGGGATGATCGCACAGGTCCCGGTATAGCGCGTCGAGCTGCTCGCGCGAAGTGGCGCGCACGGTACAGGTCAGACTGATATAACGCGCCGTTTTGCTGGCGCGCATTTCCATCGCGGAGGCGAGAAATTCCGGATCGTGTTTGTTGACCACTTCCAGCACCGCTTGCGCAAACCCCGCCTGCTGCTGTCCGAATATCTTGATCGGAAAGTCGCAGGGATATTCGATCAGGCTCTCGGTCAATTCGACTTTTGGCAATTCTTCCATGGTTGTTTACCTGTCGGCGCGCATCACATCGCGCTTGAAGTCCTGATACA
>Ga0307375_10000569_pt1 | contig 45148 bp, 50 predicted proteins | sample TR1MG_FD_202531 | JGI IMG/M metagenome (GOLD analysis project Ga0307375, IMG submission 202531) | Soil microbial communities from Risofladan, Vaasa, Finland - TR-1 | ecosystem: Environmental > Terrestrial > Soil > Coastal area > Acid sulfate soil | place: Finland: Risofladan, Vaasa | collected...
ATTTTTGCCCATGTTGTGGTTTTATTCGCAAAACAAATCTACAACATCGGGGCGAAACCTTCGGGGAGTAGCCCTTTATTTATTCAACTAGCTTTTAAACTGCTTTTTTTTGTCGGACAGTAGTGTTTGGAAATTACTATATGTCCTCACTAAGCTAAAACTGCTATCCTTCTGTTGGCTATATATGCTATAAAATGTAGTATCCCCATCCTCAATAGGTAACTTTGCCCAAGCAACTACAACATCTTTCAAATCATCATTATTCAAATCAACGCTATCGACTACATTAAAAATCTTATACCCATAAGGAATGCATACCTCCTTTGGTAGTTTTATTGCTAGGTCAGCAGAATTCACATCTCTATTGCAAGGTCTTTGTGCATAGCAACTCCAATAATTCACCGAAAGCAAAATAACAAGTATACCAATCGGTCTCCATTTCAATGACACTCTAAAACTCATTTGTACTTTGTTAATCTAATATGCTCGTTTATTTGTCTAGGCAATTCATTAATACCTTCAACTCACACAAAACCGCCAGTAGACAGGTCAGACATCCTCATTAGTGTGAACCAACCCTAGAGCAAATATAGCAAAAAGCCTGTATTAAGGTAGGAGGGGTGGTGGTAAAGGTGGTTACTCCACATGCAGCAGATAACCCAGACGGGGTTAAGAGATGGTTCTGTTCTTACTTTTCTGCTTCGATAATCTTGCGTAAATCAATTGCGTTTTGCGGCAGGTTTACGGTTGCTATTTGCCATATCATTTCGTAATCAATACCAAAGTATTCATGAGAAATGAGATTTCTCAATCCATACATTTTTTTCCAAGGGACTTCTGGATGTTTTTTCTGAATTTCTTCGGGTATGTTTTTTGATGCTTCGCCAATTATTTCAAAGTTTCTAACAACGGCATCCACAATCATGTAACTCTGCTTGAACTCAACAAAGTCCCTTTTACCGATATACTCACCAATTCTGAGCATTGAGGTTAGCATATCTTCCAGATAGAAGTCGTATTGGCGCTTTGAAGGATTCATACGTACCGAACTTGTTTCAGTATGGTATCCCTCAGCTGCTCCTTTAGCGCTTTTATGGAAACGAGGTCAACTTTTATTTTCAATTCTTGCTCCAGGTATTCTTGTAAGTCAAAAAATTCCCAACCAATCGGTTTCTGAAAATCCACAAGTATATCAATATCCGACTTCTCCGATTGTTCGTTCCTTGAGTATGAGCCAAAGTATCCAATCCTTTCAACAGCATACCTGTCTGAAAGTATGGGTTTCAAATTTCTCAATTTGTTCTCAAGGTCCTTCCGATCCATCATAAGGCAAATATAGCTGATTATCGTTTATGCACCTATTGCATCATCATAATATGAACGGTGACTTAAATCTGTCTAATAAGAGTTGGTCTTGCGTTAGTGGTTCAGTGTGTGGCTGGGATTGCAAACAGCCATTGGTCTACCTCAGAATTTAGAGATTCATTGGAGATGGTTTCACCTTTCTTGAGCTGTTCTCTTCCTTCTTCAACTCTTTTCTTCTCGTAGTCAGAAAGCTTATATGGTCCCTCTGCGACATTAGATTCAGGGATAGTCTTAATGGCATTCAAGAACGATGCATCATCAATATGAGTGAGGTATTCATTAATTATATGCCTTAATTCAATGGTGCTCATATTAGAATATTTTTGCAAAGGTAAAGATTTTCAATACAAGTATCAATGGTTATCTATTTCCCTGTCTTGTGTGTAAAGCTAAGGCAAGCCCACAAGCAAATATAGCAAAAAGCCGATAGTAAGGTAGGAGGGGTGGTGGTAAATGCGGTTACTCCATACAGCTAATATGCTACCGTTTCTTCCAATGTATCTATACAATTGAGGTCCATATTAGAACCGATAACCAACAAGAATATAGTATCTATTTAAACCACTTATGTTTGAAGCACCAGCCCCAGCCTCATACATCAGCTCAACCGAGTACCGTTTAACTTCACCACCTAGGCCCAAGGTATATCCCTCTTCAAAATTCCGCGGTGAATCCACCGCTTTCCCAATTTCTATACCATACAACTCCGATTCAACTCTTCTATAGTTAGTTGATTTAATTGCGTAGCCAGCGGTGAATCCACCGTTAAAAAACAAGGTGTATTTGCCTATCGGATATCGATAGCGAACCATGCTTGCTATTTTAAGATAGGTATACTCAAGGTTAATATAAGTTGTGGAGTAGCCATTCTCGTTAAAATGGTCGTTAAACTTATACGATGAATACAATAGTTCATTACACCATGACCACTTTTTTAAATTCCTTGCAAGAACAAAATCAAAAGAGACTCCACCGGAAACATTTACAGAATTTTTGAAATTAGTATATAGTGGAGGAGCATACGGTGAACTATACTCGCTACGAAATTTTAAAGATGTTATTGATATTCCAGCAATGATACCAACCTTCATTGAACCATTATCCGGTTTTTTTTGGAATTCAATTTTAGCATCTTCACATTTATAGTAGATGAAAAATAGATTCTCGATGTCCTTTCGGCTATAGGTGGTATTCTTAATCATTTCACTAACTAAAGGACAATTTCCTAGATAAGAAGCTAATTGACTAAGATATTGTTGATTCACCATGGTGTATGTATAGGCTAACCTTGCATGATAATATTTCTCTTGATACATCTTGTATATGAGCAACTCATAGGTGGGTCCCACCTTGATGTAAAACTGGGTCTTTCCCGAATTATTCTTATATAGGTATAAGCTCTTTATTCCTCCAATTATGGTTTGTAGGAAAGTTGTGTCTACCTCAAATTTTAAATCAGAACGATTGTCTATTTTGTATGGCAAAAACGGGCTAATCTCACTATTTACAATTGCACCAACATATACTTCGTCCGAAACGCTAAATGACCTAATCTCCGTTGGGAGAAATTCAACTTTCTCATCGGTTAATTTCTCCTTGAAATAAATATGGTGTGGATTTTTCTCCCAATTACGATAGTCAATAAAACCGTGCAGGGTATCATTTTTATTGGATACAATATATCCAGCTGTATAGTTCTCCTGGCTATAAATATTTTGGAAAAGAAATAAATGGAAAAGAATTAAAGCAGCACTCTTGCTATAGGACATTGTTTGCATTGAAAAAAGTATTAAAAAACGCTATTGTTTGGAGGTGTTTTAGATTTGTATTATAAAGGTAAATGTAATTTTTCAGTTTCACACAAGTTTTTGTGAGATATGATTTGAGACCTTTGCAATACATGTTTCTTAAAAATATATAGCATGAAGCAGATAGCAAGGTAGGAGGCGGCGGTTTAATTTATGGCTTAAGTAGTGGGTATTATTATTCCTAAAGTTCGTTTATTTCGTAGCTTGTGCTCCTCCCTCCACCTTCCGATTTTTTAAGAATGCCCTTGCTCATTAAATCTTGAATATCTCGCAATGCTGTGTCAGCAGAACATTTCGCGATTTTAGCCCATTTTGATGAGGTTAGCGTTCCATCGAATCCATCAAGAAGCTTAGTCAAGAGCAATTCTTGTCTTTTATTTTGAAGCTTAGAGGAGTTCTTGTTCCAAAATTTATGCTTGTAGATTACCTTCTCAAGCTCACTATTCGACGAGTCAAGAGCGTTTTGCAAGCAGCTTAAGAACCAATTGAGCCATTTTGTTATGTCAAGTGAACCTTTTTGTGTTTTCTCTAGAATGCCGTAGTACCCTTTTCTTTCGGCTCGAATTTGTGAAGACATACTATAGAATCGCTGAGGAATTCCATCGGCCCTTGCAAGAAGCATGTCTGTAATGGCACGGGCTATTCTACCATTTCCATCTTCAAAGGGGTGCAGGCTTACAAACCATAAATGAGCTATACCCGCTTTTATCACAGGTTCTTGAATGTTATTGCTATTTACCCATTCAAGAAATGAATTCATTTCCTTCCCTAAATTTGTTGCACTTGGTGCCTGGTAGTGAACCTTTTCTTTCCCAAGTGCTCCTGACACAACCTGCATGGGTCCGGTAGAATCATCTCTCCAGTTCCCCACGATAATCTTATACATTCCACTTCTGCCGGAAGGAAAGAGCGAGCAATGCCAATTAAATAGCCTCTCCTTGGTCAGGGGTTGATTGAAGCTTTGTGTTGCATCGAGCATCATCTCTACAACTCCGTCTACCTCTCTATCGGAGGGAACTAAACCTGCAATATTCATTCCCAGCTTGCGTGCAATAGAGGAGCGTACTTGCTCAGGATTTAATAGTTCACCCTCAATTTCAGACGATTTTATGACATCGAGGGTTAAGGTGTCCAATACCGCTTCATTTTTTAGCTCAAACCCAAGGGATTCCATTTTGCCTATTAGCTTTCCCTGATGGTTACGAACTTTTCCCAATAGTGGTAGCAGCAATTCGCTATCCCATTTGAAATTGGGCCAATCCTCATTTTCGTATATGTAGACTTTCATTCTCCGCACATTTTGCGGTAAATATAGGGCAAATTCCCATCACTTCAAAATAATCTCCGCACATATTGCGGCGAATGCTGGGTGTAATCTCCGCATATTCTTCGAGAAGTAGTGGTGGGAGTCATTTGTAGGTTTGAGGAGCATTGTACTCGCCACCCTAGATTTGCAAATGTGGCTAGTAGAATATTATTTCGTTCGGGAGGTGATTATCTTATTATCGGGATCTCGTCTACAATCCCAAACCATTACAATCAGAATGATAGCTTCAATAATTTCATAAATTATTTGATAGTCACCTTTCACAAGAGCTCTTACGGAGTCAATGTCTGTTTACAATCCAATCGATGGATTTTTGGCAATAAGAGCTATGCTTTTTTTAATTTTAGAGTTGAGCTTTCGGCTATAATTTGCATTACCGTTCCTTCGATAGTAAAAGTCGAGAATATCAAATAGATCTGACCTTGCCTCAATTGACCATTCTATTTTGTACTTAGCCATTGGTCTACCTCAGAATTTAGAGATTCATTGGAGATGGTTTCACCTTTTTTGAGCTGTTCTCTTCCTTCTTCAACTCTTTTCTTCTCGTAGTCAGAAAGCTTATATGGTCCCTCTGCGACATTAGATTCAAGGATAGTCTTAATGGCATTCAAGAACGATGCATCATCAATATGAGTGAGGTATTCATTGATTATATGCCTTAATTCAATGGTGCTCATATTAGAATATTTTTGCAAAGGTAAAGATTTTCAATGCAAGTATCAATGGTTATCTATTTCCCTGCCTTGTGTGTAAAGCGAAAGCAAGCCCAAGAGCAAATATAGCAAAAAGCCGATAGTAAGGTGGAAGGGATGGGGGCAAAGGTGGTTACTCCATCCGGCGGAAAACCCTGACGGGGTTTGGAATAGCTAGGAATGTAAACCGAATGTGATTTCAACAAGCAACCACTATCTCACGCACGAATGTAACCCCGACAGGGTTAAGAGGTGGTTCAGTGAGTAACCATGTGTGGGTGGTTACTTTGGTTCTTATGTCAGGGCTACGCCCCTCTGCAATATGGAAATGGCTTCCTGCTACGAAGATATCAGGGCTAAAGCCCCTAAGGGTATGGCTACTGCTGTGCCGTTACGAAGATATCGGGGCTACGCCCATAGGGTATGCTGCTGCTCTACTGTTGCGAAGATATCGGGGCTATTGCCCCTATTGTTTGCATTATTTTTTTATTCTCACTTACGGTTGGCTTAATGGAATCGAATTCATTACTCCACGCAATTCGTCGGCGATTCTCCAAAGGGTGTTCCCCAATTGCGTTTGGTCGTTTGCTGTCATTTATATTTCATTGTTCGGCTCAATCAAGGGGCGTTGCCCCGCCATCTTAATAGCAAGGGGAATTGCGTAAATAAAGAGGGGCGTTAGCCCTGATATCTTTCCTAATCGTACCATTCAAACAAATATTTTTCATCATAATCAATTTCAAATTTTTCAAGCAGCAACAAATACTCTTCCCTGAACGATTGTTTTTTATGATGGTTGGGTTGGTTTAAAACATATTTTACCACATTGTCGATGTGCGATTTGGAATAGGTAAAAGCCCCAAAGCCATCTTGCCACGCAAATTTACCGGGAAGGTATTTTTTTTCGTTGAGCCACTTAGACGACCCCGATTTTACCTGTTCCATTAATTTTGAGGGTGCAAGGGTTGGATGCATCCCTACAAAAATGTGTGTATGGTCGGGATTGCAATATATGGCGTATGTTTTACACTTATGGTTACCAATGATGCCACACATAACTTTTTCTAACTCATCTCGAAATGATTCTTTAATTAGGTTCTCTCTGCCTCTCACGGCGAAAACGAATTGAGTGTATAGCTGGGTGTAGGTGTTTGCTATGGTTCGTATGTCGGGGCTGCGCCCCTATGTTTAGGTTAATGTTTTCCTGCAAAGATTTCGGGGCTATCGCCCCTGCGAAATGATGATTTAGTGCAAATTACGAAGATTTTTGTGCAATCGCTCCTACCGTCCAATGATTTTATGCCGTTACGAAGATTTCAGGGCTAACGCCCCTCTGCTTTAGGTTAATGGCTTCCTGCTAAGAAGATTTTAGGGCTACGCCCCTAGGTATGCTGCTACTGTGCCGTTACGAAGAGATCGGGGCTACGCCCCTAGGATACGATGATTTATGCGAATTACAAAGATTTCAGGGCTAATGCCCCTCTGCTTTAGGTTAATGGCTTCCTGCTACGAAGATTTCGGGGCTACGCCCCTGGGATACGATGATTTATGCGAAATACAAAGATTTCAGGGTTAACGCCCCTCTGCTTTAGGTTAATGGCTTCCTGCTACGAAGATTTTAGGGCTACGCCCCTGGGTATGCTGCTACTGTGCTGTTACGAAGATATCGGGGCTACGCCCCTGGAGGTCTGCTGCTGCTCTGTTGTTACGAAGAGATCAGGGTTACGCCCCTGGAGTATGCTGCTGCTCTGCTGTTACTAAGAGATCAGGGTTACGCCCCTCTGGTTTAGGTTAATGGCTTCCTGCTACGAAGATTTCGGGGCTACGCCCCTGGGGGTATGCTGCTGCTCTGTTGTTACGAAGAGATCAGGGTTACGCCCCTGGGATACGATGATTTATGCGAAATACAAAGATTTCAGGGCTAACGCCCCTAGGGGGACGCTGCTGTTCTGCAGTTATGAGGATTTCGGGGCTACGCCCTTAGAGTATGCTGCTCTGCAGTTATGAAGATTTCGGGGCTACGCCCCTAGGGTGTGTATTACTTTTCTATTCTCGTTACGGTTGGCTAAATGGAATCGAGGGGTTTTCGGCTTTGGTTGCCCATTTGCTTAAAGTGGCTTGGGGTGAGGCCGGTGGATTTTTTGAACTGGCTGGAGAGGTGTGCCACGCTGCTGTAGCCCAGCTTATCGGCAATTTCGCTCAGCGACAGCTCGTCGTACACAATCAGCTCCTTTACCTTCTCCACCTTTTGGGCAATAATATACTTCTCAATGGTTTTTCCCTCCACTTCCGAGAATAGCTTGCTGAGGTAGGAGTAGTCGCGGTGGAGCTTGTGGGCAATGATGTCGGAAAAGTTCTCATTCCCGTTTACTCCGCTGCGGTAGTGAATGTTCTCAACTACAATGTTCTTTATTTGCTCAATAATCCGGTGGCGCGTATCGTCGAGCAGCTCAAACCCCAGCTTGGTAAGGTTGTGCGAAAAGTCCTCACGCTGCTCATCGGTGAACGGAGCGTCCAATATAACTTCGCCCAGGGAAACGGACACAGGGGCAACACCCATTCGGTTGAGTTCCTGCTCCACCGCCATAATGCAGCGAGGGCAAACCATATTTTTAATGTAGAGCTTCATTCCATCTAAATTTTCAGAAAGGTAGCACTTGTTTTGTTGTCATGGCCAATGGATAAACAACTTTGGTGGACTATAGTTTCATCTCCAGCAGCTTTACGGCCTTAATCTCGGTGGGTGACACAGCCACCATTAGCGGGAACACTTCTACACCCTGCGCAATGGCCTCTTTCAGCTTGCGGGCATACTGTGGGTCAATGTGGGCGGCAGGAGCAAAGGCCTCCACGTCGGTACGTTGAATAATGTAAAGCATGGCTGCTCTATAACCCTGCTGCTTTGCCTTGACCAGCGTTTCGAGGTGCTTTTGTCCACGGGTGGTAACGGCGTCGGGAAACATGGCTAGGTTACCATCCTTGAGCGAAACATTCTTCACCTCCACAAAGCACGCCTCGCTTGCATTCCGTGCGTATAGGTCGAAGCGGCTGTCGTCGAAGGTCACTTCGCGCTTAACCTCGGTGTAGCCTTGTAGTCCGGGAATGAGGTTGTTAACCAGCGCTTCGTAGCCAAACTGGTTGGGGTTAGCGGTGTTGATGCCCACCCAGCTGCCATCTATCTTAATCATCTCCCAGGTGAAGCGCGTTTTGCGGTTAGGGTCGGCAGCCGGGGAGAGGTAAACCTCCGCACCATTCTCCAAACAGCTCTTCATGGAGCCGGAGTTGGTGCAGTGCGCCACCACCACCTCACCGCTATCGAGGGTAACATCGGCCAAAAACCGCTTGTATCGCTTAACCAGCGTTCCGTGTATCAAAGGGGAGGAAAATTTCATATCTCAGCTTTTCAGAGTAACGGTTTTGTCAACCATTAGTTTGATGGTTATCTAAAATGAGAGTTCAATGTAGCTATTCTCGTTGGTTCATTGAAAGCGACTGTGTTTACACGAGTGCCATAGTTTGGGTTCTTCAACGGTATTTAACAGCAAAATCGAATCAAACGAATATCAACGGCCTCGTAGAGGCCTAACGTTGGTAGAAAAAGCAATCATATAATGTTAGCGCTCCGTAGGTGCGCAAACTATCCTATTCAAATCACTGGACAAAAGAAATTTGTTGCGCACCTACGGAGCGCCAACGCCTCTTCAAACAATGTGCTACCAACGTTTGGCTCCTACGGAGCCTCGAGCACTAAGTTACGCTGCAGGGTACAGCAAATATTTATAGGACAACCATTATAAAAACAAAATTTTAGCATTTAATTTTCAATCAACCACAATTCTTCCCTGAACTCCCATACTTTTGTGCTACAATTTTATTGTAATGAACTCTGTCGTAGTAAAAGTGTCTTTAGGGGTTATGTTGGCCATTCTGGTTGCCGGTTGCTCCGTTACCACCAACATTCCAAAGCCCAACGAATCGTACAAGCTCACCGATCTGGGCACCTCGGTTTCCACGGTAGCCATTCCCGTTTCGTTTAACCGTGCGCAGCTGCTGGCCTCCATCAACCATCGCTTGGATGGGCTCATCTATGAAGATAGGGGTAGCTCCTACGAAAACATGCAGGTGAAGGTTTGGAAAATTCAACCCATAACGGCCTCCTTTTCCGGAAATTCGGTCACCTATAGCGTTCCCATCAGGGCATGGGTGAGCGCAAGTGTTGGGTTGCTGGGCTACTCGTTATCCTCGGAGCTGGAAGGTGAACTGGCCATGACATTTACTACAACCTTCACCTTTGGCAAGGACTGGAGCATGGTGCCGAAAACCACCATGACAGGCTATACCTGGCTGTCGGAGCCCAAGGCTAGAGTCGGACGGCTGCAGCTGCCTGCCTCCTTCATTGCCGACAAGGCTTTGAGCAGGGCAAAGCAGGATATCTGCAACAAGATCGACGAAAATTTTGGTGACTGTATTAGCCTCACGGCCGTTGTGGATCAGCTAACTACATTTGTTAAAAAGCCCATTCTAGTTAACCCCGACTACAACATATGGCTGGTTTTAGTGCCTCAAAAGGTCTCCATTTCATCCTTTACATCTACCGATAGCCTGGTGTCAACAACCATTGGACTGCAGGCTGTATCGGAGGTTGTAATCGATAAGCAATCGCCCGATCTCTGGCTCGACGCTCCAAAACCACAGCTGGTTGCCGGTAACGATGCCGACCGCTACGTGAACATCAACTTTGGCGTGGACGTTCCCTTTGAGGAGGCTGAAATGCTTTTTGCCAATGGGGTGGTTGGAAAATCGTTTAGCCAGGGACGCAGAACCGTTAAGGTAGATAGCTTGCGTATTTACGGAAGCGGCGATAAAATGGTGATAGGAACACAGCTGGAGGGTAGCCTCAATGGCTGGATATACTTTAAGGGCATTCCACGCTACAACCATGCAACCAATAGTGTTGAAATGGTAAACCTTGACTACGAGCTGCAAACGAGCAATATTCTCCATCGCACTGCTTCGTGGCTCTTTAAAAGCTCCATTCTGGAGTCGGTGAGGAGGGCAATGGTTTTTCCTGTGGGTGATGAGCTTACCAAAACCTTGGCGGAGATTAACCGAAACCTAATTCGGAACCGAAATATCCCCAACTTGGAGCTGAATGGTAAGATTACCGAGCTGGCAATTGACCAAATCGACCTCATTCCCGACGCCTTTAGGGTGAAGGTGAAGGCGAAAGGAGAGGTTGCGTTGGAGGTGAAGAGGATTCAGTAGTAAAGGAAGTTAAAAGAATGGGAAGAAGGTATAGGAAGGTATAAGAATTAAAAGAATGTAGAGACGCACGATCGTGCGTCTCCTTTGTGGTGATATGTAAATTTAACCGATTGTAGGGGCGAAAAATTTTTCGCCCAAAGAAATAACCGCGAAGCGGTTTAATATGAATAGCCATGGGCGTCAGCCCATGGTAAAGGCAATTTAGAGTGCAAGCGCTAAACTTTGCCTTCTATGCACCGCAATCCACAGCTTCGTGCCCAGATTGACCACCTCGAAGAGGTGGCATGTTTGTAGCCGGGGGTGTCAACCCCCGGACAGGAAGTGTCCATAGTGTTGGCGGTGCACGTCTGTAAGGTTGCTCAACACACCGAACCTCCATGCACCGCAATGGCAAAAAGTTAAACGAATAGGATGAAGTTATAGGAAGTCGCAGCACAGATCCGGCCACTACCGGATTAAAGATGTCAACAGATTGTAGAAACGCACAATTTTGCGTCTCTGCTATTTCCCCGCACAAAACATTAAAATGGCAAACCGCGAAGCGGTTCAATATGAATAGCCATGGACGTTAGCCCATGGTAAAGGCAATTTAGAGTGCAAGCGCTAAACTTTGCCTTCTATGCACCGCAATCCACAGCTTCGTGCCTAGATTGACCACCTCGAAGAGGTGGCATGTTTGTAGCCGGGGGTGTCAACCCCCGGACAGGAAGTGGCCATAGTGGTGGCGGTGCACGTTCGTAAGATTGCTCAACGCACCAAACCTACCATGCACCGCAATGGCAAAAAGGTATTAAATAGAGAAGTTAAACGGAAGTCAGAGGATTTAAAGAATTAAGAAAATTCAACCGAATGTAGAGACGCATGATCGTGCGTCTCAATGGTTTTCATCCACAAACAAATAGAACAGTCGGAATACCGAAGTCGCTCAACTAACGAAGGTGCCCGTTTCCTAATAATCCTAACAGCCTATTAGCCTAATCTCTTCACTGCCTCTTTTTCCTCAATGGCTTGAGCAAGAATTCTAACCCGTTAAGTTGAATTTCGTAGGCCGTTTCAATCAAAACACCCAATCGTCCTTGAGGAAATCCCTTCTGCTTAAACCACACAAGGTAACCCTCCGGCAGGTCGCAAATCAACCTGCCCTTATACTTGCCAAAGGGCATGGGCATGGTTGTTAGCTCTGTTAGTATCTTTATATCAGGTTGGATGTTTTCCACTTTGAACCTATTGGTTTAGAAGTCGTTTTTGCGACGAAGAACTTTTTTTAACGATTGTACTTTTTTCTTATCAAGACGTTTTTCCTTTGATGCTCTGGAGGGTTTGGTGGGGCGCCTCTTTTTGCGAGGGGTAAATAGCTGCTGCAGAAGCTCATAAAACTTGGCTGTGCAGATTTCCTTGTTTTTTAGCTGCGAACGATCCTCCTGCGAAACAATGAGCAGCTCACCGGCAGCAGTAACCCTTCCGCCCAGCTTCTTTACCATTATCTCTTTTTCAGTAGCGGAAAGCAGCAAGGAGTCCGTAATGCTAAACCTTAGCTCCACCTTGGAGTTCACCTTATTCACATTTTGTCCGCCGGCACCGCTGCTTCGCGAGGCGCTGTATGTTAACTCTCCGGAGAAGTCACGCAGCCAAACGGCAACCGGTTGGCTACTACCAAAATCTTCGTTCGATGGAGAGGAGAGCATTTTATTGAAAATTATATGGCATCGGGATTTCCAACCGTATCTGCAATTTGCTCTGGGTCTAACTCCAATGCAGGTTCGTTTGAAAAGTGCTCATATATAACGATGTGCCCTTTGTTATCGGTCTTAAAAGAGTAGTATTTCTGCGAAAAGTAGCTGAACACCACTATGATTGCGGTGGTAAGCATTTTTGAAGGAGTGGGATAGAAGTCAAAATACTCCACAAATAGTTCCAGCAGAACAAAGTTAAATAGGATGGAGCCAACAACAATTACACCATAGCGAAACAACTGTATTTTGCTCTTAAGTTCTGACTGAATAAAGGTGATATACTTGTTAAGCAAGAACCCTGTAGGAAAGGAGATACAAAAAGCCATAATGAAAGCTGCGATGTGCGGTGCCACGGTTGTAAAACCAAGATCAACAGGTTCTTTCTTTAAAATGAAGTTATAGCTTATGAAGTAGAGAATCGTGTCGAGCACCATATTTCCTCCACCACAGGCCGCATACCGAAAAGTTTCAAGGGGAATGTATTTCCTGAATGGTTTATAAAACCAATCGATTATAGCAATAATCCAATTTCGCAGAAAGTTAAAATTCATAGAGCTGGTCGTATTAGGCCATCCTTGAGGCTCGAAAATTGTTGTATTAATTTAAATACGCGGCAAAAATAGCAAAATGAATGTATTAAACGAAGGGAATGGCCAGAAAATGGCGTTAAATAAAGTTAGAAGGATTCAGCCTCTTGTGGAAACGCAGTATGTGGTTTATTTCCTTCTATGACAAGGTCCTGCATCGCTGGATAATGACACAGTTTCATCATTGCTATTTTTCATTTCATCAAGTTTCCATCATTGCTTGCTTCTGGGCAATTTTATCCAAGTTATTTCTTTCCACTATCTTTGCCTCCCCAACATTTTTTTGAGCTATGATATACATTGACTGTGATGACGTGCTGGCAGAGAGCACCCGTTCCTATATCGCCATTATTAAACGTGAGTTTGGCATTGAACGTAAGTTTGAGGAGCTTACCTCCTTTGATCTTCGCGTCTCCTTCGGGCTATCGCAAGCACAGTTCGACCATTTCTTTCATTTAGTGCATACACGCGAGGAGATACTAAAATTTAAGCCATTGGAAGGGGCTGTGGAAACGCTAAGGGCTTGGAACCAAACTGGGCTCGAAATAGCCATTGTTACCGGCCGAATTACTGCAGCTTACGAGGCAACGCTTGAATGGCTGCAGAGTCTATCCATTCCTTACGATCACTTTATGGTGGTGGATAAGTATAACCGACCCGAAATGGATATGACCATTGCCAAACCGCTATCGGCGCTTACAGCAATGAATTTTGAGTTGGCCATTGAAGATTCCTATGCCATGGCTAAGTATCTTGCCGTTGAGCAGAAGGTAGATGTTGCATTAATGAACAGGCCTTGGAATATTTATCAGGCCAATCTTCCAGGAGTTAAGCGGGTGAGTAGTTGGGAGGAAATTCGGCCGTGGCATAGCCTCCGTCTTGGCCCAAAGGTGCAATAGGGCACAGCTATTTTTATGTTATTTTAACGTTAACCTATTGTTAAATAGGCAGGTGTAAACTTCTATCTTTTAGCGGTTAAACTTTTCGCCACTATCACCGTTCAAAAGGAAAAATAGCTGTATATTGTCGTCCTTTTTCTTTTTAAAATTGCAGATGAAAAAAACTCTCTTTCAATCGCTGGCAGTTATTGCCATTGTTCTTGTTCTTTCCAGTTGGGGGTCTAAAGGGCACAAGAGTATTAACTCGCATGTCACTTTTTTCTTTAACGATGCGTTGAGCCAGTTCGACAGCTGGTCATCCACCTTGGCATCGCATGCCTCCGATGCCGATAACCGCAAGAGTTCAGATCCCAATGAGGCTCCCAAGCACTACATCGACATTGAGAACTATACCGAGTTTAACAACAGTGGTGTGTTACCTAATACGTTGGCTCAAGCAATTGCTGAATATAGCTCTGCCAATGTTTACGACTGGGGTATTCTGCCTTGGGCAACCAAAACTACCTACGATACGTTGGTATCCTGTTTCCGTCGAGGCGATTTAGATAAGGCCGTGCTTACTGCCGCCGATATGGGGCACTATGTGGGCGATGGACACATGCCGCTGCATATTACATCCAACTACAACGGTCAACTTTCAGGGAATTACGGTATTCACTCTCGCTATGAGTCAGATATGGTTGATGCCCACATCTATGATTTCAACTACACGGCAGAATCTATCTCGTTGATTCCGGATGTTCAGCAGTATATTCTCAACTATATCTACGATAGCCACACCTACATCGACACAGTTTTGAAATCGGACAACTATGCCAAGGCGCTTGACTCTTCCTATGGGGATGTCTACATCGCTGCCATGTGGGCAAAGTTGGGTAATATTACAAACCACTTATTTGAGGAATCGGCGCACTCTATTGCCGAACTTATTTATACTGCCTACAACGAATCACAATCGACAACTGGTATAAATGATGTTGTTACCACCACTGGTATTTCCCTTGAGCAGAATTTCCCAAACCCATTCTCCGATATCACGAAAATTCAATATTCACTGGCACAGACTGCAAATGTTCAGGTTTTTGTTTTGGATACACAGGGTAAGGCTATCGCAACCTTGGCAAATGGCCAAAAATCTGCAGGTGTTTATACGGTAGATTTTATGCCTACCACTTTGAGCGCTGGTGTATATTTCTTGGTTCTAAAGAGCAATAACTACGTTGAAACAAAGCGAATGGTGCTCATCAAGTAGTTGAACATATTTATATTAGAAGAAAGGGAAAGGTTTGGCAATTCCGCCGAAACTTCCCCTTTCTTTTTTGCTTCCACCTCCGGTATTGAGGTCATTTTAATGCTCTAATAGTCATCAGTCGATAGTAAATAACGCTTAATCGCAACTACATCCTCTTCGCCCAGCCCTTTAGCATTGGCCGCTTCAAACGAATTGAACGCCAATTTTCCAAGGGGTGAGCTTAATCCGCAACTGTTTGCCAGCCTCAAATCTTTGGCCAAGTGCTTAAGCGCAAACGCTGCTTGGAAGTTTTCTTTCAGCATGGCTTCACCCTTAATCTTAATGTATGGGCTTCCCATGGCACCGTTGGCCAAAATGTTGAGTAAATCTTCCGGGTTAACGTTCATCTGCTCTGCAAATAGAACAACCTCAGCTAATCCTTGCGTGATGATGCCAAGCAGCGTATTCACTGCTAGCTTAGCGGAGTTTCCTGCACCACATTGACCAAGATGCAGCGTAAGTTTTCCTAAGCTGTCGAATAGCGGTTTAACTTTTTCGTAGGCGAGCTTGTTTCCACCCACCATAATAACCAAAGAACCATCCTCAGCTTGCTTTACGCTACCTGAAACAGGGGCGTCGAGATAGCTGCAACCTTTTTGTTTGCATTGCAATTCCATCTCCCGGCTCGTGTCGGGCGATATGGTGCTCATGTTTACAAATATTTTATCTGTACTCTCACCAGCAAGCAGTCCATTCACCCCCATAAATACCTCTTTTACGGCTTTATCGTCCGACACCATGATAAAGATGACTGCTGAGTTTATAGCTAATTCGTGCGGGGAGGAAACAACATCTATTTTCTCATTGTTTAGCAGATTTTCCTTGCCTTTGGTGCGATTATACACACTTACCTGACTGCCTGAACCAATAAGCCGCTTCACCATTGGAATACCCATATTTCCAAGGCCTATCCATCCAATATTCATTTTTTCCATTTGTTTTCGATTGGAATAATACTCTTTTCCTTAATTCAATATTCCTAGCTAATAGGTTGGGAAAGGAATACCTGAAATACGCTCATATTCCCGTATCAGCTTATCTTGTAGTTCAGAGATAGCCGTTGCATGTTGAAATTCTTTAGGTCGCTTGTGGAAGAAGTATCCTCCAGTTACCATGGCCTCCTTATCGTTGCTGGTGGCAAGCCACGCTTGCGTTTTGTATCCTTCTTCCAAACTATCGGGTGCTTCTGCACCGCCCAATTTGGTTGCAACCCATCCCGGTTCAATGGCGTTGGATAAAACATTTTTCCAGCGTTGGGCTATGGCCATTGACAGAATCAGGTTGTGGAGCTTGGTGTCGCTGTAGGCGTTAAATCCATTCCATGGGCGTGCTTCCCAAAACAGGTCTTTCAGGGAGATATCGCCACCTCGATGTAGGCCAGAGCTAACGTATACCAAACGTTTAGGTCTATTAATTAAACAGGTAAGGATGTATGGAGCCAGCGAATTTACGGCGAAAATGGTGGGTATCCCCACAGCCGTAACCTCTTTGTGTGGTCCACGAAAACCAACGCCTGCATTGTGGATTATGGCATCAAAAGCACCAAGATTATTTACCTGCTTTGCCAACTCTTTGGTTTCGTCAATGCTCGACAAGTCACCATAAACTGCTGCTTCGGCTCCAGATACCGCTCTGAGTGTTTCCTCAGCACGCTGAGGATTTCTGCCATGCAGCACTACCTTGTGACCTTCGGCAACCAGCAACTTCGCTGCCATTAAGCCCAGTCCATCTGATGAGCCTGTAATAAATACTCTTGCCATATTGAAATAATATTAGAAGGTTTTTACTCTTTATTTTAATGGGTTAAACAATCTAGGATGAAGTTTGGCAATGAAATTAAGATTGGCAGCCATGAGCACTACTTTTTGTTCTTCTTTCTCTTCAAGGTGCCTATTTGCGCATCATAAAATTTATCAATATCCTTAAATCGCAACTCAGCCTTTTTTCCTTTCACCTGACTTTTGGAGGCATATCCAGAATCTTGCATTATTATTATCAATCATTGCTAACCGACTAAAAATACAAACCAGCATATCGCATGCAGAACATGCTTATAATCTGCATGCAGCATTTAATCTCGTTAGGTCTAATTCCTCGAAGCTCTGCTTCGAAAATTAATTATATTTTTGTTATGTGAGTGACTATATACATAAAAGCCATAATGTAACTGTTATACTGTATCATTTTGTTTGTCCTGCAAAATACAGGCGAGTGGTATTTTCTGATGCAGTGGACAAAAGTTTGAAAGAAATTTGTATAGGTATTTCTGAGCGTTATGAGGTTTCTTTTATCGAGATAGGGACAGATAAAGATCATGTTCATTTTTTGATACAGAGTGTTCCAACGTATAGCCCCACGAAAATAATTCAAATGGTAAAAAGTATAACGGCAAAAGAAATATTTAGGCTTCATCCAGAAGTAAAAAAGCAGCTTTGGGGTGGTGAGTTTTGGACTAAAGGTTTTTATGTAAATACAGTAGGTAAGCATGGAGATGAATCTACAATACAAGCGTATGTAAAGGGTCAAGGTCGAGAAAAAGAATATATAAAGATACACAGTCAGCAACTGTCTTTGTTTTAATCTCGTTAGGTCTAATTCCTCGAAGCTCTGCTTCGAAAATTAATTATATTTTTGTTATGTGAGTGACTATATACATAAAAGCCATAATGTAACTGTTATACTGTATCCTTTTGTTTGTCCTGCAAAATACAGGCGAGTGGTATTTTCTGATGCAGTGGACAAAAGTTTGAAAGAAATTTGTATAGGTATTTCTGAGCGTTATGAGGTTTCTTTTATCGAGATAGGGACAGATAAAGATCATGTTCATTTTTTGATACAGAGTGTTCCAACGTATAGCCCCACGAAAATAATTCAAATGGTAAAAAGTATAACGGCAAAAGAAATATTTAGGCTTCATCCAGAAGTAAAAAAGCAGCTTTGGGGTGGTGAGTTTTGGACTAAAGGATTTTATGTAAATACAGTAGGTAAGCATGGAGATGAATCTACAATACAAGCGTATGTAAAGGGTCAAGGTCGAGAAAAAGAATATATAAAGATACACAGTCAGCAACTGTCTTTGTTTTAATACCTCGTCAGCTCTGCTGCGAGGTAGTTTATTGAAAATAAGCCCCCCCTATTTTATCCTGGCATAGGAAACAAGCTGTTGCTATAATCGATCGCTTTCCGGTACTTTTCGTAAAAGCGTTTCGAGTTTTTGAGCAGCTCCTCCAGATTCAGGTAGCTCATTAAGTGCTGCCTTACCAAGCAAGCAATGGTGGAGAACGCTTTCTTTGTTGCTGTTTTTCGCTGCAATACCGTCAGCAGCAGCTGAGCGATAAGCGTGCACCAAATTTGGATACGGATGGCGTTTTCGCTTTCGCCGTAGAAGCAATGCAGCTGAAAGTTTTGCTTCAGCTTTTTAAACAGCAGCTCTATCTGCCAGCGCTGCTTGTATATATCCGCAATAGCTTGGGCCGTAAGCTCCGGGTTGTTGGTAATGAACACGTACGTGCGCCCCTTTTCATCCCGATACGCTATCCTCCGTAGCGGTAGCTGCTGAGCCGCTTTGTCCTTTGGGCTTTCCTTGTAGCTGAGCTTGACCTTTTCTTCCTTCAATACGCCCGCTTTTCCTTCAGGAATTGCACTTTCACGAACAACTTCTTCAACCTCATAAGCGGCATTATCCTTCATGCGGGTAACGAACCATATTCGCTTTTCGGTCCACCTGGCAAAAAGCTTGTAGTGGTTATAGGCCTTATCGAAAACCACCATGCTAAACGGATTTAGGGTTAGCTCATTCAAGAACTTGCTGTCATGAACTTTTGCAGCCGTTACCTTTACAAACTTCCCCACATCCTGCAGCGCATCAACCAGCATGTGCACCTTCAGTCCACCCTTTTTCTTGCCGCCATCTTTAGGATTGCGCCCTACGCCCTTAAAAACTAGGCTGCTGAACAGCTGAATGGTGGTTGAATCAACGATGTACAGCTCCTTTACGCTTAGCCCCAGGGTTCGGCTGGACGACAAAAAGCTGGAGTACCGCTTGACCAAGCTGAAGTACAAAGACTCGAAGAGCGCATGGTCGCGCTGCCGGTTCCCATCGGTAATGGTGCTTTTAGGAGGCACCTCTTTCAGCCCCAAGTGAGCCAGCTTACCTACGCAGCCAATCATGCCCTCTACGATTTCGGTAACCGAGTCGCAACGGCTGTAAATGCCGAACATCATGCTGGTAAAGTGTGCCCAGGTAGAGAACTTTTTGTAGTACCTGTCCGATTGGTGCTGCTTAACTAACCCATTGAACTTGCTCCGGTTGACCAACCCTAAAACCTGCGTTAAGATCGGCTGACCGACTAAATTTTTATTATCCTAGATAATGGTTAAAACCCTGCATTTTTATTGCAGGCACTTTCAGTTTCTATAAATCTCAATCTTTGTATGAATGAGTTTCTTGTTTGTTCTGTTTTCTTTTGTGCTCTTATTTGTGAATTTTATTCACTCAATAAACCTATGGATTTTTCAATCCATAGTGGTTTAGTTGTATTTTCGCCCATGCTGTATAAATTGCTAGTTTACGCAGCGAAGATACAGGATTGGTCAGCTACGGCTGACCATCCTGTTGATCAAATTGTTTTCTCGGTTACTAATGATTATCAATAATTAAATGCTAATCTAATACATGTATTATCTGCCTATTTTCTTTTTCTGCATAGCGGGGTCCATAAACTTTTTCTCTATGTGGATGCCTTGCAACATAAGACTTTACCCAAGAACAATCCCTAGGTTTTAGTTGGACAATCTCTGGATTGCCATTCCAGTTGGAATATTGAAATTGATGGGGCACGTCTTGTTCTGCCAAACGAGATGAGCTGCAGGATTGCAGCGATAATCCAATTACAACCAATCCAACGAAGGTAGAATATGCTAATGGTCGCTTCAACATATACCAAATAAATTAGTGTAACATCCTATTAATTACCAAAATCTGTTGATAAGGGTTACAATAATTAAGCCAAAGGACCTTTACTTTCAAAATGCAAATACTCTTTGCAAATGCTTTTGTGGCAATATTTTACAATAAAATAACAAATTTGACATGAGTTAAAAAGTGCTTGGAAAGTTATAAATATTGTTAATAGTTTACTTCCCAATACAAAACTTGGAGAAGATATTGCCCAGCACCTCATCGTTGGTAATTTCTCCGGTTATTGTACCAAGGGAGTAAAGCACCTCCCGAATATCCTGCGATAGCAGGTCGTTTGGAAGATTAGAGTCGAGTCCTTTTAGCGATCGTTCAATGCCATTACTTACCTGCCGAAGGGCCTCAAAATGACGGGCATTGCTTACTAGTACGTCGCCAAAGTGTTTGGTGCTATCGGTTACCATGCTGGTGAGAGCGGAGTGAAGCTCTTCGAGATGGTCACCCATTTTTGCCGAAATGGGAATGATGGGGAATTGCTGTGCTATTTGACTCTGAATATTATTTTTGAATTGCTCAACCACAGATGGTTCTACGCGGTCAATTTTGTTAAGCAGGGCAAAGATGCTCTTCCCCTGAAGCGCAGGATTGTTAACCACCGTTTTTAGAAATTCCAGCTGTTCCTCTACTTCGGAGGTAACGTCGAGAAGAGCCAGTATAATGGAGGCATTCTCCATCTTGCGCATGGTTCGTTCTATGCCCATAACCTCAATGGTATCGTCGCTCTCGCGGATGCCAGCTGTATCGATAAGCCGAAAGCTGATACCGTTGATTACGATTAGGTCCTCAATGGCATCACGGGTGGTACCGGCAATCTCCGAAACAATGGCGCGCTCTTCACGGAGCAGCTTGTTGAGCAAGGTGGATTTACCTGCATTAGGTTTACCAGCTATGGCCACTGGAATGCCTTTTTTTATGGCATTTCCAAGGGCAAACGACTCGGTGAGATGTTGGGCGTAGGCCGATATTTCCAACAACAAATTTTGCAGCTGTTTTCGGTCGGCAAACTGCACATCCTCCTCGCCAAAGTCTAGCTCCAACTCTAGCAGCGACACTAGGTTGAGCAACTTTTCACGCAGCTTGTGGATTTCGTTGGAGAGGTCGCCCTTTAATTGCTGTAACGCTAAACGATGGTTTGCTTCGGAATCGGACGCAATAAGGTCGGCCACAGCTTCTGCCTGTGAAAGGTCCATCTTCCCATTGATAAAAGCTCGTAGTGTAAATTCTCCCGGCTGAGCCATTCGGGCTCCTGCTTCCACCAATCGTTGGAGCAGCTGCTGCTGAATGTAAGGTGAACCATGGCAGCTGATTTCGGCTGAGTCCTCACCAGTGTAGGAGTGGGGTACCCTGAAAATAGAAACCAACACCTCATCAATGAGCTTGCCACTTTTATCCGAAATTTTGCCAAAGTGTATGGTATATCCTTTCTGCCTGGAGAGTTCCTTTCCACTACTTGAGGGGGTAAATATGGAGTCAACCATTTCAATAGTCCCTGTACCGCTTAAGCGAATTACCGCAATAGCTCCAGTACCTGCCGGGGTTGCAATGGCTGTGATTACCGAATTATCCATTATCATTTTTTTACAAAAATAGGTAAGTTTACTGGTTAGGGCAAGGATAGATACTTTTGGAAATTTACAATTTCTATGTTTCCTAGGATCGTAAAATAAACGATGGAAGGAACATGGTAATTCGCAAAGCCTTGCTTTACTGCATATGATTGAATTTACTAGCACCTCAGACTATCTGCACTGTGCTATTAACTTCCGAATATCTTTCCTTTTTAAAAACATAATCACTCTTTCTTTGTTATTTTTTCGGAAATATGCAGAACTCTTCATATTTTCACTGCATCTTTAAAAAATCACCATCAAACTAAGTTATGAGCGTACTGGTTAACAAAAAATCCAAAGTTCTTGTGCATGGCTTTACAGGCTCGGAAGGAACCTTCCATGCACAGCAAATGATTGACTATGGCACCAACGTGGTTGGTGGGGTTACCCCGGGAAAAGGTGGACAAACTCACCTGAATCTGCCAGTCTTTAATACTGCCAAGGAGGCAGTTGCTGCAACCGGAGCCGATGTGTCGGTTATTTTTGTACCACCAGCCTATGCTGCCGATTCCATTATGGAGGCCGCCGATGCAGGAGTAAAGTTGATTGTTGCAATTACAGAAGGTATTCCAACTTCGGACATGGTTAAGGTAAAGGAATTTTTAGCCGATAAGCCAGACGTTAGGCTAGTTGGGCCAAACTGTCCAGGAGTAATTACCCCCGGAGAAATTAAGGTTGGCATTATGCCCGGATTTATCCACAAAAAGGGCACCGTGGGAATTGTTTCCCGCTCTGGCACGCTAACCTATGAGGCTGTTGATCAAATAACCAAGGAAGGATTGGGCCAGAGCACCTGCATTGGTATTGGTGGCGACCCCATTATTGGCACCACCACGCTTGATGCGGTGAAGCTGCTCATGGCCGATTCTGGAACTGAAGGCATTGTGATGATTGGTGAGATTGGCGGTACAATGGAAACTGATGCGGCCAGATGGATAAAAGAGCATGGAACAAAACCCGTTGTTGGCTTTATTGCTGGGCAAACGGCACCCAAAGGCCGTCGCATGGGACACGCTGGTGCCATAATTGGTGGGGCAGAGGATACTGCTGCAGCAAAGATGAAAATTATGCGCGAATGTGGCATTAACGTGGTGGAATCACCCGCTGATTTGGGAAAAACAATGGCAGCGCTTTTGAAATAGTAAATGAATATAGTATGTTTTACCCCGGATTTTTCCGGGGTTTTTTTATGCCAACTCCAATTATCAATTTTTGAATGCAATTTCTAATTTTGTAAAAAAAACGTTGATAACGATTCATGAGATAGAGGTTGCATTGGCTAGCCCCGGAAAGATTCCGATTATTGCTGCTGCCGAAGCCATGGAGAACAATCCTACATTGGTTCCTTTGGTGTTTGAATTGGCAAAAGGTACTCGGCAACCCATTTCTTGGCGGGCGGCGTGGATATTCAGCTATTTGGCCGACTGTGAGTCCCCCTTGTTATCCCCAATGGCTGATGATATTATTGCAGCAGCAATCGCCATTGACCACCATAGCCAACGCGGTTGCTTTTTAAAGGTACTTAGCCGTTGGAACTACAGCGTGGAGGAAGCTGGGGAGCTGCTCGATTTTTGCATTGAACTTCTGCAGAAGCCTACCAACCGTCCTTCGCACAAGTTTTATTGCCTCGACATCTTGGAAAAGTTTGCCAACCAATTACCAGAGCTAAGGCCAGAACTGATAATGGTTGTAACCGAGGCATTACCCAATTTTGAAACCGATGTGCTGCGCCGAAAGGGTAAATTATGGTTAAGAAAGATGGATAACCCACGTTCTTCAAAGCGACTGCGCCTAAGTGATATGCAGTAACTATTACTCTTTTAAGGCTTCAAACATAACTTCCACAGGATGCTTTGCTTTCCTGCCTGTTCCATCCTTTATTTGGTGGCGGCAGCTGGTTCCAGGTGCCACAATTACTGTTTCAGTATTAGCTTTTCGGACAGCAGGGAAAAGTACCAACTCACCTACCTTCATGGAGAGTTCAAAGTGCTCCTTTTCATATCCAAACGAACCGGCCATACCGCAGCATCCCGAAGGAATCTCCTTGATTTTGAAATTTTTTGGTATGGTTAGCATACGCTTGGTTGGTTCTGTGCTGGCAACCGATTTTTGCTGACAATGTCCATGGAGCAATATCTCCATGTGCTCATCGGTGAAAGATTCAGGCCCAATATTACCCTTTTCTACCTCTCGAGCAATAAACTCTTCGAACAGCAGCGCATTGGTGGAAATTGTTGTAACCTTTTCTCGCAGTTCTTTCCTTACAAGCGATGGGTATTCGTCACGAAAGGAGAGTATAGCCGAAGGTTCAAGCCCTATCAACGGGGTTTCGGTGGTAACCTTGCCATAAAGAAGTTCCACATTTTGTTCGGCAATTCGTCGCGCCGTACGTAGCAATCCCTTTGAAATGTACGTTCGGCCGCTTTCTCCATGACGTGGAATTTCAACTTCATAACCAAGTGCTTGAAGCAACTTTACTGCTTTAATGCCAATTTCCACATCGTTGTAGTTGGAGAACTCATCGTTGAATAGCAGCACCTTGCCTTTAGGATAGCTAGCAGCCTTTTCTTGATGACGCTTAAACCATCGGGAGAGGGTGGTTTTGTATAGGGTGGGTAGGTTTCTGTCGGGATGAAAACCCAGCGACCTCATTAGCAGCTTAGAGACATAGCGGTTGGTGAGGAAAAAGTTGGTAACTCCGGGCATAGCGGAACCTATGGCGTTGATTTTGGTAATGTAAGCCACCAATCTGGAGCGCAAAGGGATTCCATGCTTGTCGTAGTAATGTTGTAAAAATTCAGCCTTAAGCTTAGCCATGTCTACGTTTGATGGACATTCCGATTTACACCCTTTACAACTGAGACAGAGGTCCAGTACGTCGTATATTTCTTTGTGGTCGAAGGGATTCTCCTTCGTGCTGTTAGTGAGCAGTTCGCGAAGAATATTGGCTCTTGCACGGGTGGTGGTCCACTCGTTACGGGAGGCCATGTAGCTGGGACACATGGTGCCACCTGCTTTTTCGGTTTTACGACAATCGCCTGAACCATTGCAGCGCTCAGCCGCACGAACTATTCCACCGTCGGCACTGAAATCAAAAATGGTTTTGATATCTCGAGTTGGTTTACCCGGTTCATAGCGCAGGTGGCTGTTCATTGCCGGGGTCTGAACAATTTTATTTGGATTGAAAACACCCTTAACATCAAAGGAATCCTTAATCTCCTGCATCCAGCCATAGCACGTTTCTCCCACCATAATGGAGATGAATTCCCCACGAAGTCGGCCATCGCCATGCTCACCGCTTAAGGAGCCTTTATACTTTTTCACTAAGTGTGCAACTTCCGATGCTACCGTTCTAAAGAGTTTCACATCTTCTGGGTCCTTGAGGTTAAGGATTGGACGGAGGTGCAGCTCGCCTGTTCCAATATGGGCATGGTAAACGCAGTCAAGATTATGGCTTTCCATTATCTTGGCAAACTCATCCATATAGTCCGGCAGAAGAGCAGGAGCAACGGCCGTGTCCTCAACCACCGATACTGGTTTGGCGTCGCCGGGCATATTAGAGAGCACGCCAAGCCCCGCCTTGCGAAGGTTCCATACCCGCTTAACATCACCTCCCCAAATTACCGGAAAGTGATATCCATAGCCGTTTTGTCGCATCTCCAATTCCATGGCGGCAGCCAGCTGTTCAATTTCTGCTCTGTTTTCTCTGGCAAACTCTACAATGAGAATTGCACCGGGTTCACCCTCAATAAAGAACCGGTTTTTTCGCTGCTCAATATTGTCACGCGTAAGATCAAGTATGGTTTTATCCATCATCTCTACAGCGCCGGGATTATACTTCAGCGCAATGAGATTGGCGCGGAAGGCATCCTCTTTGGTTTTCAGATGGACGCAAACTACTGCCTTCTCTTTGGGCGGTAATGGAATTAAGTTGAGCGTAACTTCAGTAATAATTCCCAGCGTACCTTCCGAACCAGCAATGAGCTTGCTCAGGTTAAGTGGGGCAGCTCCAGCTAAGAATGGTGAGGTGCTGGCAACAACGTCAAGTGCATAGCCAGTATTTCTGCGTTTTACTGCTTTATCTGGAAACTGCAGCTCTATTTCGTCCCTATTTGTAGGTGGTGATAGGATATCACGAATATTGCGGTAAATATTGCCCTCAAGCGTGTTGAAATTGCACTTATCTTCAAATTCAGCATTGGAAAGTGGACCAAATGTAGCCTCTGAGCCGTCGGCCAAAAGCAAATTTAGTGAAACGAGGTGGTCGCGCGTGCTTCCGTATATCAGTGAGTGAGAACCACAGGAGTTGTTCCCCACCATTCCTCCAATCATACAGCGGTTTGAGGTGGAGGTTTCCGGACCAAAAAAGAGACCGTATTGCTCTAAATACTGGTTAAGTTCATCGAGAATAACTCCCGGTTGAACTCGAACACAATGCTCCTCTACATTAAGCTCCAAAATTTCCCCAAAGTGGCGGGAAATATCTACAACTAATCCGTTTCCAACAACCTGTCCGGCCAACGATGTTCCTGCTGCTCTGGGTATTAACGGTATATTGTTGGCCGAGGCAAATGCCACCAATACCTTTAGGTCATCAATACTGTTGGGAATAGCAACTCCAATAGGAAGCTCGCGATAGGCAGAAGCATCGGTGGCGTAGAGTATGCGTTTTGATAAATCAGTATGTAGTTCGCCATGGAGATGTTTTGCCAATGACGAAAGTTTGGTGCTTTTATGGTCAACTTTCATTACTCTTTATTTGGCCCTAAAGTTAGAAAATATGGACTAATTATTGATTCAGCTGCTGATCTTGATAAGTGGTTTTCTCAAAAATGGCTAACTTCGTAGCACATTTAATAGCTGCCGTTATCCCTTAAATTGGAATTTACCATGCCTTATTTTAGAATTTGGATACATATTGTTCTAGTTACAGAAGATCGAAAGCCTTTGATAGCAGGACGAGCAGGAGAGGCATTACTTCAACAATTCCGATTGCTTGCCATGGAAAAGGGAATTTTGGTTGATTGCGTTGGCGGCGGGGCAGAACATCTTCATCTCTTGGTTGCAATGGGTTCAGGGCAAAGTATCTCACAGGTTGTGGAAACACTTTCTATAGTTTCTGAAACCTACGTAAGTTTGAATAAACTCTCGCCAACCCCATTTATTTGGAATGGCGACTACTTGGCATTTTCTGTAAGCCATTCGCTGGTGGATAAGGTTAGGGTATATATTAAAGGTCAGTCCACTTTGCACCAACGTCGATCCTTCGATGAGGAATATCTTGAATTTTGCCAAAAGCATGGCTTTGTCTCTACCAAGTAAACCTTAATTATTCCATTCCATATTTTCCATATATGGAAAAGGAGCGGCACTGCACCGCTCCTAAACCCAAAATGTGATTGTTGAGTTAACTATTTCTTTGTGTAGAAGTTGGTGCTTTCAAAAATTTTATCGGCACTTTTGGCGATAAAACCATTGTATAGCTTACCGTCGGGAAGCGGGAAACGCTCGGCAAACTCGTAGTAGCAGGCAGGAATTCTGTATTTCCCTTCCACAAATTCCACCTCAACAATATCGGCCATAATACTGCTTTGTTTGAGCAACTCCTCCTTTGTTCCTTTAATCTCACCACCAGCGGTATTCATCATAAAACCATTCTGCATGAGTATTTCGTCGAGTACTTCAATACTGCTGATGTTTTTCAATGCATTAACGCTTACGGTGAAATGGTTTGTTCTAAAACCATACACATATACCCACGCTGCATACTCGCTTTCGTCCCTAAGTTTCTGGTAAGTTTCATAGGAAGGAGTTCCCCAAAGATTACCAGAAAAGATGAGATATTCAGGATCGAGTCTATTTTTTTGAATAGCATTAACCGATTGATTGATTGTTTCCTGCATAAATGGACTAAAGTCTTCCTTTATGAGCTGGCTTATGAAAACCTTGGGCATTGAGGGGTTGTCCTTATGCTCGTAATGTTTGGCAAATAGGTGTTTTTGTTCAAAAGTGTACTGCCCCTTTTCAACATAGCCGTTCAGGGTGAAAGGGGTTGCCATCACGTCGATGCCAATTCTCTCCATGTTAAAGGTCCTGAAAGCAATGTGGTCGTTTTCAACCGTCTCTCCTTGCTGTGTAAGCAGCTGCATTATCTTTTTTGCCGAAGGATTCTGGTCTGAATACTCTTTCCAAAGTCGGTCATAAATTTGGTCAAGCTTCATGATACAAGTAATAAGTTAGGGTTCGTTTTTTTCACTAACAGCATCTACAAACGTTTGTTCACACAAAAAATTCAAATCATAAATGCAAAGAAATGAAGCATGTAGCAATTCTGGCACAATTTTCAGAAAATGTGTTATAAAAAAGGTTTATTTGCTGGTATACCCCACATTTTTCAGTAATTTTACGACGGAAAGGTGCGAAATTTATCTTTCTGTATTTCAATGACTTGTATATCCAGTAGGGTGCTAAAAGGAAATGATTCGACCAAAAATCGACTTTGCAGTCCACCATGCAAAGAGACTTCTGGCACTTCTCAACACCTTGCAATGACTGCAATTTCTCTTTTCAAAATATTAACCAAATCATAATTTCAAGAAATGGTAATTCTCGTATTAAACTGCGGAAGTTCATCCATTAAGTATCAGCTAATTGATATGCTGAGTGATGAATCGAATAATTTGTTAGCAAAAGGTCTTGTTGAACGCATTGGATTGAACGATGGCGTGTTAACTCATAAACCTGTTGACAAGGATAAGTTTGAGTTAACCAAGAGTATACCTGACCATACGGTTGGCATCAATCTTATTTTGGAGGCGCTAGTGGATAAGACACATGGCGTAATTTCAAACCTTGAGGATATTGTTGCTGTTGGTCATCGTGTAGCGCATGGGGGTGAGTTCTTCACCGAGAGCGTGCTTGTAAGCCCAAAAGTTAAGGACGAGATTGAAAAGTGTATTGAGCTGGCACCGCTTCACAATCCTGCAAATTTAAAGGGAATTCTTAGCATGGAACACCTTCTTCCCGGTGTTCCTCAAGTGGCGGTTTTCGACACTAGCTTTCACCAGAGCATGCCTGCACACAGCTACCTGTATGCCATTCCTTATAAGTTTTATGAGAAGTACCGTATACGTCGCTATGGTTTCCATGGAACTAGCCACAAATACGTTGCTCTTAAGGCTTGCCGTATTCTTGGAATGGACTTTAACAATTCAAAAATTATCACCTGCCACCTGGGTAATGGGGCTTCGGTAACGGCTATTGAAAATGGCAAATCATTGGATACCTCCATGGGCTTTACCCCAGTCGATGGACTTATCATGGGAACCAGAAGTGGAAGCGTTGATCCAGGAGTGTTACTCTACTTGGCCGATAAGGAAAACCTAAACCTTAAGGGTGTTAACGATTTGATTAATAAGCAGAGCGGTATGCAGGGCATATCCGGTATCTCATCGGATATGCGCGACATAGAGTGCGCTGCTGCAAACGGAAATGAACGCGCAATACTCTCCCTCGACATGTATTACTACCGAGTAGCCAAGTTTGTTGGTGCCTACGCTGGGGTTATGGGTGGTTGCGACCTGATTGTCTATACGGGTGGAATTGGCGAAAATGACCCAATTCTGCGGGAAAAGGTTTCATCCAAATTTGCATATATGGGCGTTGAATTCGACTCAGAGGCAAATAAGGGTGTAAGGGGTAAAGATAAACTCCTCACTAAACCTAATTCTAGAGTAAAGGTTATGGCCATTACTACCAACGAAGAGTTGGTTATTGCCACCGATACTCGAAGCATTGTAAGTAAATTGAGTTAAACCAACTTTAAAATCAATTATATGGCAATTACAAAACTTGAACAGATTTTTGATGTTGTTCGTAGCAAGGGTAAAAAACGGTTAGTTGCAGCATTCGCCAACGATTCTCATACCATTGGCGCTGTGAGCATGGCAATAGACATGGGCATTATTGACGGCATTCTTGTTGGAGATGAGGCAACCATTAAGAAGGTATGCGATGAGGAAAAAATAGATATTAAGAAGTTCCGCATTGTACAGGAGGCCGATGAGATGAAGGCAGCCAGCAAAGCAGTTGAACTTATCAATAAAGGTGAAGGTGACATTCTCATGAAGGGGCTAGTTAGCTCCGATAAGTATATGAAGGCCATCCTCAATAAAGAGACCGGATTAATGCCGCCTAAAGCGGTTCTTAGCCATGTAACGGTGATTGAGGTGCCCACCTACCATAAGCTGCTTACGGTTGGTGATGTTGCCGTTATTCCTGCTCCCGATTTTGGACAGAAGATAGCAATTACCAACTACGTAATTAGGGTGGCTCAAACCCTTCAAATTGAAAAACCTAAGGTTGCAATTCTGGCCGCTACTGAGCAAATGCTAGCCGGAATGCCAGCCTGTGCAGAGGCTGCCATGATTGCTAAAATGGCGGACCGTGGACAGATTAAGGGTGCCGTTGTTGATGGCCCCTTGGCTTTGGATGTAGCAATTGATAAGGAAGCTGCCGATATTAAAAAGGTTGGTGGATTAGTTGCCGGCGATGCCGATTGCATTGTATTCCCCAATATTGAATCGGGCAATGTATTCTTTAAAACTTGCACTAAGCTGGCAAAGGGCGAGCTGGGTGCCATGGTTATGGGGGCTAAGGTTCCATGCGTTCTTACATCACGTGGCGATAGCGTTAAGTCTAAAATGTATTCCATTGCACTAGCGGCTCTTTCTGCAAAATAGCATTTACCAACCCTGAAAAAAAACTATATGGAAGATTTCAGAGTATTGGCAATAAATCCAGGTTCAACCTCGACAAAGATTGCGGTTTACCAAGGAACAAAATCCATTTTTCTAAAGAATATTAAGCATTCTTCGGAGGAATTAGCTCCATTTTGCAAGATAACCGACCAATTTGAGTTCCGGAAGGATATAATTCTCAGAGAGCTTGAATCGGCCGATATTCACCTTGAAACAATTGCTGCGGTTGTTGGCCGCGGTGGGTTAATCAGACCTATTGAATCGGGCGTTTATCAGGTTAGCGAAAAAATGATGGAAGACCTTCGCGTTGGAGTTATGGGTGAGCACGCAAGCAACCTTGGCGGATTAATTGCCGATAACATTGCTAAATCGTTGCCCAACGCCCAAGCCTACATCGCCGATCCGGTGGTGGTGGATGAGCTGCAGGAGGTGGCACGAATCTCAGGACACCCTCAATTTGAAAGGGTATCCATATTTCATGCGTTGAACCAGAAAATAATCGCCAAAACCTACGCTAAATCGCTCGACAGAAAGTATGAGGATGTGAACATCATTGTTGCGCATTTAGGTGGAGGAATCTCCGTTGGGGCGCACTCAAAGGGACGGGTTATTGACGTGAACAATGCATTGGATGGCGAGGGTCCTTTTTCACCAGAGCGTTCTGGCACTTTACCATCGTACGCATTGGCAAAACTCTGCTTCAGCGGTAAGTATACCTTGGAGGATGTTCGAAAGATGATAACGGGTCAAGGTGGTTTAATTGCATTTCTTGGCACCAACGATGCCTACGAGGTGGAAGTTAGGGCTAAGGCTGGTGATGAAAAGGCTAAGCTTATACAAGATGCCATGGCCTACCAAATTGGCAAAACAATAGGATCCATGGCGGCGGTGCTAAAAGGAATGGTCGATGGCATTATTCTCACTGGAGGAATTGCTCACAACCCCTTTTTAGTAGATTACGTGAGGGAGATGGTCCGCTTTATTGCACCAGTTTTGGTTTATCCTGGAGAAGATGAAATGCAAGCCTTAGCGTTGAATGGGCTGCTAGTCCTACGTGGTGAAATTATTCCAAAAGAATACAACTAGGGAAATCCTCCTTATATGCTAAAATTAAAAAATGGCTGCTCTACATAGGGCTGCCATTTTTTATTGTTACCATTGAGATGTTAAGGCGTTGTTATGGCAACTGGAATTATTTTACCATTGAAGAGCCCACTGCTGTTGAGTGCAAAGTCTGCAATCCATTGGGCCATACTTAGCGCACTAACTGGCGATTTATAGCCAGGAAAGGCTTCGTTTAGCATAGGCGTATTCACCGAACCTAGCGCAAGGCAGTTAACTGAGATGTTGAACTCCTTTAACTCCTCTGCAAGACATTCTGTCAGCACTGCAAGGGCCCCCTTGGTGGAGCTGTAAATGCTTAAACCCGGAAATTTTTGGCTTCCCTGAAATCCCCCCATGCTGCTAATATTGAGGATATGAGGTGTGTTACTTTTCCTAAGATATGGTAGCAGTAGCCTGCTCAGCTGAGCAGGTGCCAAGAAGTTTACCCTGAGCATTCGCTCCGTTTCAGTAAGGGAAATACTTTCGAAAGGCTTATTGATGAGGAGCCCAGCATTGTTAATAATTATGTCAATATGGGGTATTAGCTGCGCTATTTTTGGCAATAGCTCCGCCTCATACTTCTCAACCATTTCAAGGTCAAATGCAATAGGGTAGAGGTGTGCCTTCATATTCTTCCGAATGCACCCGTTTTTTAACTCCTTCAGACCAGCCTCATTTCTTGAAATGGCAACTATGCTGTGGTCACCCAGCTCTGCAAATCGTAAGGCGAGTTCAAAGCCTAGCCCTCTACTTGCTCCGGTAATTAAAATATTCATCTTCTGATGGATTATTGTCTGCAAGCAAAAATATGCATTTATATCAAACCGTTATAGCATTATAAATGCAATGTTTTGCAAATGGTATCAGTAGAAATGGATATTTGTTGCATTTGACTGTTTTCGCTTTGGTATACATTTTCAGCATTTGGGAATTTGTTTTTAACTTGTGGTGCATTAAAAGTAGATGTTCATTTGCTGAAGAAAAAATAGAGTAGATTTGCCCTAAATTATTTTCATTTTGTTAGTTAAGACATATATATAAGGGTGGGTAGGTGCTTAAAAATATGGAAAATGAGACATTATATTGCTCTTTTAGGAACATTTGTTTTGCTGTTTTTGTCAGAATTAGCTAGCGGCCAATACTATGAGCCAGAAGCGGCAAAGAAGCCAAATCCTTGGTTTTTTGGTGGTAGTTTTGGCTTTTCTGCGGGATCTGTTACAGCGATAGACTTAGCGCCAATAGTTGGCTATCGGGTAACTCCACGTTTCTCGGTAGGAGGTGGTATTAACTACCAGTATTACAAAGCTAATAATGAAAATTATGGACTTCCTATCTTTGAAACCCAAATTTATGGAGTAAATACCTTTGTATCATATGCTGTCATTCAAAATCTTGACAACATTGGCATTATGGGATTGGGAGGCATTACCCTTCATGCGGAATACGATGGCTTGAGCCTCGAACGACGCTATTTCGACTACCCCTTTTTTCCCGAAAATGGTCGAATGTGGATTTCAAACTATTTGGCTGGTTTTGGTCTTGTACAGCCTCTAGGAGAGCGGTCGTCGGTTAGTATTCTATTTCTTTGGAGTATAAATCCACCTGCCGTTTCACCTTACTCAAATCCTGTGGTGAAGATTGGCTTCAACTTTTAAGCAACTTCCTTCTTTTGTCAAAAATATTAGGGATGATGATCGGATTCGCTTTTCATATTGTTGAATGATAGTTGTTTAATTAAACCAACTATCATTTTGCAGATAGAATTATTAATTGTTCCTTTGCACAAAATTTTTTTACAGGTATCAAAAATATAAGCTGATGAATATTGCAAAAGACAGGGTAGTTGCTCTTACCTACGAGTTGACAGTTGACGGTGAGATTATCCAGACCGTTGATAATACCAATCCTATGACCTTCATTTTTGGTCATGGTTACCTACTTCCAAAATTTGAAGAGAGCATTAGCAACATGTTAGCTGGTGACAACTTTAGTTTTTCCATAACAAGCGATGAGGCATACGGAGAAAGGCGTGACGACTATGTTGTGGAGCTGCCAAAAACCGCATTCATGGTTGAAGGAGAGTTCGATAATGAGTTCATTTTCCCCGGAAACGTAGTTCCCATGGTTGATGCTGAAGGCAACCACCTAGAGGGCACCGTGATTAAGGTAGATGATGAGATTGTTTCAATGGACTTCAACCATCCACTTGCCGGTAAGGGTCTCTCCTTTAAGGGCGAAATTGTTGATGTGCGCGAGGCTACTGCCGAAGAGATGGAACATGGTCACGTTCATTCACACTCACACTCCTCCTGCGGTTGCGGCGACGATGACTGCGGTGGTGGTGCCTGTGGCGTTGACGATAATGCAGAAAGCTGTGGTTGTGGCTGCGGTTGCAATTAATAAAGCATTTTATCTATTTTTCGAAGGCTGTCCAATGGGCAGCCTTTCTTTTTTCACTATTTTGCAGGATATTGGTTTTGTATGAAAAGAAAATCGTTTCCGCTTTACGCAAAGATTTTAGTTGGAATGGTCCTTGGGTTAATTTGGGGGCTAATTGCGGTATGGATTGGTGCATCTCAGTTTACCGCCGATTGGGTGAAGCCGTTTGGGGTAATATTTCTCAACCTCTTAAAGTTAATAGCCATACCGTTGATCTTTGTTTCATTGGTAAAGGGAATATCAGGTCTTTCCGATATCACCAGGTTATCACGCATCGGGCTGAAAACAATCGCCATATATTTGACAACCACCATATTGGCCGTTACTATCGGACTTGCTTTTGTAAATATTATCAAGCCCGGAAATGTTTTTCCGCAGGAGAAGAGGGCCGAACTGCTAGAGAAATACTCAGGAGTAGTAAATGAAAAGTCCGCACAGGCAACACATGTTAAGAAAAAGTCGCCCCTGTCGGTCATTGTAGATATGGTGCCGGAGAATGTGGTTAATGCAGCCTCCGACAATAAAAATATGCTGCAGGTAATTCTCTTTGCGGCACTCTTTGGCGTTGCTATGGCACTATCGAAAGGTACAAATGTGGAGATAGTGGTAAAGTTCTTCGATGGGCTAAACGAAGTGATCCTTAAGATAATTGACTTAATAATGCTCTTTGCACCAATTGGTGTATTTGCATTACTCGCCTCGTTGATTGTTGATTTTGCCGGGGAGGGCCTTTCTGGTTCTGGTGGCTTCTTCATCTCCCTCGGTCTTTATGCACTTACGGTGGTGATGGGCTTGCTCTTTATACTCTTGATAGTTTATCCTCTTTTGGTCCGTTTTTTCGGAAAAATGCACCCGGTCACCTTTCTCAAGGGCATTTTTCCGGCACAGCTGGTGGCGTTTTCCTCCTCGTCGAGCGCCGCAACGCTTCCAGTTACAATGGAGCAGGTTGAGCGAGAGCTTAAGGTTCCAGAGCAGGTTAGCAGCTTTGTGCTGCCAGTGGGTGCCACAATCAACATGGATGGAACCAGCCTTTATCAAGCAGTTGCTGCGGTGTTTATTGCTCAGGTATTTGGCCTGCACCTCAGCTTTGTTCAACAGCTAACCATTGTGTTTACGGCCACCATGGCTTCCATTGGTGCGGCAGGAGTACCGGGTGCCGGCATCATTATGCTGCTCATTGTGCTCAACTCAGTGGGAATTCCAGTTGAAGGGTTAGCGCTTATTTTAGCCGTAGATCGACCTCTAGATATGCTTCGCACAGTTGTGAATGTAACAGGCGATGCAATGGTTTCTATCTTTGTGGCAAAAAGCGAAAAGTTGATGTAGCGATGCAGTGAACATGATCACTCATTTAGTTGTTAAAGAATAATATATTGATATTCTTGCAGTTGTATTTTTTCCTTTACCCATTTGTTTGTATATTTGCAACAGTTCAGAAAATTCCTCCCGGTAACCTATCAATGAAGTTACCAACGAACAAATTCTTTTAACTAAATATAACGCTATGTTAACCTTTCAAAAAATTAACAGCGAGAAAGATTTTAGTGCTGTAAACCGAAGCCAATTTGTCGATTTTTTACATCTCCACTTGGACAAATTCGGCGATGCCCCCCAGGCAATTCAGAAATGTATTGATTATGCCTTTTCCATTGAGTCTGGCAAGGGCGGTTTTTGTATGATAGCTTACCTCAACAATCAGATTGTGGGTGGCCTAATAATGAACCAAACCGGGATGGAGGAGTTTATTCCTCAGAATATATTGGTTTACGTGGCCGTTGATGCCAGCCATCGAGGAAAAGGAATTGGTCGTCAGCTTATCGACCACTCTGTGGCTGAGTGCAATGGGAATATTGCGCTTCATGTAGAGTACGATAATCCAGCAAAAAAACTATACGAACGCCTTGGTTTTACATCTAAATATGCAGAGATGAGGTTGAATCGATAATATACTACTGATATGGCTCAACTTATTGTCCATACGGACCGCATTATCTCTAACCTTGAAAAAATCCAAAGTTATCTCGAGAGGAACAATTTTTCGTGGACTCTGGTAACCAAAATTCTTTCGGGTTACGAACCGGCGCTGGAGGTAATACTTCAGCACTCAATTGCCAAAAAGCTGCATAGTGTTGCCGACTCTCGTATTTCTGGCTTGCGACGGGCGAAGCAAATAAACCCCTCGGTAAAAACGATGTACATTAAGCCTCCCGCCATGGACACGGTAAAGTCGGTAATTGCCTATGCCGATATTTCGCTAAATACCTCATTCCGCACAATTGAGGCGCTCAACAAGGCTGCTGCCGCCGCTGGGAAAGTGCATCAAATTATAATAATGCTCGAGCTGGGAGAGCTGCGCGAAGGCGTTTTGAGGGAAAGGGTGGTTGATTTTTACTCTAAGGTTTTTGAACTTCAGAATATTGAGGTTATTGGCCTAGGAACCAATCTGGGTTGCATGTATGGTGTTCAACCCACCTACGACAAACTGCTGCATCTTTCGCTGTACAAGCAGCTGCTTGAAGCCAAATTTAGCAAGCAAATTCCGCTCATCTCTGGTGGAAGTTCAATTGTGTTACCTTTGGTTGGAAAGACATCAATGCCCAGAAATATTAACCATTTACGTATTGGTGAATCTGCATTTATGGGAACTAGCCCATGGGATGGCAAAAAATTTTCGCCGCTTTCAACCAAAGTGTTTGAATTCAAGGCAAATATCATAGAGCTCGCTTCGAAAAAGAATTTTCCCGACGATGAACTGACCGAGGGCAACATTGGTCATTTTGTTGATCGATCCAATGAAGAACAGGAGCTTACCTACCGTGCTATTACCGATTTTGGACTAATTGATGTTGAAGCTTCCGATTTAGCCATTGTGGATAAAAATGTAAAATTTGTAGGTACCACCTCAGACATGACTGTTTTTGACCTCGGGTTAGCAAAGGTGGGTAAGGCTCATGCCCAGTATAAGGTTGGTGATAGGCTAAGCTTTTTGCCATCTTACATGGGAGTAGCTCGCCTTATGAACTCACGATTCGTAGATAAAGTATTAATTTAGTTTGCTATTTTTGACCTTTTAAAAGGTCTAATTTATTTCAACTTCATGCTTAGAATCATTCTCCTTGTAGGATTTGGAGGGTTTGCTGGAAGCGTATTGCGTTATTTGGCTTCGTCGTCAGTGCAAAAGTTGTTTTACTTAAGTTTTCCATTCGGCACTCTTTTTGTCAATATTGTTGGTTCCCTGATAATTGGCTTTCTCTTTGGTTTAGGTGAACGGGGAAACATTCTATCCCCGGAAGCACGCCTCTTTTTTGCCACCGGCTTTTGCGGCGGCTTTACAACCTTTTCAACCTTTTCGCTGGAGAGTCTATCCTTAATTCGAGATGGGCAGTGGTTGTTCTTTTCTCTTTATGCAGTGGGTTCAGTAGTACTTGGTTTACTTTTTGTTTTTATGGGATTTTGGTTCTCTCGACTACTTTAAATTATAAAAAACACGGCAATGGAACTATCTGGTGAATCTTTTCTGCTTCGCATTTTTATTGGAGAACTCGATAAAGTCAATGGCACCCCTCTCTATGAGGTAATTGTATATGCAGCAAAGCGATACGGTATCGCAGGTGCCACAGTTTTACGCGGCATTATGGGATATGGTGCCAACTCGGTGGTGCACACCGAAAAGCTTCTCACACTTTCCAACGACCTGCCAATTGTGGTGGAGTTGGTGGACGAGGAGCAGAAAATCAAAGGTTTCTTGGAATCCATGCAAAAGTTCATGCCAAAGTCAAGATTTGGGGCTCTCATTACGCTAGAGCGAGTTAATGTTTTGCACTATGAAGCATCGAAGGATTAACCACTGTTGATGGAGGCTGCACTATAAAACTTACGATCACAAGTCAACTTCAAATACTATCTAGGTGATTTACTTCTTTTCCTTAAAAAATTAGAAGCTGAAAATAAATACTGCTGATATAGGAACGATCCAATTGAAGGGTTTTCATGATATGAAATGGTAATAAAAGTTCACAATTATTTGGAGCGATATCTCATTGGTATCGCTCTTTTCATTTTATAAGCCATCTCGTTCATTCAAGTCGTTTTGCCTATATTCAGTCTAAACAAATCAGCTATAGAGGTGTTAATAGGTTGTTTTGAAAATATTAGCCTAATAAACAATTATAAAATGTCACAGTTTGAGCTAAAAATGCCCAAGATGGGTGAAAGCGTTGAGCAGGCTACCATTACGCGATGGTTTGTTAAGGAGGGCGATAAGGTCGAGGAAGATGATGCCCTCCTGGAGATAGCCACCGATAAAGTAGACTCCGAAATTCCTTCTCCTGTTGAAGGTACCGTTATCAAAGTCTTCTATCGCCAAGATGATTTGGTTCCGGTAGGTACCACAATTGCATTAATAGGAACAGGGGGCGAAGTTGAAGTTGATTCTAAAGAAGAGGTGGCGCAAGCCGTTCAAACCAAAGTTGAAACAACAAAACAGCAAGAACAGCTAGCCTCGTCGGATATTCAACCGACTCGATTTTATTCGCCATTGGTGAAGAGTATTGCAAAGCAGGAGCATATCTCAGTTCGGGAGTTAGAGCAGATTTCGGGTAGCGGTAAGGATGGTCGTGTTCGCAAGGAGGATATTCTCGCATTTTTGAGTTCAAGAAGCAAAGTGCCAGATTCCGTGCTAAAGGCAGCTGATTCAATGCCTTCAACATCACAGGCAGCAGCTCCTGCCGCTGAACAGCAGCAATACAGGGTTAGCGTCTCGGTTGGCGCAGAAGATACCATTATAGTAATGGATCGAATGCGCAAGCTTATTGCAGAACATATGGTTACCTCAAAGCATGTGGCAGCGCATGTTACGGCCATGGTGGAGGCTGATGTTACTGGTCTAGTAGAATGGCGTGACAAGAACAAGGAGCAATTCCAAAAACGATATGGTGAAAAGTTAACTTTCATGCCAATGTTTACAGATGCGGTTGCTAAATCGCTGCGTGACTTTCCAATGGTAAACTCTTCACTCGATGGTGATAAGATTATTCTTAGAAAGCACGTCAATATAGGGATTGCAGTTGCCCTACCTTCAGGAAATTTGATTGTTCCAGTGGTGCAAGATGCCGACCTTAAAAATCTTGCTGGCTTGGCTGCCGACATTAACTCACTCGCTCAACGGGCTCGGGACAACAAGCTTTCACCCGATAATATTCAAGGTGGAACATTTACCATCTCCAATTTTGGTTCATTTAGAAACGTAATGGGAACACCCATTATTAATCAACCGCAAGTGGCCATTTTGGCAGTTGGCACAATTGAGAAAAAGCCAGCTGTTATGGAAACACCCTATGGCGATATGATTGTTCCCCGCCATAAGATATTTCTGTCACTTACCTACGACCATCGCATTGTAGATGGAGCACTTGGAGGCGCATTCTTGAGAAAAATTGCTGACTACTTAGAGCAATTTGATCCCTTAACATTAATCTAGAAAACGATTATACATCATGGATAAAAGAAATAACAAGGAATACGGAATTAAACAAACTCCTAAGGAAACTCTGGAGAAGTGGTATCATCTGCTTACGCTAGGTCGATCGCTTGACAATAGGGCCCCAAACTACTTGAAACAGGCCATTGGGTGGAGCTACCATGCTCCCTACGCTGGTCACGATGGTATACAGTTGGCAATTGGCCAAACTTTTGATAAAAATACGGATCATCTTTTCCCTTACTATCGTGATATGCTTACGGCTATCTCGGCCGGTCTTACTGCCGAAGAGGTAATTCTCAATGGTATAAGTAAAGCTACCGATTTAGCAAGTGGTGGAAGACATATGTCCAATCACTTTGCAAAGCCAGAGTGGAATATTCACAACACCTCTTCCTGCACAGGGAACCATACCCAGCATGCTTCTGGCGTGGGGCGTGCTCTTAAGTATTACAAGCAGCGAGGTGTTGCAATTAGCTCTCAGGGAGAATCTTCTGTTTCTGAAGGTTATGTATATGAAGCCATAAATGGGGCATCCAATGAGCATTTGCCGGTTATTTTTGTTTTCCAGGACAATGGTTATGGAATATCTGTTCCAAAGGCCGATCAAACCGCCAACAGAAAGGTTGGCAATAACTTTACCGGATTTAAAAATCTCCGAATTTTCCATTGCAATGGAAAGGATGTTTTCGACTCCATGAACACCATGCTGGAGGCTAAGCAGTGGGTTATTGAAAACCAGATGCCGGCGATTGTGCAAGCAAACTGTGTTAGAATGCACAGCCACTCAAACTCCGACAAGCATGAACTCTACCGCGACGAGAATGAGCTTGGCTACGTTGCATCACAAGATCCTCTAGCCAAGTATCGTAGAATGCTACTGAAGTATGGCCGATTTACCGAGGCAGAGTTGGTAGCAATTGAGGAGGCTGTCAAGGCGGAAGTTAAGGACGCACATAAGAAGGCAATGGCAGCTCCAGATCCTGATCCAAAGTCAATCTTCAATTTTGTTACGCCAGAGCCTTATAAACCAGTCAAGTATGTTGATGGACTTCATAATGAAACTGGTGAGCCAATAAAGCTTATTGAGGCAATAAATCAAACCTTGAAGGAAGAATTTAGGCTAAACCCAGACACCTTCATTTGGGGTCAAGATATGGCCAATAAGGAGAAGGGAGGCATCTTCAACGTTTCGAAGGGAATGCAGCAGGAATTTGGAAAGGAGAGGGTTTTTAATGCTCCCATAGCCGAGGATTACATCATGGGGACAGCCAATGGGATGTCCCGTTTTAGCGATAAAATTAGGGTTGTTGTTGAAGGTGCGGAATTTGCTGACTATTTCTGGCCAGCCATGGAGCAATACGTTGATTCTTCGCATGATTACTGGCGAACCAATGGAAAATTTGCTCCTAATGTTACCATAAGGCTTGCCTCCGGCGGATACATTGGCGGTGGCCTATATCACTCACAAACAATAGAAGGTTCTCTTGCAGCTATTCCAGGAGTGCGAATTGTATACCCATCATTTGCTGATGATGCCGCAGGATTGCTTCGGTCTTCATTGCGCAGCAAGGGGCTCACGCTTTTCTTGGAACCCAAGGCTCTTTACAACGCACCAAAGGCAGCAACATTTGTACCAGAAGAATTTGAGGTGCCCTTTGGAAAGGCTCGTATCCGGCGCACAGGAAAGGATTTGACAATTGTAACCTATGGAAACACAACACACATGTGCCTTGAGGTTGCAGAAATTATGGAAAAGGAGTTACAGGTGTCTCTCGAGGTGATCGATATCCGTTCAATTGTTCCACTCGACAAAGAAACGATCCTAACCTCAGTAAAAAAGACAAATAAGGTCATGGTGGTTCACGAGGATAAGGTTTTTGGTGGGTTTGGAGGTGAACTTGCTGCTATTATTGCCGATGAAGCATTTGAATATCTTGATGCTCCGGTAAAGCGAGTAGGATCGACATATACACCAGTTGGATTCAACCGTATCTTGGAGGCGGCAGTGTTGCCTTCTACTGATAAAATTGCAGTGGTCGCTCGGGAAATGCTCGGATACTAATCCGGAATATGGGTGTTTCGAGAACTCTTTTTTTAAAATTAATAAAGTATTCACAATGAAAAAGATAGGTGTGTTTTACAGCTTTAGGTCAGGAAAAACGGCAAAGGTTGCTGAAAAGTTAATCGAGAAGCTTGGGAAGGAAAACGCCGAGGGTGTTGATGTTGATAATGCGTGGGATAAGGAGTTTAAACAATACAGCAGCTACATTTTTGGTGTGCCAACTTGGTTCGACGGTGAGCTGCCATCATACTGGGATGAGCTGGTTCCAATGCTGGAAGATCTAGATTTTAAGAATAAAAAGGTTGCAATTTTCGGTAATGGAGACCAAGTGAAATATGCTGAAAACTTTGGTGATGCAGTTGGGATAATGGCCGAGCTGATTTCCGGGTTAGGTGCAACTTTGGTTGGATTTACTTCCACTGATGGCTATAAATTTGAGGCGTCTAAGGCTTGTAGAGATAAACAATTCGTAGGGTTGGTTATAGATTTTGAAAACCAGGCAAAGCAAAATGAACAACGCATAGAAAAGTGGGCAGTCCAGCTGTCCAATGAGTTTATGTAGCCTTTTGCAAGATAACAGGAATGAGGGTGCCCTATTCAAATAATAATTTGTTTAGGGCGCTTTACTAAAATGCTGTGTGTTTTTGACGAAACTTTCCTAATTTTATCGGATGTGTTGTTAATTACTTTCTTTCTTGCTAATTTCGTTTAATATAACAGTTAGATAAAATACAAATAGGTATGAGCCCACTATTTTTAACAGGAACTGGAGAAACTCCGGGTGTGATGTTGGATAAGGATGCAGATACTTTTGAGTTTACAGGCAAATCGCTACCTGAAGATGCCAAAGAGTTCTATGGACCAATCCTTGCTTGGTTTGATTCATATGTAGAAGCACCCAACCCAAAAACCATTTTGAAAATGAAAATGGACTATTTTAACACTGCTTCTTCCAAAATGCTCCTTGAAGTATTTGAGAGGATAAAAGCGTTACAGGATGCCAGTCACGACGTAGTAATTGAGTGGCATTACCACGAAGATGATGAAGACATGTATGATGCGGGCCAGGATTATTCCGACATGGTTGGGGTACCATTTGAATTCATCAGCCACCAACAGGTAATTGCATAGCTTTTCACCTCGAAAATTTACACAATGAGACCTCTTTTAATAGAAGAATCAGGTTCGTCACCACGAATTGAACTAGACCAGGAAAAAGGAATATTTCAAATTATAGGAAAATCTTTTCCCGAAGATGTTAAAACATTTTACATTCCAGTAATAGAATGGATACAAGAGTATGTTAAAGCACCAAATTCAGTGACCGTTTTTGAGGTTGCTTTGGAATATTTTAATACGGCCTCGTCGAAAATGCTGTTGGTAGTACTGAGTCAACTTAAAGAAATCCAGAAAAATGGAAAGGCTGTGAAGGTAATCTGGAGTTATCCTGAAAACGATTTAGAAATAGAGGATGCTGGAATTGAGTTTAGCGAGGTTATCAACATTCCTTTTACGATTAAAAAGTTAGCTGATAGTAGTAATAAATAGTTGCCTTTGCCATGTTAGATATTGTAATAGCCTCCACAAAGAACTCACCTTTGATTTCATACGACAGGAAGAATGGCGTATTGCTCATGAAAGGTGTTTGTCACCCTGAGAATGTAAAAGAGGTGTTCCAACCTGTTTTAGATTGGCTATCTGATCTACCAAAATTATCTGAATTATTGCCAGCACAGGGTGTGAAGGTAGTTTTTTCATTCAGATATTTAAATTCCGCCTCGCTTAAGCATGTAGCAATGCTACTACAGAAGATGAACGAGATTAGCCACCAAGGAGTGGCGATTTCGGTTGAATGGCAGTATGAGGAAGAGGATGAGGATATGAAAGAAACATGTATTGAGCTCTTTTCCTTTATGGATATTCAACTTAGCTATACCATCGTTTCAATACCATACAAGAATTAGCTTATTTCATTTAGAAGAAAATTATTCAATAACTCAATTACTATTTAATAAAAATGCAACTCAAATTGAGTTGCTTTGTGATCCCGCTGGGGCTCGAACCCAGGACCCCATCCTTAAAAGGGATGTGCTCTACCTACTGAGCTACGAAATCAGTTCTTTTTTATTTGGCGATGCAAAGATAAGCAAAAATTTTCCTTATCTGCAACACCATTTTCCTAATATTTTCAAGATATCTGATATTTTCTTGAATCTCAACAACCTAAATAATAAGTTTAGCCAATCATTGCCAAATGTTGACTATTGGGGTGGCAAAATTGAATAGATAATCAGCATTATAACGGCACTCGGCAGCAATTATAATGCATTATTGCTAGCTTTGCAGCAAGCGCAAAGCAGGTTAGTTATTATATGGCAATATCAACTTGCGCTGGAGACAAATTTGGAATTCTTGCGATTTCGATGATTGCACTGACCGTTATATACTTAAAAAGTAATAAATATGAAGGATTTTGCTGATAGAGTAGTTGTTATAACCGGAGCTTCCTCTGGAATTGGACTTGCCTTGGCCCATGAATTTGGTCGGAGGGGAGCAAGCATCGCTCTTGCCGCACGAAATTTTGTTGAGTTAGAAAAAATTGACGCTGAATTTCGACAATTAGGTTACCAAAGCCTGATTTCAAAAGTGGATGTTTCCATTGAGGCAGATTGCAAGCGTTTTGCAGCAGAAGTCCAGGTAAAGTTTGGTAAAACTGATGTCTTGATTAATAATGCTGGCGTATCAATGCGCGCTACATTTAAGGATTTGGACCTTTCTGTAATGCACCAACTTATGGATGTGAATTTTTGGGGTACAGTATATTGCACCAAATACTTCTATGACGCCTTAATCCTGGCAAGGGGAAGCCTTGTTGGCGTGTCCTCTGTGGCCGGATTTCATGGTCTGCCGGCACGAACCGGTTATAGCGCATCAAAATATGCTATACATGGTTTTTTGGAAACAATTAGGATAGAAAACCTGCATAATGGCCTCCATGTAATGATTGCTGCACCAGGGTTTACCGCATCCAACGTACGTAAAAATGCATTGACAGCCAACGGATCAGCACAAGGGGAGTCACCCCGGCAAGAGGGAAAAATGATGACGGCAGAAGAGGTTGCTACAAGAATTGCAAATGGTGTTGCCCGTAGAAAACGCCAGCTGGTGATGGATTTTGACGGTAAGGCGACACTTTTCTTGAAGTTCTTTGCACCAAAACTACTCGATAGGCTATTTTACAGCCACATGGCAAAGGAACCAAATTCACCCTTTTCGTAAAACTGATATTGATGATTAATTATACTGAGTTTCGGGTAAGGTATGGAGAGACTGACCAAATGGGAATAGTACATCACGCCTCCTATCCACTATATTTCGAAATGGGTCGCACTGAACTATTTAGGCAAATTGGACTACCATACACGGAGTTGGAGAGCATGGGCATCTTTATGCCGCTTAGTAGTTTAACCGTTAAATACTTTGCTCCTGCAAAGTACGATGATCTCCTTGTGGTGGAAACATCGATTACTGATTTTACCCCACTCAAAATAGTTATTTGAATTAGGCATTCAGCCAATACGGATAAATGTAGTATTTTAGGGGTATAAATGATTTAGAGCATGGAGAAGAAGTTCGACAGCCTTACTATTTTCGAGTTTCAGCAGCGATTCCCCGATGAGGATGCCTGCTTGGCCTACCTGGCAAGAAAGAAATGGGGGGATGGCTACGTATGCCCTCGCTGCGGCA
>Ga0307375_10000571_pt1 | contig 44999 bp, 69 predicted proteins | sample TR1MG_FD_202531 | JGI IMG/M metagenome (GOLD analysis project Ga0307375, IMG submission 202531) | Soil microbial communities from Risofladan, Vaasa, Finland - TR-1 | ecosystem: Environmental > Terrestrial > Soil > Coastal area > Acid sulfate soil | place: Finland: Risofladan, Vaasa | collected...
GCGAGAAAAAGCAGACGACAAAAGAGGGAGTCTATGAAAGCGGACGAGATCAAAAAAAGAGCGGCCGAGGCCGAGGGAAAACTAAGAAATCATGAGATCCCCGCGTGGGGGGTCAAGGTCTATTTCACGCCGATCACTGTGGCCGACGAGCAATATCTCTCCCAGCGCACAAAGAATATGGGGGATGAAACGACCTATGCCGTTGAATTGATCGCTCTGAAGTGTCTCGATGATGCGGGCGCACGGATCTGGACAACCGACGAGGATCGGGAATTCCTCAGGGCCAAAGTCAACCGGACCCTGATCAGGGATCTTGTCATCGCGATCGGCGGGGCTGGAATTGAGGAAGCAAAAAAAAACTCGAAAACTGCCCGGTCCTGATGGATGCGTATGAGCTTGCTCTTCTCACAGGGAAAGACATTGACGAAATCAGGGCCTGGCCGATGGAAAAGCTCAATGAGTGGCGGGCCTTTTTTATCGTGAGGGCAAAGGCAAAGAAAAAGGATTAGCCGATGGCATTCGGATCCAAAGAGTTTTCGGTTGTCTTCAAGGCGCGGGATGAGATCAGCCGAACCGTGAAAGGTGTTGACAGCAAATTTGGCGGGCTGACATCGACCCTGAAGAGACTGATGCCCATGATCGGCGTGGCCGGCATCGCCGGCGGCTTTGCAAAGATCGTCACCTCAACCGCACAGGCCGGAGATGAAGTGGCGAAAATGAGCCAAAAGGTCGGGGTCGCCGTGGAGACCCTTTCGGCGTATAAGCACGTTGCCGAATTGTCCGGGATAACGCTTGACACGGTGGCTGTTGGGCTCAGACGCTTTGCTCAGAATTCTCTCGATATGTCGAGGGGCCTCGGCGAAGCACGGCGGGAATTTAAGGACCTCGGGATTCAAGTTACGGATGCGAACGGCAATGTCCGGGAGATGGAAGATTTGATTCTCGAGGTCGCTGATCGATTCTCAAAGATGGAAGACGGCACGGTAAAGACGGCCATGGCCATGAGGCTGTTCGGCAGGTCCGGGGCCGAGATGATCCCCATGCTCAATAAAGGCTCGGCGGGCATCAAGGAAATGACGGATGAGGCGCGGGCATTGGGTCTTGTTTTTTCAGAGAAGAGCGCGAAGGCATGTGAAGATTTTAATGATAGCATGACGCGCCTCAAGGGAACTCTCCGGGGTCTGACTCAAGATATCGGAAACATGGTGATTCCTGCGATGACCGACATGATGTCTATGATTCTGCGTCTAAGAGACATCGAGACTGCTATTCCGAAGTACAAGATGCTCCAGGGAAGTATCGCGGAATATGAAAATGAAATCACGAAATTGACAAAAGCCCTGGAAAAAGAAGAAGTCCAGGAGTGGAAAAACGAAAATAAGATTGATGATCTGAACGCACAGCTTGAAAATGCTCAATACTGGCTCTCCGAACGGAAAAAGGAACTCGAGGGATTGACCAAGGCGGAGAAGACTTATCAGGACACAATGGGGGGGGGTGGTGGCGATACAGGAGCAAAGGCGGCGGCTGCGGCTAATCAACGGTACCGTAATGAAATAGACAAGGCCACCAAGAGCGATCGGGAACGGCTTGAGATCTGGCGGCAGGAGCAGCTTGCGATTGAGGGGGTCGACGCAGTTCTCATGAATCATGTCGTTAAAATCCGGGAGGAAACAATCGCACAGACTGAACTTGCGGCGGTCATGAAAGAGCAAGAGGAGACGGCGCTCAGGGCTGCTCAGGCAGAGGAGGAGCGGCAAGAAAAGTTGCAGACTCAATGGCTTGCCCTCCATGATATGGGACGTGACTATCATGAGGTTTTAGAGGAGACTGCAGACGCGACAACCACAATTGGAGACAATGCCGGTATGACGGCGAACGTGATCAGCGGACGGATGGGATCTGCTATCAGTCAGGTCACTGTGGGGGGGCAGCAAATGGGCATGGCCATGAAAGGCGTCATGAGTAGCCTTATTGCCGACCTTATTCAGGCGACGGTCAAAGCTTTGGCGCTCAAAGCCGTGATGGCAACCATAGGTGGTGGCGGTGGCTTCCTCGGGAGTCTTTTCCATGAGGGCGATATGGTGAAGCACACGGGGGGCATGATTCAGAAGGCTCATACAGGCCTCATGCTTAGACCTGACGAGCGGCATATCATCGCCCAGACAGGCGAGGGGATTCTCTCGCGCAAAGGGGTCGCGTCGATCGGGGGGCCAGCTACGGTTGATGCCATCAACCGGGGTGAGATTAATTTCATGATGAATGCTAATTTCGGCGGCATTCATAACATGGCCGACGCGGGGGCCATGGCAGAGGTCATGGGGAGACAGATCCTCACGGCCATCAGAGAGGCGGCATGAGCCTCTGGCTGATTGACAGCAACGGCAATCGTTATGATTTCATCCGGGCCGATCTCGCTGGGTTCCCGGTGGCTATGCGCCGGAATCTCATCACGCTTGCCTTTGCTCATGGTGCCAGGGATATTGGCGATCAGAAGATAGACCCACGCCGGTTGGAAGTGGCGACACTTCTCAAGGGAACGACAGGCGGGATGGTGCGGCAGCTTTTCCATTGTGAGTCGATTAGTGGGTGGACTGGAGCAGTGGACGGTCTTACACCTGTTCTTGATTCGACATATATCAAGCAGGGTACTTATTCACTAAAATTGGGGATTGACGCGGACAAAAATCCCGAAGATTACGGGCGATGGGAAAATCTGCAGACGTTCGGCGATTTGTCAAGCTATCAAACCGACTATCTCAGATGCTGGTTTTACTTTCCCGATCTCACATATATAGAGATTTCCAGTAACTGCTTTCAAATTGGTATAGGAAGCTCTCCGGGCAACTATGACCGATGGAATATCGCGAAATCTTCTCTGTCTGCCGGATGGAACTTGATCGAATGCGATCTAGACGATCCTTCCGTTACTATCGGTAGTCCTGATTGGACGGCAATCGATTTTTTCAAAATTCTTATTAAGACAGTCGCCTCCAACACGCACGATTTCGAGATCTATGTCGATGACTTGAAAATCTGGCGGGTCTCCTACCAGGCCGAGTTCGACGACCTCATGCGATGGGTCGGGCGCACAGATCTGAAGTTCTATAAGGATACGAGCCGGTATATCAACGTCGAGAGCATGGATCTGAAAAACCACTCATGGATCGTGGGCGACGCGAAAAGCAAAGCCACCCTTGAGCTTTTTTGTCCTGATCCATTTTGGTATGCGGACGATGAAACAACTGAGGATACATGGACCGTATCAGCGTCACCGGACACAAACGACATCATGAACAAGGGCAACATCGATGTCTTTCCCGTCATTGAGATCACGGCGGCGGCAGATCTCAGCGGTGGGATCGAGATCGAGAACCAAAGTGACGGGAGTGTCCTTTTTTCATATGTTGATTCAAATTTTACGAGCGGAAAGAAACTCACCATTGATTGCGTAAACGGGACCGTGGATCTCGATGGAACGGATACCTTCCGGTTTTTCGAGGGGCAATTTCTCCGGCTTCTGGCTGGTTCTAACACGTTGCAGTACACGGGCGGCGACTGTTCGATCGTCGTCAAGCACAGGGACAGGTGGTTGTGATGTCTGAAAAGATCGAGAAGCTGAAGGATCTCGTCAAACGCTTCCGGGAAATCGAGAGGGAGACCCAGGAGCGACGTGCGGAGATTGCACACTATGAAGTGCTCATCGATCGACACGGACGCGAGGACGGGATCGAACTCAAGGCCAAGGACAAGAAGACGGCCATTGAAAAAGAGGCCGATACGATCGACGAGACTGACATGGAGAAATGGATCGCGGACGTTGAAGAAGCTCTGAAGGCCAAGACGGTGATAAAAGCATGAGTGTGTCGAAGCACTACACGATTTGTCAATTCAACGGCTTCCTCGGTGGGCGGATCATCGGCGGGCCGTGGGAGTTCAACGTCGAAATCGTCTCCTATGCCCTCGGGGCGGTCGGGTGGAAGATCATCTTCTACGACAAGGCTGACAAGACCCAGAAGGTAGGCGAGCTTTCGAGCGACACGGGACAGGGATACGTCTCGGAAATCGGTTTCAATTTGGTCGAGACCGGTTGCGGAGATTTTGAAATCACCCTCGGGGTGGCACCATCAGCCCTCCCCTTCACGGTCGAGTACAATCAGGGCGTCGAGATTTACCTCTATCACGACTCGAACCCCTGGCATGCAGGATATATCTTTGAAATGCCCGTCTCCGGCTCGACCGAGCGGCCATGGAAAATCGCGGGATCAGGATACTACAACCAGCTTGAGAAGTGCGTGGTGAATAAGGACTATACCTCAGAGGAAATCTCCGCCATCGTGCGGGATTTGGTGGATGACTTTGTCGAGGAGAAGACCGACATCGTCTATGCCGACTATAAGATCGCGATGACTGATTATACGGTTTCAGATATTCAATTCAACCACACGACCGCAAAGAAGGCGATTGAACAGCTTGCGGACCTTGCCCAAGGTTTTGTGTTTGGAGTGGATGCAAACCGGGAGATCTTCTTTCGGGGGATCGATCCAGACGTGAACCCTTCAGCCATTTTTGCGGTGGGAAAACACATCGATGAATTCAGATTAACTGAGAATGCAGAGGACGTAGTCAATCGAGTTTATGTCAAGGTGGGTCTCTCTACCGGAGGGACGAATATACAGGCCGAGGTCTCGGCCTATAACTCTCAGGTCCTCTATGGGATCAGGGAAAAGGTTCTCAGCGCCCCGTCACTCCAGAGCACGAATGACGCCATTCGATGGGGGAATTGGCAGCTTGACGATTTGAAGCGGCCGCGGCAGAAAGCAAGAATTCCGTGGACCAACTGCTCAGGCGGCAAGATCGAGGCTAAGGGCAAGGCCCGGATATTCGACAATGACGGGGGAAAGCACCAGATTTCGGTCAAGAAGGTTGCCTACTCGGTAGACTCTAACGGAATCGGGTGCTCTATTGAGCTCGGAGACTTGGAAAAAAGCGCAGGGCGGATACTGAGAGACATCCTTTTTGATATCGCGAATCAAGAGCTTATCCAGGAAGCGAACGCATAGGAAGGTGAAAACATGGCAGATCCTGTTACTTGGAGATTTGACCCTTTTACTGAATCATATTCCGCGGTGAAACAGGAAGACGAGGACCAAGCAGTTCCAGGGTCTCCGCCCTATCGGGTGAGACTCAATGAGGTGCCGCGAGACGACAGCCCATCGACGGTTGAGGCGGTCATTCTGGTTCAACTCAACGAGGCGCTGGACGACTCGGAGACGGGTGTTGACATCGTGGCGGGTCATTATGGCCGGGTGAATGTCAATGACATCATTCTCGTCGATGACGAACAGATGCAGGTTACAGCCAAACCCGGAAGCCCTACATTGACGGTTACGAGGGGATACGGAGGCACCACACCAGACACACACAGCACATCGGCATGGATGGAAATTCTGAACTCGCTGACTGAAATCACGAGTGGATCTCCGGCGTCGAGAGAGTTTCGAGTCGATTACAAGTACAATACAGGGCTGGTTCTCTTCAACTCGGCCGAGTCAGGTTATGACGTGCGCTTCAATTATTATGGGTTGGGGAGTCCGTTTCATGCCGAAATTCTATGGCCGACAGCGAATATCAAGGACCTGGCGGTGACGACTGCGAAACTGGATGATCTTGGAGTAACCACCGGGAAAATCGGAAATCAGAACGTAACATGGGATAAGATAGACACGACGGAGGGAACCACGGGAGGTGGTGCCGGGAACCACACACTCCCAGGGGGATCGCATGGACTTTATCCGAGGATTTATACTGCGGGAAGTGTAACGCGGGAATTCTATATAGCTGTGGGATTCTCAACATCTGGTAGTTATATTGCCAACATCTATTTTTCTGGTGCTGATCAACTAGCCAAACAGTACTACATCCAAAGTTCTCCACCCTATATGCTTGGTTCAAAACGATGGGGGCATTTTTTATTCCTGCTTCGAAAATTGTCAAACGGAGAAATCGTATCGGGATATGAGGCCCCGGACCCGCCGTGGGCGTACAACGGCTCCGAGTGGAATCCCAAGGACAGCCCGGAGAGAATATCGGAGATCCCACACCCGTTTGTGGATTACTACAGAAAAGATCCGAGCGCGGACGGGCTTGAAATCGTGCTTATCGATCTCAGGGAGTACGATGTCGAACAGTGGAAAAAGGATCTCCAGCCAAAGAAAAAGGGGTCGATTCTGGAAGATCTGGCCGGGAACGTCAATCCGCCGATAGGGAAATCCGGCCTCGTCACGAACATTGATATTCCGATGATCGAGCGTTTCTCAAACACGGTGAAGATCAAAAAGAGGATGTGACCCCATGAAGACCCTCACCCTCAAGCGCATATCAACGAATCAGGAGGCAACTTTCGGCGTCTTAATCGAGGACACGGAACCTTTTGCCGTGACCCTTGAGCGGCCCTGGGCGGAGAACCGACCATATGTCTCTTGTATTCCGGCTGGCGTCTATACATGCGTAAAGGTTATCTCTCCTCATTTCGGAAAGACCTTTGAAATTCTGCACGTTCCAGGCCGGTCTGCCGTTCTGTTTCATAAGGGGAACACCCCGGGGGACACGGAGGGGTGCATCATCGTGGCCGAGCGGTTTGAAAGACTCGCTGGCGAGCCCGCCGTCCTCTCGAGTGCGGATGGGTATGGGGAATTCATGAAACGGATGCAAGGGGCTGATCAATTCAGCCTCACAATTATCTGGGTATAGATCCCAGAGGAAAGGAGGAAAACATGGACTTTTCAACGATTCTTCCCTTGGTTGCACCTTTGGCAGTCGTGCTTATTACCCAAGGACTCAAGGCATTGATCAACATGGGTGGTAAGTACGCAGTTTTGGTCGTCATTGTCCTGGGTGCTGGAACGGCGATTCTTCAACAGGGATTGGCACCCGATCCGGCATGGGTTGATGGCTTGGTCACCACAGGATGGGTTTCGGGTCTCGCGACATTGTTCTATGACTTTTTCAAGAAAATGATCCTTAAACAATAGGAGGTCAAGACCATGATTCTGATCCAAAGAAAAACAGCCCTAATGTGCATTTTGCTTATTGCCTTGATCGTGGTTTTTTCTGGTTGCTCGCTTCTCAGTGGGCTGACCAGGGATGAAAAGGCAAGGCTCATCACAGACGGTTGGCAGGAGACACTTGGGGATCTCTGGACGGAGGGGAAGGCATACATCGCCGAGCATCCTCAACATCAGGAACTCTGGAAAGAGAAGGTCGTTCCGGCGTTCGACATTGCCAACACAACATTGAAGGACATTATTGATTTGGCACAGAAAGAGGATATTACTCCTCAAGAAGTTGAGGACATGATGGGTCCGCTCTTGAAAAAAATCTATGGTTATATGGCGCAGCTTGGCATTGATCTCACAAGCTGATCGCCCATAGATAGAGTGGTTGTCCTTAACTCGATCAAACAATGGAGGTTTTACTATGTGGGAAAGCATGATCAACATGACGTTTCAGATCGCTTACAATCTCTGGAAGAAATGGCGGGAGGCCGAGGGTGTCGATAAGGTTCCCGAATGGTCCGAAATCGCCGACAAGAATGCTCGGCTCCAAGCTGAGATTGATGCTGAAATGGGATGATTGAGCAATGAAATCTCTGCGAGGGCTAGGGCGCTAGAAGACTGACCCATATATCAGTCAAGAGAAAGCCGTGGGTGGGCACGGGGGGCGCCTCAGAGATTCCAGTTATTAATTGCGGGGTCCAAAAGGAGCACTAATGCCTTATCCAAAAAAAATGGGTCACTGGACATACACGGACGACAGGTTTGGGATGTGTGTGATTCTGGACTCATTTAGAAAAGCGTTCTATCACCAAAATTACCAGAGAGAGAAGAATAAAGATGCAGCAAGATCAGCAAAAATCATCAAAGAAATCACAGGCGGCGACCCGCGGTTCGATCCCGGAGAACTGTCCCGGTAAACTCAATAGGGGGGCCGTGGTCTGTAATGATTGCCTTTATCGGACAAAGAACTATCGTTGCCCTCTGGATGGCTCGTTTTATAGTCCATGAGAGGATTGGAAAAAATGGAAGCGATGTCGATCAAACACTATTGGGCGGAACTTGTTGCAGTATGCGGAGGGATAATCGTGATAGGGAAAATTGTCATGATGGGGAGAAATTTTGTTACGAGGAAGGAACTACATGAGCATTGTGCCGCGCAGATGCAGAATATCGAACTCAAGATCGAGAACGCCGTGATCAGGGCAACAATGGAAGGAATAAAGCGGTATTACAGAGAGAACGGTAAGAGTGACCGAGGGGGATAACTCGATGAAAAATACCCTCTGCCCCATCGAGCACGCTGTCGTTCATAAGCTCATCCAATTGTTTGTCATGCTATGTAAGGACTGCCCCAAGCGCGAGATTTGCCGAGCTCAGATTAGCAGACTCATCAAGGAAGTTCAGGATATGGAGTGCAAGGAAGTTGCTAAGGCGATAAAGGTTGATTCCTCCTAGTCGTCCTCAGTAAACGACTCTATCGGTTTCCACATAATATCGGCAACAATCCGTTTCAGACTCCAGCTCCGTGTGGACCAAATCCCCATTAGCCAGCGTGACAATCACGGCTTGATATTTTTTGGGCACATTGGTAGGATCTCCGCGTTCGTCCAGTTCGTAGTATCTTACGTCCCTGACTCCTGCTTCATACCCTTTCTTATATAGGCCGAAACCCAATAAGAGAAAAATCGTTATAGCCATGATAATCATGGTAACGAATCCTAGCAATGGGGGAACATCCATCATTGAAGTTTTCATATCAGAATTCATTTTCCTCCTTTCCCCTCTGGCTGTAATGCTTCCCTCACTTATCGGTGATTGAAGTCGCCCCTATCATGTATATCCTCCTTAACGAAGACCTTCAAATCATCACCAGTATCTTGGAAGTAATCATTTTCAAGTACTAATGCTTTTCCCATTACTTCAGCATCCTTTTCAGATTTTGCCCGCACTGTAACAGCGCCATAAACACGTTTGTAGACGAAGACATGAAATTTCTTCATCTCCTGGCCCCCTTTTTTCCTCTTGGTGTCAATGTTGGTCATGGGTTGTCCTCCAGGAGTTCGGGGTTTTCATAAATGTTGCCGATGATTTCGTTTGCCTCATCATTTGTCTCCAACCCCCATAAAGTTCCGGCTGGATCTCTCCAGACGAATCTTCCCTTCTTTTCGTCAAAGACCATTTCCCCAATCTCTGTTACTTTGCCAAAACAAGTAATTTCAACTAGATCCCCCTTATAGGTCTCCTCCTTGTTCTTATCTAAGAGGCCAGTAAATTCTATCAATTCAAATTCATCGGGATAAATTAATTGTGTTGCCACATTCTCACCAAAATCTATCAGAGCACCGATCACTCCATCATCATCCAGCGAAAGTTGCAAAACTTTTCCCATCCGTTTCTTGGCTTTGTCCCATGCTTTGTATTTGATTAGTCGTGTCATGGCTTATCCTCCTCCCGTTCAAGGACTCCCATCATTGTATTCAAATTCTGTTCCGCATGTGGGACAGGTACATTTAATGAGTATCTCAAACCCTGGCCCCCAATCGGTCTTTGTTTCTTTGCTATCTATAACCTCACAAAAACCCTCAGCTACGCCATTTTCGGAAGTAGCATTCCAACCACATCCGGGACATTCATTAGCGAAATAGAGTTCACCTCGTTTTCTCATTGTATTTAGGTATTGATCGGTCATGGCTCATCCTCCTATTCCAAATCCGCATAACTTTGACAAAGCGTACAGGCACATGGTCCATTGTACCATTCTGGGTGTTCTTCTTCATCTCTTGTCTTCCATAAAAGTTCGTTGTATTTCTCCCCATTTGTGGTGACTTCAAGTATCTTCCATTCTTCCTCAGTCATGGGTTATCCCTCCTTTATCAATGTCTTCAACTTCTCTTCCTCCTCTTCCGACCAGTTACATTCTCCCCCGATCCACCAATAACAATCGTAACAACTAAGAACCTTATCCATGATAGAGCAATATTCAGGATCAATGGGGTTAGTTATGGTTTGTTCTCCTTATCAAAAAGCCCATCAAAGCCGTGCTCATTGAGATATTCAAGAACTATGTCTTTGACTGTCATGCCTTATCCTCCTTCCCCTCGGGTTGGGGTTCTACACAAAAAATGCAATCCCTCATATTCTCCTAGTGCCTCAATCCGTTCCATAATACACATTCCACATAGCAATCCACCCTCATCAGACTTACCCATTGGTTTGATTCTTTTCCACAGATCATCTGGCACTATTAAATCAACTCTATATCTACGACCACAGGATTGGCAAGTACAACTCATGGATTTTCCTCAGAAGACCTCTTGACTGCATTTTGACTGCGGGTGACTCGTTTTATGCAGTCATTTTGGTTCTGTGTTGACCTCTTTTACCTTATTCTTCCCATTGCCTAAATCCTTGAAATCTGCTAAGATCCTTGATATTGCCTCCGTAGCTCAACGGTAGAGCAACTGATTTGTAATAAGTTGATATGCAACCCCAGTTCTAGCTTTGCGACGGATTGACTGCAGATTGACTTTCATTTTGGCCTTCCACCGTAAATGGGTCTTCCGCTCTAGCATGAGCGTCAATCCATCCTTCAAACCAATACCGCCGGAAAGCCTGAGAGAAAGTGACTCCATTATGATAATTCTGCCTGTAATCAGGATACGGACATTCGGATTTAAGGCAACCAGAGAGAAAAGCTTCTCTTCCTTTGCGATATGCAGCATGGAAATGTTTAGCGATTGAACGTTTCATCTCCCCTCCTCACCGCTTCATCGAGCTTCACCACGACCCCCTTCATCCTCTCATCCCCCTGGTGGATATACCGATCGGTTGTTCTGATATCGGTATGCCCCAGGATATCCTTGATATCCCTCTGCGTGGCTCCCGAGATGGCAAGCAGCGATCCTGCAGTATGCCGGAGGTCGTGCAGCCGATAGTCGCCATATCCCGCTCGGACAAGATACGTCTTGATCTTGTGTGTGATCGTGTCTGGGTGTTGGTAGCGCCGGAAGATCCGCCCGAATCTGGGGAGGTCCAGACGCCCGATAATCTCATCCAACACGGGCGAGATCGGTGCCCATCGCTCATGGCCACCCTTGGCCTTTCTGATATGGATCGTCCCACTGTCCCGGTGGATGTCCCGCGCCTCAAGATTGTGAATCTCCGTTCGCCTGGCGCCGGTCAGAACATAAAACCAGAGCATTGTGATGAGCTCAATTTCTCCATCCGCCTCCATGAGCGATGCGATGGTGTGCAGCGTGGCCGGCGGGAGGTAGCGCGTCGATCGCCGCTCTTCCTTGAGCATGGAGTAGCCGTCAAAGGGTGACTTTTTGATGATCTCCATCTTGACCGCCTGGGAGAAAGCGGCTTTCAGGTGCCGCAAGAACGTGTTGATGCTCACCCGCTTCATGCCTCGTGAGTGACAATCGGCGACAAAGGTATCTATTTCGCCCCGCCCGATGAGAGACAGCTTCCGGTTGCCGATGACCGCCAGGAGCCGGTTCAGGGCCAGCCGGTCGTTCAACCAGGTCCTCTGGGCCACGGAGATCTCACGGGTTGCGGTGTAGGATTCGATATACGCCTTGAGGGTCGGGGATGTTTCGGTCGTGATGAGCTCGGGGAAGCGCCCGGCGAGGAAGGCTTTCTTGAGCTTCCGGAACAAATACTCGGCAGTCTCTTTGTCGGTGCATTTCAGAGACTTCGGGTGAGCCCGCTGAAACTCCGCGTACCAGTATTTCCCTCGTTTGTAGAGGCGCATGGTGAGGTTCATTTTAGACCGCGCTCCTCAGTTCGGCAAGAGGAAAAATCAAAGACTTCCTGTCTAAGACGCTTTATGCTTATTTCACAGTATTCCTCTTTTGGGTCTATCAAGACGGCCTTTCGATTCAATTCCTTAGCTACTTCTCCGGTTGTTCCCGATCCGGCGAACAAATCCATAACCGTATCGCCTGGGCGAGACCCTGCTTTGATGCAAGGTTCAATCAAGGTTTTGGGGAAAACGGCAAAATGGGCTTCGGGAAAGGGAATAGTGGGGATGGTCCAAACGGAGCGTTTGTTGCGTGTCCCTAGTTGTGCTAATGTATGGCGCCGGGTGACATTTCTCACAGATCCAGTTTTTCCTTGCGGATTTTGGCCTGTTTTCCCATCCGCTGCGATTCGATAAATTGTATTTAACCCTTGACTTTTTTCTCGAAGTCGCCGGCGCCGTTCATGTTCTTCTTGTGGTTCTTTAATCGCCTCCCCATCATAGAAATACTTCTCCGACTTCGCCAATAAAAACAGATATTCATGGGCTTTTGTGGGTCTGTCAGCAACACTTTCAGGCATGGGGTTTGGCTTGGCCCAGATGATGTCAGAACGCAACCACCAACCATCCGCCTGAAGGGCCAGAGCAACACGGGCGGGGATCATGCAGAGATCTTTGGGTTTGAGGCCTGGGATCGGCATTCGATTGGGCTGAATTATCGGTCCCATATGGTCCGCGATGTATTTGTGTTTACCATCCTGACGTATTCCGCGATGTCCTTTCCATCGTTCTCCTTGTTTGCCTCCGCCCGGACAATCCCCTACCTTGCCAGCACCCGTGGCATACGAATCTCCTATTACTAGCCAAACTGTCCCGTCCTTCCTCAGCACCCGTCTCACCTCCCGGAATATCTCGACAAGATGTTCGACATACAATTCCGGGGTTGGTTCGAGGCCGAGACAGCCGAGCCAGGCGTGGCATCGAACACAGAATCCAGGTTGGAGGCCTCCACGCTTTCTGCCGGCCGCCCGATCTCTCCTAAATGACAATCCTGTTCCTTGGCCTCCAGGTTCAATCGTGGGCTGCCATTCATGCTCGCATGTCTCGTCCCCTCCCCATATTGACGGTTCAATCCCATAATCCCGGAGGCCCCAATAAGGTGGGGAAGTCACGACACATTGGATGGATTCATCGTCTAACATAGGCAATACTTTCCGAGCGTCATCACAATAGATAGTTACCCAGTGATCCTGGTAAAATGCCTGCGTCACAGCCCCATCCTCTCCCTTGCGTCCAGAAAAAGTCGCTCGTTCTGGGTATCGGGCTCCATGAATTCCTCGATGCTCTGCTTGTCGATCTTCCACACCCCGACCTTCTTTGCCCTGATCCGCCCCTCATGGATGTACTTCAAAAGCGTCTTCCGGCTCATGTCCAGGTATTCACATGCCACCTTCAGCCGGAGCCAGCGGGAGCGGGGATTCATGATTTTGTCGCCCATTCTATCTTTGTGGTTGCCATATTCCCTCCAATCGATCTATCATCTCTCCCACAAACCTCGACCTCGGGTTCTCGTAAACCCTCCCCCCCGGGCCTTCTTTCCTCTCCGGCCTGATGGCCAGAATGAGCTTGTCACGGGCGCGGGTCATGGCCACATACATCAGCCGTCGCTCCTGTTCGATCTCGCTGGAGTCAATCGCCTGTTTGGAGGGAAGGAGACCCTCATTGCAACCAGCCACGATCACCACGGGCCATTCAAGGCCTTTCGCGCTATGAATCGTCATGAGCTTGACCTTGCCCTCACCCTCCTCCTCCCGGATCTCGTCCTGGATGTCATAGGTGGCAAGCCAGTCAAGATACTCTTTGATCGTGCCTAAGGGGTTATCGATCAGCCAGCCCATGACGAATTGAAAACAATCTCCTACGTCAAAACTCCATTTCGGGCCATCGAAGGGGAGTGCCCCACTTGCCATGTATTTGATCGCGAACGCGGCGGCACCTAAAGACTCAACCAAGGGCTCATTGAAAAATGAAATCTTGACTTCCTCGTTTCCCCAGGCCCCCTCAATCCACGTCTGAAAGTCACTCCTCCCCTCCCGCGTGGCTTGAAGGCGAATCTCATTATATTCCTGACGGGAAAGGCCGATCAGATCCCAGATCAAGAGAAAGCTGAAGTTGTCATATGGGTTGACGAGGAGCTTCAAGAAGGCATGGAACCGTCGAAACTCGGGCGAGTTCGTGAGCACCGCTGTCTTGCCAATTTTCACGGCAGGAACGCCAAGGGCGTCAAGCTCATCAGCCAGCTTGTCGAGGAGAAAATGGTTTCGGGCGAGGATGCCAATATCCGATGGGTCCTGTTCATGTATGAGGAGATAACCCCGTATCCCCTGGCTTGTTTTTGCGCTGTCTGCCCCGGTCCATTCAATAGTTGTTTGGTTCCCATCCCATTCTCTCGTGGCCCACATCGTCCGTGGTATGCGTTTCTCATTGTGTCCGATCAAGTTATTTGCCGCCCGAACGAGGGGAAGAGTCGATCGATAATTGCTCTCAAGCCGATAGATATCAAATTCGCCCTGATGCTCGACGAGATATCCCGGACAGGCCCCGCGCCACTCAAAAATAGACTGATCGATATCCCCCACCGCAAAGACCGACGCCTCGCAGAGCGTCTTGATCCTATTTATGATATCCCACTGGAGTGCGTCGATGTCCTGAATTTCATCGATAAGGATGTGTTTGAAACGGAGATAGTTCCTGATCATAACGAGAAGGTTTCTGAACGCAATCAGCAGCCCCCCATAGGTGAGGGCGTTATTCTCCCGGCACCGGGCATTGAAATCCTGAAAAAGCGGATAGACAGGATCGGTCTCTTCTGGTGGCTTGCCCTCCTGGTAGTAGAGGTCGAATACTCGGTCGACGTCCTTCTTCGGGATCTTCCAAGCCTTGCCATTGTAGATCCCAAGGTCGGTGGCCACTTCCCGGAGAAGATAGTCGGCCTCCCATTCGCCATAGACGGTCAGATTTCTCCCCCTCAGTCCGGCGAGCTCGCCGAAGCGTTTCAGAAATCCGAGGGCGATACTATGAATTGTGCCCATAGTGATGCCATAGGATTTTCTTCCGATGCGATCTTCAAGGCGGGTCTTCATCTCTCCTGCAGCTTTCCGGGTGAAAGTCAGGCATAATATTTCGCTCGGGCTAACCTTCCTGTGTTCGATCAGCCAGGCGATCCGTTCGGTGAGCACACGGGTCTTACCGGACCCTGCAGCCGCCAAACATAAGACTTGCTGCGAAGATGACTTAACGGCCAGAATTTGTTGCCTATCTAGTTCCATTGCAAGCCTCTAGGTATGACCAGTTGATATTATTCTTGATTTGCGCGATGGTATTCCTGGCAACACCAAATATCTTAGCAATTTCCCTTTGTTTGAATGAGCCAGAATCAAGTAATTCCTTTATTTGTATGACCTCTTTTTCTGTGAGTTTTGCCCCATTATTCCTTTCTCCTCTTTGATTTAGAGAGCCAGAAAAATAAGCTTGTTGAATATTAGTGGAAGGTGTCACCCATTCAAGATTATCAATGCGATTGTCCTTGGTATTCCCATTTTTATGATGGGCGATATACCCTCCTGGAGCTGGACCCAGAAATGATTCCAGAACTAACCGATGGACGCTTAGCCAAACCCTCTTGTTTCCACCTCCAATCTTACGCAAGCCAACAGCATGGTAGCCTTTACGGTTACAGCCAATAAGTATTTTGCCAATAGGAGTTGTATCTCTGTTACATAAGATCTTTATTTTCTTAACTCTGCCATAATTTGATACTGCGTAAGCGGAGAAATCTCTTATCGGTCGCCATTCTTCAAATGGAATCTCAATCTGTGCTGTCATAATAACGCTATCTCCCATCCTTCAGGGGTCAACTCGAGACCATGGCAGGTATTGACGATGATCTGGGCGTCCGGGTGATTCTCGACCACGTTGCGGAGGGTCCGCGAAAGGTTGTTCTTGTCTAACTCGGCCGCTTCGAGGATCAGGACCTTGTTTGCTGACCCGCCCAGGAGAGCGTTCGATAGCGCCGCGTCAAAGGCGATCCGCTCACCGCCGGAGAGTGAGTGGTACGGAACAACCTTTTCCTCTGGATCTCTCCAATGCACTCCAAGTTTATTGTCATCAAGCGTGATGATCCCCTCCCCTGCCGGTAGAAACATCGTGATTGCATCGGAGAGAGGCCCGCATACTTCCTGGAGGAGAGCGGCCTTTTTCTGCTTGAGGTCTTTCAGTCTGGCTGTGGTCTCCGACAGCGTCTGCTCATGCTTGGACGAGTCGGCCCGGGCAATTTCGATCTGCTCGGCAAAGGTCTGGGCCTTGATCAAATGTCGTTCTTTCTGCCGGAGCTCGGCAATGGCGAGGGCAAGGGCAGTTTCCTGATCTCTCAGGATGCTAAGATCTTCCATTTGTGCCACCCCACTTTCTGAGTTCCGCGTTGATGACGATCATCGCGGCACACGTCTCGCACCCAGCTTCGAGCATGGTTTCTTTGATCTTCAGGAGGGATTTGGCAAAGAGACTGTCATCCTGGATTGATGCTTCCTCAGCCTCTATCTCGATCCCCGTGCTCATGATTCCTGGAGAATCCCCGGTCCTCGGCTCCATGTTTACCGGTGCATCCCCGGTCCTGGTCTTCCCGAATAGGCCCCCATTTCCAGAATCCTGGGCCTCTGGGTGGCTCTGTGGTAAACGATCGGCCTCAGCCTTGGCCGCTGCCCTTGCCTTTTCCTTTTCCGCCTCGATCTCGATGCTCCTGATGGCTCTCCGTGTCTCCTCGAGGGTCTTCTCTCGGTTGCCGATCTCGCCTCGGATCTCGGCGAGGGTCCCCGAGGGGAGATCGAGGGCGGCTTTTTCAGTCGTCAATCTCTCGATCACCAAAGAGGCGGCCTTGATGTTCGATCTCAACCCTGATTCCTTCGAAGTCAGGGTTTCGATCTCCTCATCGGTCTTCGACAAATCCCCGGACGGCGGAGAGAGGGAGAGGATCGCATCAACCTTTCTTTGATCCGAGAGTGCCATGAATTCTCCGAGGTCGAAGACCTTCGGATCACCCGTGTCGATCAGCGCCCGCTCGATCTGCTTCTGAGCGATCTTTTTGCCGTCCTTGCTGACCGTCATCGACACAGCCCCGGCCCCGTCTCGCTTGTAATGCCGGGCAAAGGTCCGTCCCCCCTCGGTCTCGAAGCCGACCGAGAACCCCTCGTCACCAGATGAGTGAATATCGAAGATCGCCCCCGGCTGCTTCTTCCCGTCCGAGGGGAGATATCCGAGAACGGCGAGCACGAGGGCCTGAGTCCGGGCTGATTTGCCCGCACCGTTCGGCCCGATAAACAGATTGTATTTCCCCAGGGGAAGCTCGAAATCGATCCCCTTGAAGCCCTTAGCGATGACTTTCGTGATCATTCAGCACCCTCCTCATTTGCGATTTCATTACAGCGGGCAAGGATACGTTTTCCCTCGTCTTTGGTGATGGCCTTCCTTGGATCAATCTTCAACTCTTTCAGTGCCTGTTCATAGATTTCAGGTACCGCCTTTTGTGTGGCATGGAGCTGATTGAAGACTACGCCGGTCTGACGCCCCTTGACGGTCGTCTCTGAGGGCTTTCGGTCCTCGGCGGGGGAAGGCTCGGGAGCCAGGGTCCCTTGCTCTTCGAGTATTTCGGCCGCCCGATCCTCTTCCTCAATCATCTCCTCGATGCCCTCGGGCTCATCCGAAATGTGATCGTGCCCAGATGAGACATCGACCGCCGATGCCTCGATTTGCAGGATCTCCCTCATGTCGCCTTTCTGCCCGGCGAGTGCTTCGAGCTTCCCCTGGGCCACGGCGTAGCGCGTGGAGTCCCACTTGATGAGGTTCCCGCTCGTGGGACGCCAGCAGATGACCGGGAGCTCCCAATGGTCAATCGACTTGGTGCCGGTCACGGTTTTCTGACCCGGCACGGCCTGGAGTCCCAGGAGATGTTTGACCGCGTTTCGTTGTGCGAATGTCTGAGCGAAGTCGATGGCCTTTTTCTCGCGGTTGATGATATGGGCATAGAATTGCAAGGCTTCCTCGTGGGCGGTGTTGATCCACAGGCAGGTATTCTCATCGAACGAATACCGTGCCCAGGTCTCGCCATTTGTGCTCTCGGGATCCATGCCGACTGGAAGAAGCCGGAACGCCTGAGGGAACTTCTTGGCCTTGGAGAGGAGATCAATGAGCCGATAGGCCGGAACATCGAAGATCGTGGTTCGGTCACTGACCTGAGGGATGCCTTTGGATGAGTAGCGGAAGGCAATCGCTCGGCAATAGATCGCCAGTATTCGCCCATTCTTTTCGTCCCTCATGACGTGTGGGTTCTGTTCCATTTTGCCATCGACGAGTACATGCGGCGCGTTCATGACGATCGTTCCCGTGGCCTCGGCAAGAATCTCATAGCCCTGAGCCGATACGACGTAGGGGCCGCCCGGGACAGGCTGAACAAGCGTTCCCGCCTGTGCCGAGAGTCTTACGACCGAGCGAAAGGCTCGTATCTCCCCCTCTGAGTCAATGAGTTTGAACGCCTCATCCTCACCGAGGACGGCGATGTTTTTCTCCCGCACGCTGTCAACATACTTTTGGATCGCCATGGCTTCCTCAGGCATTTTCTCTCTGATGTTTTTCAGAACATCCTTGACCGCAGATGTTTGCATGGTTTCAACCTCCTGATGTTATTTTTTTGTCTTAGAATATTGACCGCCAGATCCATACGGCGATGTGAGAGGCGAAGAAAATCCAGCCACAGATAATCACTATCGGTGTGAGGATCTTCGCGAGATACGTGAGCAACCGCTCAAAGCCTGTGGTTCTCGATGAGCTCATCCATCTCGCTGACGAATTCCGGTTCTGTTCTGCCTCATGGCCTCGGGCTACCGCTAGGCGGAAACGTGCCGAGTCGATATCATAGGCTTTCATGGTTCCCCTCCAATGGCTTAACATCCGGCCTAAATTCACAAAATTTATTTTGCCAATGAAATAATGACTGAACAGCTTTTTTTGCTTCATCCGAGCATTCCGAAACATCGAGGCGGGTGATATGACAAATCAGTTGCCACACCAAACGATCATCCACTTTCGCATTAAATGAACCACACCAGAGAGGCCAACATGAGAAATCGAGATTCGCTCCCCTGAGATTCGCTCCCCCGAGATTCGCTCCGCTCAAGATTTCAATGTCAATTACCTTAATCACTTCTTGGGTAAACCGATTTATGATTTTCATTCTTTCTCCTCTCTTCAAACAATTTCATCTGGCCAGCCAGAGCGTCCGCGCTCGCCCGGTCGAATGCCCTGAGCCGCTTCCATAATTCCAGGACACGGGACCGGAGCTGATTGACGTACTGTGTCTTTTCTGTCTCAGTCCGGACAATGAAAAGACCATAGGGCGGCCTGGTGGATGATGCTACCGGATGGCCGGCCTGGGTGAGTTCGAGTGCGTCGGCCCGGACCTGACGGCCAGAAATCCCAAGGCGTTGTGCTAGTCTCGCAACCCGGATGGGTCTGTCAGATCCGATAGCCTCTTGTGCTAAGATGCCCAATAATTCAACGTTCACGATTTTACCTCCCGGCCCCCCGTACGCCCCTCTCCGTCCAGAGTGGTTCACTTCGGGGGGCCTGGGTGTGAGAGTCAACTATCCAACCGCCGCCAGACTTCCGTTAGCCTGCCATCGAAGTCCGGTCCAAAGGCCAACACGTTGATGATCTCCGAACATGTAGGAAACTCCTCAGGTAGAAATGGCCCAAGTTCTTCCAATGGCTTCCCGTCTTTGCAGATATAGAGAAGATCTTTGCCCCGATCATGGTTGACCGAATAGTACGGGCTATCTCCTCCTTGCATACAGCCGACCATGGTGATCATCGTTAACCTCCCTTCTTGTGCTTAACTGCCAGCCTGTCCTGGGAGGCCGTTATGTCCCCAAGATTCGCGCCCCGATCGGCTGGTCTGCGCGTAACTTCCCTCACGGCATCAACGCTACTCGGCTCTTTTTGGCCCTTCGCTCCGCCACGGCTATAGGAATTTCTAAAAGCCCACGGGCCACCCAGGGGAGTCGGACCCCCAAGGTTACTAACGTCATTGGCCATGCGCCCGGCGATGGTCGTGGGCCTCATCTCCTCAACTCCTCCCCCACACCGCCAGCAAAAACGCGGCGGCGAAACAACCGAGAACCAAGTAGGCTCCTTTTTCGAGAAGATAGGCTTCAAGCATCATCAGGGCTCTCTTTTTCGATAAGGCTGGTTGAGTTAAGGTCCATAACCTCGTGATCCTAACTCATAGGTTTGAAAGCATACGAGTTATATATATCTCAATTTTTGAGATTTGTCAAGAAAAACTTGCAAAAAATGAGACAAACAAAGGGGAGCCTTTTTGAACGTCCCTGATTCCGAACAAAACCCTGGCTATCAGCTAAAGGGATGTGGTATGGTACGGCTAAGAATAGTGAGAGGATGATCAAATATACTAAAAAGGGAGAACTAAAAAGGAGGAGAAAGACATGAATCAGTTGCCACCGGTTTTGCTCAGCATTATTATTCTTCTAGGTGTTCTTCTTTTGGTGGCCTATATTATTCTTCCCTTCAATGTCTGGGCGCTACGAGACCATATCAAAGAAATCAGAAAACTCCTCGATTTGAACGTCCGTGAGACGCGAAAAGAAATCACGGAAATCAAGAGACTCGTGGAAAAGATCGCAGGAGGGAAGGTGTCTGAGCGTTAAAGGAAACTACCATGCGGATGATATCTTTGCTATTCACTTGGCCGCTTTCGCGAGCTAATGATTTTGGCTATCTATGGATACCATCTTCTCATTCATCTAACTTCTCTTGGAAAAGCGCTGCAACATAGGATTCCCCATACTCCTCTATAATTCATCCACGCGGCTCGGGCTCCATAAGATCCTCAAGCCGAATCGCATGTTTTCTCTTTAGCCATCGCTCTGCACGTTTTTCAAGGAATCTTTTTCTTGGTATAATCTCAGCCCTTCTCCCCCCGATGAAGGGCTCATAGCGTCTAATAACCCCGATAACCTCTTTTTCTTTTCTCTGTCTTTCAGCATCTCAACCAGCAGATCACAGACCCTCATGAATAAATTGGTCTCTTCCTCGGTGAGGATCTGGCCAAGTATCGGCTTGAGCCGATGTTCAAAATACAAGATTAGTATATTATCGGTTTTAGGGGGAGAAGGGCGTAGGTCTTCACCAAGCAGATATTGAATACTAACGTCAAAGTACTTGGCGATGGGCTCTAAATCTTCCTGTTTAGGCGATTGTATGCCTTTTTCAAATCTCCATATCTTATTATCATTCATCCCCACATAATGGCCCAATATCTTGAGCGTTAGGCCTCTTCTTTTGCGTTCGGAAGTGAGAATTTCTGGAAATTTCATCTCAGAATTTAAAATTCCTCTTGACAAATCTCAAAATTTGAGATAAATAACCTTATGGTATGATCCCAAACTCCGAGGTTAGCACAAAATGAGACTCAAGGCAAAACGTATTTTTTTCGACCGGAATATTCCAATCGCCCACGGTGCCAAGCACTGTGGAGTCAGCCCCGAATTTCTGTATATGGTCCTCAACGGCCACAGAAAGCCCTCTCCCAAGGTCCGCCGTGGGCTTGCGAAGTTTCTCAAACTCCCCCAGAGAGAGCTTTTTGTTCCTCTCGAGGCAGGAAAAAGCACAACTGAATAAATGCCTGACCGACTCCTGACCCATTAGTGAGAAGCTATGCCCAAACTCGATGATAACGGCCATTGCCAGGTTCACCGGATTCGCCTTCCCTTGGGATACGAAAACCTTCTCGAAGACCTCATCAGTCTTTCTAGAAATTCTAAAGATCAACAGATCCGCATGATCATCATGGACTGGTTCGACACGAAGATCAAACCAATCAGGAGCATTGAGATAATGCCTTGGTACGTCTTCCAGTGCGAAACCTGCGGCAAATGGAAAAAACGCTATAAGGGTCCCGGATACGGAAAGCCCCGTTTTTGTGACAGGGAATGTATGACGGGTAAACCTCTCAAGCCCGAGCAGTGGCCGATCACCCCGGAGATCCATGCCAGGATCGAGAAGATCTATAAACGAGACACCGGGAACGGCCAGGTTCGAGCACTTGCCCGTAGCCTCGGCTATCCCCGGTGGAAAATCACTCGCTATGCCATTAAGCAAGGATGGACGGCGAAAAGTAAAAAGGAACCCCCTTGGAGTGAAGACGAACTTGAGATCCTTCAAAAATATGCCTATCTCGGAGCTGAAGGATTGCAGAAAAAGTTGAAGAAAGCCGGTTACAAACGAACGGCTGCGGGTATCGTCCTGAAAAGAAAACGAATGGAATTTTCAAAATATCTTGATGGTTATTCAGCACGCGGTCTGGCTCGGTATCTAGGGGTTGACGATCATTTTATCACCCGTGCCATCGACGCTGGCCGCCTCAAAGCAAAACAACGAAAGACGAAACGAACGAAACAGCAGGGCGGGGATATGTACTATATTCCCGAAAAATCCGCGAGACAATACATCATGGAATATCTCAATGAAATCGATATCCGCAAAGTGGACAAGCATTGGTTTGTGGGTGTGCTTACGGGATGGAAAATAGCTTAAAAATAACGGAACTAAAGAGAGCGACCATTAAGCCGTGGAACTTATGAAGGTGTGAGTGAGTGGCGAATCCTCAGCTAGAGAATGGCTATACGAGTATTGCCAACGGCATATTTGAGCATCTGGCCAAGCTACGTATTCCGGGTGAAGCGAGGCAAGTCCTCGATTTCATCCTGCGGAAAACGTGGGGCTGGCACAAGAAATCAGACATGATTTCCTTGAATCAATTCGTAGAAGGAACAGGGCTGAACAAGGTGCATGTATGCCGCGCCATCAATACCCTCCTCGCCATGAATCTCGTTACCAAAAAAGGTAACGCTCGATTTCACGTTACCCAAAAAGGTAACGCTTCAGAGCTAAGTTATGGATCTCAAATGAATTTTAACAAATCACAAGCGTTACCCAAAAAGGTAACGTCCACTTCCCATATTACCCAAAAAGGTAAAGCCACAGCCGCAACCTACGAATTTCAAAAGGATTTTGAGAAATGGAAGGCATTACCCAAAAAGGTAAAGGGTGCTTTTCACGTTACCCAAAAAGGTAATCGGACGTTACCCAAAAAGGTACCCACAAAAGAAACTATTACAAAAGAAAAAAAGATATGGGCGGGATCGAAAAAACCCGACCCGCCCAACACGGCTTTTTTTAAGATCTGGGATCAGAAATTTCAAGAGCATGCTGGAGCCCGATACACCTTCACAGGGCAAAAGGAAACACAGCTCGTCAAGAAAATGATCGCCACCGACTCTCTTGAGCGGTTGGCTGAGTTGATCGATGTCTTTTGGAGGATTGAGGATGACGAGTTCATAAACCGAGCGGGGAGAACGATCGGTGTTTTCTATTCTCAGATAAACAAACTCAAGACGGTCGAGATAGACCCATATAAGGAATTCAGAAAATGATCAGTGAAGAAGATAGGCATCGTGTCAATCTATTTGTGGGTATGAGTGCCAAAGAACGGGAGAATATGGAGAAAAATCGACCAGATCTCTTCCGAGAAATTATCAAGCTGCAAAAGTTGGTAATGAGTGAGTGGGAGATCAAGTTTGGAAAACGGGCATATCTGCGAGAGGGAATAGGGAAGGTGAGAAAAAACCTTAATGGCAAAATGGAGCACCCATTCAAGCCTGGATTATTTGTGGCATTCTGGCCTCAGCCCTACCCAGAGAAGATATCGGACGCAAAGACAGCCATGATTAACGAGACGCCGATTGAGGACGGTGAAAAACAGATAGAGCCAGCGCGGATGAAAAAACTGCTACATGATTTTTTGGGGCAATGACAGCCATTCATATCCATAGAAAAGGAGGGCAAGACCGATGCCAAGAAAATACCTCAAATCCAGATGTGCTGGAAACAAAGAGAAACCCATCAAACGCCAGTGTCTCAAATGTGACCGCGCTTTCATCGCCCAGGGAAGATTCAATCGAATCTGTTCCAATTGCCAGATTACCAACCAGAGTATTCCGGATGTGGAGAGATACAAGATTGTCTATTACTAATGGGAGGCTATGGGATGAAGGCACTGAAGGATCATCTCTTCTACCAGGACGATTGGGCGACGATCTATTGCGGGGATTGCCAGGACGTGATGCGGGAAATGCCGGAGAATAGTATGGAAGAAGCGTTCCGGTTCATCGGGGTTGAAAGGGAAAAGGACTCCTTGGAGATAGCAAGGGTCAGAATAGAACACGCTGAGAAGGAGCGGAGGCAAGAAACATTTGATTTTGTCGTGAAAAGAGAGAAGGAGAATCCATGAAGAATATACCCGTCACAATCGAGACCTCAGACGGCCAGATGGTTGAAACTACGGTTGAGGACCTCGCACAACTCGCCGAGGGCATTGGGACCGTCTGGTGCGAGAGGCGCAAGGGAAAGCGTATCAGACTCGAATATTGCCGCTCGGGGCGGTGCAGCCACAGAAGCTGTCCGCACTGGGCAAGGGGAAAGGAGAGCGTCAACATGGAGAAAACCAAGGATGCAGCATGTGAGGCAATTCTCGAACTGATCAACAAAGACTGGTATCAATTCAGGGACGCAATCGAGCGAAGCGACAAGGGCGAGGGCACCATAAATCTCTCGGTCAAGGTGGAGGCGGGGGCTGCGGGCAAAAACGAATTGACCGTCACCATGTCGTTCGTCAAGGAAAAGCGAAAGTGGAAGATCGAGAGGAGGATTAATGAAAATCAGATGGACCTCTTGGAGGGAGGGGCAAGCGGGTGAGGGCGATTCTCGAAAACAAGGAAGGAGACAACATGGAAATCAAGGAAGTGAAACAGAAGAAAAATGAATTAAGGCAAGGGGTTAAAAGTCTTCTCGACGAATTTTCTAGGGAGACAGGGCTGAAGGTTGAGGAAATCAAAGTCATAAATATTTGCTGCGTGGGTATACATCTGGGACAGACAGCTTATGCTCATTCAGTGCAAGTCAGGGTGGAGGTGTGAGGCAGATGAAACCCATTATCAGAGACGAGCGAATGAACGGGATGGAAGCCCGGTATGCCCACTTGCTCAGCCTACGGCAAAAGGCAGGAGAGATTCTTGGCTGGCGCTTCGAACCCTTCGGCTTGAGGCTGGCTAAGCTGACCTATTACCATCCTGATTTTCTTGTTGTATTCCCTGGCCACTTCGAGATTCATGAGGTTAAGGGCTTCTGGCGAGAGGATGCCCGCGTAAAGATCAAGGTGGCGGCTGACTTGTTCCCCTGGTTCAAGTTTGTGGCTGTGAAGAGCGAGCGGGGACGGTATGTGTATGAGGAGTTTTGAGGAATAACATCAAACAAACGGAGGTCAATTATGTGGAATGAAATCAAGGTCAAGATGGAGTTTGAGGAGAAGCTGTGTGGGTCTGTGCCGCAGAGCAAGGAGCTTGTCAGTGCCTGGTTGAATGCTCGAAAGCCGAAGACAAAACCCAAAGATGCGAAGCCCTTGGAGGAGATCGAGCAGGAGGTCTTGGATTCGATCCAGGATGCTGAAGAGCGAACAACGCTATCCTTTGAGAGAAATGACCGGGGTTTTTTTGTACGGGGAGGAACAATCAAGGCGCACTTGAAAGACTGTGCCAACCAGATCAAGGATGTGGTGGGGGTCAAGGCGTTCCGCTCGAAGATTGCGAATAAGATTCACGTTTTGGAATACCATATTTATCTGCATAAGAATGGGTCTTGTGTGATGGAATCGGATGGCTCTTTTGAGCAACCCGTGCATGTCATGACACCGCTTGGTCCGCGCAACGCCCTGAAGGTGATCCACTACGTGGAACAGGCGACGTTGGAGTTCACATTGAAATTGCTTGAGGACAAAGAAGTTAAACCCGGCAGGATCGAGAAGCTGTTCGAGTATGGCTCTATCCATGGCTATGGCGGGGAGCGTGGCATGGGCGAGGGACGGTACAGATACACCCTTGACGTCGAGCTCTGAAATGCGGTGATCTGGCGTGGCATGGCGACGAGGAATGGGATGATTTGTTTTGACGTGCCGTCGGGTTCTGAGGTGCGGTGGTATGGGGTGACGCCGAGTTTTGGTCTGAAATGTCGTGTTGTGCAATGGCGGCGAGAAGTGGGATGGTATGAGATGAGCTGCCGTCGAGTTGTGACATGAGGTGCTTTGAGATGCCGTCGAGGAATGACGTGTATTGACGTGGTATGGCGACGAGGTCTGATTTGCATTGGGCTGCGATGTATTGACGCCGAGTGGTGAGGTGACATGAATTGGCACGTATTATTTTGGTTGACGAGGTGAACCATAATGACACTCAAATTCAGGTGCAAGAAGTGCGGGGCATACCAGGAGCACAAGGTCTATGATATCCCTGACGCGGTCAGGTGCCAGTACTGCAAGGCGGTGAATAGACGATTCAAGGTTGAGGCATGATGGGGTCCAGGATTCTATGAAAAGAAATGAAGCATTATGGACAAAATTGGTATGCTCGGAATGTGGGATATCATTTGAGCGACCCATAAGATATTTGACGGAAAAGCAAAAGAAGGGGATAGCGAAAGTTTACTGTTCTCGCCGTTGCAAGGATAAGGGAGAACGGGCTGCCGTTTGCACCAAATGTGGTTCGCCAAATATAAAAAGAATTCCACCATGGAACAGATCTTATTGTGAGAAGTGTTTTAAGGAATGGAGAAGAGATAATCGAAAGTTGTGGTTTGTTTGTGATTGGTGTGGGAAGAGAGAGAGATTGAATCCTTGCTATAAACGTATAAAGCTCTTTTTATGTAAGGACTGCCGAGCCAAGAGTAAGTGTAATAAGCGTACACACTACTTTATCTGTGAATATTGTGGTGTCCAATTCATATCAAAGAAGAAGAACAGGATCTATTGCTCTTCTGCATGCGCGGGATCGCATAATTTGAGTATTCTAATAGGACCTCAGTTATTCTGTGTTGATTGTGGAATTGTCTTAGAAGGGAATAGAACTCACAAAAATCTTAGTCATCCTGTCTGTAATCTTTGTATGTATGAGAGAAAAACGAAGTACAAAGACAAAGCCACATATGGTGAGTTTTGGAGGATAGCACAAAGGGCTAGGGTTATCACAATGTTAAGTATTCTCGGGGAAGAAAAACTAAATGGAGGCAAATCATGTCTAAGAGTGTATCCAATTTGGAGAATGGTATTAAGAAGGAAATACGAATTAAGACTTTAGAAGATTTGCTCAATCTCAATCTAAACACCTTGGAAGAAGTTGTCAATGGGCAGATTGATAATCGAAAGGCGGCTCTCATATTCACAGGATCAAGGACCGTTACAAGCTCGTTGAAAGTTGGATTGGAAGCCATGAAACTTGGGCTAGTCAAAGTTGCGGGAATGCCTGTTGGGAATACAGCACAATTAATTGAAAAGAGCAAATGAATCTGTGATAGCCCTAGCTCGATATGTATTTGATATTATTATATATTTACGGGTCCTGGGAGCATTGGCGCGGCGCAAGGTTCACGCCAGCTCGATGAGCGATTACATGCAGCTCCATAAATTCCTGGATTTCCCTTCACACACTTGGAGACGCAAGAGTGGACCATGAAAATCTAAAACGCTCCGAATTGGCCAAGGTTCTTGGGGTTACTGCCCGGACGGTGACTAATTGGTTTAAGCGTGGCTGCCCTCGAAATAACGACGGCACATATCGCATTCGGGATGTTTTCGATTGGGCAATCGAAGAAACAAAAAAAGCTGTGGCCCCCACCGAGGAGCCGGATGAAGCACAGCGGTGGCTAACTGAATTTCGGAAAGAGCGGGCGAAGATTACTGCCTTAGAGAGGAAGCAGCGAGAAGGTTCATTAATCCCGATCAAAGAAGTTGAGAGGGCTTTCACGGCACGTTGCTATGAGTTTTCACGGACTCTTCTCTTGATGCCCCGCCGGATTTCTCACCGTTTGGCCGCGAAGAGTAAGAAACGACTGCGCGAGGTTGAAGCCATACTAGACGATGAAGTGAGGCAATATTTAGCAAGCTATTCAAGACCGATTGAAACTGAGGATGGATCTTGATAAATAGCATCGTTCCTAGCTTTGACCTGACGAAAATACCGCTCAACCCCACTGCCGTTGGTTGGTACCCTGGGGAGATCCTCGCTCTCCGGCCCCCGCCAAGAATGAAGGTCTCCGAATGGGCCGATGAGCGACGGATGCTACAACCGGGGACCTCAAGGAGTCCCGGTCCATGGTCTACGGATACAACGCCCTATCTCCGAGAGATCATGGATGCATACAGCGAGCCGAATATCCGCCACATTGTTCTCTGCTCTGGGACACAAGTCGGAAAAACGGAAAGCCTATATAATATCCTTGGGTTTATCATCGACCTGGACCCATACGGGACACTCCTTGTCTATCCTCGGGAAGACGACGCAAAGACGATTTCCCGGACCCGTTTACAACCGATGATTGAGGCATGTCCTTCCCTTCGGGAAAAGAAATCTGCTCAGATGGATTTCTTTCAGATTCTGGAAATGCACTTCCCGGGGATGGCGCTGTTCCTTGTCGGCGCAAATTCGGCAGCGGCCCTTTCCCAAAAGGCATGTCGGAACATTCTGCGTGATGAAGTGGACAAGTACCCTGAGCGCGTGGGCAAAGATGCCGACCCGCTTTCGCTCTCGGAAGAGCGAGCAAAGTCATTCTGGGATGTCCGGAAAATCGTAGACGTGTCGTCACCGACCTATGAAGCCCGGGGGATCTGGAAGCAGCTGCAAACATGCGATGAGATCAGACATTACGAGCTTCCCTGTCCCCATTGTGGTACCTATCAGCGACTCATCTTTGCGCAGATAAGGTGGGAGTCGGTGGGGGAGGGCCATGATCGGGTCAACCATGCGAAGAACACGGCCCGCTATAGGTGCGAGGCCTGCAGTGAGGGGATCGGCGACGAGCATAAGCAGTCGATGCTTCTCCATGGGCGATGGGTGACGGAGAAGGAGTGCGAGTTCGAGCCCGAGAGCATCGGGTTTCAGCTATCCTCACTCTATTCGCCCTGGCTCACCTGGGGTGACATTGCGGAGCAGTTTCTCAAGGCCAATGAGGCGAAGAAAAAAGGCGACCGACGATCACTTCAGAACTTTATCAACGGGTGGCTCGCTGAACCCTGGATCGAATACGAGCAGGAAAGAAAAGAGGATCAGATCCTTGCTCTTCGCGATGAACGGCCAAGGGGCCTTGTCCCGAGCGAGGGAGTCCTGGGGCTCACGGCTGGCGCGGACGTTCAGGACAACGGGTTCTTTTACACGGTTAGGGCCTGGGGGCGAAGTCTTGAAAGCTGGCTCATCCGGGAGGGGTTTGTCGATGAGTGGGACGTTCTTCAGGGAATCCTCGAGGGTCGATATCAAGACGCCGAGGGGAAAGAATATCCGATCTTTCTCGCCTTTATCGACGCCATGGGGCACCGGACGGCTGAGACATATAAATTCTGTCGTGGCAAGACCCGGATCAGACCAAGCAGGGGTGAACAACGGATGGCGAATCCCTATGCCGTCACCAAGGTCGATACCTACCCAGGGACGAAAAAACCCATTCCCGGAGGCGTGAGGCTCTTCCGGCTGCACTCGAATTACTACAAGGACATGCTCTCAGGGAAACTTGCAGTTGACCCGGCTGACCCAGGAGCTTTTCATCTCCATAGTGATACGAGCGGAGACTATGCCCGCCAGATGATCGCCGAATACCGAGACGACGCAGGGATCTGGCAGTGTCCTGACGGGAGACCTAACCACTATTGGGACTGTGAATACCTGGCGCTTGCCGCGGCTGACATCATCGCGCTCGCGACGAGAAAGAAACCGGATGAGGAAGGGGATTTTTCAACGGGTAGAAGATCCCGGACAAGGCGGAAAGTTTTGAGCGGAGGGGTGAACTTATGACATATACAGGGACACTCCTCATGAGCAAAGAGGAAATTTGCGCTTACGCCCGCCGAGGTTGGGGAATAGTAGAGATATGGATTGAGAAGAAGGGATTTCCAGCCAAGAAAATCGATGGAGTTTGGCAATCGGATAAGGCTTTGATCGATGAATGGTTCCGCCGAGCGATTTCTCCAAAGTAGCTAGATAAAACCCATCCTAACTTTTTGTCAACCTCTTTTTTCCGGTCTGAGCTGGTCTGTGCCGGTCTGAGCTGGTCTGTAGCGAATTGGGCAAAAATCGGGGTGTATGCTTATAACGTATGGCAGGGATAACGCTCGCACAGGCAGAGGCCCAACTCACGATATGGCTTGATGCAATGGAAGCCGTTGCAGCAGGCCAGTCTATTACTGCGGGTGGACGCACCTATACTCAGGTCGACGCCCGGGCAATCCGTGAAAACATCACTTTTTGGGACCAGAAGGTTAAACGACTATCGCGTGGAGGTCTCCGCGTTAGGGGGGCGACACCCGTATGAAGGCACAAGTCCGCACACGACGTGGCCAGATCGAGATCCGGGAGAATATGGTTGATCGCCTTGTCGGTTATTTTTCGCCGATCATGGCGCAGCGAAGATTCCATGCCCGCGCCCGGATGGCAATCGCGGGCAGTTATATCGGCGCCTCCCGGTCAAAACGATCTCTCAAAGGGTGGCCAACACGACAGGGAAGCGCGGATTCGGACACTCTTTATGACCTGGGTACACTCAGGGGCAGGAGCCGTGATCTTATTCGGAATACGCCTCTTGCCACAGGGGCGATTAATACCGTTGCGACAAATGTGGTCGGAACGGGTCTCAAGCTCCAATCCAGAATTGACCGTGACGTTCTCAGCCTGACCGAAGAAAAGGCCGACATCTGGGAGGCGAATACGGAACGAGAATGGCGGCTATTTTCCGAGTCTCAGGAATGCGACGTGGCACGGACCCTGAGATTTCCGGAGATTCAGGCGCTTATCTTCCGGCAGACTCTCGAGAACGGCGATGTGTTTGTTCTGCTATCACGGTTCGAGCGGCCGGGGTCTCCGTATCTTCTCAGACTGCAAACCATCGAGGCTGATCGAGTGTGCAATGAAAACTATCAGATGAATACGACCGATCTCGCCGGTGGAGTCAAAAAGGATGCCCATGGTGCGCCCGTCGAGTATCAGATCCTCACAACCCATCCAGGAAGCCTCCGAGGCATAAAGAGCGAATGGCAGAAGGTTCAAGCCTTCGGTACAAAAACCGGTGAAAGAAACGTCCTTCATCTCTTCACGACTCTCCGACCTGGCCAGAGTCGGGGGGTCCCCTATCTCTCCCCTGTGATCGAATCCTTGAAACAGCTTGACCGTTACACTGAGGCCGAGCTCATGGCGGCCGTCGTGAGTGGACTCTTCACGGTTTTTCTCAAAACGGAATCGGGCGATACGACTCTCGACCTTGACGACCTTGCGGATGAGACCGGAGCAAAATCGAGCGATACGGACTATAAACTCGGAAACGGGGCGATCATCAGCCTTGGGCGCGACGAAGAAATCCAGACAGCAAACCCAGGACGCCCTAACGCGGCTTTTGATCCGTTCGTCATCTCGATTCTTCGCCAGGTCGGTGTGGCCTTAGAAATTCCTTATGAGATCCTGGTCAAGCACTTCACGTCGTCCTATTCAGCGGCACGGGCCGCTCTCCTCGAGGCCTGGAAGTTTTTCAATGCCCGGCGGTATTGGCTTGCTTCGAACTTCTGCCAACCCGTTTACGAAGCCTGGATGCGCGAGGCCGTGGCTATGGGACGGATTGGAGCTCCGGGGTTTTTCACGGACCCGATTGTTCGAAAGGCTTACTGTGGGGCCGAGTGGGTGGGACCTGCCAAGGGCATGATCGACGAGCTCAAAGAAGTTCAGGCGGCAGAGAAACGGATCGATCTCGGCGTTTCGACCCTCTCCGAGGTGACAGCCGAGATGACCGGCGGCGATTGGGAGAAAAAACATCCTCAGACCGTGAAAGAACATGAGGCTAGGGCTAAGGCTGGTCTCATCGAGAAAAGGACGCCGGAGAAAACGGACACGGAGACGGACAAGGAAGAGGAGAAGGAGGACGAGGAGGAGAGGGAAGAAGAAGAGAAGGATGACGGCAAGGAGGATGAGGAAGAATGAAACTCCTGGACATCCTGACATCGCCCTGGTGCATCGTCCCTGAAAAACTCCTCGAGATCCAGGAGATCTACCGGACCCATCTCCGTGGGGAAAAGATCGACATCAAAGGAATTGAAACAGCGGTCAATAAAAAGCCGGATGAGAACGAAAAATCCCGCTATGACGTGATCAACGGTGTGGCCGTGATTCCGATCCATGGTGTGATCGCCAAGCGGATGAATCTCTTTACCCAAATATCAGGGGGTGTATCGACTGAGTTGTTGGCGCGTGACATCCGGGAGGCCATTGGGGACCCGGAAATTACGGGAATCATTCTTGACATCGATTCGCCCGGGGGCACCGTGGACGGCACCCAGGATCTTGCCGAGGAAATCTACAGAGCCCGGGAGCAAAAGCCCATCGTCGCTTTTTCGGACGGTATGATTGCCTCGGCCGCGTACTGGAATGCATCAGCGGCCCGTGAAATTTGGATCAGCAATGATACGGTCGATATTGGTTCGATCGGCGTCGTGGCCAGTCATAGGGACTATAGCAAGTACGAGGAAAAACTCGGTGTCAAAACAACGGAGGTCTATGCTGGGAAATACAAACGCATTTATTCCCAGTACAGGCCCCTGAGCAAGGAGGGCAAACAGACGATCCAGGACCAGGTCGATTACATCTACTCAGTTTTTGTCAACGACGTAGCCCGGAACCGGGGAAAGAGCGTCGATGCGGTACTCAAGAACATGGCCGATGGTCGGATCTTCATCGGCAAACAGTCGATAAAAAACGGGCTCGTGGACGGTGTTTCCACGATGGCCGATCTTATAACGCGGATGGTCGCCGGTGATGTGACCGGAAGCGGAAATCAGAAAGTACCCAAGGAGGTAAAAACCATGACGACAAAGGAATTGCGTGAAGAATATCCCAACGAGTGCAAGGCGATTTTTGCCGAGGGCAAAGAGGCGGGAGAAAAAGCCGGGCACGAGACGGGATATGAAGAGGGCGTCAAGAAAGGGGCCGAGGTCGAGCGCGAGCGGATCAAGAGTGTTGAAGACCAGCTCGTCGCGGGCCATGAGGATCTGATCGCCGAGCTCAAATACGACGGCAAGACGACCGGGCCAGAGGCGGCCGTGAAAATCATCACGGCTAACAAGAGAATCGAGAATGAACAACTCGAGAATATCAAGGCCGACGCGCCCAAGCCCGTGCCACACGCCGAACCTCCCCAGGGCGGGGAGGGTGAAGCGAACGAGCCGGCTTTCTTGGATCTGGTTGGCACTTACCAGAAGGACAAGGGGTGCTCCAAGGTGGAGGCTATACAGGCCGTGGCACGGGAAAACCCCAAGGCACATGAAAAATATCTGGCAGACGCCAATGCATAAGGCGGTCTGTAATTACTAATGAGGAGGTCAGACCATGTGGAATGAAGGAATAAAAACATTCACGGCGGGCGAGGCCTTGGAGGCACGCCGACGGGTGAAGATCGAAACAGGAACCACCACGACTCCGCCTGAAGTCGTCTATGCCGACGCCGGGGAGGATTTTATCGGCGTCACCGAGTATGCGGTTGCGGACACGGAAAAGATTGCTGTCAAGATGAACTCGGCGCCTGGAACCTTCGAGGTCGAGTGTCTGGTCGACGCCGCGATCGCGCGGGGTACGGTGCTTTACGGAGCAGCCGATGGCATGGTCAGCGATGCCTCAAGCGGAACCGCGCAAGGGATCGCGCTTGAAGCAGGTGCTGACAATCAGCATATCGAGGTGGCTTTCTGGAATGTCAAATCGACGACGGCAGCGACGGTCAGCATTCTCGACTCTGGGGGATTCACTTCGGAGGCGACTGTGGAAGCGGCTCTTGCCGAGATCTATCAGCATCTGTTCTCCGTGCAGAACACCATCGAGATACCACTGGCTGCGATTACACAGGAAGACGGTACCCCACTGGGAAAACTGAATGGTACGACATCAGGGTTTTCTCAGATTTCCAACAAGGAATTGGTGATCAGTATTCCGATCAACGCCACAATCGAAGCCCTGGGTTTTTCCGTACCAGTGCCGCAGAAACTCGACGATTCTGACGATATTACCGTACACGTCTTGGTTGGAAAGGCTGCCAACCTTGATAGCCTGACTCTCGATTGTGAGGTTTTCCCGTGTGCAGCCGGTGATGTTGGGAATACGGACATCCAGGATACCGCAGCCCAGGCGATCACCGAGGCAGCCAGTGAACTGACATTTACCTGCGGGGCCGACGGTGTTTTGGCCGCCCCAGGAACACTGACTGGTGTACTCACATTGGGTGGGACGAACGACGGCGACGCTGTTTATATTTACGGCGTCTGGATCGAACACACGGCGAAAGCTCTGGCCTCATGATTTTGAGGGAGGAAAGGAGAAAAGACGATGAGAGCAAAAACTGACGCCGCCATATACAGACCCGATCTGGGTATGGCGGTCATGGAATATGTCGAAGGAGCGACGATGGGGTATATCGGGCTTGAGGTCATGCCGATTTTCAAAACCGGCAAAGAATCATCGACTTATCCCGTGATCCCGATGGAAGCTCTGCTCTCGGCACCGGACGTGAGCCGTGCGCCTCGTGGAGCATACAATCGAGGCGATTGGGAATATGAGCGAGGTCTCTTCCAGACCGCAGAAAAGGGCTGGGAGGAAATGGTTGACGATTCGGAGGAAGGTCTTGCCGGCCAGGAGGGAGTGGATCTTGGTTTTATCGCCAGCAAACGGGCGGTCGGTCATATCCTCCGGGGCCAGGAAAAACGGATCGCCAACAAGGTGTTTGACGCGGTGACTTTCAGCGCGAACTCAGTGACCACCGAATGGGATACGTCTGCTACCGCCACGCCGATCAGCGATGTCAACACCGGCAAACTCTCCATGCGCTTGGCATGTGGGATGCTCCCCGACGTGCTTGTGATCAGCTACACCACATTTGTTGATCTGAAGCAATGCGATGAGATCGTGAACCGACTCAAATACACATTCCCGGGCATCGACATCAATAAGATGACTTCGCAACAGCTTGCGGCCGTCTTTGATGTGCCCCGGGTGCTCGTGGGTGGGGCGGTCTACAACTCGGCCGGCCGGGGGCTAGCTGCCTCGATCAGCGACATATGGAACAAAGAGTATGCCGCGCTTCTCAAAATCAGCTCAGGATCGGATATCACCGAGCCTGGATTCGGTCGGACGTTTCTCTGGGTGGAGGACAGTCCACAGAATCCGATCGTCGAGCAGTACCGGGCCGAGAGCAATCGAAGCGATGTTTATCGGGTGCGGCACAATGTGGATGAGGCGCTGATCCAGTCCAAGGATTCGAGTGGGACGGTCGTGAGTAACATTGCGGACGCCTGCATTTACCTGATGGATAATATCCACACCTGAGTATGACATGCGGGGTGGGGCCTTTTGGTTCCATCCCGCGTAAAAGGTGGCAGGCCCATGGGATTCTCGGATGTTCTGACGCAGGGAAATAACGCTCAGATGGATATGCTCGGCGAGTCGGTGACGTATGCGCGGGGCAGCACTGAAGCCTCAACCAAGGCTATCCCCGAGGCCCAGAGAGAACTTGACGACTGGCAGGAGGGCGGAAGCTCATTTGTGGAATCCCGGATCTGGCATGTCCTAAAAAGTGCGTTGGATGACGAATCATTGGATCCGCCGAAGGTTTACGACACGATCACCGATGCCTCCGGTACGGTCTGGACGGTCAAAGACAGGACGGAAAATGCGGGGATGTATGAGCTTACCTGCGAGCGGAATATCAGGCCCGTGCCTTAAAAGATGCGAAGGGTTCTGACATGGCGGCAAAAGGTTATTTTGCAGCGACTGGATTCATCGGCGGCACCACGGGCACGGTCGACTCAATTTCGAGCACGACCGGCAAGGTGATTGACGAGGTATCCTATCCGCTTGAAACGGGCGATGCAGTGACTGTCCTCGCTGCGCCCAAGGTCAGACATTATACCTACGACAGCACTGAGACCGCCGACGAAGACACCGTCAACTATTCGGTGATCCGCCCCGACGACATCGACGCGGAGAACCCCGGCCGATGGGTCGAGGCATATATCGGCCATTCGTGGGGCAGCCCGAGCACGGTCCAGATTACAAGCGGTATCGCTGCCCTCTCAGGTCCGGGATGGTACAAGGTCCAGGTCGAGACGGGAGACGCGGACGATCTCGATAAAGTCACCGGCCTCGAAGAAGGGGATGAGGTGATTCTTACGCCTGACGATGGAGCCAAACCCATCACTGTCAAGCATGGGACCTATCTCAAGCTCGAGAGCGGTGCCGATTTTATCATGGATAATGCGCGTGACAAGATGAGACTTTTTGGCGAGGGAAGCGATTTGTGCTCCGAAATCAAACGGACGAGCGTGGAGGATTGATGAAAACGAAAACGACTATGCTAGTTCTGATTTTTTGCATGATCTCTATTGTTGCCGTATTTGTATCAAGAGCGATCGCCGACGAATCAGGACCGGCTAAATCGGCCCTTACTGACCAAGGGGATACAGTTAATGCACTCGAATGGAAGGCCCGATACTACGGGGCCTTGATCACTAACCTTGAATACGTCTACAGGATTAAGATGTTCCAAAGCGAACGCTACCTTGTACTCGCAGCGGAGCTTGCAAAAACAAATGCCGAGCTAAACCAGATTGCTGCTAGCAGGGTGGAGAAGGATAGACCAAAGGCAAAAACCCAAATCAAAGAAAAGGAGATAAACCGATGAAAAAGATAGCGATTCTGTTTTTGGCGGCAGTTTTTATTTTCTGCGCGGGTGATGCTTTCGCGGGGGCGGGTGACATTGTCCTGGACCCTGTTTTGCTCTCGGAGATTGAGAGTACGGATAAGTCGGGCGACGATGAAACTCTCATCACAGGTACGGCAGGCACGAGTACATATGCGGCTGTCTGGGATGCTAATGGGGATTTGGTTGACGGTCCTGGTGTGCCGGCGATCACTGATTTGAGCAACATCGCATCGACAGCTATCCCGGTGTCACTGATCTCGGATACTGCTGGGACCGACGATCTTGGAACTGAGGCTATCTTCTGGCAGACCCTTTATCTCAAAAGCATCATCAGTTTTGAGGGCGCGACGGACAATGAGTTTCAGACCAGCCTCACAGTGACCGATCCTACGGCAGACCATACAATCACGATCCCTGCCAGCGATCAGACAATCGGTGTGGCTACATCGGCTGCAGCAGACGCAATCGACGCTATCACCGAGATTGCTGCGGCTCTGAAGACTGGGGCTGACACAAAGCTCTGTACAGGTACGGCTGGGGCCGATGGTAATGTCGCTACCTGGGATGCCTCCGGTGACTTGGTGGACGGCGGGGCTGTTGCGCCTGGGTCCTTCGGTACGGGGGTTGCCCAAACCGCAGCATCCGGAATAATCACCACCACTGCTAACGAAAACTTCGTCATAGTCACCGGAGAGGGTGATGTTGCTGACGCCATAACCGAGGTTGTACTGACATCCGGCGCGGTAGGCGACATTATGGTTTTCAAGGGCAAAACCGGCTTGGCTTACGACCTTACCTGGACGGACGGTGCCTATTTGGAGCTTCAGGGTGGTGCAAACTTTGTGATGAACAACGAGGCTGACATGCTCACCCTAGTTTGTACAACTCTTGGGGCAAATGAAGTATTTACCGAGATTGCCCGGTCTAGCGGGAACTGATCAGGCCCAAATTGTACGCAGGACGCTCCTGTTATGGGGGCGTCCTGCCTCAACCGGAGACAGAATATGAGGCGAATACTTTGCATCACGTTAATAGCCATATTTTTTGGTCTTCCTAATCTTGCCTCCGGTGCTTCTGTTGGGGGAGACCAAGTTCTCTACAATTCCGAGGGTGGCATTAGTTCTGGTGCTGCCGACGGTAAACACCGTCTCAATATATCAAACAGCGGCGCGGAGACTTTCACCGAAGTCGATGGTGATGTCTGGTATCGCAAAGATACAAACATCTGGTTTTTCTACGATGGCGCCGAATGGGATTGGTTTATTACAAATGAGGCTGTCGAGGGCAACACCGAAACCGGGATCACGGTCACAGCTCAAGCGGATGGAACAATTGATTTTGTTACTGATGTTATCCAGGCGGAAGTAGATGCAAAACTTGCGCTTACCGGTGGCACGATGACCGGAGCGATCACCCTCAACGACGACGCCAGCCTCAAAATCGACGCAACCCCGGACGGCATGGCGGACGACAAATACAACGGGATCACGATAACAGGGCTCAACTTCGGTGAAACCGTGGGTCAATGGGCGTGTGTGTTTCTGGCGGCAGACGGCAAGCTCGACATTGCCGACGCTGATGCTGCGGGTGAGTACCCTGCTCTTGGGATCGTGGTCGCCGGGGGTGACGACACCGACCCGGCGATCGTGCTTGTGCAGGGAGTTGTGAGAAACGAGGGTTGGACAGGTCTAACGGTCGGTGGTGCCGTGTACTTAGGTGACGGCGGTGCAGGGGCGATCACCCAGACCGCGCCGTCTACCACTGATGATTGTGTCCAGGCAATCGGTCGGGCTCTGTCCGACAGTGAAATCTACTTCAACTTCACGATGGATTACTTCCAGGCTGAATAACGAGGCTCGGAATGAAGAAGATCAGACCTTTTGAGATCATTATGGCGGGGGCCGGAGCGGTCCTTATCTGGTCCCTGCTCATTTTCTCCCCCGTCCACCCCGCTTGGAGCGCGATTGATACATGGGGAACCACGGCTATCACCCAATCCACCAAGATCCTCGGCCAGACGGGAATGGGGAAGGCGCTGGGGATAGCGATCACGAGTGGAGCGCCTTCCAACTTCTGTTCTTCCTGCGCTCCCGGCGATCCAGCAGATGTTTTCTGCGAGGATTGGGAAGGGAGCGAGGACATCGCCGATGGTCCGAGCGGCATTGCTCAATGTACTGGATGGGATAATTCAGAAGGCGCTGGAAAGGCAAATCTGACCTCTGGTATACACAATCCTGTTGGGGATACGCTTGGATGCTCGGGCAAAGGATCGAACTACATCAAGATACAATATATTGATGATGCTCAAATTTGGTTGCTGAAATCAATTACAGAAACAAATCTCTACGTCAAATTCTATATGTACCTCAATAATACTACGGGTGTGGACGATGGCGATTATGTTATTCCTTTTGAGATTGAAAGAGCAGATCATGCTGAGCTTATAACGTTCTATGTGAAGTGGACGGCCGCAACAAGCAACTGGCAGATCAAGTGGTACTGGCTAGAAACCGGTGGTCAACAAAACGAATACCTTGCCAATCTTATGGCTAACAATACTTGGTGGGAAGTGACGATCGTTTGGGAATCTGGAGCCAAGGCTGAGATATACATAAACGATGGCACGGCGACCAATTCAGCCTCCAAGACCGCAAACATAGTGACCGCCGATGTTGTCGAAATTTCATTTATATGTGATGGCAATCAAACCGCTGGTGAGCAAATTGACATACTAATCGATTGCATTTCTGCCGATGACGACACGATACCAAGCGACTGCGCGGGAACTTCGCCATGAAAAGAATACGGAATGTTTTAATAGGCTTGATCCTCGCCGTTGCCGTTCCTGGATGGGCAACGACCTATACGGTTTGCTCGTCCGGCTGCGATGAGACTACGATCCAGGCGGTTTTTGACAACAATGACCTCGGGACTGATGACATCATAGATGTCACCGATTCCGGGATCTATCGAGAACTCGTAACCTGGGGATCGAATGACGGAGGAAGTTCTGGACAACCAGTTGTATTGAGGTCTACAGGAGGGGCCTCGATCTATGGTTCAGAAGAGAAAAACGATGCGGAAGACTGGACCAATGAGGGCGGAGGTGGAGAAAGTGGCGGTCTTTTGGTAGTCGATCTTGAGGAAGGTGACACAAGTGACTGGACAAGTACTCAAGTAGGCGGTACAGCCACGGTCGCAGCCTCAGAAGGTTCAAAGCATGAAGGTATTTATGGGATGGTCGTCACAGGTGATGGGTCTACCCTGACCATCTATGGCGAGAAGACTTTCACTGAGACTGATGACGTTTATGTCAGAATCTATTTTTATATCCCAGACGGGGCATCCCTGGGTGCTTCTGGATCAACGCGATCAATTAGGGCATTTTCGATCAACGATGGAACAACAATATGTTCTTCTTTCCTACTCAAACAGGACTATGATGTAAGTCAAATAGACTCAGTAACGTGGTCACTCGAAACTCCTTGGGTAGGTGAACAAGGTCACACCGACATCAGCACAAATACGTGGTACTACACAGAAATGCGGTATAAAGGCGGTGACGCTGATACTGGAGGGGCGCAATTTTGGCTAAATGGAGTATCGAAGTATAGCAGTTTCATACAAAACACAAGTACTGCTCATCCAGACAGAGCTAGAGTCGGTTCGCTATCTACTTATCAGGGTTCGGGCGTCTTACAAAGTGCTCACACATTATATTTTGACGACATCAAAGGTGATACATCTCAGGTAGGTGCTTATTCCGGGAGTTCGGGAAATCTCTGGTATGCAACCGTCACAAGCGAACCTAATCTAGTCTGGAGGGATACGGGCGGTGGCTTTTCACCCATGACGGAAGTTGCGGCCAAGGAGGATTGTGATTCAGATGGTGAATGGTGGTGGGATTCGGGAAATACCAGGGTTTATGTCTATGACACGGATAACCCAACCACGGGCAGTGTCAAGTTTGAAATTCCCCAGAGAGCCAACTGCATCGCCGCTGATGCGAACGTGGATTATGTGACGGTTGATGGTCTTATTTGCCAGTTTGCAAACGAACAAGGGATTTTGGCGAGCACAGGTCGAGATTATTGGACGGTCCAGACTTGCTCTGTGGCCTACACCTATAAGACGGGAATTTACTTCAACGCCTGCTCCAATGCTCAGGCCATAGGAAACACAGTTTCCTACTGCGGGAACATGCCTGAATCCCCTGATCCTACGACCGCACCCCAGACAGGGATTGTGTTAGATACGATCACAACAGGATTAGTCCAGGCCAATGAAGTCAGTTATACGGGGCGAACGGGCATCCTCATCAACGCCGATAGTTCAAATGTGACGGCTGAATATAATGAGGTCCACCATACTGGGCAAGTCGGGCACCATGGATACGGAATTCAGATGTATGGGATCACCGGCACAGCCCAGACCGGGACCATTGTTAGACACAATAAGCTGCACGATAACGGAAACATCGATATCTACTTCTTGAATAAAGTATCTGGGCCGAAGGTGTACGGTAACATCTGCGACAATCCGAAGCAGAACGCGAAAGGTTCCGATTGGTTTGCTAACATCGCCGTTGACAACACGACCGGAACGCCGGGAGATGACACGTCCAGCCTTGAGCTTTCAAATAATACCTTCTATCTGGATTCGACCGACAAGGATGCCTATAACATCTACGTGAACTATGTCGATGGTGTCTATCCGGCCAAAATCGAAGGAGCGTTGATAAATAACAACATCATCGTAAATGATGAATTAGGTCAACTCGCTTATTCGACTTATAGTAGTGTGACGCATACGATACCACCAACCTTTAATTATAACAGGTACGATATTAACAATTCAAATATTGTCTACTATGAAGGAAACACTCGAACATTTGCCACCTTCCAGTCTGAGGACTCACAGGAAGCAAACGGATCATCAGGTGATCCCCTGATGACCGATCCGGCAAATGGGGATTTCACTCTCCAACCCTCCTCCCCCTGCATAGATGCGGGAGTGGATCTGGGGGATACCTATGATGACGGTCTTGATCCCGATTCATCCTGGCCCGATTCCGTATTAACCCTAGACCAAGACTCCTACGGCTCCGGCTGGGAAATCGGGGCGTATATATATGAATCTGGAAAGCCTGTTCTCAGCGGCTCCATCGCGGGGGAAATTCAATGAGGGAGAGACGATAGATAAATGGCCAACGACCCGCGCACATGCGACACCGATGATGTCAAATTCATTGACTGGAACGACGTGGTCTGGGCGCAGCGGTCCGAGATTGGCCGCCTGGGGGTGATCACGGACCCGACCATCGAGTCGGCAACGACCGAACGGACCATCGAGGCCACGTAAGGACACAATATGCTGAGAGAAATTGTCTATCTCAATCGCGACAACACCATCGACATGATACTCAAGGCTGACGGCTCCGCCGTGGACCTCTCGAGTGTCACCAAGATGGAGCTCATTATTGATGAGACAACGATCAGTTCGCTCACATCGCCCGACGCCTTTGACTGGTCGGAGGGCAGTGGCAAGCTCATTCTGGCCTTGGGTGATGAGGATATCGATGCGGGGAGCTATGACGCGCAGTTGATCGTCTATGACGTCGACAACCCGGACGGCATCATGTGGAGTTACATCAACATCGTTGTGAGGGAATCGGGATGAATACTCCGCTCGAAATGCGAATAGAGAAAGACACCGTTTCGGCCTGGCTCCGTGGAATGGGCACGGGCGGTGTTGACAAGGCAATCGAACGCGCCACGCGATCAGAAGGTTTCAGGCTCAAGAGGACGATGGAAACATCCGTCAAGGGCGGACAGATGGGATGGGGCAAGGTATCGCCCTTCACCAAGGCGACCCGGAAACGATACAAGTCCGGACCTCCCGGGGTGTGGTTCCGGCAGTTTGTGCGATACGGGGTGGGCCGTGATCTGCGCGGAGACCTCACGCTCAAGGTCGGTATCTTTAACCCCGGCCCTGATATTCGGGGGGCTAAAGTCAGACCCTTGTCTAAGATGATCATCGGGGCAGCCGAGCGATTTGTCTCTGGGTCCCGGCAGACGATCAGCCGGAAAATTCAGCGTGGTCGGGTCAAGAAATACCTCCGGGCCAAAAACATTGAATCCAGCGCCCTCTCTCCGGGAAGGAGGAAGTCTCTCAGGAAGCGCATGTTCAAGGCCGGTGTCTTTGTCAGAATCGGGAGCGTGTTGAAGACGCCCGCCCGGACCGTCGACAGGTTCGTCCGGGGGCAGGAATCGACGATCTATCGCAACATCGGCAATCTCTTCCACAAGGCCCTCCGGGGCGAGCGGTGGTCAAAGGACTGGTGGCAGAAATGAGCGAACCGTCAGAAATCATCGACACGATACTTACGGCCCTGAGGGCAAGTGAGGACATCGACAATTTCTGCGTGGCAAAATGGGGCAAGGTGCCGCATGTCGGGGCCGATTTTGATCCCGAGAATCCGCCCGAGTCAACTGAATATCCGGTGATCGGCATCGATGAGGCGCGGATCAATCACGTCGCCAATTTCTCATGGTCGACAAATATGGTCATGCCCATCTATCTCTCGTTTTATGTCGCCTTCCAGGAGGCAGGGACGGACGTTCTGGATGATGTCATCATGGCTGGGAAAAAGACTCTATTGAATTTCATGTGGCTTGTGTGGAAGGCCATATTTGAGACGGATCTCGAAATCGAAACACCCACGGAAGACCAGATGCAGGTTCAGTACTATCCGGTCTTCTGTGCCAAACTTCCATTGGTCATTAACTGGTATTTTGAGACATAAGAAAAGGAGGCACCAAAATGGCTAAATATCACGGAAAAAGTGCGACCGTCAAAAAGAACAATGTGGCCATCGCCGAATTCAACAACTGGTCGATTGAAAGTTCGGTGGATATCGTAGAGGGTCAGGACTTCGGCGACACCTGGAAGACCGGAGAGGCTGGGATGATGGGATGGAGCGGGTCGATGGGCGGAAACCTCGATCCTGCGAACACCGAGCAATTGGCCTTGCTCAATGCCATTCTGACAGGCCCGACGAAGCTAACCGACGTTGTCTTCTACGTTGATGCGGCCAAAAACTTTTCAGGAGACATCTGGGTCTGGTTCAGCGTGGGCACAGACATCACAAAACTCGCCGACCTGGCTGTCAGCTTTCAGGGTGACGGGGCGCTCGCGTACTCGGCCACATAAAAAAAAGGGGGTGAACCATGGCGAAATATCACGGCAAAGACGCGGCTCTCTATGCTTGGAACGGCACGAGCACGGTCCACACGGATGAGGCTTGCACCGAGGTCACGACGACGGCACAGATCACCGACACGGCAAAACGCATCCTCGATCCGAATGAGACACAGACTTTCACAGATAGTGGTGGGAAGAATGTTCTTGACATTGACTATACGATCGGAAAGGCGACTTTTGACGATACCGTAACGATCGTGACGGCGACGGGTAAGCATGTTCTGGTGGCAAACATCACAGAAATCGGGAACCTTTTTGGATGGAATATTGAAACCTCTCTTGATCTTGTCGAGGCTGCCTCGTTTGGTGATACATGGAAATCGAGTGAGGCTGGCATGATGAAATGGTCAGGCGGGGCCGAGGGGTATTTCCTCAACGACTATTGGAGCGATGCCCAAGCCCTTCTCAAGATGTGGCTCGTCAAGTTTTTCACCGATGCCGACACGTACTTCATGGGGTGGTGCCATCTACCGGGGCTCTCGCAGGGAGCGAGTGTCAGTGAGATTGTCAAGGAATCGATCACGATCGACGGCTACAAACATATGCTTTTAGTACCATAAGGAGGTAAATCATGAAATCTATCTTAGTCAACGAAATCAAATGCCTTTACAGCCCGGAAGAGGTTCGCAAGGCCGAGACTGATGCCGAGGTGATCGTGTGTCTGAAGGACGGCAAGGGCAACCCGATTTTTTCTCCGATGCGGGCAGGAAGGATCGCGGGGCGAAAACAATGGTTCGGGACGATTGATGAGATGAAGCAGGGAGCCCAGGAGAGCGAGAAAAAGCAGACGACAAAAGAGGGAGTCTATGAAAGCGGACGAGATCAAAAAAAGAGCGGCCGAGGCCGAGGGAAAACTAAGAAATCATGAGATCCCCGCGTGGGGGGTCAAGGTCTATTTCATGCCGATCACTGTGGCCGACGAGCAATATCTCTCCCAGCGCACAAAGAATATGGGGGATGAAACGACCTATGCCGTTGAATTGATCGCT
>Ga0307375_10000574_pt1 | contig 44599 bp, 36 predicted proteins | sample TR1MG_FD_202531 | JGI IMG/M metagenome (GOLD analysis project Ga0307375, IMG submission 202531) | Soil microbial communities from Risofladan, Vaasa, Finland - TR-1 | ecosystem: Environmental > Terrestrial > Soil > Coastal area > Acid sulfate soil | place: Finland: Risofladan, Vaasa | collected...
GAGTTATTCTACGGAAAGACGCCCCGAACTGGCAAGTCATCCATAGACCTTTCTGCGGCGCCTGCGTCAGGCGCCGCGAGGAGCGAAAACCGTGGACGAAGCGAAGAAAATCAATCTCGAGGACATAGGGAAACTCGTCATTCGAATCATGCTGGGCGGACTCCTGCTCTTTCACGGCATCGGCAAGGTGGTCCATGGCGTCGACATGATACGGAACATGCTGGCCGCGCACAATTACCCTGCCTTCGCCGCCTACGGCGTGTACCTAGGCGAAGTGGTGGCGCCCATCTTCATCATCCTGGGCTTCTGGACCCGCCTGTCGGCCCTTGTGATCGCCTTCGATCTGGCCGTGGCCATACTGCTCGTGCGCATGCCCGAAGTGTTCACGCTCGCGAAATCGGGAGGCTGGGCCTTGGAGCTCGATGCCTTCTTCTTCCTGAGCGCCCTGGCCCTGATGCTGCTCGGACCGGGCAAACTCAGGCTCGGGGGCAGGATCGGAATTCACGGCTGACATCCGAGGGTCTTTCAAAACTCGGCTACGTGGGGAAGTGACTTCGCGGCCCGGGAAACGCTATAGTCGCCTTCATGAACGAAACCCGAATCGGCGCCGGCACGGTGGCCCTGAGTCTGCTCATCGCGGCTATCTGGGGCTTCAACTTCGTCGTCATCAAGGTGGGAGTCTCCAGCGTGCCGCCCCTCGCGCTCGCCACGCTGCGTTTCTTCTTCAGCGCCATACCTGCCGTCTTTTTCGTGAAGCGGCCGAAGGCCCCGCTCGGCAAGATCGCCGCCTACGGGCTTTTCCTCGGAGTGGGCGAGTTCGGCTTTTTGTTCACCGCGATCAAGCTCGGCGCTCCCGCGGGACTCTCCTCGATCCTGCTCCAGGCCCAGGCCTTCCTCACAGCCCTCCTCGCCGCGGCCTTCCTCGGCGAGCGTTTGAGGGCGCAGAACCTCGTCGGCATGGCCGTCGCGGCGCTCGGTCTCGCATTCTTCGCCTTCGGAGCCGAGATCGGCTCGGGAGCCCTCAATCCGCTGCTCGTCGCCATGATAGTCCTGGCGGCCCTCGGCTGGGCGGCGGCCAATGTCGTGGTGCGGAACATGCCCGGAACCGACGCGCTCGGCCTCATGGTCTGGTCGAGCCTCTTCTCGCCCCTGCCTCTCGCCGCCCTCTCGCTCGCTTTCGAAGGACCCGGGCGGATAGGCGCGGCCTTCGCGGAGCTGAGTCTCCTCACCCTTGGAGCTCTCGCCTATCTCGTCGTACTCTCGACGCTCGTCGGCTACGGACTGTGGAATACCCTCATCATGCGGCACGGTGCGGGCAAGATCGCTCCTTTCTCGCTCCTGGTGCCGATTTTCGGTCTCCTCGCCGCCTCGCTCGTCTTGCATGAGCCCTTCCGCGGCCTGGACGCGGCGGCCGCCGCCTTGATCCTGGCCGGCCTGCTCGTCCACGTGTTCGGAGGGAAACTCGGAGGACTCGGAGGCCAGAAGAAGGGGGAGGTCCGAAGCGCGTAAGACGGCCGGAGCGGGCGCCTGACAACGGCCCAGGCCCTTGTTTTCCCGCCGCTCCAAGGTTATATTCATGGCATGGACATTGCATCTGCAAGCATGATCTCGTCTCAGGCGAATGTCATGGACCAGGTAGGTGTCACCATGCTCTCGAAGAGCCTCAAGGGCTCGGAGCAGCAGGCCTCGGACCTCATCAAAGGTCTCGGCTCAGCCGCCCCTCTGCCCGAAGGCTTCGGCCAGCATATCGACATCTTCAGGTAATCGATCCCTCCTCATTCCCTCCTCACCAAACCCCTTTCTGCCTTGTAGGAATAATCTGCGCTTAGAATACAAGGTTTATCCTCGTCGAATACCGTGGGTAGCGTTTCTACCCTTGTGTACGCCACAACAAATTGTGTCCCGTTTACGGTCTGCTCGGGCGGGGCTTCATTGAAGCCTCACCAGTCTTCGTAACACCCTCGCCACTCTCTCGCGTCTCAAAGTAGCCGACAGGCCGAAATTCCAGTATTATAAGCAAAGGCCTATAACACCCACACCCAGCACGAGAAGGAGTATGCTATGAAGATCGCTTTCGTGACCGACGACGGAATCACCATCAGCCAGCATTTCGGCAGGGCCAGGTTCTATGAAGTGCTCACGGTGGAAGACGGGAAAATCGTCTCCAGGGAACGGCGGGAAAAAATGGGGCATGCGCACTTTGCCGGTTCGCATGATGAACAGCAAGGCGGTCAGCACGGAACTCAGGCCGGCGAGCGGCACGGGTTCGGAGCGGAGGCCGAGGATAGGCACGCGAAGATGGCCGCAGCCATCCACGACTGCCAGTACCTCGTGGTCGGCGGCATGGGCGCCGGGGCCTACGAGAGCATGAAGCAGGTCGGAGTTCGCCCTCTCGTCACCGATATGACCGCTATCGACGATGCGCTGAAAGCCCAGCTCGCCGGAACGCTGAAGGATCACACCGAGTATCTTCACTAGAAGCGGAAAAAAAGGCGGCCCTCCAAAGAAGGCCGCCTCGTTCGTTAGCGGGGGAGGGAATCGAACCCACGCCCCAGCGGATATGAGCCGCTTGCTCTGCCATCTGAGCTACCCCGCCGCGCCCCTTCGAAGAATGAAGAGAGAGGCTACGGAACCTCTCGCACAAGCTACCATGGGCAGAGGGTTTATACCGGTTTTCACGGTCCTTGGTCAAGGGAGCCGATTTCGAAAATCGGTTATTATTGAAATTGGTGCCGCATTTCAAGGCGGTTTCCCGCGAATCGTCATCAGTGTTACGAATCTTGTGGACGGCCCTGCTAATTGCGGCGCCTCCCGGTCTCGCCGCTTCAGGCGGGAGCCATTCTGAGCCGTCACCACTCTTCGTAACACTGCCGACCCTTCCCAGCCGCGGCCAGGCGGAGCTACAGTCGACCGATCATGCTTTGCAGGCTTTGCGGCTCCGCCGCTACCCGTTCGGAATCGGTCGGCGACGCCGATTACCTGCGCTGCGGCGACTGCGGCTACATCGCTCTGGCTCGACGCTTCTTTCCCAGCCGCGAGTCCGAAGAGGCGCGCTACCGGCTGCACCGCAACGATCCGGCCGAGCCTGGCTACCGCGCCTTCCTCGGGACTTTCATCGAGCGCGCCGTCGAGCCCTTTCTGGAGCGGGGAGCCTCGGTGCTCGACTTCGGCTCGGGGCCGGTGAACTCGCTCTCGCTCCTGCTGGCCGGGCGCGGCTGGGCGGCCACGTCCTACGATCCGTATTTCGCGCCGGGCGGCGCATGGCGGCGCCGCGGCTGGGGCGCCATAGCCCTTCACGAGGTGGCGGAGCATCTGCGGCAGCCTGGCAGGACCTTCGCCGCCCTGGCCCGGCTCTTGCTCCCGGGCGGGATCCTGGCCATCCGCACGCGCTTCGCGCCCGACAGCCTGGAGGCCTTCGAGTCCTGGTGGTACCGCCGCGACTTGACCCATCTCGGTTTCTACCGTCCCCGAAGCTTCCGCTGCCTGGCGGGCGCGCTCGGTCTCGAGCTCGTCCTCCTCGAGAGCCCCGATCTGGCAGTGCTCCGCAAGCCCGCCTGACTCAGCGTCGCGAGGAGCGGGAGGCGATGAGCGACACGCCTTCGAGGACCAGCTCGGGTACGAAGCGATCGTAGCCGCAGGCGGCCAGGAGGCGGCGCCCCATGTTCTCGCCGCAGCCTATGACCGCCGCGCCCGAGCCCGAGGGCGAGCCGCCCGAGTCGGCGAAGAGCTCCGCGGACATGCGCTCCACCAGCGAACGGACGAGGCCCTCGTAGCCCAGGAGAATCCCCGACTGGATGGCCGAGGCAGTGCTGCGCCCGATCGCGGCCGCCGGGAAGTCGAGCAGCACTTCCGGCAACTGGGCCGCGCTGGCGCGCAGGGACTCGGCCGCCGCCGAGATTCCGGGCGCGATGGCCGCGCCGAGGAATTCGCCCGAGGCGTTGATGGCCGAGAGGGTAAGCGCGACGCCGAAGTCCACCACGATGCAGGGTCCGTGCAGAAGATCGTAGGCCGCGGCGGCGGCGCACACGAGGTCGGCGCCGAGTTCCGAGGGCTGGTCGGTGCGGATCTTGACCCCGGTGCGCACGCCCGGACCGATCACCGTGGCCTCGACGCCGAAGGCCGAGGCCACCGCCTGGATGAGCCGCGGCGTCAGGGCGGGCACGACGCTCGCTATCCACGCCGAATCCACCGCCCCGGCGGAAACGCCCCCCTCCTTGTTCTCCCCGCGGCGCGCCGCGGACGCGGGGAGCGCGGCGGTCAGCGTCGAAAACAGGAAGGCGTACTCGTCGGCGCTCCGCTCCGGCGCGAAGCCGAAGCGTTTGATCGAGCGCCACTCCGATCCGTCGCGGAGGCCTATCGTCACCGAGCGATTGCGGGCGTCGATGGCCAGGAGCATGCTCAAGACCCCTCGTCGGCGAGCCGGGACTTGCCCGAGCGGCTCTCTATGCCTTTCCAGGCCGAGACGACCGCGACGGTGAGGATGCCTCCTGCCGCCGCTTCGATGAGGCTGTTGGACACGAAGACCGTGCCGGCCACGGCGAGCGGGATGGCCTTGAAGAGGACGAGGAGGCCCAGCACGAGGAGGGCGTTCGCGAGCGAGCCCGCGACTCCGGCCGTCGCCGCGGCGGCGCCCGTGAGGCGGCCCCGGAACAGGCGGAACACCGCCCAGCCGACCACGCCCACGAGGATCCGCGGCAGGACGGAGATCAGGGGATTGGTGAAGAACACGTCGATCGGCCCCTGAGGCTGGGTGGCGGCCTTGACGAGCGAGGTCACGCCGAAGATTCCGCCGACCACGGCCCCTGCGGCCGGACCTTCGAGCACGCCCGCGATGATGGCGGGGACATGCATGAAGGTGATCGAGACCCCGGCGAACCAGGGAATGAACCCGATGTTGAATAGGACGAGGACGATGGAGACGGCGCCCAGCGCGCCCGAGACCACGATCTTCCTCACCGGCGAAGAAACTGCCATGGAAACCTCCTTAACGTCCGGTGTCCGCCGCGATGGGTCGAACCCGGCGTCATGCCCGAATCGGATATCAATTTTATATAACGATATCCAGGATCAGGGCCGCCGCGCAATAGGCGAGCGCGGCCGCCCTGGCCCAAGAATCCGCCTTGGTCGTTTCATAGACGAGGTAGCGCGTCCTTCCGTTCCCTCCCGAGTAGCAGCGCGCCTCCATGGCCTCGGCCAGGGCCTCGGCGCGCTCGAGGGCGCGGATCGTCACCGGGACGAAGAGCGGAAGGTAGGCGCGGGTCTTCTTGAAGGGGCCGCCGCGACCCGAGCCGAAGTCGGCGCCACGGGCGGCCTGGGCCTTGACGATCGACTCGAGCTCGCCGGCCACGATGGGCACGAAGCGGAAGGCGGTGGCCACGGCGAGGGCCAGGGAATGGGCGGGGAAGCCCAGGCGCGCCAGAGGGGAGAGCGAGTCCTCGATGCCGTGGGCGATCTCGCCCTCGGTCGTCACGGAGGTGAACAGCGAAATGAGGGTCATGAGCGAGATCGTCCGCACGACGGCCATGACGACCGTGCCCAGGACTCTCTGGGTGAGGTCGAGAGGGCCTAGCCGGAACAGCACGGCGGAGCGGTCGCCCGGCCAGCCGAAGACTATCTGGAATACGGCGATCAGGGCGAAGAGCGGCAGCGCGGGCTTGAGACCGCGCAGGAGAAAGCCGGGCCGGACACCCGCGGCCGCGCCGAGGGCGAGGGCCGCGGCGAAGCCGAGCAGCACGACGCTCGGATGCGAGGCGGCGACCGCCGGAACGCCCAGTGCGACGAGCCACAGGTATTTGGTGGCCGGCGTAAAGCGATGGATGCGCGAACCCGAGTCGATGTACTGGCCGATCGAGACGTTGCGGAAAAATTCCAGGCTTCTCATGCGCGCCTCCCGGCGGCGCTCGGCATCACCGAGGCGGCCTCGTCCGACACCGAGGCGCTCGCGCTCGCGTGGAGAGGCGCGCGTAAAAGTTCGCCTAACTCGTCCAGAGTGAGCGGCTCCTGCGGAAAATCCGCGCCGCGCGCCCTGAGCGTCTGGACGAACTCGCAGGCGAAGGGCCGGCCGATGCCCCAGGAACTCCGGTAGTCTTCGTAGAAGACGCTGCGGGGCGGTCCGAAGGCCGCCAGGCTCCCGGCCGCTATCACGGCCACGAGATCGCAGCGCGCCGCCTCTTCCATCGAATGCGTGGCCATGACCACCGTCGCGCCCTCGCGGGCCAAGCCGAACACGAGCTCGAGCACGCGCTCCTTGGCGGCGGGATCGAGGGCGGCGGTGGGCTCGTCGAGGAGGAGAGCCTCGGGCTCGAGGGCGAGGACGCCGGCGAGGGCGAGCATGCGCTTCTCGCCTCCGGAGAGGGAGCGCGTCCGACGGTCGCGGAAGCGATCGAAGCCGAGCCCCGCGCGCTCCATCGCCCTCTTGACCCTTTCCACCAAGGCGCGACCCGAGAGGCCGAGATTCCTCGGCCCGAAGGCCACGTCGTCGCCCGCGTAGGGCTCGAAGAGCGCCGACTCGGGTCGCTGAATCGCGATCGGCGCGCGGGTCCTCAGGCGGCGCAGGTCGGTGCCCGGGGCGGCCGTGTCCTCGCCGAAGCTCAGCACGCGGCCCTCCGAGGGAAAAGCCAGGGCGTCGAGGAGCTGGAGCAGGGTGGACTTGCCCGAGCCGGTGCGTCCCACGAGGGCGAGGACCGAGCCGCGCGGCACGGACATCGTCACGCCGCCGAGGGCCGGGCTCTGGTTCACCGTTCCCCGGAGATAGGAATAGGAGACGTGAGCCAGGTCGAAGGCCGCGTCCTCCGCGGCGGGCGCGGATACAGTGTCGCGCAACGCGGCAGGCTCTGCCGCCGATGCTGCGGGCGCCGATGCTGCGGGCGGCAGGTCCGAGGTCGCGGCTCGGGCCGCCTCAAGGCGGTCCGCCAGCCGCGAGGCCATGGCCACGGCGGTTTCGCGGGCGGCGCCCTCGATGCCGAGGCCGCGGGCCAGGCGCAGGGCTGGAGGGGCGACGAGGCAGGAGAGGCCGCCGAGCGCGTCCTCGCAGATAGATCCGAAGAACTCCTCGGGTCCGCCGTCGAAGACGATCCGTCCCGCATCCAAGGCGACGAGCCGCCCGGCCCGGACGGCCTCGGACATGTCGTGCGTGACGTGGACCACCGCGACGCCTTTCGCGACGAGAGCGTCCATGAGGGAAAGGATCGCCTCCCGCGAAGGAGGGTCGAGCATGGCCGTCGCCTCGTCGAAGGCGACGCAGCGAGACTTCATGGCGAGGGCTCCGGCCACCGCGAGCCGCTGCTGCTGGCCGGCCGAGAGGAAGTGCGGGGGGCGCCTGCGCTCCTCCGCGAGGCCGACGGCCTCGAGCGCCTCGGTGACGCGCGAGGCGATCTCGGAGCGGCTCAGGCCCAGGTTCTCCGGCCCGAAGGCGACGTCCTCCTCGACGACCGAGGCGACGATCTGGTCGGGCGGCGACTGGAACACGAGGGAAACGGTCGAGCGGACGGCCCGCGCGTTGGCCGGCTGCGAGGCGTCCATCCCGTCGACCAGGACCCTGCCCGAGGCCGCGGGTCTGAGGCCGTTCAGGAGGCGCAGGAGGGTGCTCTTGCCGGAACCGTTGGCGCCGACGACGGCGAGATACTCGCCGGCCGCTATCCCGAGGGAGATAGCGTCGAGGGCCGGCGCATCGGCGTTGTCGTAGCTGAAGGAGACCGATTCCAGACTTATGAGCTGCATCGACCCTCCCGACGCGCGGGAGGGAGGTCTGATGATTTCATGTGCACCTCGCGTCTCGGCGGCTTAAGGCCGTCCAAGCGTCAAGCGAAATCTAGACAAATACGACTATATTGTCAACCACTCGGGCCGATTCCAGGATCGGATTGAAGAGGCTCGGCTCCGCGCGGCCGGGCACAGCGACCAGGGAACGCGTATGTCCGATCTTTATTCATGGTCCGCTTCCACGATGGGGTTTATACTCACGGCCGGAGGAAACACATGCAACAGACGAAGAGGATAGCCCTGTCGCTTTGGGCGCTCGCGATCATGGCACTCGTCCTGCCCATGACGGTCTTGGCGCTCGGCGCCGATCAAACGGTGGTCGGAACCGTCGTCGAGGTGCAAAAATACGGCAATCTCGCGATGGACATCAAGCCCAAGGCGCTCTACGACGCGGGCTTCGCCCTGGGCGACATCCTGAACGTGGCGGTCGGCGGCAAGGCGCTCGAGATTCCCTTCTGCACTTCCTACAGCGACGTGGATACGGGCAGCCTCGTGCTGCGCGACGACCGGACGGACAACCTCCTCATCGTCGCCGTCAATATGGGCAATTTTTCGACCACGTACGATGTCAAGGTCGGCGCTACGCTGGCCTTTACCCTGGCAAAAAAGGCGGGCTACCTTTCGGAATACCTGCTTCGCCAGCTCAAGCGCGGCAATGTCCGGTCGGAATACGCGACTGATTCGATCTTCGCCAATTTCCGCAGCCTCGCCACGACCGGAATCGAGCCCGGCCTGGCATACCGAAGCAGCAATCCCGTCAACAACGAGATCGGCCGCGCCGCCTATGCCGACGCCCTCGCGAAGGCGGTCGGCATACGGACCGTCCTCAACCTCTCCGATTCGGACAAGGACATCGAGGGTTATTTCGCGGCGCCCGGCTTCAAGTCGGACTATTACAAATCCCTGTACGAAGCCGGCCGGGTGAAGGCGCTCAACATGGGGGTCGATCTTTCGTCGCCGCAATTCGGCGCGAAATTGGCGGAAGGGCTCCGCTTCCTCATCGAGCATGAGGGGCCGTATCTTTTCCATTGCACCGAAGGCAAGGATCGCGCGGGTTTCCTGAGCGCCGTGCTCGAATCCCTCATGGGAGCCGGGCTCGACGAGGTGGTCTCGGACTATATGGCCTCCTACGAGAACTACTATGGCGTCAAGCAAGGCTCCGATCAGTATACCGCGATCGCGAACAGCAATATCGTGGCCTCCATGACCATGGTGGTGTGCGGCCTGCCGAAGGGCACGGATATTTCGAAAGTCGATCTCGCCGCGGCGGCGAAGGCCTACCTCGAGAGAATCGGCCTCTCCTCTGGCGAGATCGCGGCTCTCAAAGCCAGGCTGTCGGCCGCTTCCGTCTATAAGGTCCCGAACGTCTCGGGTACCGTGACGCAGATCGAAAAGTACGGGCATGCCCTCACCGATATCACGATTCGGCGGTTCGACGATCTGGGCTTCAAGTTCGGCGACATGGCGACGGTGGTCTTCGACAATGGCTTCGTGCTCGAGGCGCCGTATCTGGACGGCTATTACGTGAATAACGGCGCCCCCCTGATCCGCGCGTATCCGGGGCAGACGGACATCGCGGTATGCATCAACTACGGAAAGCTCAACGCGATCGCCAAGGTCGATGTCGGCAGCAAGTTCGCCATCATGCTGAGCGCTCCCTCGGCCTATCTCGCCCAGTACGAGATTCGGAAGCTCGTGCGTACGAACAAGCGCGGCGACTACGCTTCGGACGAGGTGTTCGCCAATTTCCGCTCCATCGCCCTGGGCCGCATCGCCGAGGGCGTCCTGTACCGCAGTTCGAGCCCGATCGACGACCAGCTGGGTCGCGCGGCCTATGCGGACAGGCTCATGAAGGAAGCCGGCGTGAAAGCGGTGGTGAATCTCTCCGATGCCGCAGACAACATGAAGACCTACCTCGCCGCGAAGGATTTCGCCTCGCCCTACTACGCCGGGCTTTCCAGGGACGGCCGGGTGCTGTTCCTCAACATGAACCTCGCCTTCGCCAGCGACGATTTCAGGGCGAAGGTCGTCGAGGGCCTCGTGTTCATGGCCGATCATGACGGGCCCTACCTCTTCCACTGCACGGAAGGCAAGGACCGCACCGGTTTCTTCGCCGCCCTGGTCGAGGCCCTCATGGGCGCCTCCAAGGACCGGATAGTCGAAGACTACATGCAAAGCTACGTCGACTATTACGGTGTCAAGCAGGGCAGCGAGCAGTACAAGCTCATTTCGCAGGATGTGCTCGGCATGCTGAAAGTCATAGCGGGCGCGGATGATCCGGAGAAGGCCGACCTCGCCTCCGGCGCGAAGAAGTACCTGCTGTCGGGCGGAATGACGGCGGGCCAGATCGAGACGCTCATGAGAAAGCTGTCGAAACGCGCCGCGGTCTCGGAATCCGGCGGCGTACAGAGGATCTTCGCCGCGAGCGGGGAAGCATCGGATATTCGGGGCTGGCCGGATTCGAGAGCCTCGTAAGGCAATTTCGCCGTCTTCGCCGTCCCCGCCCCATGCTGAGGCGGGGACGGCGCCGTCGACGCGAACCGGATGGACCCTTAGATGTCCAAAACGGCGACACACGGGCCGCTGTTTTCTAGGATGTGGTCCGGGGTGGACCGTCGAGGGTTGCCGCGAGAGGCCGGTAGAGCGGGCCCGCTTCCATGAGGGCTCGGAAAGTTTCGAGCTCGACCGGCCGGCTGAACAGGTACCCTTGACCTTCCCGGCAGCCGCGCAGAGCGAGGTAGGCTCGCTGATTCTCGGTCTCGACGCCCTCGGCGATGGTGCCGAGACCGAGGCTCTTCGACATGGCGATGATCGCGTCGACGATGCTGGCGATGCTGGGAGCCTCGCGGATGCCGCGCATGAAAGATTGGTCGATCTTGAGCTTGTCGACCGGGAAACGGCTCAAGTAGCTCAGGGAAGAGTGGCCGGTCCCGAAGTCGTCTATCGCGAGCCTGACGCCGAGGTTCCTGATCTCGCTCATCGTGCGCAGGGCTCCTTCGACGTCGTGCATGAGGGCCGACTCGGTGATCTCCACCACGAGGGCCCGGGGCTGCAGGCTCGAGGCCTCGAGGGCCTTTTGCACCCTGAGGGCCAGGCCGGCCTGGTCGAACTGCCGAGGCGAGATGTTCACGGAGACGAAAGGCGCCTCGTCGGACTTGCGCCAGGAGGCGGCGGCCGCGCAGGCCTCGCGCATGACCCATTCCCCCAGTTCGAAGATGATGCCCGTTTCCTCCGCGAGGCCGATGAAACCATCCGGCAGCATCAGATCGTCCGGCCCGCGCCGCCAGCGCAGAAGAGCCTCCGCGCCGAGTATCCTCCCGTCGGCGAGGTCGACGATAGGCTGGTAGACGAGGAAGAACTCGCCCCGCTCCAGGCCGCGGCGGAGGTCGGATTCGAGGGCGATCCGCGCCTGGCTCGAGGCCTCCGTTTCGCTGGACACGAAGCGGAAGGTGTCGCGGCCCGCCATCTTGGCCTGGTACATGGCGGCATCGGCCTTGCGCGTGAGCCCCTCGGCCGTGGCGTCGTCGTCGGGGAAGACCGCGATGCCCGCGCTCGCGCCGATGAAGACCTCCCCTTCCCTGAGGTCGACGGGTCGGGAAATCTCGGCGATGATGTTCCGCGCGACCGTGCCGGCGTCGAGGCCGCGGTCTATCTCGTCGAGGATGACCGTGAACTCGTCGCCGCCGAGGCGGCAGACCGTGTCGGATTCCCTGACGCGCCGGGATATGCGCCGAGCCACCTCGACGAGAAGCCGGTCGCCCGCGTCGTGGCCGAAGGCGTCGTTGATGTACTTGAAACGGTCGAGGTCGAGGAAGAGCAGGGCCACGCGGTGCCCGTGACGCTGGCCTCGCCGGATCGCGCGAGCGAGACGATCCCTGAACAGGGTGCGGTTGGGAAGGGAGGTGAGCGGATCGTAGTACGCGAGATGATTGAGCCTCTCCTCGGTCTCCTTGAGACGGGAGATATCGGTGGACACGCCGACGTAGCAGCGGGGCTCGCCGTCCTCCCCTCGCACGAGATTTATGGAGAGCCATGCGGGAAAGATCTCTCCGCTCTTGCGCCGGTCCCAGACCTCGCCGGTCCAGGTGCCGTCCTCGCGGAGCTTGGCCCACATGACTTGATAGAAGCTCTCGTCGTGCCGTCCCGACTTCATGACCGCGATGTCCTGCCCGACGAGTTCCGGGGACGAATAGCCGCTCTGCCCGCAGAAGGAATCGTTCACGACGAGGATCTTCCCCTGGAGATCGGTGATCACCACCCCCTCGCTGGTGCTCTCGACGACCTTGGCCATGAGCCTGAGATCGTCGTTGGCCTTGCGCAGATCGCGGGTCCTCTCCTCGATGCGCTCTTCGAGCCCTTCGTTGATCGAGAAGAGTTCGGCTTCTCGCGCGGCGATGCGCGAGGCCATGTGCTCCAGGGTCCTCGAGAGATTCCCGATTTCGTCGGGCCTGGCGAGAACGCTCTCGGACATGCTGATCATGCCCTCGGCCTCGAATCGCCGAATGCTTCCGCCTATGGCCGAAAGAGGCTCGATCACCAGACTTGAAAGGAGGAGATAGATGATGACGCAGAACAGTATTCCCAGCCCGATGATGACGAGACCCGCGATGCCCATGGTCCGACCGCTCCAGTCGCTGATATCGCGGCGGGTCTGGGTGCCCACGAGGAGGGCCGGCCTTCCGGCGAGATCGTGGATGAGGCCCCAGCCATGGACGCTCCTGTCGCCTCTGGCCGCCATGACGAGGTGATTCCCCGCGGCGGCGATGGCAGCCAGATCGAGCCCGCTGGGCGCATCGCCGACCGGCAAGAGGATGGTCCGCACGCTGGTCTGCTCGGCGATTGCCGACGCGAAGCCGGGGTCGACCTTGCGCGCGATGATGAAGGAACCGCGGACGGGACCTGAGCCGTCACTGCGCATGATGGGAGTGGAGGCCATGAGATAGATGCATTTTCCCACCGCCAGGACGCCGAAGACGCCCGAGTCTCCCTTGTCGGCTCCGAGGTAGGGGGCGCCGAGAGGGGCACGCTCAGGCAAGCTGTCGTCCGGAAAGACCTTGCCGCTCGCGGGATCGTAGCGGCCGGCATAGCGGCGCCTTCCTTCCGCGTCGTAGATCGCTACGAGGCTGGCATCGATGATCTTGAAGCCATCGGGGCCGAGGTTTTCCTCGACATAGTCCGGCTTCCCGCCCCCGGCGAAGAGCCAGGTGTCGTCCCATTGGCTCCAGTCCCTGCTGATGATGGCGAGATGCTCGGCTTCGCGGTTCATGGCGGCGAGAACGCGGTCGAGATCGCGGAGGCTGGCCTTGCGCTCGAGCGACTCGAAGCTCGGGCGGATATAGCTGCGTTCGACGACGATCATCGCCCCGAAATACAGGATGAAGAAACCGGCGAGCAGCAAAGGGATTTTAAAAATGATGCGCATCGATGACCCTCTTTGAGCCACGCGAGAAAGAACTTGCCGGGTGGAAGGACGGAAGCGCAGGGTGCTCCGTCGAAGATGACGCTATTTGGCGATGGCGCAGGGACGGAAAGCGACTTCGCCGTTCGCCCGTCTCTAGGCGCACCTGCGGCCCGCTCGATGTCGAAGGGACCACGCTTCCAAGTATGGCTCTCGGCTCCGCGGTGTCAAGACCGAGGCCGTCTCCGGCCTTCAGCCCCGAACGACGAAGTCCTTCAGCTCTTCCTGGATGAGCGGCGTCTTCTGGAAGCCCCCGCCGAGGTGCTGCCAGTAGGCCTCGGCGAAGCGCACTCCGGCTTCCCGGCCCCAGGCGAGGTCCTGGGCCTGCATGGCGCCGAAGAAATCGTCCATCTTGTGCTGGACCCGCATGATCTCGATCTGGCTCTGGTGGCAGGCGAGCATGCGCATCTTGAGCTCCTCGACCGAGCCGATGTCGACGAAGAAGTGGGGCCTGGCTATCGGGTTGCCCAGGGGATCGGTGAGGCCGAGGGTGGCGGAATGGTAGAAGAGCGGATTGGCGGCGAGCGGCGGGAAGCGCGAGGGGATGTTGGGCAGGCTCGCGAGGATGGCGGCCGCGTCGGCGATGGCCGAGGCCGCGCGGTGGTCGGGATGGTAGTCCACGCTGAGGTGGGCTATGACGATGCCCGCCTCGGCCTCGCGGATGACGTCCTGCGCCTTGATGCGCAGCTCCTCCGTGTCGTAGAGAAAGCCGTCGCGGCCGCCCAGGCAGACATAGCGCGCGCCGAGGATCTCGGCGGCGGCGCGGGCTTCCCTGTCGCGGATCTCGACGGTCCTGCGCTCGTCGCTGCCTATGCCGCCCATCCCGCCCGAGGTGACCGTGCAGACGGTGATGCGGTAGCCCCTGGCCTTGAGCAAGGCGAGGGTGCCGGCGCAGAAGATCTCGGTGTCGTCGGGATGGGCCGCGAAGACGACGACGCTCCTGGAGCGGGGGGACTCGGACATGTTTCGTTCAACCTTTCATGGCGTCAAACATGGCGACGCCCGCCATCATGAGACCGATCTGCTCGACGCTCGCCTCTCCGCGCTCCACGATGCCTATGATCCTGCCTTCGTACATCACGGCGATCCGGTCGGAGAGGGCCCGGATCTCGTCGAGATCCTCCGAGATGAGGAGTATGGCCGTGCCGGACTCGCGCTGCTCGAGGAGGCGCTGATGGATGTAGTCGGTGGCGCCTATGTCGACGCCGCGCGTCGGCTGGGCGGCGACGAGGACCATGGGCTTCCGCGAAAGTTCGCGCGCCATGATGAGCTTCTGGATGTTGCCGCCGGAGAGGTTCTTGATCGGCGTGTCGAGGCTGGCGGTCTTGACCGAGAAGTCGCGCACGAGGCCGGCGGCGTGGCTGCGCATCTTCGCGAAGTTGAGGAAGATGCCGCGGGCGAAGGGCGCCTTGGTCCGGTCGTGCAGGAAGACGTTCTCCTGCACGCTGAACTCCCGTATGGCGCCGTCGCGCATGCGCTCTTCGGGAATGTAGGCCATGCCTGCGTCCACGCGCTCGTTGAGCGAAGCGGCGCCGATGTCGCGGCCGCCCGCGCGGATCGTGCCTGCGAGGGTGCGCCTCATGCCGGCGAGGCACTCGGCGAGCTCGCGCTGTCCGTTGCCCGAGACGCCGGCGAGGCCGACGATCTCTCCCGAGCGGATGTCCAGGTCGATGTCCTTGAGCGCCTCGGTGCCCCGGTCGCCCATCGCGCGCAGGCCGCGGATCTCGAGCCGCACCGGGCCGGGCGTGAGCGGCCGCGCCTCGACCTCCTTGACTTCCCTTCCGACCATCATCTTCACGAGCTCGTCGCGCGTGACGTCCCGGGTGGCCTTCGTGCCTATGACCTTGCCGTCGCGCAGTACCGTGACGCGGTCGGAGATGGCCATGACCTCGTAGAGCTTGTGCGAGATGAAGATGAGGGAGTGCCCCTCCGCGACCATGCGGCGCAGGGTCTCGAAGAGGTCCTTGACTTCCTGGGGAGTGAGGACCGCGGTGGGCTCGTCGAGAATGATGAGGCCGGCGCCGCGGTACAGGGCCTTCAGGATCTCGACGCGCTGCTGCTCGCCGACCGAGAGCTGCCATACGTAGGCGCGCGGATCGACCTTGAGGCCGTAGTCCTGGGCCAGGGTCTCGATGCGCTCGGTGACTCCCTTGATATCCACGAGCGGCGCGCGCGCCGAGGGCTGGCCCAGGGCGACGTTCTGCGCCACGGTGAGCGTGGGCACGAGCATGAAGTGCTGATGGATCATGCCGATGCCCGCGCGGATCGCGTCGGCGGGGGAGCGGAACACGAGGCGCCTGCCGTCGATCAGGATCTCGCCCTCGTCGGGCTGGTACATCCCGTAGAGCTGCCGCATGAGCGTGCTCTTCCCGGCCCCGTTCTCGCCCAGGAGGGCGTGGACCTCGCCCGGGTCCACGTCGAAGCAGACCTGCGAATTGGCCCGCACCCCCGGGAAGCACTTGACGATGTTCCGCATCTCGACGCGGCCCGTGCGGACCGCTCCCTCGCCGCGCGCGTTAGCTGACATATTCCGCCGGTTTCCCCCGCGCTAGGGCTGCACCGAGATGCTGCCGTCGACGATGCCCTTTATGGCCTTTTCCGCGGCGGATCTGGCGGCCCCGGGAAGCCTGAAGTCCGGATTGAAGGCCATCTTCAGACCCTTGTTCGCGAGAGTGAGTATGTAGGTCTTGCCGCCCAGGGTGCCTGCCTTGTGCTGGGCGATGATTTCCCTGAGCATCCCGGTCCAGTCGTACACCTGGCTGCAGACGACGAGCCGCGGAGAGAGCGAGGTCTGGTCGGCCTGGGTGCCGAACCAGAGGACACGGCCCGAGTCCTGCGCGGCGCCGATCGAGCCGACCACCGACTGCGAGGATCCGGTGAGGATGTCGGCGCCGTTGGCGATGTGGGTCTTGGCCGCGGCGGTCATGAGGGCGACGTCGGAGAAGGAGCCGGTCCAGGTCTTGGACACGGTGATGCCCTTGTTCACCGACATGACGCCCTGGACGAAGCCGTCGATGTAGGTCTTGGCGTCGCCCACTTCGACGGGGCCGGTCACGCCGATCTTCCTGGACTTGGTCAGCTTGGCGGCGAGCACGCCGTTGACGAAGCCGCCCTGCTCGGCCGCCGCGGTGTAGGCGTAGACGTTGGGCATGCCGAAGGTGTTGACGTCGGTGCCCCAGGCGAAGGTCGTCTGGGGGAAGTCCGAGGCGATTTCCTGCACCGAGGAGCCGTACTGGGAGCCGTGGGCGATGACGATGTCGAAGCCCTGGCTCGCGTAGTCGCGGATGGCCGCGGCGGCGTCGGGCACATTGTACATGTTGTCGGTGTACTTGATCTCGAGGGCGGAGGGCCCTCCCATCTCCTTCTGGATGGTCATGAGCGCGCTCCACATGGACTGGCTGAAGGCCATGTCGGTGGTGGCGCTGGGCATGACCACGGCGATGCGGAACGGCGCGGCGACGGCGGCCGCGACGAGTCCGCCGGCGAGCAGAAGCGCGATCGATACTCTTCTCAACCTCATCATTCCATCCTCCCTATCGATTGAATTGAAACCTCGATGCCATGGCACTCAGTCTACGACACGGATCCCTTCGGCGCCAGTGTGCCGTCCCAGGCGTGGATTCGGAGGGCACGGCTAGCTTTCGCCCCGTTCGAAGGGCTTGTTGAGCGCCGCCGGCTGGCGGGCCCTGTTCACCGAGATGGTGAGGGCGATGATGGTCAAGAGGTAGGGCAGCATGACCGCGATGTTGGACGGAATCTTGGCGCCGAGAACCTGCATCCAGAGCTGGAAGGAATTCACGACGCTGAAGAGCAGGGCGCCGCCCAGCACGCCTACGGGGCTCCAGCCGCCGAAGTACACGAGGGCCACGGCGATGAAGCCCTGCCCCGCCGTAAGATTGTCCTGGAACAGGTTCAAGAGCGAGATGGAGAGCGAGGCGCCAGCGATGCCGGCCAGCACCGAGCCGATGCAGACGCTGAGGTAGCGTATGCCGTTGACGCTGATGCCCAGGGAATCGGCGGCGGCAGGAGCCTGCCCCACGGACTTGATCTTGAGGCCGAGCGTGGTCTTGTTCAGCACCCACCAGGCCAGGGGCACGAGAAGGAAGGCGCAGTAGACGAGGATATTGGTGCGGAACAGCATTTTCCCCGCCACGGGGATATCCGACAGGAAGGGAATTGGCAGAGGCTTGAAGCCGTCGATGGTCTTCACCGTCCCGACGAGGATCTTGAAGAGAAGACTCGACATGCCCAGTCCGAACATATAGAGCCCGATGCCCGACACGCCCTGCTCGGCCTTGAGGGTCACCGACACCAGCGACATGAGGAGTCCCATGAGGAGTCCCACGACGGCCGCCGCCAGAAGTCCAAGCCAGAGACTGCCCGAGACGAGGGTGACGTAGAAGGCCGCGAAGGCGGACAGCAGCATGATGCCGTCGACGCCCAGGTTGACCACGCCCGAGGTCTGGGCGAAGGTCTCCCCGATCGCTGCGTAGAGAAAGGGCGTCGCCAGGCCGATCATCGTGTGGATGATGCCCGAGATGACGTCCATGGAAATGAGCCCTTTCACGACTCGGCCTCCTTCCTGCCGCGCTGCTCCGCGATCTTGCGCCGCGCCGACCAGCGGCGCGACCAGATCGAGGCGCTCGACACGAAGAGCACGATGAGCCCCAGGAGGGCCATGACGAGGGAAGAGGGAACCTGCACGGCGCGCTGCATCTTGTCGGCGCCCACGAGGAGGGCGCCGAAGAGCACCGAGGCCGGTATGAGCCCGAGCGGATGCAGCCCGCCCAGGAGGGCGGCGACTATGCCGGTGAAGCCGTAGCCGCTCGTGAGGCCGTCCATGAGACGGTGCTGCACGCCCATGACCTCGATCGCCCCCGCCAGCCCGGAGAAACCTCCGGCCAGGGTGAGGGAAAGGGCCTGGTAGTAGGGCACGCGGATGCCCGAGTACCGGGCGGCTTCCGGATTGAGGCCCACGGCCCTGATGTCGTAGCCGATGGTCGTGCGCCAGAGGAAGAAGTAGACGAGCACCGCCATGACGACCGCGACGATGACGCCCGCGTGCAGGAGAGTCCGCGGCACGAGGCGGGGCAGCCACACCTGATGGGGCAGCTGGGCGGATTGGGCCAGGAAGGTGCCCTGGGCCACCGCCGCGGGGTCCATGAGCGGCCCTTGCAGCAGGTAGTTCATGAACTGCTGGGCTATCGCGTTCATCATGATGGTGCTCAAGATCTCGTTCACGTGCAGGCGCGCCTTGAGGATGCCCGGCACGAAGCCCCACATCGCTCCCGCGATGAAGCCGACGATGAGGGTGGATGGAATGAGGAGCCAGCCCGGCGCCGAGGCGAAACTTAAGGGGAACCAGGTCGCGGCGAGAGCGCCCACGATTATCTGGCCCTCGCCGCCGATATTGATGACATTCGCCCGGAAAGCGATGCAGATGCCCGCGCCCACGAGCAGGAGGGGCGTCGCCTTGACGAGGGTCTGCGTGAGCCCGAAGGTCGAGCCGAAGGCCCCGTTGACGATGGCCGCAAAAGCGGCGACGGGCTTGGCGCCGAGCAGAAGAAGCATAACCGCGCCCAGAGCGAGGGCCACCGCCACACCCGCGAAGGGCAGGGCGACGTTGAGGACGATCTTGCTCCAATCGAATGTGGGTCTTCGGAACGAAATCGGGCTGGCTGATTCTTTGTCAGGCGGCAACTCGCCCCCCCTCACCATCGGCTGCGGATATGGTAGGTAGAATCTATACCATGCCTGCCAGGCCAAGGGAAGCAAAAAATCGTCCGCGGACCCGGGATTGGAAGAGACTGTCGTACGAGCGGCGACGGACCGGCCCCGGGCGATCGAAAGGCGAAGCCGCGCGAGCGAGCCTCCCTTCCGACCGCCTGGCGAGTTCTAGCGCTTGCGGATGTACTTGCGGATGTCGACCGCGACGGCCGCCACGATGATGATGCCCTTGAAGATGTTCTGCCAGTAGGGCGAGACATTGAGGAACACGAGGGCGTTGTTCATGAAGGTGAGCATGAGCACGCCGGTGAGCATGCCGCCGACGGTTCCGATGCCGCCCGTGGTGGATACACCGCCTATGACGCAGGCCGCGATCGCGTCGAGCTCCCAGGTATAGCCGAGATTGTTGGTGGCGCTGCCCTGGCGAGCCGCCTGGAGGGCGCCGGCCAGGCCGTAGAGGGCGCCCGCGAGGATGTAGACGACGGTCAGCGTGCGGTTGACGTTCACGCCCGAGACCTCGGCGGCGTCGGGGTTGGCGCCGATGGCGTAGATGTTCTTGCCCAGGCGGGTCCGGTTGAGGAGGACCCACATGAACACGAATACGGCGGCGGCGATGATCACGATGAAGGGTATGCGCAGGTTCCCCGAGATCGGGATGGCTCCGTTCGCGATATTGGTGAAGTCGTCGCGGAGTCCTCCGATGGGGGCCGCGCCGCGGGGCGGGCGGTCGACATAGAGCGACACGACACCGTAGGCGATGACCATGGTGCCCAGGGTCGTGATGAAGGGAGGCACCTTGAGATGGGCCACGATGCTGCCGTTGACGAGCCCGACCACGAGACCGGCGACGATCGCGATGGCGATGGGCACGAGCAGAGGCATCGCGGGGAAGTTGGGGAATATTTTATCTTCGTAGTTGGCCCGCTGCAGCATCGATGCGGCCACGCAGGCGGTGAGTCCGACCACGCGGCCGGCCGAGAGGTCGACTCCCTTGGTGAGGAGGATGGGCCCCTCGCCGAAGGCGATGATCACGTAGACCGAGGTGATCATGAGGACGTTGATGAGATTGTCCCAGGAGAGGAAGTTGGGCTCGAAGATGCCGGTCAGGAGCACGAGCACGATGAGCACGAGCAGGATCGCGCGCTTCGTCGCGAACTCCCTGACGGATCTGAGCAGCGGATTGCCGGAATCGAGCGTTGCAGCGTTTGCCATAGTGCTCCCCGTTACATGAATTGAGTGGAAAGTCGCATTATTTCTTCCTGGCCGGCTTTCTTGCCGTCCAGGATCCCCGTCATCCGGCCCTCGCACATCACCATGATGCGGTCGGACATGCCCAGGATCTCGGGCAGCTCGGAGGAGATCATGATGATGCTCTTGCCGCGCTTGGCCAGGTCCGCGATGATCGAATAGATCTCATACTTGGCGCCGACGTCGATGCCCCGCGTGGGCTCGTCCAGGATGAGAATCTCGGGATCGAGGAGGAGCCACCTCGAAAATATGGCCTTCTGCTGGTTGCCGCCGGACAGGTTCTGCATGAGCGTGTGGGCGGAAGGCGTCTTGATGCGCAGCGCCTCGATGCTCTTGGCGACCGCGGTCTCTCCTCGCTTGAGGTCGAGGAGGAAGCGGCGGATATAGTTGCGCCAATTGGCCGCCAGGATGTTGTCGTATACCGACAGGATCGGGAATATGCCCGTCGATCGCCGATCCTCGGTGAGGAGGGCCACCTTCTCGCGGATGGCTTCGGTCGCGGTGCGGAACCGTCGCACCTTGTCGTGGAGGATCACGGTCCCGGAGACGACGGGCCTGAGGCCGAAGACGGCCTCCATGAGCTCGGTGCGCTGCGCGCCGACGAGCCCGCTCACTCCGAGAACCTCGCCCCTGCGGAGATCGAAGCTCACGTTCTGGAAGGACTTGGGCTCGGGCGACGAGAAGTTCTCGACCCTGAGCACGACCTCGCCGGGGACATTGTCCCGATGCGGAAAGCGGTTCGACATGTCGCGGCCCACCATGCGGCTGATGATGAGGTCGGTCGTCAGCTCCTTGGCGGGATAGGTGCCGACGAGCTTGCCGTCGCGCATGATCGAGACCTCGTCCCCGATCTTGAGGATCTCTTCCATTTTGTGCGAGATATAGATGATGGCAATGCCTTGGCTCTTCAGGTTTCGGATGATCTCGAAAAGGTGCTCGACCTCGTTCTCGGTGAGGGAGGAAGTCGGCTCGTCCATGATGATGATCCGCGACTTGCGCGAGACGGCCTTGGCGATCTCGATCAGCTGGACCTTGGACACCGAGAGGTTGACCAACCAGGTATTGGGATCGATGTCCATCTTGAGCTCTTCGAAAACCGCCTTCGTATCGGCCAGCATTTTCCTGTGATTGACGAGCTTCAGAGGCCCGAAGCTGCGCAGGGGGAAGCGTCCGAGCCAGAGATTCTCCATGACGCTTCTGTATAGGATGGGAAGAAGCTCCTGGTGGATCATGGAGATTCCATGGTTCAGCGCGTCGCGGGCATTGGCGAAAACCAGCTTTTCGCCGTCTATGACGATATCGCCCTCGTCCGGCATGTAGATGCCGAAGAGGCATTTCATGAGCGTGGACTTCCCGGCTCCGTTTTCGCCCATGAGCGCGTGCACGGAGCCGGGGCGCACCTTGATGCTCACCGAATCCAGAGCCTGCACTCCGGGGAAACCCTTGGAGATGCCGTTCAGCTCCAATACATATTCATTTGCGGCCATCGAGGCTCCCTCCGACTCCGGAAATAAACAGGGTGTACGCTAAAGCGTACACCCTGCGGACATTATACCGAAGAAGCCGGTCCTTTACGAACTACTTCTTGAACTGGGTGTAGTTGTCCTTGGTCACCTTCACGTACGGAACCCAGATGTAGTGGCCGTTCTGGGCGGGGTTGCCGTCGGCATCGCAGAGAGGACCGACGCTCGTGGTGGCGCTCTGCCCCTGGGCGAGGGAGTAGGCGAGGTCGAAGGTGGCCTGGCCCTGCTTGTCGGCATCGTTGAGCACGGTGCCGAGGAGGGTGCCCTGCTGGAGGGCATCGAGCGCCTCGGGGATGGCGTCCACGCCGACGACCGGCATGTACTTGCCGCCCTTGAAGTAGCCGGCGGCCTTGAGCGCGTTGATGGCGCCGATGGCCATGGCGTCGTTGTTCGCGAACACGACCTCGATCTTGTTGCCGAACTTGGCGAGCCAGGCCTGCATCTTGTTCTGGGCGTCGCCGGTCTGCCACATGGCGGTGTCTTCGGCGAGCTTGTCGACCTTGATCCCGGCGGCCTCGACGGCCTTGATCGAGTACTCGGTGCGGTACTTGGCGTCCGTGTTGGCGGGGTCGCCGAGCAGCATCACATACTGCAGCTTGCCGTCGTGGTTCTTGTCGGCCTTGGGATTGGCCTTCCAGTAATCGGCCACGATCTCGCCTTCATAGGTGCCTGACTGCTGGGCCTTGGCGCCTACGTAGTAGGCTTTGTCGTACTTGGCCATCTCGGTGGCGTCGGGCTCGCGGTTGAAGAATACGATCGGCACCTTCTTGGCCTCGGCCTTCTGGATGACGACAGGGGCCGAAGCGGGCTCGACCATGTTCAGCGCGAGGCAGGTGGCGCCCTTGGTCAGGAACTGGTCGATGAGGTCGTTCTGCTTGGACTGATCGCCCTGGCCATCCTGGATGGAGTAGACGAGCTTGTCGGTGCCGACGGCCTTGGCCAGCGTGTCGATCTTGTCCCGGACGATGGACATGAAATTGTCGTCGAACTTGTAGATCGTGATGCCGATGTTCGGCACCTTGGGCTTGGCCGGACCGCAGCTCGCGATAAGCGCGACAGCGGCCAGAGCGCACAGGAGAATGACGATTCGCTTCATGAAATTCCCTCCTTCATGAACTTTTAATATTCCAACACGGGAATATTTGGACGACCATGAGAAGCGCACATGTGAAAGCTACAGAAGTTGTGCGAAAACGAGAGTCCACTTTACTGAGATATAAAGCTATATTCCTGTTTCTACAGATGCATGTCAAGAGGCAGATGAGGGGATGGTAATCGGGACGGGGATTTTGGCGGAACGGGGGGCTCCCCGATCATCAGCTTCTAAAGCGACCCGGGCCGCATTACAGGATAACGGCTTACTCACCAATTCCTTTCCACGCCATTGAATCCATAGTATTCAGTTTTCGCTATATATTTTTTTCCGGGAGAAATGTCATTATTTGCATCATAGTCTGTGCCGCCTAACTTTGCGCCCCGATATTCAGCTCTCTGCAAGATACCGGGGCACGAGGGTGTCACTTGTACAAGAGATTTAAGAGGAACATGAAGTCGCCGACCTCGGTGCCCTCGATGTTGAAGACGTTGTACCGCGCCTCAAGGGACAGGCTCACTCCGTGGTGCTTCGGGAAGAAATCATAGCCGAGAGCCCCGCCGTAGCCGAAGGACGAGGTTGACGACGCATAACTACCCCAGGACGTATCGATGACAGCCTTCGAGCTGCCGGCGAGAGCCTCGGCATAAAGACCTCCCAGATATCCGCGGAGACCGAGCGCGTATAGGTAGAGATTGATCTGCATCCATCCACCAGGACCTTCGAGCCTATCGGCCGACCCCATGATGCCGGCCATGATGTAGAGATTCCGCTCGATGGGGAACCCGAGCTCGAGATCGAGCGATAGTTTGGTGCGGTCGATCCCCGGGATCGAATCGAGATAGGTGAGTTCGGACTCGATGTCGGACGGATACTGCGGATATGCGGGCCCGAGGCCAATCTGGGCGAGGAGTCCGCGCCGGGTATCGTCTGCGTTGTCCTGAGAGAAGGCGAGATCCGGAGCCATAACGAAGAATGAGACGATGAACACCATAGCAACCACGAACTTTTGCATAATGCCCCCCGAAAGAGGGAATGGAATCAGCCTAACAGGCTTCTTTTTTACAGTATTTTCGGGCGTTTCTGAAATCACCTTCTGATCGGCGGCAACGGTGCGCCCTTTGCGGAAATTTCATCACTCTCCCGATGCCGCCCTCCGACCCACTGTTCGCTTGGATTACATAGGCTCTGAAGCTGAATTGCCAATCAGACTATGCTCATACTCCATCAACTCCAGACCCTTGTCGGTCAGCTCAAGCAAAAACTCCTGAAACTGAGCATGGGGTCTGAGCCTTTGCATTGCAAGGGCAAAGCGTTCTTTCTGTTCCTGGGTAATTCTAATCTGAACGCGATCGCCCTTGACCACTCCATCGGCATTTCTTGCCATTTTGTGCTCCGGTCCTCTTCTCAAATTGAGTATCCATTACTCTCCCGATGCCGCCTCGCGCCCTGATGACAGTGAAAAATGATCTTCGCCTAGTTCTATAGGAAGAATGGATCGCTCATATCGAGCAAGGCCTAGGGCTACCAAATAACCCAGGAACGTCGATTCGGCATCCGCTGCATGGGCCCCCTTGAGACGGGCAGCGGTGCATTTTTTTCTGACCCCCTCACTAATCCTAACCTTCAGCACTTCCGATTTTTCGGAAACATCGTTTCGTGTCGGCATAATCCGAACCTCCACGTCAAACATCATTTTAGAACAATTCGGGGGAAATAGCGAAAATCTTTATTATTTTTGTATTAACAGATCACACTTGTAGTCTTACTATGTGCTCATAAAGACGAAGAAGGAAAGGCCCTACAAAAGCATTGCGGGGTATGCTGTGGTCCTTGTAGTTCCCCACTTCGGTGCGACGAGTTCGGTTGAATTCCCAGGCAGATTTCACTCGACATGGATGCCCTCCCTTCTTGTCGAGGTTCTGCCACTAGAGAGCCCGCACCTCGCCGGCGCGTAGTCCCTTCGTGGCCGCGCAGAGCGTCACCTCGTAGTGGCAAGGATCATCATAGAGACGTGGGTTTAGGAGCGAGAGGATGTTCGCCGGGGCGAGTGCAAGTCGTCGTTTCGGTTCGTAGGATATCTGTCCAATTCCGGCGCAGGGGTCGCGGTCGATGAGCTCATGGAAGAGCGCCTCGCGGATCACTAGCCGGAAGACGGAGTAGGCCATTTGCGCCCGGCGCGACCGACCGAGCTTCGCGGCCAATCTCTCGCGGAACGCGAGGACATCCGCTCGGCGAATGGAATCGAGATTAAGCTGGCAGATGGGATCGGGGAGGACGTGCTTTACGAGGCTGACCCGAGAGGTCGTGATATGGCCGGAAGAGAAGTGTCGCCCCTCCAAGCGAAGGCGGCCAACGTGGGGACAGCCGCCGACGAAAAAGCCTGACGCCCAAGCATGCAGGGTCTGTGACTCCTTCGCATGAGGAGCAGAGAGTTCGAGGTGCTTCGCCCTGGCCCACTTCTCGGCCAATGTCTCGTTCGTCTGCCCGGAGGACAGATACGGCCCTCGCGTTCCATTGATGACGAAGGAATAGCAGTGAACCTTCCCCCATCCTTGGCCTCATCAAGAATGGCGGGCAGATAAATCGGGACGGGGGGATTTGTCCTCCGAAGCTCGACTTCCTGTCTCGCATCTCCGGACCGCCTCGGGCGCTGGCGCTCGGCATCCTGCCTCGCTTCCGGCGCTATCGCGCCGCGCGCCCTTCGGTTCAAATCCCCCCATCCTTGGCCTCATCAAGAATGGCGGGCAGATAAATCGGGACGGGGGGATTTGAACCCCCGATCTTCAGCTCCCAAAGCTGACGCCTTAGCCTCTAGGCTACGTCCCGGATGAACGCTGCTCGATCCCGAAAACCGATCGGCGCTGCGCTTCGCAGGTCTTAGAATCGCCTGCGCATTTGAACCGTTTCCTCGAAAACGCAGGCGAAGGCTGCGATTTTTCGACTGTTTTATACGGTATTCCGACGGCCCGTCGCATGTCAAGGCGGCGCATTTTCTGTTGACACCGCAATCGACCGGTTTATAATACCCCGGTTTACCCATCGAAACGTGGATAGACGGCAGATGTAACACCACAGCGAAGGAGCGACGATTATGGCGTATTCGACCGATCAGATCCGGAACGTGGCCCTAGCAGGCCACGGCGGCACGGGCAAAACGACGCTGCTTGAGCATCTTCTCTTCCAGGGGGGCGCCATCCCCAAGCCGGAGACGATCGAGTCGGGCAAGACGGTGAGCGATTACGGCGAGGACGAGATCGCCCGCAAGATATCGGTGCATGCCGCATTGACCCACGTCGCATGGAAGGACGCGAAACTCAATCTCCTCGACACTCCCGGATCCTCCGATTTCGTCGGGGAGGTCATTCTCGCATTCCGTTCCTCCGAATCGGTGATGATGCTGGTCGACGGAAAGTCGGGCGTGCAGATCGAGACGATCAAGCTCTGGCGCAACCTCGACGGACGCGGCAAGCCCCGCATGGTGTTCATCTCGAAGCTCGACGAGGAGCGCGCCTCCTTCGCTTCGGCCCTCGCCGACGTCAAGGAAAAATTCAAGGTCGCGCCCGTCGCGATCACCATTCCCATCGGGGAGAGCGCGGCGCTCAAGGGAGTGGTCGACGTGCTGTCCAACAAGGCCTATGCCGCTCCCGCTTCGCACGACCAGAAGGAAACCGAAATCCCGGTGCCCGCCGACATGGCCGCCGCGGTCGCCGAGTACCGGAGCAAGCTCTTCGAGGCGGCGGCCGAAGGCGACGACAATCTCATGGAGAAATACCTCGGCGAAGGCGAGCTTACCCAGGAAGAGACCCTGAAGGGCCTCGCCGAGGCCTTCGCCGCCGGCCGCGCCGTCCCGGCCTTCGCGGGCTCGGGTTTGCGCAACATCGGCACGACGGCGATCCTCGACTTCATCGCGGGCACGGCCCCGAGCCCCCTCGCCCGCCCGCCCGAGAAGGCCAAGGATGCGCACGGCCAGGAAATCGAGGTTCCGATCGATCCTGCCAAGCCTGCATCGGCCCTTGTCGTCAAGACGCAGATAGACCAATTCTCGGGACGGCTCTCCGTCGTCAAGGTGATGACGGGCGTCCTGGCGCCCGACCTCGAAATGATCAACGTGCGCGACGGTCACAAGGAAAAGCTCGGCAAGCTCTACACCCTCCAAGGCAAGAAGCTCGAGGAGGTGCAGAGCCTGAGCTCGGGCGACATCGGCATCATCGCCAAGTCCGTCTCGCTCAAGACGAACGACACCCTCTCCGCCTGGGACAAGGCTGCCGCCTACGCGCATCTCCTTCTCCCCACGCCGGTCCACACGCTGGCGATCTCCGCGGTCAACAAGAAGGAAGAGGACAAGCTCAACGAGAATCTCCTCAAGGCCGCGGAGGAGGACCTCACCTTCCAGGTCAAATTCAACGCCGAGACCAAGGAGACCGTGATCGCGGGCATGGGCGAGCTCCAGATCAACATGGTCCTCGACAAGATCAAGAACGGGGCCAAGATCGTCGCGGAGACCAGGGTGCCCAGAGTCGCCTATCGCGAGACGATCACGAAGAGGGCGGGGGCCGAGTACACCCACAAGAAGCAGACGGGCGGCCACGGCCAGTACGCGCGCGTCGTCTTCGAGATCGAGCCCCTCGAGCGCAGCGCGGGCTACCAGTTCGAGAACAAGCTCTTCGGCCAGTCGGTCTCCAAGGGCTTCATCCCCGGCATCGAGAAGGGCATCCACCAGGCCATGGAGGCGGGCGTCGTGGCGGGCTATCCGGTCGTCGACGTGAAGACAGCGATCACGGACGGCAAGGAGCACCCCGTCGACTCCTCGGAGATGGCCTTCAAGATCGCCTCGCGCGGCGCCTTCCGCGAGGCTTCCAGGAACGCGAATCCCGTCCTCCTCGAGCCCGTCATGAACCTGACGGTCTACGTCGAGGAGAAGAACCTGGGCGACGTCATGTCGGACCTGTCGGGCCGCCGCGGCCGCATCTCGGGACAGAACCCCATCGGCGGCGGCATCGTCTCGATCGAGGCGCAGGTGCCGCAGGCCGAGCTCCTGCGTTATGCGATCGACCTGCGCTCGATGACGAGCGGCACGGGCTCGTTCGAGGTCTCGTTCGACCACTACGCGCCCATCACGGGCAAGATCGCCGAGGACGTCGTCAAGGCCGCCCAGGCCTTCAAGGTCCACGAGGAAGAGGAAGAGTAGCTCTTTCGCGGCACGGCGTCGCGCTCGTGGCGCGCCGCGGCGGCGGGCCGCCCCTGAGGCCGTGGGCTTCTCGGGCGGCCCGTCCATTTTCCTGCCCCTTCCCCGCCGGGCCGGCCTACCAGAGCACCAGGCGCTCCCGGTCCCTCTCGAAGCCGGCGGCTTCCATGGCCGCCGCGTAGGCGCCGCGCGCCGCCGCTTCGCCGTTCACCTCCTCGACGACGATGCGGCGTTCGGGCAGGAAGGAGCGCTCGCGCAGGGGACGGAAGGCGGCGAGTACCGGGCCGAGGGCGGGATCGTCCGGCGGCGGCGCGAACTCGAGCGAGCGCCAGGAGCGCCGCGAGGCGGCCAGGACGCGCCCGTCCGAAAGGCAGATGCGGTTCGCCGCTATGCGCGGCGGCAGAAGTCCGGCGCGCCCGGCGGGGGCGTAGGCCGCCTGGGCCGCGGGATCGGTGCTGCCGATCCAGACGGCCCTCCCCGCCGCGTCGCTCGCCTCGCCGCCTGAATCGAGCTCGCGGAAGAGGCGGAGCGAGGACGCGTCCATGAACTGCGGTCCGTCGAGCCCCTCGAAAAACCTTCCGGAGACGAGTTCGCCCGCGAGCTCGAGCCTACGCGCCGCCGTGAAGACCGAGCGCCAGGAGAGCGGCTCCAGCTCGCGTTCGAGCAGGGAGCGGCAGATAAGGCCGTGGCGCCGGCACAGGATGCGGACTCGCTCGGCGGCGAGACTCTCCTCGTCGAGGGCGTCCGGCTCCTCCTCCGAAGCGCTCTCGTCCTCGAAGGCCAGGGAAAACCAGCGGCCGGCCAGGGGCGGCCCCGAGCGCCAGAGACCGCGCAGGGCCCGGGGCAGACGGCGATGCGCGCCGAAAGGCGCGGCCCTCCCGCCGGCGGGAAGGCCGGCGGCCGCCGGCAAGGCGGCGCCGAACTCGTTGCCCAGGCCTTCGCGGATCGAGGCGAAGCTGTCCGAGGCGACGAGGCCTCGCCAGGCCTCTGACCAGAGCGCCTCGGCGAGCTCGCGCGAGTCGAGCCCGACCTTCTCCTTGATCGCCCAGAAATCCTCGGGCGGAGAGCCGACTTCGAGGAGGCGCGAGACCGGCTCGTCGCCGGCGTTCCGCCCCTCGGCCCGCCCCGTCCCGCCGCCGAGGAAGAGTTCGAGGTCGAGTGTCCGGCACAGGGCGACCGTCTCGCGGCCGCAGCCGAACCAGCTCCATTCGCCGCCCGAGAACAGCTCGTCGAGCTCTCCGGGGCGGTAGCCGGGAAGCCGGGCAGGGAGCACCTCGCTCTCGACCGTGCGAGCGCCGAGGGCGGCCCCGGCGAGTCGGTCGAGGACGGCGACGAGGGCGGCGGTACGGTCCGTCGCGGCGACCGCCGCAGCCGGACCGACGGCGGCGCCGCCCGCTCCGGCCGGAACCGCCGGAGTCGCCGCCGCGGCCGCAGCCCCGACCGGCGGGGCGACGACCGGTGCCGCGACGGCGCCGCGCGGCGATAAGTCCTGCACGGCCGCGACGAAGCGCAGCAGGTCGGCGGCGGGGCGGGCCTCGATCCGCGGCCGCCGAGCCGCCCGGGAGCGGCGCAAGAGAAGCTCGAGGTTCTGGGAGTCGACGACGGAAATCTCCTCCGAGTCCGAGCCGAAGGCGTCGACGACGATGCTCCCCTCATCCGAAAGCTCGTCCAGCAAAGCCTCGAGCCGCTCTGCCGAAAATCCGAACAGCGAGCGGATGCGCCCGGGAGAGACGAGAGACTCCCTCCGGAGCCACTCGGCCAAGCGGGCCTCGGGCTCGTCTTCCAGCTCCCGCTCGCGCTCGGCGTGGACGAGGAGCTCGGCCTCGGCGCCCGGAAGGCGCAATCGCCCGACCCGCCCTCCGCAGCTCGGGTCCGATGACAGGGCGGCCGCCAGCTCCGGCGAGGCGGCCTCGAGCATGGCCGGCAGCTCGTCGAGGGGAATCGCCACGCGCTCCTTGACCCACTCCGCGAACTCGAGCTGATCCGAGGCGCCCCAGCCGGGCAGGAGCCGCTTGATGCGGCGCTCGAAATCCTCGATCAAGGCGCTCTCGAGACGCGGCCGGAAACGGGATGAGCGGAGCGCCTCCTCGATCACGCGGGAGGATACCGAACTAGAGGCGCGCGCCTCGAGAGCGTCCCCGCGGTACATGAACTCTCCGGTCTCACGCCAGACCGCCTCGCGGGCGAAGGGCGTCGGGCTCCGGGTTTCCAGGACCGAGAGTTCGACGCGGCCCTCGGCGAGATCCCGGACCAGCGCGGCCGCCCCATCGAGATCGAAGAGATCGACGAGGCAGGAGCGCCAGCTCTCGACGACTACCGGAAAATCGGCGAAGGAGCGGACCGCCTCGAAAAGCCGCTTGGCGCGGAGCCGGGTGAGCCACAAGGGCACGCGCCGGCCCGGAAGGCCCCGCGGCAGGAGGAGGGCCCGCCCGGCGTTCTCGCGGAACTGCGCGCCGAAGAGCCCCGAACCTTCGAGACGCCGACGTGCGAGCTCGCCCAGGCGCCCCGGAGCGGCGAGTCCGAAAAGGATCCGTCGCAGGTCCCGCTCGCTCTCGGCGTCCCGGTCGCTCGGCGCGACGAGGAGGATCCAGTCGTCGTCGACCACCGTCTCGACGGGCAGACCGGCTTCCTCCTCCCAGGCGGCGGAGAGCGCGAGAGCGAGGGGCTCGTTGATGGCCCTCCCGCGCAGGGTGTGGAGCACGAGCCGCACCCTGCCGCGGCGAGCGGCAGGGTCGGCATGGAGCTCGAGCACGAGGCGGCGCGTACCGGGCAGGGCGGACGACCCGCGCCCCGCCGCGTTCGGGGCGGCGGCTCCCTGGGCCGCGACGAAGGCCGCGCAGACCGATCCGGCTTCTGGCGAAAAGCCGCAGCTTCCGACGAGCAGTTCGGCGCCTTCGTCCTGGCTCATCGAGCCCAGCTCGTCGAGCAGCTCGAGCGCGCGCAGGCTCAAGCTCGGGCTCCGGAAGCCGACCTCGCCCTTCCAGAAGGGAATGATGTCGGGATCGGGCGGCGAGGGGACGACCTCCACCGCCTCGGCTCCTATGTCGACTATCTTCCAGGTCTGCGCGCCGAGGGTGAAGGCCTCCCCCACCCTGCGCTCCCACACGAACTCCTCGTCGAGCTCGCCTATCTTCGTCCGCGAGCCGGAGAGTCCGGGACCGAGCCGCAGGCTGTACAGGCCGCGGTCGGGAATGGCGCCGCCCGAGGAGTAGAGCAATTGCCTCGCCCCGTCCTTGGCCACGAGGAGGCCGCTCGAGCGGTCCAGGAAGGCCTTCGGCTCCAGCTCGCGCACGCGCTCGCCCGAATAGCGCCCGGCGAGGAGCTCGACCACCGAGTCGAAGAGTCCCCGCGAGAGCCGCTCGAAGGGCGGGAAGGAGAGTACGATGTCGTACAACTCGTCGACGCCGCGCCGCTCCTCGACGGCGAGCTGGAGGAGGACCTGGGCCAGGATGTCCAGGGGGCAGGAGGGGGGGCGCAGCTCCTCCACCGCCCGGTCGGCCATGCCGCGATAGGCCGCCGCCGCGAAGAGCAGGTCCATGCCGTGGAAGGGCAGCAGGAGGGCGCGGGACACCTCCCCCACCCTATGCCCCGCGCGGCCTATGCGCTGGAGCGCGGAGGAGACCGAGCGTGGGCAGCCCGCCAGCACGACCTCGTCGACATGGCCTATGTCGATGCCGAGCTCCAGGGAGGAGGTGGCGACCACGCAGCCGAGCTCGCCCGACTTGAAGCGCTCCTCCACCGAGCGGCGCAGCTCCTTCGAGAGCGAGCCGTGATGCGCCCAGGCCACGGTCCCGCCCGCCGCTTCGTTGAGGAGGAAGGCCAGCCGCTCGGCGCGGCGCCGCGAGTCGGTGAAGACGAGGATGCCGCGATTCGAGCGCAGGCGTTCGAGGATGGCCGGCACCACGGCCTCGTAGCGCGGAGCCTCGCCGCCGGAGCCGCCGATGGCATCGCCGCGCCCGTCGGCCGAGGCGGCTGCGCCGGCGGCGGCTCCGGCGGCGGCTCCGGCGGACGGCCACTCGATCCTGAGCTCGATGCGCTTGTCGGCCGGCGGCTCGACCACGCTCACCGGCCTCGGGACGTAGGAGGCGGATCCGGACCCGCCGCGAGATGCCTCGCCGCCGGATGCCTCGCCGCGGAGAAGCCGGCGCCCTCCGAAGAAGGCGGCCGCGGCCCCGCTCGGCGCTATCGTCGCCGAGAGCGCGACCCTCTGGAACTCGCCCGCGAGCAGGGCGAGGCGCCCGAGCGCGCAGGAGAGGAGGGCGCCGCGCTTGTTGCCGGCCAGGGAGTGCAGCTCGTCCACGATGACGAGGCGCACGTCGGCGAGCGCGTTGCGCGCGACGGGAGAGTCGAGCATGAGGCCGAGGCTCTCGGGCGTGGTGACGAGGATCGACGGAGGGCGAAGCGCGATGCGTCGCCGCTCGGCTTGGCTCGTGTCGCCCGAGCGCACGGCCACGCGGATCTCGGGATGGCCCGCTCCCCGCAGGGCGAAGAGCGCGGCGATGCCGGCCAGAGGCTCCTCGAGGTTCCGCCGCATGTCCTCGCCCAGGGCCTTCAGCGGCGAGATGTAGAGGACGGAGCAGCGGTCGGCGGCGAAGTCACCGGAGAAAAGCCTCGACAGGGCGCCCAGGAAGGCCGCGAGCGTCTTGCCGCCCCCGGTGGGCGCCAGGGCGAGGACGTGCTCGCCCGCCGCGATCCGGGGCCAGGCTGCCGCCTGGACCGGCGTCGGCCGCCCGTAGCGCCCGAGAAACCATTCGCGCACGAGGGGGTGGAAGGCCGAAAGGCCGCCGTCGTCCATGCCTGTATGCTAGCGCGAGCGGAGGCGGCGGGCAAAGCCCCTCGGGCGCCCGCCTACCGCAGCCTCGCCGCGCCCACGCGTCCGCGCAGGAGTTCGAGCATGCCGCCCAGCTCGGCCTCCGTGTAGGACCTGAGCCCGTCCCAGGCGGAGTCGAGGCAGCCGCCGGGCCGGAAGCGCTGGAGGAACACCCGGTCCGCGCCCTCCAGCCAGGGCAGCATCTCCCGAAGCTCCCCGGGTCCGAGCACGCCGGGGGCGCAGGTTATGCGCACTTCGAATTCGCGGCCCGAGGAGCGCAGGGCGTCGAGCGAGGCGAGCACGCGCTCGCCGGCGTCGGGAAGGCCCGGCGCGACGCGAGCGTAGGCCGAGGGGGAAGTCTTGAAGTCGAGGGCGACGTAGTCGGCGTCGAGGCTCCCCAGGCGCTCGGGGAAGTAGCCGTTGGTATCGAGCTTGACCGCCAGGCCGGCCTCGCGCGCCAGGGCTGCGAGACCGGAGCTCTCCTCGTGCAGGAGCGGCTCGCCGCCCGAGATCACGAGGCCCGAGATGAGGCGCCGGCGCCGCTCGAGGAAGGCCTCGACCTCCCCGAGCGAAAGGAACTCGTCCTCGCCGGGGGCGCCGGCGGCGGGCGCCGAGCCCGGGGCGACAAGGGCCGCGTTCTGGCAGTAGGGACAGCGGAAATTGCAGCCGGGCAGGAAGGCGACGGCGGCCACTCTGCCGGGAAAGTCTATGAGGCTCGTCCGCCGCAAGGCTACCTTCAGGGGCATCGCGCGCCTTCCCTCCCGGCCCAGCCCGTCGTCCCGCTGGGCCTAGCGTGCTGTCCGATTCATACGTCCAGGCGGGCCGGGACCAGGCGGGCCGAGACGGCGGCCTTGACGCTGCCGAGGTCGCAGGCGCGGAAGAGCTCGGCGCCGTTCTCGTCCAGGGCCAGGACGGTGGGCGTGGCCAGGACGTCGTAGGCGCGGGCCAGGGCGAGGCCCTCGTCCACGTCCACGTCCACGAAGACGGCGTCGATGCCCGAGGCCGCGACAAAGTCCGCGACCGGCGGGCAGTTCGGGCAGGTCTCGCGGGTGAAGACGAAGACCTCTCCGCCCGCCGCGAGCGGAGAGGCCGGCTTCCGCGGGGCCGAGCCGGAAGCCTCGGCGGGCAGCCGCGCGGCGGGGACCGTCGCGGCCGCCTTGGCCGCGGCGGCCCAGGAGGAGGAGGCGGAGCGGCGAGGCGCGGCCGGACGAGCCGGGCGCGGGCCGGCGGCCCTTCTCCGCGGCTCCGGAGCGGCGTCCTCGGCCCGAGCAGGCGCGGCCGGACGGCTCATCGCGAAGCTGCGGCGCTCGGCGTATTCCTCGCGCTTGCCCGCGTTCCAGTTGCGCACCGAGCGGTAGTAGCCGACTATCCGGCTGTAGACCTCGGTGGGTCCGCCCTGCGCGCGCTCCAGCTCGCCGCGCAGCTCCCCGAGCCGCCTCTCGATCTCGCCGCGTTCCATCATCGCACCTCCGCCGTGTCGGCCGCGAGCTCTCGTTCGAGGCTCGCTATCTCGTCCCTGATCCGCGCCTCGCTCTCGGCCTTGCACTTGGGGCAGCTGAAATGCTCCCCCGCGAGGTAGCCGTGCACGGGGCATACGGAGAAGGTGGGCGAGATCGTGAAATAGGGAATTCTGTAGTTCGAGGCGACGGTCCGGACGAGTTCGCGCACCGCGCGCCAGTCGTCGGGAGCCTCGCCGAGGAAGACGTGGAAGACCGTGCCGCCGGTATACGAGGCCTGAAGCTCCTCCTGGTGATCGAGGGCGTCGAAGAGATCGTCGGTGAGGCCCACGGGCAGCTGGGTCGAGTTCGTGTAGTAGGGCTCGCCGGAGCTTCCGCCCGAGCCGCCCGAGGTCCGGATCTCGGGCCAGCGCTCCTTGTCGTGCTTGGCCAGGCGGTAGCTCGTCGACTCGGCCGGGGTGGCCTCGAGGTTGAAGAGCTCGCCCGTCTTCTCCTGGTAGTCCTGGAGCCGGGATCGCATGTGGGCGAGCAGCTCGAGCGAGAAGGCCCGGCCCTCGGCGCTCTCGATGCCCGAGCCGAGGAAGTTCTGGCAGCACTCGTGCATGCCCACGAGGCCGATCGTGTTAAAATGGCTGTCGAAGCTTCCCAGGTAGCGCTTCGTGTAGGGAAAGAGGCCGCCCTCCAGGAGCCGCGTGATCACCTTGCGCTTGATCTCCAGGGATCGGGCGGCGAGGTCCATGAGCCTGTCCAGCCGGCCGTAGAAATCGCGCCGGTCATTGGCCAGGTAGCCAATGCGCGGCAGGTTGAGGGTCACCACGCCGATCGAGCCCGTGAGCTCGTCGGAGCCGAAGAGCCCGCCGCCGCGCTTGCGCAGCTCGCGCTTGTCGAGCTGGAGGCGGCAGCACATGGAGCGCACGTCGCCGGGATCGAGGTCGGAGCTCACGAAGTTCTGGAAATAGGGCGTGCCGTACTTGGCCGTCATCTCGAAGAGTATCCGCGCGTTGGGCGATTCCCAGTCGAAGTCCTTGGTGATGTTGTAGGTGGGGATGGGGTACTGGAAGCCCCGGCCGTGCGAGTCGCCCTCGAGCATGAGCTCGATGAAGATGCGGTTGATCGAGTCCATCTCGGCCTGGCAGTCGCCGTAGGTGAAGCTCATCTCGGCGCCGCCGACGACCGCGGCCCGGTCCCTGAGGTCGGGCGGGCAGCTCCAGTCCAGGGTGACGTTCGTGAAGGGAGCCTGGCTGCCCCAGCGGCTGGGCGTGTTGACGCCGAAGAGGAAGCTCTGGATGCACTGGCGCAGCTCGCCGTCGCCGAGCGCGTCGGCCTTGACGAAGGGGGCGAGGTAGGTGTCGAAGGAGGAGAAGGCCTGGGCCCCGGCCCACTCGTTCTGGAGCACGCCCAGGAAGTTGACCATCTGCTGGATGAGGGTCGAGAGGTGGCGGGCGGGCTTGGAGCTGATCTTGTCGGGCACGCCCCCGAGCCCCTCGGCTATGAGCTGCCGGAGCGACCAGCCGGCGCAGTAGCCCGAGAACATGGAGAGGTCGTGCAGATGCAGGTCGGCGTCGCGGTGGGCCGCGGCTATCTCTTCGGGGTAGATGTTCCTGAGCCAGTAGTTGGCCGTGATCGTCCCGGAGTTGTGGAGGATGAGGCCGCCGAGCGAGTAGTTGACGTTGGCGTTTTCCTTGACGCGCCAGTCGACCTGGGCGAGGTAGCCGTCCATGGTGGAGGAGATGTCGAGCATGAGCCGGGCGCTGTCGCGCATCGCCTCGTGCCTGGCCCGGTAGAGGATGTAGGCCTTGGCGACGGCCGCCTCCCTGGCCTCGATGAGGGCGGTCTCGACGAAGTCCTGGATCTCCTCGATGGCGGGGATGGAGTTGGGGTGGCGCGAGGCCATGAGGGAGCGGAGCCTGAGCTCGACCGCGGCGACGACGGCCGCGATGCGCTCCTCCCTGCTCCGCGGTCCCGAGCCTTCCGCGGCCGCCTCGGCGCCGCCGGCGGGACCGCCCACCGCGTCGAAGGCCTTGGCTATCGCCGCGGCGATCTTGGCGCGGTCGTAGCGCTCGACCTCGCCCGAGCGCTTGACCACCTGGCGCGCGGGCCCCTGCGCCGACTGCTCGCCGAGAAAGGTACGCCACTCGGGGAAGATATCCTGCTCGACACTCATTCCGCGGCCTCCTCGACGCCCTCCGGCGAGCTCTCGCCCGGGCTTCCGACTCCGCCCCGCTCCAGGCGCTCGATCTCGCGGAGGAACTCGTCCATCGTCTCGAACTTCCTATAGACGGAGGCGAAGCGCACGTACGCCACCTTGTCGAGCTCGTAGAGCTTGCGCAGGACCAGGTCGCCGAGCTCGACGCTGGGAATCTCGTTGACCGTCTTGCCCTTGAGCGCGGCCTCGTCCTCGACCTCGTTGACCAGGTTCTCGATGCTGAGCTGGGATACCGGGCGCTTTTCGAGGGCGCGGATGACGCCCCGCTCGAGCTTGGCCCGCTCGAAGGGCTCGCGCCGCCCGTCGCGCTTGACCACCATGAGGGGCTTTTCCTCGATCCGCTCGTAGCTCGTGAACCGAAGGCCGCAGGAGAGGCATTCGCGGCGACGGCGGATGCTCTCGCCGTTGGCGAGGGTGCGCGAGTCGATTACCTTGTCGTCGAGACTTCCGCAGTGTGGGCAGCGCATTCTTCACCCTACTTGGCACTCATTTTGCATACTCAATCTACAATAGATTGTGGTACTTTCAGAATCGGCTACACCATATAGCGCCTTTATCGCCAATGCAAGGGGATCGGCGCCTTTTCTCGCCGTTTTTTCCAGGACGAGGGGCTCGGGTACTGGCCAGAGCCGCCCTTGCCAATTCGCGCTCGACGCGCCACAGTTGAGGATGAGTACCTTACAAGGAGGCCGCGATGGCTTTTTCCGACAAGATGAATGATTTCCTGAGCAAGGGGCTCGCTGGGTCTCGGGACCTGCTCGCCAAGGCCGGCGCCCAGGCCCAGACCTGGGGCGAGATGGGCGTGCTCAAGCTCGAGATTCTGCAGCTCAAGAGCGAGGCCGAGAAAGCGAGCGCCCGGCTCGGAAACGCCGTCTACGCGTCCTTCGTCGAGCGCAGCGCCGCGCACATTTCGGCCGAGGAGCCCGAGTTCAAGGCCCTCCTCAGAAAGCTCTCGGATCTCGATTCGCAGATCGCCGAAATGGAGGAGCGCTACCGGCGACTGGGCGGTTCCGCCTCGGATCTCGACGGCGCCGAATCCGGCTCGTAGGTTCCCTTCGGATGGGATTCCGGAGGGCTCGGCTCATTCGCGAAAAAGTGGAGATACGCAAATGAAAGAATACGTTCGATGCAGGGCCTGCGGCTACATCATGGAAAAGCCCAAGCTCGGCGACAGATGCCCGGCTTGCGGCGTGCCCGCCAAAATGTTCGAGCCCTACGACGACAAGGTTTCGGAAAAGCGCCGCAGGCTCCTGGATATCCATATCCACCCCATCGTCGTGCATTTTCCCCAGGCCTTCTCGGCCTTCCTCGCGGCGGCGGGCATCGTCCTCTTCTTCGCCGGCGGAAGCTTCAGGATCGCGCTCGTCAACACCGCCTCGGTGCTCGGCGTGCTCCAGCCCTTCTCGGTGATCGCGGCCTTCGCGGCCGGCATCTTCGACGGGAGGCTGCGCTTCCGCCGCCTCGACACGCCCTCGCTCAGGCGCAAGATGCTGTTCGGCGGCATCTTCTTCATGCTCTCCTGCGCCCAGGCCCTCGTCGTCCTCTTCGCGGGCCTGGAGGCCGATGCGAGCCTCGCGGCCTTCACCCTCCTCGACGTCGCAGGACTCGCCGTGGCCGTCAAGCTCGGTCTTATCGGCGCGCCGCTCTTCTTCGCGAAGTTCCCGGGCTAGCGGCGCTTCAGGATCCTGCAGACGAAGATCGGCCCCGCCCCGCCCGAGCGGTCGGGCAGGATGAGGAGACCGGGGCCGGCCTCCTCCCCCCGGTCACCCCTCGGGCTGTCGAAATCGAAAAGGCCTCCGTACTTGGCCTCCAGCCGCGCGACGAGGCCCTGGTTCTCCTCGGGCGCCAGAGCGCAGGTCGAGTAGACCAGGCAGCCGCCGGGTTTGAGCATCAGGAAGGCCGAGGACAGGAGCGCCCACTGCCTGACGGCGAGATTCCGGCTCCGGCCTGGGCTCCACTCCGCCAGGGCGCGGGGATCGGCCAGCACGTGGCGCTCGCTCGAGCAGGGGGCGTCGAGCAGGATGGCGTCGAAGGCCTCGCTCCTCGAGCGGCAGAGGGAGGCGGCGTCGCGTCCGCTGACTTCGACCTTCGCGCGCAGATCGGACGGCAGGTGCCGGTCGAGGACTTCGGCGAGGCGCCGGCGGCGGTCGGCCGAAAGCTCGTTCGCGACGAGGCGAAAATCGCCGCCCGATTCGGCCAGGCGCGAGGCGAGGACGAGGCTCTTGCCCCCCGGGGCCGCGCAGGCGTCGAGCACGAGCGGCGAACGCTCCTCGGCGGCCGTATCCTCGGCGGCCGTATCCTCGGCGGCCGTATCCTCGGCGGCCCTAGGGAGGAGAAGGCTCTGCGCCGCGAACACGGAGGCCGAGTCGAGAAAGTAGGGCTCGCATCCGGCGGCCGCGCGAAAGGGGACCGAATCGGAGGGGGCCAGGAGCGCCTCCCGGAGATCCGCCCAGCGCGGCCCGTACAGCGCGGCGTAGCGCTCATTGAAGGCTTGCGCGCCTCTGATTTTCCCGGTCCGTCCCATGGACCGCGAGTATAGGCGAAGAGGAACGGCGCGGGAAGCCGAGATTGACCCTCGGCCCGGCTCGGCGCTACTGTGTCGCGACATGAAACGAGCCGTGATTTTCGATCTCGACGGAACCCTCGTCGACACCCTCGAGGACCTCGCCTCGGCCATGAATCGCACGCTCCGCGGCCGCGGCTTTCCCGTCCACCCCGCGGGGGCCTACAAGCTCATGGTCGGCGACGGCTTCCGCAGCTTCACCTATCGCGCCTTGCCCGAACTCTCGCGCGACGCTGCGACCGTGGATAGCGTGCGCGCCGAGGCCGCTGCCTACTACGCCGAGCACTGCGTGGACTTGAGCCGTCCCTACGCCGGCGTGCCGGAGCTGCTCGCCGCCCTCGCCGCAAAAAAACTGCCTCTGGCGGTGCTCTCGAACAAGCCGGACGATCTCGTCCAGCGCGTGGTCGTCCGGCTTTTCCCCGCCGGAACCTTCGCGGTCATCCGGGGCGAGACCGAGGTTTTTCCGCGCAAGCCCGATCCCGCCTCGGCCCTCGACATAGCCTCCCGCCTGGGAGCCCGGCCGGACGAGACGGTCTACTTGGGCGACTCGAACGTCGACATGGCCACGGCGCGCGCCGCGGGCATGGTCGCCCTGGGGGCCGCCTGGGGTTTCCGCGGCGAAGACGAGCTGCGCGCAGCCGGGGCCGATGCCGTGCTCGGGACCCCGCTCGACCTCCTTTCGCATCTTTGAAGCTACCATCGGACGAAGTTCTCGATTAGAATCGACACTAGGCATTTACGCAGGAGCGAACATGGACCACGATGAGATCGGCAGGCGCGCACAGGAATACATCTCGCGAGAAGGCGATCCCGCATTCCGTTCGGAAGTGGAGTCGCTCCTGGCCTCGGGCGACTGGAAGGAACTGGAGGACCGCTTCTACCGCGATCTCGAGTTCGGCACCGGAGGCCTGCGCGGCGTCATAGGCGGCGGCTACAACCGCATGAACAGCTTCGTGGTCACGAGGGCCACCCAGGGCCTCTGCGACTACCTCCGCTCGGCCTTTCCCGGCAAGAGCCTCTCGGCCTGCATCGCCTACGACTCGCGGCACTACTCCGACATCTTCGCCGAGCGCGCCGCCTGCGTCTTCGCGGCCAACGGGATCAAGGCTTACCTCTTCACCTCGCTCAGGCCCACCCCGGTGCTCTCCTACGCCATCCGCAGGCTCGGCGCCGACACGGGCATCGTCGTGACGGCGAGCCACAATCCGCCCAAGTACAACGGCTACAAGGCCTACTGGAACGACGGGGCCCAGGTCATTCCGCCCCACGACGAGGGGATCATCGCCCGGGTCGAGGCGGTGAGGAGCGTGAAGACGATGGAGAAGGGCGAGGCGCTCAGGCAGGGGCTCCTCGCGATGATCGACGCCGAGATCGACGAGCCCTACGTCGCCATGGTCAAGTCCAAGCTCATGCGGCCCGAGCTCATCAGGCGCATGGCGGGAGAGGTCAAGCTCGTGTACACGCCCCTGCACGGCACCGGCGCCCGGCCCTTCGAGCGGGTCATGAAGGACCTCGGCCTGGAGGTCGTCACGGTGCCCGAGCAGCGCGAGCCGGACGGCGATTTCCCCACGGTGGCCTTTCCCAATCCCGAGGAGGCGGCGGCCCTCAAGCTCGCCCTCGAGCTGGGCGCGAAGGTGGGCGCCGACGCGGTGATGGCCAACGACCCCGACGCGGACCGGCTGGGCATAGCCGTGCCGGACGGCTCGGGGGGCTTCGCCCTCGTCACGGGCAACCAGCTCGGCTCGCTCCACCTCGACTACATCCTCCTCACCCGCCGCGAGCTCGGCCTCATGCCGAAGAAGCCCGCCGCGGTCAAGAGCATCGTGACGACCGATCTGCAATCGCGCATCGCGGCGGCCTACGGCGCCTCGTGCTTCGAGTGCCTCACGGGCTTCAAGTGGATCGCCGATCTCATGCGGCGCTTCGAGAGCGACCAGACCGGGCCCTTCTCGGGCGGCTACGAGTTCGTCTACGGGACGGAGGAGAGCTACGGCCATCTGATCGAGCGGGAGGTGCGGGACAAGGACGGCATCTCGGCCGCCGCCCTCACCGCCGAGATGACCCTCTACTGGAGGTCCAAGGGCAAGAGCCTCCTCCAGCGCCTCGACGAGCTCTACCTCGAGCACGGCTTCTTCGAGGAGAAGGGCATCAACAAGTATTTCGAGGGAGCCTCGGGCATGGATGTGATGCGCGGCATCATGGAGGGCTACCGGAAGGCCCAGCCCGCAGCGCTGGGCGGCATAGCCGTCGAGCGCATCCGCGACGTCAAGACCGGCCTCGAATGGCGGCGCGGCGCGGAGTCGGCGGCGACGAAGGTAGACCTGCCCGCGAGCGACGTCATCCAGTGGTATCTCGCCGACGGCACCATGGTCACCGTCCGGCCCTCCGGCACCGAGCCCAAGATCAAGTACTACATCCTCCTGCGCACCGAGGCGGGCGCGATCGGGCTCCAGCGAGCCCGGCAGGAGTCGGCGGCCAAGGCCGAGGCGATCGCCGCCGACATCAGGAAGGTCATCGGAGCGTGAGCTCGGCCGGGACTCTGCCCGAGGACTGGAGGCGCAGGAGCTACCTCGCCCTCGACTTCGAGACCACCGGCCTCGACGCGAAAAGCGAGCGGGTGGTCGAGATCGGGGCTATCCGCTTCCGGCCCGTCGGGGAAGGCCTCGAGAGCGCGGCCTCCCTGGCCTCCCTCGTGGACCCGGGCAAGCGCATGCCCGAGGCCGTGCGCGCCATCCACGGCATCTCGGACGAGGACCTGTACGGAGCCCCGCGCTTTCCGGAACTCGCGGCCGCCCTGCTTTCGCTGGCCGAGGGCGCGACGATAATAGCGCACAACGCGCGCTTCGACCTGGCCTTCCTCGCCGAGGAGCTGGCGCGCATGGGCATGGCCTTCGGGCCTCCGCAGGCGCTCGACACGAGGCTCCTGGCCAAGGCGGCCTTTCCGGGCATGCCGAGCTACAGCCTCACGAACCTCGCCGCGGCCTTCCGCCTGGATGCCGGGGCCGCCCACCGCGCCCTCGACGACGCGGCCACCTGCATGAGGCTCTTCGCCCTGTGCGCGCGGCGCCTGGAGACGAGCCGGCGCCCGGCGGCCGCGCTGAGGCCGGAGCGGCGATGAAGCCCTCCGGCCGCCTCGCTTCGGCCCCCGGCGGCGAGCCGCGAGCCTGGAAAGGCCTGCGGGCCTTCGTGGCCGTGGTCGCGCTCGTAGTGCTCCTCGTCTCGGGCGCGGCGGCCGGAGACAGCGCCTTCCCCTACGATCGGGGCGGCGTGGGCCTGCCCCAGGCGCGCTTCGCCGCCCGGATCCTGGAGCAGGGCCTTCGCGAGCGGGATATCGTCCGTCCCCCCGACCCGGAGCAGGTGCAGGAGCTTTTCCGCGAAGCCCGCAAGGGCGGCCTCGATCAGAGTCGCGTCGCGGGTTCGCTGTTTCCCGGCTCGGCCGCGGTCCTGGCCCTGCTCTCGGCCGAGCGGGATGTCGACAACTTCGAATCGGACGCCGAACACAGCGGAAGAGCCGGTGAGTTCTACCGCGGCGAGACCCTGCTCGTCCGGCACGTGCAGCCTCTGTTCCGGTCCTACGTCGAACTCTTCACCACGGCCTATGACGAGCTGGGCGGCCCTTTCGCGATGGCCGCATCCGGCCCGGCCTTCGCCAAGCGGATGCGCAACGGCATTCTGCCCTACGCGCCGGGTCTCGGGATCGCCCCCCCGCCCCGGTACCAGCTCGCCGACGCCCACCCCTACGCGCTCGACCTGTTCTTCTCCCGCATCGAGCGCCTCTCCGACGGCCAGGAAGGACCGCCCATCCCCTCGCTTTCGGGCGGCATCGTCGTGGCCTCCGCGCGGAACTGGCGCGGAGGGGCGGGCATCGAATCCTGGCGCGGCGGGGGCCTCAGCCCCTCGGCGGGCAACGGCGTCGTCGTCTACGATCCGGTTTCGCGGCGCTTCTTCTCCTACTTCCACATGAGGACCACCGACCGCCGCCCGGGCGATATCGTGCGCCCCGGCGACGTCCTCGGCATAGGCGGCAACACCGGCATGAACGCCAGGCGCCCGGGACACGGGGGCCACGTCCATGTCGAGATCTTCGACGCCGCGGCCGACAGGTCCCTCGACTCCTACCGGATCCTCGATCTCGTGAGGGGGAGGTGACCGAGGGCGGGGACGCTTCCGCGCATCCTCTTTTCACGGCCGCGCCGGCCGGGTTATCATGAGATCATGCAGTCATCGCGGACATCCTACGACCTCGTCGTGCTGGCCGGAGACGTCGGCGGCACGAACGTCAACCTCGCGCTCATAGGCAAGAAGGGCGGAACCTTCACTCTGCTCATCGACCGCCACTACCGCACCAAGGACGAACCCTCGCTCGTGGCCCCGCTGGGACGCTTTCTCGAAGAGACGCGCCGCGAGCTTCCCGGCCTCCGTCCCGAGCTCTGCTGCGTCTCCGGCGCCGGGCCGGTGGTGAACGGCAGGATAACCCTGACCAACGCGCCCTGGGGGATCGAGGCGCGGGAGATCGAGTCGGGCTTCGGCCTGCCCACGCGGCTCATCAACGATTTCACCGCCGTGTCCTACGGCGTCGTCCTCCTCGACCCGGCCAATCCCGAGCAGATCACGAGGCTGCCGCACAGCGACGGCTCCCTGCCCGAGCCCAAGGCCGGATTGCGCGCCATAGTCGGGGCGGGCACGGGGCTCGGCGTCGGTTTCGTGCTGCGCATGCGCGATCGCATCGAGGCCCTGCCCTCCGAGGGAGGCCACATCACCCTGCCCGTCTACGACGAACTCAGCCGCGACTTCCAGCGCTGGCTCGAACGGCGCTTCGGCTTCGTCCCCGGGGCCGAGGCGGGGGTCTCGGGCCAGGGCATAGCGAACCTCATCGAGTTCCTCGCCGAGCGCGCCGGGGAGGTCGGCGACGGCGCCCAGAAGGCCCTCGACGCGCCGCCCTCCGAGAGGCCGGCCTTGGTCGCCGCGGCAGCGGCCACCGACCCGCTCTGCGGCCAGGCCATGGGCATCTTCGTCGAGCTCTACGCCCGGGTCGCGGCCGATCTCACCGCGGCCTTCCTGCCCTCGGGCGGAATCTTCCTCGCCGGCGGGATCGCCGCCAAGAACGAGGGGCTGTTCCTCGCGGGCCATCGCTTCATGTCCATGTTCGAGCGCAGCTATCGCGAGCATATCAGGTCCATCCTGGCGGCCACCCCGGTGATGATCGTCAAGGATTACTCCATCTCCCTGTACGGGGCGGCCAACGCCGCCGTGTCGCTCGCCTAGGAGCGCCGAGGTGGACAGACTTTCGCCCGACCTCCTGGCCGACATGGAATCGAAGGGCATCGACGCCGGCCTCACGCTCTCCATCCTCGACGACTACAACGTGGGGCTCTACGATTCCGTCGGCTCGGTCGCGGCCGCGGGCGTCCCGGCGATCGACGGCTCTTCCGTGGTCGCGATGGGGCCGGGGGCGGTCTACCGCGTTCCCGCGTCCGAGGCCCGCGAACGGCTCGAGGAGCTCGGCCTGGCTTTGCCCGCCTCGGGCGTCGCCGCGGCCTCGGGCGCCGCGGCCCCGGGCGCCGC
>Ga0307375_10000576_pt1 | contig 44583 bp, 31 predicted proteins | sample TR1MG_FD_202531 | JGI IMG/M metagenome (GOLD analysis project Ga0307375, IMG submission 202531) | Soil microbial communities from Risofladan, Vaasa, Finland - TR-1 | ecosystem: Environmental > Terrestrial > Soil > Coastal area > Acid sulfate soil | place: Finland: Risofladan, Vaasa | collected...
TGCACCTGGAATTCAAGCACGCCACGCGGGATGTTCGCCGCACCGGCGATATGGCCATCGGCAAACTCGGCCGGTTCGCGCACGTCGATCAACACCGCGCCCATGGCCAGGCGGCGCTGCATTTCGTTAGCCGAAATCTCCTCGATGCCGCGGCGTGCGGCGTCGACCAGTTGCTGTGCCGTTCTCGGGGGTGTCTTCATGGAGGCTCCAGAATCCGGGGGCGTAATGCAGACATTATGCATCATTTCTAATTTAGAATCATCTAATATATACTGGACATATTCGATCCATCGTTGATCTCGCTCAATGTGTCCAGGGACTGGATAGCGCACGCTGTTTTCACTTTGGGTACCCAGGGAGTCAGTGTCATGTCTCATATCGTCGTCATCGGAGCAGGTATGGGCGGCATGAGTGCCGCGTACGAGATCAGGGCCGCGTTGGGCGCCGCGCATCGCGTCACCATGGTGGGCGACGGAGACCAGTTCTCGTTCACGCCCTCGAATCCCTGGGTCGCGATCGGTTGGCGCAAGCCGGCGGACGTGTTGATCGACGCCGCGTCGGCGCTGAGGCGACGTGGTATCGATTTCATCGACTCGCCGGCCAGCGCGGTTCGTCCACGGGAAAAGCAGGTGCTGCTGAAGGATGGGCGGGAACTGGCCTATGACTACCTCGTCATCACCACCGGCCCGCGGCTGGCGTTCGACGAAATCCCGGGCTTGGGCCCCCATGGCGGCTACACGCAGTCGGTGTGCACGACGGCCCATGCCACGCAGTCGTGGCAGGCGTACCAGGATTTCCTGAACAATCCCGGCCCGGTCGTGATCGGCGCTGCCCAGGGTGCGAGTTGCTTCGGACCGGCCTACGAGTTCGCCATGATCCTCGATACCGACCTGCGCCGGCGCAAGCTGCGCGATCGGGTGCCGATGACCTTCGTCACCAGCGAACCGTACGTCGGCCACATGGGCCTGGGCGGGGTCGGCGATTCCAAGGGATTGCTGGAGAGGCAGTTGCGTCACCGGCATATCCGCTGGATCACCAGCGCGAGGATCGACAAGGTCGAGTCCGGTCAGATGCATGTCACCGAACACGACGCGCGCGGGCAGCCGATCGAGCAGCACATCCTGCCGTTCGCCTATTCGATGGTGTTGCCGGCTTTCACCGGGGTCGAGGCGTTGCGCGGCATCGAGGGGCTGGTCAATCCCCGGGGCTTCGTGCTGATCGACAAGCACCAGCGCAATCCGACTTTTCCCGACATCTTCTCCGCCGGGGTGTGCGTGGCGATCCCGCCGGTGGAGGTCACGCCGGTGCCCACCGGGGCGCCGAAGACGGGCTTCATGATCGAATCGATGGTCACCGCGATCACCGCCAACATCAAGGCCGAGATCGAGGGCCTGCCGGCTACCCACGAAGCAACCTGGAACGCTATTTGCCTGGCCGACATGGGCGATGGCGGTGCCGCGTTCGTGGCTCTTCCGCAGATTCCTCCGCGCAATGTCACCTGGGCCAGGGAGGGCAAATGGGTCCATCTGGCCAAGGTGGCATTCGAGAAGTACTTCCTGCGCAAGATGCGCACGGGCAACACCGAACCCGTGTACGAGAAGTACGTGATGAAGGCGCTGGGCATCATGCGGATCAAACCCGGTGCCGGCAGCAGTAAATGAATTCCATCAATCAAAATCCATCAACCCGAGGTGATCGTCCCATGAACATCGAACGCACCGTACTCGCCTTTGCCGGCACCATGATCCTGCTCAGTCTTGCCCTGGGACACTTCGTGTCGCCGTGGTGGCTGCTGCTGACCCTGTTCGTCGGCGCCAACCTGCTGCAGTCGGCGTTCACCGGCTTCTGTCCGCTGGCCATGTTGCTGCGCAAGCTGGGCCTGAAGTCCGGCTGCGCTTTTCCGTCCCGCTGAGTATTGCCGTGAGCTACCCTCCCGCCATGAAGATCGGCTTGCGTTGTCTCGTGTGGCCACTTGCCGTCGCCGCACTGGTGGCCTGCAGCGACAGGAAACCAGCTGCAGAAACCAGGGCTGCGGCGCCCGCGCTGGCTTCGCTGGTCGTGCATGCCGAGCAGGCGCGGCGCGAGCAGGTCTGGGACGGCGTGGTCGAGGCGGTAAACCAGGTCACGCTGGCGGCCCAGACCAACGCCCGCGTGCTCGAACTGCCCTACGACGTCAACGATCTCGTGCCTGCGGGCGCGGTGCTGGTGCGTTTCACCGATGTCGAGCAGAAGTCGGCACGCAACGCCGCACAGGCGCAAATCGCCTCGGCGCAGGCGACCTACAACGAAGCGCTCGCCTCGTATCGGCGTTTTGCCGCAATCTACGCGAAGGGTTACGTGGCTACCGCGCAACTCGATCAGCAGCGTGCCCGGCGCGATGCCGCGCTGGCGGCATTGCAGTCGGCCCGGGCCCAGCGCGAGCAGGCAGGCCAGCAGGTGGATTACACGGTACTGCGTGCGCCGTACGCGGGGGTCATCACGCACCGTTTCGTGCATGTGGGGCAGGCGGTGCAGGCGGGGCCACCGTCGCCACAGCCGCTGATCGCGATGGAATCGCTGGATCAGCTTCGCGTCAACGTGCAGGTGCCGCAGAGTGCGATCGAGGCGATTCGGCGCTTCCACGCCGCCGACATACTGCCCGGCGATGGCGGCGGCCGGCGCATCCCGGCCAGCGAGGTCAGCGTGTTTCCCTATGCCGATCCGGCCACGCATACCTTCGACGTGCGGCTGCAATTGCCGGGCGACAAGACCGGACTCTATCCGGGCATGACGGTCAAGGTGGCCTTCGCCACCGGCCAGACGCAGCGCCTGCTGGTGCCGGCATCGGCACTGGTGCAGCGTGGGGAGATCCTGGGCGTTTACGTACTGGGCCAGCACGGTGTGATGCTGCGTCAGCTGCGCACGGGTCACCGTTACGGCGGTCAGGTGGAGGTGCTGGCCGGGCTCGGTGACGGCGAGCGCATTGCCACCGATCCGGTGGCGGCGCTGAAGTATCTCGACGAGCAGCATGCCGCCGGTGCGTCGACGCATGACTGAGCTACCCAAGCTGGGCATCTCCGGGCGCATCGCGCGTGCGTTCCAGACCTCGCAGATCACGCCGCTGCTCGCGCTGGCGGGACTGCTGCTGGGCATCGCCGCGACGATCATCACGCCGAAGGAGGAGGATCCGCAGATCGAGGTGACGATGGCCAACGTGATGGTGCCGTATCCCGGCGCCAGCGTGAACAGCGTCGAGAACCTGGTGGCTTTTCCGCTGGAGCAGAAGCTGTCGGAGATCGGCGGCATCAAGCACGTCTATTCGGTGAGCCGGCCGGGCATGGCGGTGATCACGGTGCAATTCAAAGTGGGCGTGCCGCGCCAGCAGGCGCTGGTCAGCCTCTACAACAAGATCTACTCCAACGCCGACTGGGCGCCACCCGGGCTGGGACTGGGCCAGCCGCTGGTGAAACCCTACGGCATCGACGACGTGCCGATGATGGCCGTCACGCTGTGGTCCGATCGTGCCGATATCGGCGCCTTGCAGCTGGCCAAGGTGGCACACACGCTGGAGACCGACCTCAAGCGCATTCCGGGCACCCGCGACGTCTACACCATCGGCGCGCCGGATCGGGCGGTGATGATCAGGATCGATCCGGGCAAACTGGCCAGCTACCACCTCACCGTGGGCGATCTCGCGCAGGCGCTGAAGTCCGCCAACGTTGCCGCCGACGTGGGCGATGAGATCGGCGGCAACCGCGACCTGCCGGTCAGGGCAGGCACGCTGCTGATGAATGCCGGGGAGGTCTCGCAACTGGTCATTGGCCTGGCGGGTGGGCGGCCCGTCCATCTGGCGGACGTCAGCGATGTCGTTTCCGGTGCGGACTACCCGACGCGCATGGCCTCGTACGGCACGCCAGCCGGCCGCATCGGTCCACTCGCCGGCATGGCGCCGGCCGTGACGCTGGCGATCGCCAAGAAGGCCGGTACCAACGCTCACGATATCGCCACGCTGGTGCGTGCCCGGCTGGCCGAGCTGCGCGATGTGGATATTCCTGCCGGTGTGCATGCCAGCGTGACCCGCGACTACGGACGCACGGCGAACGACAAGGCCGACGAGCTGATGCTGCATCTGGGGCTGGCCGCGCTGGCCGTGGTGCTGCTGGTGCTGTTCGCGCTGGGTTGGCGCGAGGCCGTAGTGGTCGGTACCGCGGTGGTGGTGACGCTGGCCATCACCCTGTTCGCATCGTGGGCGATCGGCTTCACCATCAACCGGGTCTCGCTGTTCGCGCTGATCTTTTCGATCGGCATCCTGGTGGACGATGCCATCGTGGTGGTGGAAAACATCCATCGCCACATGGCGCGCGGCGACAAGGGTCTGCTCGAGGCCATTCCGGCTGCGGTGGACGAAGTGGGGGGGCCGACCATCCTGGCCACCTTCACGGTGATCGCGGCGCTGCTGCCGATGGCCTTCGTCGGCGGCCTGATGGGGCCGTACATGCGACCGATCCCGATCAACGCCTCGGCCGGCATGCTGATCTCGCTGGCCGTGGCGTTCATCGTCACGCCGTGGCTGGCCTACCGGCTGCTGCATCGTCAGCTGGATCACCCGAAGGGCGAAGCGGCCCATGGACGGGCGATCGAAGAGTCGAAGATCGACCGTTTCCTGCAGCGCCTGTTCACCCGTCTGATGAATCCGTTCCTGCGCGGCTCGAAGGCCCCGCGCAAGCGGCGCTGGCTGTTCCTCGGCATGGGACTGCTGGTGCTGCTGGCGGTGGGGCTGGTCGGGGTGAAGGCGGTGATCCTGAAGATGCTGCCGTTCGACAACAAGTCCGAGTTCCAGGTGGTGTTGAACATGCCCGAGGGTTCGACCCTGGAGCAGACCAACCGTGCCCTGCTCGACATGACCGAAGTGCTGAACACGGTGCCCGAAGTCAAGGACTACCAGACCTATGCCGGCACGTCGGCGCCGATGAACTTCAACGGCCTGGTGCGTCAGTACTATCTGCGCAACCAGCCGTATCAGGGCGACATCCAGGTCAACCTGATCGACAAGAACGAGCGCTCGCGGCAGAGCCACCAGATCGCGATGGCGGTGCGCCCGGCCCTGGCTGCGGTGGCGAAGCGCTTCCACGCCCATCTGGTGGTGGCCGAAGTGCCGCCCGGACCGCCGGTGATGGCGCCGATCGTGGCCGAGATCTACGGCCCCGACTATAAGGAGCAACGCACGATGGCGTTGTCGCTGGAGCGAACGTTCGAGCGGACACCGGGCATCGTCGACGTCAACCTTAGTGTCGAGAACCCGCGTGCCACGCGCCGGCAGGTCGTGATCGACCGCAAGCGCGCGGCCGTCCTGGGGGTGAGCCAGGGCGAGATCGTCGCTGCACTGAGCGCCGGCCTGGGTGGCGACCCGGCCAGCTATCTCGCCGATGAAAACGCCAAGTATGCGGTGCCGCTCGTGCTGCGGTTGCCGCCGGCGGCACTGGCCTCGATGGATTCGATCCTCAGCCTGCGCGTGCGCTCGCGCTCGGGTCAGCTGGTGCCGATCTCCGAGGTGGTCAAGGTGGTCGACAAGCCCTGGGCCGATGCGATCTATCACAAGGATCTGCTGCCCTACACCTTCGTCACCGGCGACGATGCCGGCAGCGAGGACAGCCCGGTCTACGGCATGTTCCGGCTGGTCGGCAAGATCGGCCGGACGGGCATCGACGGCCACCAGGTAACGCAGCATTTCATCGCGCCGCCGACCGGCGACTCGCGCTACTCGGTCCGCTGGAGCGGCGAGTGGGAGATCACCTATGAAACCTTCCGCGACATGGGCATCGCCTATTCGATCGGGCTGGTGCTGATCTACCTGCTGGTGGTCGGCCAGTTCAAGAGTTACGTGGTGCCGTTGATCATCATGGCGCCGATTCCGCTGACCGTGATCGGCGTGATGCCCGGGCACTGGCTGCTGGGCGCGCAGTTCACCGCCACCTCGATGATCGGCATGATCGCGCTGGCCGGCATCATCGTGCGCAACTCGATCCTGCTGGTGGATTTCATCAACCATTCGCTGGCGGCAGGGCTGGCGCTGGAAGAGGCTGTGATCGAGGCGGGCGCGGTGCGCGCCAAGCCGATCATCCTGACCGCGCTGGCGGCCATGCTGGGTGCGTTCTTCATTCTTGGCGACCCGATCTTCCAGGGCCTGGCGGTGTCGCTGGTGTTCGGCGTGCTGGTCTCCACGGTGCTGACGCTGCTGGTGATCCCGCTGCTGTACTACAGCCGGTTGCATCGCCAGCAGGGTCGCGGCAATTCCGTCGCAACCCCGGCGGACCATCCCGAGCCGGCATGGGATTGAGACCGTGATGGTCAAGGAGGTTTGCGATGAGCGAAATCCAGGAATTCACCCTGACCCTGACCCAGGAAGCGGACTACGTGTTCCGCATCGTGTTCGATGACACGCAGATACCGGCGTTGCTCACCGATGAGACGGCCCCGCTGGGAGGCGACAGCGGGCCCAATCCGGCGCGCATGCTGGTCGCCGCGGTAGCCAACTGCCTCAGCGCCAGCCTGCTGTTCTCGCTGCGCAAGTACAAGAACACGCCGGGCACGATCGTGACCCGGGCGCGCGCACGGCTGGAGCGCAATGAACGGGGGCGTTTGCGCGTGGCCCATATCGGTGTGGCAATCGAACTCCCGGATACAGCCGCCGACTACAATCAGGTCGAGCGCCTCTTGCAGCAATTCGAGAATTTCTGCGTGGTCACCGAAAGTGTGCGCACCGGCGTCGTGGTGGACGTCACAGTGCGCGACGCTGCCGGCAAGCTGCTGCACGATAGCGCCGCCGTGCCGGGATGAGCTCCCGCGGCATCCTTTCACGCGCATCGTCGAGGGAGGTACGCACCGATGTCGTTTGACTGCATCCTCGGGGCATGGCGTGCCCACGAAGCAGAGCTTCGGGGCTATCTCATTCATCGCCTGGGCGATGTGGACAGCGCCGAGGATCTGCTGCAGGAGACTTTTCTGAAGTCGCTGCGTCAGGGCGCGGGCTTCTGTGAAATCGGCAATCCGCGCGCCTGGCTGTTCCAGGTCGCCCGCCATGCCTTGATCGACCGCACAAGGCTCGCCAAGGCACATGTCGAACTGCCGGATCAGCTTGCGGTGCCGCAGGACGATGAGCGCGAGCCGGTGGATGAGCTCGATGCCTGCCTGTTGCGCAATCTCTCCGAGATGGCTGCCGCGGATCGCCAGATCATCGAACAATGCGATCTGCAGGGCGTCAGGCAGCAGGTGTTCGCCCGGACCCATGCGCTGAGTCTCGCTGCCACGAAATCCCGCCTGCTGCGGGCACGCAAGCGTCTGCGTGATGCGCTGGCGCGCAACTGCCAGGTACATTTCGACGATACCGGTCGGGTTTGCTGTCACGTGCCACGCGACTGACCTGAGACCCTGTCGGGTCGTTGGTTGGTCGGGCTGCGAACCTGGCCGCGCGATCCACTATCTGCCGCTTCGTGACCCATGGAACCACTATGGGCCGGCGAAGCGTCGAGTGCAGTCCACGCACAGCGGAATTCTCGCCTCGACCACCAACGGTCTGACAGGCTCCCAGGCAACCATCCGGCGATCCGGTTGATGCAGGTCAACCGGCGCGGCAAGCGTCAAGTGCATCCTTTTGCCGTCGAGTTCGTCTTCTTGCATAGAACATTCCGTTCTTGTCTCGAGGCCTTCATGAATTGGCGCGATCACGTTCTTTCAATCCCCGTCCCGGCTGAGTCGGCGGCTTGGCGCGCATGGCTCGCGCCGGTGCTGTTCGTGATTGCCTGGGTAGCGCTCTACAGCGAGCTGCAACCGGCCACGGATGCCTTCATGCGGCAGCTGCCGATTGCGGCCGGTACGCACCTGTGGGGGGCGGTGAGCTTCTTTGCCTTCGAGGTACCTAAGGTGCTCATGCTGCTGGCACTCATCGTGTTCGTGGTGGGGGTGATCCAGACCTTCTTCACGCCGGAGAAGACGCGTGCCATCCTCACCGGTCGGCGCCAGGGTGTAGGCAATGCCATGGCGGCGAGCCTGGGCATCGTCACCCCGTTCTGTTCGTGTTCGGCGGTACCGCTGTTCATCGGCTTTCTCACCGCCGGCGTGCCGCTGGGCGTGACCTTCTCGTTCCTGGTGGCCGCGCCGATGGTCAACGAGGTGGCGCTGGCGCTGCTGCTGGGCATGTTCGGCTGGAAGATCGCGCTGCTCTATCTCGGCCTCGGCCTGGCGGTGGCCTTTGCTGCCGGATTGGCGATCGGGCGCATGAATCCGGTGAATCTCGTGGAGCCCTGGGTGTTCGACATCCCGGCGGCAAGCAACGCCGAAGGCCGCCTGACGTGGGATGCGCGCTTCGCCCAAGGCTGGCGGCATGTACGCGAGATCGTGCTCAAGGTGGCCCCCTACATCGTCGCTGGCGTGGGCGTCGGCGCCTGGATCCATGGCTACGTGCCGCAGGACTTCATGGCCCACCTGATGGGCAAGGGCAACTGGTGGTCGGTGCCGCTGGCGGTACTGATCGGCGTGCCGATGTATTCCAACGCGGCCGGCATCATCCCGATCGTGCAGGCGCTGCTGGGCAAGGGCGCCGCGCTGGGCACCACGCTGGCTTTCATGATGGCCGTGACGGCGCTGTCCTTCCCCGAATTCATGATTTTGAAGAAGGTCATGAAACCCAGACTGATCGCCTTGTTCGCCGGCGTGGTGACGGTGGGCATCATTTTTGTCGGCTACGTGTTCAACCTCGCGATGTGAAGCACGCGAGTTCGCTCCTTCCCTGTCCCTCGAGGATTCCAGCATGACCAGCATCAAGGTACTCGGCACCGGCTGTGCCAACTGCAAGGCAACCCAGAAACTCCTCGAAACCGTATTGGCGGCCAAGGGCATCCAGGCTGCGGTGGAGAAGGTCGAGGACCTCCCCTCGATCATGAAGTACGGCGTGATAAGCACGCCTGGCGTGGTGATCAACGGCACGGTCGTGCATGTCGGCGGCGTACCGACCCGGGCACAGATCGAACGCTGGCTCACTGCCTGACCGAGGAAGACATTGACATGAATCATTCTAACGAACCCGCTGCGCTGGCCGATCCGCAGCAGCTCTGCCCCGTGCTGACACTGCGCAAGGCCACTGAAGAAGGCGCCCTGTTGGTCGACGTGCGCGAGCGCAGCGAAGTGGCCGAACTGGCTTTCGACGTGCCGGGCATCGTCAATATCCCGCTGAGCGAGTTCGAGCAGCGTTTTGCCGAGCTGCCGCGCGAGCGCGAACTGATCCTGGTCTGCGCCGGCGGACAGCGCAGTCTGAAGGCCGCGTACTACTTGATCTATCAGGGCTACGCTCGGGTCGCCAACATGAAGGACGGGCTGGCCAAGTGGCTGCGCAAGGGTTTTCCGGTGAAGGGCGGCATGGCATCCGGCATCGCACCGGCTGCCGCTACCGGATGCTGCACGCCGAACAGCACGGTCAGCGAGGGCTGCTGTGGGTCGAACACCGCCGCCGAGGGCGGCGGCAAGCCGGTGTCGGGATCGTGCTGCGGCGGTGCGGGGGTGTAATGGCCATGATCCGGAAAGGGAGCGCGTGATGCTTGTCCGGGCATCGAGCGCCGGCCCGCGCATGGCCCTGCGCCATGTGCTGCTGACCTTGTTGCTGGCGGCCAGCCTGCCCGCGACGGCGGCCGAGCAGCCGGCCGACCTGGCCGGCGTGTTGCAGCGCATTGCGACGCAGTCACCGACCATCCACGCGGCCCAGGCCGGCCAGCGCGCCGCCGGAGCGCAGGAGCGCGCGACGCGCGCCGCCTGGTTCGGCAAGGTCGATACCTACGCGCGCAGCATGCATTACAACGATCCGCGCCTGGTCCGGCCGATTACCGAACCGCCCAACGTGGCGCTGTATCCGTTCTCGCGCAACCAGTTCGGCTACGGCGTCGAGGCGCAGCTGCCGATCGACATCAGCGGCCAGATCCTGGCCAGCGTGCAGGCGGCGCGAGCTAATGCCCGCCGGGCGATGTGGAACGCCGAAGACCAGCGCCTGCAGACCATCCTCGATGGCGCCGCGCTGTACCGCAACCTGCAGGCGGTGACCGGACAGCGCAGCGCGCTGGAGGCGCAGCAGCGCGCCTTGGCCAGCAGCCTTGCGGTGGCTCGCAAGGGCCTGAAAGTCGGGTCGATCGCGCGGGTCGACCTGTTGCGGGTACTGGCTGCCGAAGCGGCCGTGCAAGGTCAGCTGGCCGGCGTGGAAGGCCAGGAGCAGCATCTGCGCGCCCAGTTGGCCGCACTGATGGACCTGCCGACATTCAGCGCTGGGATCAAGCCGTCGCCGGTCGAGCCCGCGCGGTTTCCCGATGGCAATCCGGATCGGGCACCGCTGCTCGCGGCGGCCCGGAGCGCTACCGATGCGGCGGCCGCGCGCGAGCAGGCGGCCCGCCGCGCGCAATGGCCGCAGCTGGCGCTCACCGGCGGCTGGGACCACAACGCCATCCAGTTCGACCGGCGTGCGGTGGATACCTGGCAGGTCATGCTGGTGCTCAAGCTCAATCTGTGGTCCGGCGGTGCGCAGCGCGCGGCAATCTCCGTGGCCCGCGCCTCCCGCGAGCAGGCGATGGATCGTTCGCGGCAGGCCCAGCTCAACCTCACTGCCGCCAGCGCGGGCGCCGCTGCCGCGTGGCGCGCCCAGTCCAGGGCATACCTCGCCGCTACCGCCGGACTGGCGGCGGCCGATGAAAGTGCGCGCATCGAGCGTGACCGCTTCAAGCTCGGCCTCGGCTCGGCCACGGAGCTGATCGACGCCGAGGCAGCGCTGGCGCAGGCGCGCGCCAGCGCTGCCAATGCGCTGGCCGCCTGGTGGGAGGCGGATGACGCCCTGCGCTACACCTACGGCGAGGCGCCACTGGCCCTCGGCGAGACTTCCCGAGAATCTTCCGCCGCGCAAGGAAACTGAGCATGGCTTCTTCCTCTTCGCACAAACGCCGCTGGCTGCTGCTGATTCCTGCGCTGGTGATCGTCGCCGGTGCGGTGGCGCTGCATTTTCATCGTCTGCATCAATCCGACGACAGCCCGATGGCCGAACGTGCACCGTGGGCGCTTGAGACCGCCCGTGTGGAACGTGGCAGCGTCGCGGGCGGCATCCAGTCTGCGGCCGTGGTCGAGGCGCCGCAGAGCATCGTACTGTCGCCCCAGATCGCGGGTACGGTGCTGGCGACCGGGCCGCGTGCGGGGGTGGCGGTCAAGCGCGGCGAACTGCTGCTGCGCATCGATGCGCGCACGATTTCGAGCAATCTCGCGGCCCTGGTTCAGCAGCGCACCGCTGCGCTGGCCGACGCCGATTACGCCGGCAAGCAACTGCAGCGTATCGACGCGCTGCTGGCCGAAGGCGGCGTGAGCCAGGCACAGGCCGACCAGGCGCGCACCGCGGCTGACGGTGCCAGCGCCAAGGCGCAGTCGCTCGCCGAACAGATTGCCGCGCTGCGCGTGCAACGGGGTTATGCCGAGATGCGCGCGCCCCGGGACGCGGTGGTGGCCGAGCGTCTGGTCGAGGTGGGCGATACGGCAGGGCCGGGCAGGCCGGTCTATCGGCTGACCGCCGGCAAGGGTGCCGTGGTGCGGGTAAGTCTGCCGGCCAGGCAGCTGGCCCAGGTGCACGTGGGCGACCGGCTGGAACTGCAACAGGGTTCGGTGCGAATCAGCCTGCCGATCAGCCGCGTCGCGCCCGCTGTCAACGCGGCGGGCCTCGGCAGCGCGGAAGCCGACGCCGGCGAAGCGCCGTTCGGGTTGCCCAGCGGCAGCCTGGTGATGGCCACCGTGCATGCCGCCAGCGGCACCAGCAGCCTCACTGTGCCAACAGCCGCACTCGTGGGCAGCGGCAGCGGGGCGCGCGTGGTGGTGTTCACGCCGGGGGCCACGCCGGGGGCGCCCGGCCGGTTGCGCCGGGTGCCGGTGCAGGTGGTGCAGGAAGGCAGCTCCCGTGCCGCCGTGCGCGGCGCGCTGCAGGCGGGCGAGCAGGTGGTGGTTGGCCAGACCGCCGTGCTGGCGCAGCTGGCCGACGGCGATAGCGCCGTGACCGCCGCCAGCGTCGGAGCCGGGCAATGATCTTCATGCAACGCCTGCTGGGGCGCTCGCACACCATCGTGGCGTTGGCGATGCTGGTGGTGGTGGCAGGTATCGCCGCCTATTTCACCATCCCGATGAACCTGTTCCCCGACTCCAACCGGCCGATGATCAGCGTGGTCACGCAGTGGCCCGGCGCCGAGGCCAGCGACGTCGAGCAGGATGTCACCCACCCGATCGAGACCCAGCTCTCGGCGATCGACGGCGTGCGCCGGGTCACCTCGGTGTCGCGCGACCAGGTGTCGGCGGTGACGGTGGAGTTCGAGTACGGCAACGAGATCGACATCGCCGCCACCAAGGTGCTGACCGAGCTCAAGCGCGTCGAGGCCAACTTGCCACCGGGCGCGCGCGCGCCGGTGATCTTCCGCATCACCAATGCCGCGCAGCCGGTCACGGTGCTGGCGCTGACGCCGGCCAGGGATTCCGGGCTGGGTCTGGCCGACACCCGGCGTATTGCCGAGAACCAGCTGCGCGACCGCCTGCTGCGCATCCCCGGCGTGTCCGAGGTGGAAGTGTTCGGCGCCCATCAACGCCAGGCACAGGTCGATCTGGATCGCAGTGCGCTGGCCAGCCATCATCTGGGCGTGGGAGCCGTGGCGAGCGCGCTGGCGGCGAGCAACGTGACCGCGCCCGAAGGGCTGGTGCATCGCGACGGCTTCCGTTTCCTGCTCACCCTGAACAGTCTCGCCCACAACCCGCAGCAGCTTGCTGCGATCCAGGTGCCGGTGCCCGGCGGCGGCCTCGTGCGCGTGGGCGACCTGGGCACGGTAGGCTGGGGCGACGCCGACCCCACCTCGCTTTACCGCGGCAACGACCATGCCGCGATTGCCGTTTCGCTGCTGCGCGGCGAGAGCGGCCACGCCGCCGCCACCGCGCGCAACATCGAGGCGGCGCTTCCGGCGGTTCGCGCGCAATTCCCGATGCTGGACATCGTCCAGGCCGACGGCCAGCTGCGCCTGATCGACCTGACCGTGAACAACATGCTGGCGGCGCTGCGTGACGCGCTGGTCATGACCGTGCTGGTGATCCTGCTGTTCCTGGCCGACACCCGTGCGGCTTTCATCACCGCGTTGTCGCTGCCGTTCACCTACCTGCTCACCTTTCTGGTGATGAAGCTGATCGGCTATGAGTTCGACATGATCACGCTCACCGCGGTGATCATTGCCGTGGGCCTGCTGGCCGATGACGCCATCGTGGTGATCGAGAACATCGAGCGGCGCATGCGCGAGCATGGCGAATCCGGCATGGAGGTGGCCGCCAACGGCACCCAGGAGGTGATGCTGGCGGTGCTCTCCGGCACCCTCGCCAACGCCGTGGTGCTGCTGCCGATCGTGTTCATCGGCGGCTTCGTGCAGACCGTATTGCGGCCGCTGTCGGTGTCGCTGATGGTGGCGCTGGGCGCCTCGTTCATCGTCGCGGTCACGATCATTCCGCTGCTCACGCCCTGGGTGCTCAAGCCCGGCGCGCGCGACCCGCTGCGCAAGCCGCTGGGCTATTTCGATCGCTATGTGATTGCGCCGCTGAAGCGCTTTTACGCCAGCCTGGTCGGCTGGGCGCTGGAACACCCCAGGCGCGTGCTGTTGGTTGCCCTGATGCTTACGCTGGCCTCGCTGCGGCAGATGCCGGTGGTGGGGCGCGAGCTGATGCCGCTGATGGATTCGGGGATCACCCAGGTGAGCTTCGAGGCCCAGCCGGACACCGATGCCGCCGGCATGCAGCGCATTGCCGCGGCGGTCGACGCGGCGATCCATGACGCGGTCAAGCCTGCCTGGCTGCTCTCTACCTCCACCGTGGTGGGGGCCGAGCCGCAGGACAAATCCTTCGGCGCCGCGCGAACCTATCAACAGGGCATGACCACGGTCAATCTGGTCGACCGTTTCCATCGCAGTGAATCCATCATCCAGCTCAACCACGAGATCGAACGCCGCGTGCGCGCCATCCCGGGCCTGATCGATGCCAACGCGGTGGTTTATGGCGCCACGCCGCTGTCGTCGATTCGCGGCACGCTGGATCTGATGATCAGCGGCCCGGACTGGCATGTGCTCGATCGGCTCGCCGGCGAGGTGGAGTGGCGCCTGCGCAAGGTCGGCGGTCTGACCGGTATCGAGCGCAGCTGGCAGGGCGATGCCAAGCGCCTGCAGCTCGACGTGGACGCGGCCAAGGCTTCGAGTTACGGACTGACGCCAGGTGCGATCGCCCGGCAGGTCGCGGCGCAGGTCAACGGCATTCCCGGCGGCAGCCTGCGGGTGGCCGGCGAGAACGGCATCCCGGTCTGGGTGCGCCTGCGTGCAGGCGAACGTTCAAGTGCGACCGCGATCGCGGCGCTCGACGTGTCCGCGCCGAACGGCATCACAGTACCGCTGGCGCAAGTGGCGGCGGTACGGACGGTGTATGCACCGACCACCTTCACCCACCAGAACCTGGAGCGCACGATCGATGTGCTCGGCTACCGGCGCGACATCGCAGTGACCGCACTCGATGCGCATGTGACCGAAGCACTGAAAGGCCTGCAGCTGCCACGCGGCTACACGCTGAGCAACGAGGGCGAGATGAAGGAGATGAATGCCTCGTTCACCCGCCTGGTCCAGTCGCTGGCGCTGGGCATCGTGCTGCTGGCGGTGGTGCTGGTGATCACCTTCCGCTCGTTCGTTACGCCCGTCGCCATTCTGGCGACCCTGCCGCTGGCGGTGATCGGCGCGGCCTGGGCCATGCTGCTCGCCGACAAGCACAGCAGCATGCCTTCATTCATGGGCTTGATCCTGCTGATGGGCATCGTGGTGAAGAATGGCATTCTGCTGGTGGACTTCGCCCAGGACGCGCTGACGCAGGGCGTGCCGCTGAAGCAGGCGATCCTGCGCGCGGTCGATCTGCGCACCCGGCCCATCCTGATGACCGCCGCTGCCGCCGCCGTGGGCATGGTGCCGGTGGCGTTCGAGTGGGCGGTGGGCCTGGAGCGGCTCTCGCCACTGGCGGTGGTGGCCATCGGCGGCCTCATCGCCGGCACTTTCCTCACCTTGCTGATCGTGCCGGTGCTGCTGTATCTGCTGCTCAGGCGGCGCTATCCCGAGCCGGAGCCCGAAACCGCGATGATCACCGATGCCGATCGTCCGGAGCATCCTGGCCATGTGTGAACTGCTGGGCGTATCGAGCAGCGGCATGACCACGGTCAACCTGTCGCTGATGAAGCTGGCCGAACACGGCGGCTTCTCGGGGCCGCATCGGGACGGCTGGGGTGTGGCGTACTACGAGGGCGCGGACGTGCGCCTGATCAAGGAGGCCGAGGCGGCGGCCGACAGCGAATGGGTGCGTTTCGTCCGTGATCATCACCTGCGCAGTCATATCGTGATGGCCCATGTGCGCCGCGCGACGATGGGCGCGCGCGTGTACCGCAACACGCAGCCTTTCATGCGCGAATTGGGTGGCCGCATGCACCTGTTCGCGCACAACGGCTGGCTGCCCGCGATTCAGGACGTGCCTGAGTCGATCCCGAGGCGTTTTCATCCGGTGGGCGAAACCGATTCGGAGCAGGCCTTCTGCGCCTTGCTCGATGGGATGGCCGAGCTCTGGCAGCGCCCCGGAGAGATTCCGCCAATCGATCAGCGAATGGAACGTGTCACCCGGTTTGCGGCACGGCTACGGACACTGGGGCCGGCTAATTTTCTCTACTCGGACGGCGATGCGCTGTTCGCCCACGGCGATCGTCGAACACAGGCTGCGACCGGCCGGATCGAGGCGCCGGGGCTGCGTTATCTGGCCCGGCACTGCCACGGCGATGAACCTGGATTGCAGACAAGCGGCGTGTCCATCGCCGGCAACGGCCAGCAACTGATCATCCTGGCCAGCGTGCCGCTCAGTGACGAACCGTGGCAGGCACTGACCGAGGGTGAGGTGATCGTGGTCCGCGGCGGCCAGATCTGCCTGCGTTCGCGGCGCCCGGAGCAGACGTGACGATGACGAAATCACCTCGGCCCATCCCTGTTACGGGGCCGACGGACGACCGTGCGGAGCTTTCGACGCAGGTCGCAGCATGGTGCGCCGGGCCGTATGGGCCGGGACGCAAATCGTGGTCCGTTATTGATGCTCGTCAAAGGTTACCCCTGCAGGAAGCATAGTGTTTTCACGGGTCAATGGTGGCCCTGCCAAGTCCAAGGAGAACCTGCCATGTCATTCGGAAAAACTGTATTGATTGCGCTGCTCGGTGCGACCGTGAGCCTGCCATTGCTGGCGCAGGCCCAGGCGGGATACGGGCGCGCCTGGCCGGGCGGCGGTCCCGGGCCGTATTCACCCTACGGCGGCGGTCGGTATGCTGCCGGCAATCCCTATGCCCGGGAGCTCAACCAGCTCGCCGTCAAGAATCCGCAGAAGCACGACGCCTGCTACAACGAGGCAAACACGAAGAACCTGCGCCGGGAGGCGCGCTGGAAGTTCATGATCGAATGCATGAAGAAGTAGGCCGGCGCTCGCCCGCGGGCGCGCTCCCGCGGGCGAGCAGTCCTGGAAGGGCGGCATACCTACGGACCGTCCGTTAGCGTGCACACCACCGAACCCGGGCCCCATGCCCATCTGCACCCTGGTCCGGAACCGTTTTATTGTCGCGAGGACGCACGTTCATGCCCGAAATCATCCCCTTGAACGAAGCGGAGCGTGCCGCCCTGGCCGCGGTGCTCGACGATGAATGCAAGGCGTACGCAACCTGCGAGCAGACGATCCGCGACTTCGGCGCGGCGCGACCCGGCGCATGATGCGCGACGCGCAGGAGGATCGAACAAGATCGATCGCTACCGCTTGTGCGCGGCCCGCTCACCTCGCCGACAGGCTGCGCACCTTTAGGTAGCGTGCCGTTCGGCGCAAGGCCTCCAACCAGACCACGGCGACGCCGAGCATCCCCGCACAGGCCCCCAGCAGGGTGAGATCCGGTACGGCGAGCTGCATGAGCGAGCGGAAAAACGGAACGCCGATCACCACTGCCAGCATCGCCAGCACGCCGCCGAACATGCGCGGCAGCCAGGGGTTTCCGGCGTTCAGACTGGCGAGTAGCGAGCGCGACAGGTTGCGATTGGCCAGGGTCAGCAGAAACACGCCCAACACCAGGGTGGTGAATACCGCCGTGCGGCTTTGCGCGGGGTCGCCGCCGCGGCCGAGCAACAAGGCGTAGCCCAGCAGCAAGATGCCGGCGAATCCCGCGCCCTGCAGCACCGCGTACCAGAGATTGGCGCTGGCGAACGGCGACTCCGACGCCGGTCGCGGTGGGCGGGTCATGCTGTCGGCCGATTCGGGTTCGGACTCGAACACGATCGAGCATGCCGGATCGATGAAAAGCTGCAGCAGCACGATGTGCACCGGCATCAGCAGGACCGGCCAGTGCAGCATGGTCGGCGCCAGCACCAGCATGATGACCGGCATGTGCACGGCGAACGTGAAGCGGGTGGCCTTGGTGATGTTGTCGTAGATCCGCCGGCCCTGGCGGATCGCGGCGACGATGCTGGCGAAGCTGTCGTCGAGCAGGACCAGCGAAGCCGCCTCGCGCGCGACGTCGGTGCCGCGCTCGCCCATGGCGATGCCGACATCGGCGGCCTTCAGTGCCGGCGCATCGTTGACGCCATCGCCGGTCATCGCGACCACCTTGCCGCCCTGCTGCAACACCTGCACCAGACGCAGTTTCTGCACCGGCTGCATGCGCGCGCACAGGTCAACATGCTGCATGCGTTCGCGCAGCGCGTCATCGCCCAGCATCTCGATTTCCGGTCCGGTGATGACCTCGGCACGTTCGCTCAGGCCAACCTGGCGGGCGATCGCGCGCGCGGTGGCCGGATGGTCGCCGGTCAGCATGATGATGCGCACTCCGGCGGCACGGCACTCGGCGATGGCGGCGGGTACTTCGGGGCGTGGCGGGTCGGCAAAACCGATCAGCCCGAGGAAGCGGAAGTCGAAATCGTGCTGGCTGGACGGCCACTCGCTTCCCCGCCATTCGCCGCGGGCCACGCCCAGCACGCGCAGGCCGCGCGTGGCCATGGCTTCGATCTGGCGCTGGATCGCTGCGCCGTCCGCCGGCGCCAGATGGCACAGATCGATGACGGCCTCCGGCGCGCCCTTGGTCGCCAGCAGATGCCGGGTTGCCGAACCGTTCGGGAATACCCTCGTCATCGCCAGGATATCGGGCGACAGGCGGTACTCGAATTCGGGGGCCAGCTCGGTGTGGATGTGTTCGGTGCCGTCGAGCCAGCCCAGGCCGAAGCGCTGGATCGCCTTTTCCATCGGGTCGAAGGGATCGGCCGGCGTCGCCAGCATGGCGAACTCGACGAGTTCGTGGAACGCCTCGGGCAGATCGGCCGCCGTCTCGTCGCGGAATTCGTCGCTGCCGGCGACCAGCTCGGCCACCTGCATGCGGTTCTGCGTCAAAGTACCGGTCTTGTCCACCGCCAGCACCGAAATGGCGCCGAGCGCCTCCACCGCCGCCATGCGCCGGGTCAGCACCTTGTGCATGGAGATGCGCCACGCGCCCAGTGCCAGGAACACGGTGAGGATCACCGGAATCTCTTCGGGCAGGATCGCCATGGTCAGGGCGATGCCGGAGAGCACGCTTTCCAGCAGGCTGCGACCGTTCCAGAGCCAGCCGAGCAGGCAGTATCCGACGGCAAGCAGCAGGCCGCCGATGGTGAGGTTGCGGATCAGCCGGCGCGTGGCCAGCTGCAGCCCGGATACGGCCTCGGCGGTCGAGGCCAGCGCCTGGCCGATGCGACCGACGGCGGTGGTGGTCGCGGTGGCGCAGACTTCGGCCACGCCGACTCCCTTGGTGACCACGGTGCTGGCGAACAGCAGGTTGCCGTCCTCGCCCGGCAGCTTGATCACCGGCACGGCCTCGCCGGTCAGCAGCGACTCGTTGACGTCCAGATGCCCGTCGAGCAGCGTGGCGTCGGCGGCAATGCGGTCGCCTTCATGCAGGATCAGCAGATCGCCGAGCACCACGTCGCGGCCGGGGATGCGCAGCTCCTGTCCGTCGCGGATCACCAGCGCGCGTGGCGCGGACAACTCGCGCAGCGACTCCAGCGCGCGCTGCGTCTTGTGCTCCTGGGTCAGGGTAATGCCGATGACCACGAACACGAAAAACAGCAGGAACGCCGCCTCGGCACGATCGCCCAGCGCAAGATAGAGGCCGCCGGCGACCAGCAGCATCAGGAACATCGGTTCGGCCACCACGCCGGCGACGATCGCCAGCAGCGACTTCGGGGCGCCGCCAGGCAGGAGATTCGGGCCCTGCGAAGCAAGGCGGCGCGCCGCTTCTTCCCGGCTCAGTCCGCGCAGACCGTCCGGTCGCGGCGGTTTCGCCGGGCTCATGCCATCCACCGGCGTGCGTTGTTCAACGACATATCAGGACGGGAATCTCGCTCTCCAGCAGCACCTTGTGCGTCTCGCTGCCCAGCAGCAGCCGGGTCATGCCGCGCCAGCCGTGCGATGCCATCACGATCAGGTCGCAGTGCTGCTCGCGTGCCGTCTGGACGATGGCGTGATAGGCCCGGTCGTCGATCAGGTAGCTGCTGTCGCAGGCAATCCCCGCCTCGCCGGCGGCGCGCCGCACTTCCTCGAGGTAACCCTCGGCGCGCTGTGCGGCTTCTTCGGTGTAGCTGATTTCGGTTGCGACCAGCATGTCGGCCATGTAGGCGACCGTGTGGAATGGCTGCACCACATGGAACGCATAGACCCGCGCCTGGCACGTCGCGGCCAGTTCGATACCCAGCTTGACCGCGTGCATCGACAGCTCGGAGCCGTCGACGGGAAGAAGTATGCGCTTGAACATGGCGAGTTCCTCGAAGTGCCCGATTGTGCCTGACGACAGCTGGCGCCGCTTTCGATCGCCCGCTGGCTGCGGTGACCGGGCGGGATTGATGCGGAGCCTGGTCACCGTGCCCCGCATGCTCCCATCGAGTTCGCCCGTCGTGTCATGTGCATCATGCGAACTGTGGGTGCATCCTGCATTGATTGACGTCAAGCAGTATCACGAATTGTCGCGGGAATCGCCGGCGAGCGCCGCCACATTGAATCGGTGTCCGCATCTGCGGCGGATTCACGATGGCCGAGCGAAGTGGTGAGATCCGTGCCGGGCCGGTTGTCGCGTGGTTGACCTGCGTCAAGATCGCCGCAGTCGCGAACGGGCAGATTCCCTTCATGGCAGCCCGCAGGAGGAAACGGCCATGCTCGATCTCATCGTCAACGTGGACCGGATGACCGACGACTTGCCCGCCATCCGGGTCGGCATGGCCATCGCGAAACGACAGGCGGCTTTCGTCACCGGGCTGCATGTCGTGGCGGTCTATCCACCCATCATGGTGATGCCCGAGGCGATTGCACAACTGGATACGGAAGAACGGCAGGCGCGTGCGCGAAGCACCTGGTGGCACGCGCTGTGCCAGCACCACGATGTGAAGGGTGCGTGGGAGGTGGTACGCGGCACCTACGTGCCGGTGCTGGCCAAGCGGTCGCGGCTGGCCGATTTCATCATTACCAGCCTGCCGGTGCAGGCGCCGGATTCGCCGATCGGCTTCGACAACATCACGCGCACGCTGTTCGCCGATGCGGCGCCGATGCTGCTGGTTCCCGACACCTGGCAGGGCAGCACGCAACCCGAGCGCGTACTGATTGCATGGAACGGTTCGGGCGAGGCCGCGGATGCGATCAAGGCGGCGCTGCCGCTGCTCAGGATGGCCAGCATGGTGCGTGTGCTGGATGGCGAGATCGAAGGCCTGCCGGGCGTCGCGCCGCCGCCGTTGCCGCTGCGCGAGTGGCTGTCGCGGCAGGGTGTGGAGGTAGAGTGGCAACCGTTCCATGACGGGTCCGACGTGGGCAGGGCATTGCTCGACAGTGCGCGTTCGATGGATGCCGATCTGCTGGTGATGGGCGCCTGGGGACACTCGCGCATCAGCGAGCTGATCCTCGGCGGCGCGACCCGCCTGGTGCTGGAGCAGACCCATCTGCCGCTGTTGCTCGCGCACTGAGCGGGTACGCGCGGTCGGCCCGCAGATGCCGGATGCCGGCCGGTATCGCGTCCCATCGGGTGGGGGACTCCGCGGCAGCTGCCGGGCCCGGCCGGGGGTGATGCGCGAAACCATGCCAGAATGCCGGTAATGCCCTGCGCTCGGCTTCGCTGATGCTGCGATCCACATGAAAATCGGACAAGCCATGCGTTGGCGCACGGCCGGCCTGCTGCTGGCCGTGCTGGGCATTGTCGGGCTTCCCTACATCGTCACGCTCGCCAGTTTGCGCAGTGCGAGCCAGGCTGCCGCGTGGATCGCCCATTCGAAAGAGGTGAAGTCGATTGCCTATCAGCTGGCCTATGTGATCCGCGACAGCGAGGCGGCAAGCTATCGCCTGCTGGCTGGCGACAGCGACGAGTCGACACGCAAGCGTGCCGGGCGTGCCGCCAGGGAAGCGCCTGGCCTGCTGCAGCAACTGCACACGATGACGTTCGACAATCCCGACCAGCAGATGCGGGTCGGTGCGCTGGAAAGCAGCGCCAATGGCCGCGTCACCTTGATGAACCAGGCATTGGCGCGCCTGCAGCAGGCCAACCCGGCGGGTGCCCGGCAGTCGCTGCGCGATGCGGGGGATCTGTTCAAGATAAGCGACGCGATTGCGGCCATCGTGCAGGATGAGGAAAACCTGCTGCAAGCCCGCCAGGCGGATGCCGCACGACAATCGTTCCATGACCGCATCGTGCTCAGCATCACCGCGCTGGCCCAATTGCTGCTGCTGATGATCATCGTGGGCGTGTCCGAGCGGCAGATCAGCCAGCGTCTGCTGGCAGAGGTTCGGGAGCATCAGGCGGTGCACCGCTCGCGGCTGATCCTGCAGGCCGTGCGCGAGCCGATCGGCCTGTTCGACGAAAACCTGAACAGCCTGCTGGTGAATACCGCTTTCAGCGAGCTGTACGGGATCGATCCGGAGCAGGGCTCCCAGGCCCTGGTGCAGATCGGCGAACAGGCCTGGAGCGACAGCGCCCTGCTGCAGCGGCTCAACGACGTGCTGCTGCGCGATCGCGAGCTGTGGGATTACGAGACGACCCAGCGGACCGTCGACGGCGTCGAGCGGCATGTGGTGATCAGCGCCAGGCGCTTGCAGCAGAAGGATGCCGATGCGCCGACCCAGTTGCTGCTGACGGTGAGCGATGTCACGGCGCGCGCGCTGGCCGAGCAGAAGGTGAACGAGCTCAATCGCCAACTCGAGGGCAAGGTGGTGCTGATATCCGACGTCAACCGCGAACTGGAGGCATTCAGCTACTCGGTGTCGCACGACTTGCGCGCGCCGTTGCGCCACATCGGCGGGTTTGCGCGCAAGCTGGAGCAGCACCTGGGCGATCGCGTCGACGACAAGGCACATCATTACATCGAGGTGATCACCGATTCGGCGAAGCACATGGCTTTGCTGATCGACGACCTGCTGGTGTTTTCGCAACTCGGTCGTGGCGCGCTGCGCCTGCAGGCGGTGGACATGCAGTCGGTGGCGGAAGAAGCGCGCGCGATCGCCGAATCGAGCGCGCAGGACCGACGCATCGTGTGGACCCTGGCGCCGCTGCCGATGGTGATCGGCGACGAGAACATGTTGCGCACGGTGTGGCAGAACCTGCTCGACAATGCGGTCAAGTATACTGGCCAGTGCGACGTGGCCCGGATCGACGTGAGCGTGCAGCAGGGTCGCAATGGCGATTACGAATTCACGGTGGCCGACAACGGTGCCGGCTTCGACATGCAATATGCCGACAAGTTGTTCGGTGTGTTCCAACGGCTGCACCGGGTCTCGGAATTTCCGGGCAACGGCATCGGGCTGGCCAATGTGCGCCGGATCATCGCGCGTCATGGCGGTCGGGTCTGGGCCCAGGCCGAACCGGGGCAGGGCGCCCGCTTCCATTTTTCGCTACCGGCCACCGATGCGGCCGGGGCACATATCTGAGACCCTTACATGATCAAGCGCGAATTGCGTACCATTCTGCTGGTGGAAGACAGCCTGGCGGATGCCGAGATGGCGATGGATGCCTTGAGCGAGGCTCACCTGGCGAATCCGGTGGTGCATGTGCAGGACGGCGTGGACTGCCTCGACTATCTTTATTCGCGTGGAGCGTGGGCCGAGCGCGGTTCGGGCGATCCTGCCGTGGTCCTGCTGGATATCAAGATGCCGCGCATGAACGGGCTGGAGGTGCTGACACGCATGCGTGCCGACGAGCGTTTGCGGCGGATCCCGGTGGTGATCCTGTCGTCCTCGCGCGAAGAAAGCGATCTGGCGCGCAGCTGGGATCTTGGCGCCAATGCCTATGTGATCAAGCCGGTCGACGTCGACCAGTTCTTCGACGCGGTGCGCACGCTGGGGCAGTTCTGGGCGGTACTCAATCAGGCACCGGAACAAGGCTGACCCGGCGCGAAAACTACATGGAGCGGTCCGCACGGTGCGGCCCGCCCCGGGCTTGCAGGTGCCGGGAAAACCAAGGGCGGATGGGGAACCCACATGTCAATCAGGCAGGTCCGGTCATTGCCAACCATTCGTGTGCTGCAGGTCGAGGACAACCAGCGCGATGCCGAGCTGGTGCTGGCCGAACTGGACGGCGACGGCATCGCGTATGAAGCGCAGCTGGTCGACAACGAACCGGGCTTTGTTGCCGCGCTGCAGGAGTTCAAGCCGCACATCGTGTTGTCCGACCTCAGCATGCCGGGGTTTTCCGGCCGGCATGCGCTCGAGCTGCTGCGCCAGCAGGACGAGGATCTGCCGTTCATCTTCGTCTCTTCCACGTTGGGCGAGGAAGCGGCGATCGATGCCTTGCGCAACGGCGCCACCGATTACATCCTCAAGGAGAATCCGGCCCGTCTGGCCAGCGCGGTGCGCCGCGCCTTGGCGGAAGTCGAGGCACGCAGGGCACGCCGTCGTGCCGAAACGGAGCTGGTCCGTGCGCAGCGCTTCGAGAGTCTGGCGATGCTTGCCGGTGGTCTCAGCCACGATCTGCGCAACCTGCTGCAGCCATTGCTGCTGGCCGGCGACAGCCTGCAGGATTACCAGGACGATCCACGCCTGGCGCGGCTGGGCTCGCTGGTGCGCGACTGCGGCAAGCGCGGGCTGGACATGGTGCACTCGATGCTGTCGTTTGCCCGCGGTGCGCGGCGCGCCGAACAGGTGCGGTTGGGTGTGCTGTTCAATGCGCTGGATCTGCTGATGCGGGGCAGCGTGCCGCACGCGGTGACGATGGAGCTGGCCATCGACGATCCGCAGCTGTCGTTCGAGGGCAACCACACCGAGCTGCAGCAATGCCTGCTCAATCTGTGCCTGAATGCGATCCAGGCGATGCCGGACGGTGGCCGGCTGCGCATCGAGACCACGCAGACCCGACTGCGGGCGGATTTCTTTTTGCCGCGGGAAGACCCGCGGGAGGGCGAGTATCTGCGCATCAGCGTGATCGACAGCGGCGAGGGCATGGCGCCGGAAGTGCTGGAGCGCATGTTCGAACCGTTTTTCACGACCAAGGAGGAGGGCACCGGGCTGGGCCTGCTGTCGTGCCAGCGGATCGTCGACAACCACGGTGGCCTGATGCGGGTGGACAGCGCGCCCGGTCGCGGCACCCGCTTCGATCTCTACATACCGCTGGAACAGCAGGAGGCGGCAAGGCCGGAGCATCCGGAACATCTGGAGGGGGCGGCCGAACGCGTGCTGGTGGTGGTGGAAGAAGCCGCCCAGCTGTCCTTGCTGGCCAACATGCTCGACGCCTACGGCTATCAGGCGCACACCAGCCAGAGCGGCACTGCCGCGCTGCAATGGATCGAGGCCTGCGGCCTGCCCGAGCTGGTGGTGCTCGATGCCGACATGAACCTGCTCACCGGCGTGCGTACCCTGGCCGCCCTGGTCGAACAGGGTTACGACGGTGCCGTGATCCTGCTGGCGCACCCCGACACCCCGCCGGACCTGCAAGGCCTGCCCCTGCTGGAGCACCTCTACATCATCGACAAGCCGGTGACCACGCGAGTGCTGCTGCGCACGCTGCGCAAGGCGCTCGGGGCGGATCGGTAGCGACCGATACAGGCATGGCAATCCACCGGACAGGCATGCTTGGCTACTATCTCGACATGGCGTTGCGCAGCTGCCGGCGCAGCAAGGCGCTGACCGCCCTGGTGGTGCTGCTGATGGGCGTGGGCGTGGCCACCTGCATGGTCAGCTACGCGGTGTTCCGTGCCGCTTCGGCCGATCCGATACCGTGGAAATCGGGCCAACTGTTTGTGCCGCAGATCGACAACGTGGGGCCGGTGCACGACTACCACGGCGAGCCGCTCGACTTGCTCAGCTACACGGATGCCACCGCGCTGTTGCGCGCCCACCAGGCCCGCCGGCAGACCGTGCTGTATGCCGTGAAGCTGGCCGTGGTGCCCGACACCTCCCGGATGCAGCCGTTCTCGCTGCCAGGCGACGCCGTCAGCAACGATTTCTTCGCGATGTTCGACGTGCCGTTCCGCTATGGTGGTGGCTGGACAGCGAGCGATGACGAGCATCGCGCTGCGTTGGCGGTGATCAGCAGCGCGCTGAACCGAAAGCTGTTTGGCGGTGCCGACAGCGTGGGTCGGGAGATTCGCCTGGACACGCATGCCTATCGCATCGTTGGTGTAATGCGTGACTGGAATCCCCGGCCACGCATTTTCGACCATGCCAGCGCGTGGAACGCTTTTGGTCACCCGGTCCAGGTTTTCATCCCGTTCAGTCGTGCCATCGACTTGCAGAAAGCCACCAGCGGCAACTTCTATTGCAGCACGGACACCGCCAATCCCGACCTGCCGAACTGGGAAAGCATCTTGCACAGCGAATGCGCGTGGATTGCCGCGTGGGTGGAACTGCCCACGCGTGCCGACGTCGAGCGCTACCGCGACTGGCTGCACAATTATGCGGCCGAGCAGCAGCGCACCGGCCGCTTCGATTGGCCGCCCAACGTGCGCTTGCGCAATCTCATGCAGTGGATGGATGTGGAGCACGTGGTGCCGAAGGCATCGGCGCTGTCGATGATCGTCTCCATCAGTTTTCTCGTAATCTGCCTCGTCAACGTGGTGGGGCTGATGCTGGCCAGGTTCATGCGCCGTGCACCGGAAATCGGCGTGCGCCGCGCACTGGGCGCGTCGCGCGGTGCGATCCATCGCCAGTTTCTGGTGGAGGCGGCGGCGATCGGGTTGGCCGGCGGCGTGCTTGGGCTGCTGCTGACGGCGCTGGGCATGGCGAGTGTCGCACGGGTGTTCGAGCCGGAGGTTGCCCGGCTGGCGCAATTGGATGCGTCGTTGTTGCTGCTGACCGTACTGGTGGCGGTGGCTACTACTTTGATTGCCGCGCTTTATCCCACCTGGCGCGCCGCGCAGGTGCAGCCGGCGTGGCAGCTGAAGAGTAATTAGCGCAAAAGGAAAACTCTACATGAGCTTGCACCCAATCCTTGCCGCATTGCGCCGGCACAAGGTAGCGACGCTGCTCATGGTGTTGCAGATCGCGCTGACCCTGGCGGTGGTCAGCAACGCGCTGTTCATCGTCAGGACGCGGATCGTGCATCTGTCGCGGCCGACGGGTACGGACGAGGCGCATCTGTTCGTGATCAGGAACGAGTGGATCGGCCAGCCGGACGTGCCGCATATCGATGCACAGATGCGCGCCGACCTGGCGACGTTGCGCAGCCTGCCGGGTGTGCGCGACGCGTTCGCCAGCGAAGCCTATCCGCTGGAAGGCGGCTGGGGCATGCTGGTGGGCATCAAGCATCGGATCGGGCAGACGGCGAAGCCGCAGTTCGCCATCGCCTATTTTGCCGACGAGCACGCGCTCGACACGTTCGGCATCTCGCTGGTGGCGGGCCGCAACTTCCGCGCCGACGAGATCGGCAGCCTCGGGCCGTACGACAAGTCGATGCCAGCAGTGGTCATCATCACGCGCAACCTGGCTCGCAAGCTTTTTCCGGACGGCACCGCCGTGGGCAGGCGGGTCTATCTGAGCGACGACGGCCCGAGCACGGTCATCGGCGTCGTCGATCGTCTGGAAGGTGCCTATGCCGGCAGCACCACGCGCTCGATCGACGAGGACACGATCCTGGTGCCGGCGCGTTACGCCAATCCCGACGGGGTGGTCTATCTGGTGCGCACGCAACCGGGCGAACTGGCCACGGTACTGCACGCGGCGCCGGCCGCACTGTCGGCACAGAATCGCATGCGCGTGATAAGTGCGGAGGATGGTGTGATCACGCTGGCCCAGGCGCGCATGCAGGGCTATGCCACCGATCGCGGCGTGGCGATTATGATGGCCGTGGTCTGCGTGTTGCTGCTGTTGGCGACGGCCGGCGGCATCGTCGGACTGAGCAGTTTCTGGGTCGGCCAGCGGCGCCGATCGATCGGCGTGCGGCGTGCGCTGGGTGCGACGCGGGGCGACATCCTGCGTTATTTCCAGACCGAGAACGCCCTGATCGTCGGCATCGGCGTGGTGCTGGGCGCGGCGCTGGGCGTCGCCGCGAACCTGTCGCTGATGACGTACTACGAACTACCGCGGATGCCGCTGTGGGTGCTCGGCGTCGGTGCGCTGTTGCTGTGGCTGCTCGGCCAGCTGGCGGTAATCGGCCCGGCGCGGCGCGCGGCCGCCGTGCCGCCGGTGGAGGCGACGCGCTCGGTGTAGGAGCGCACCCTGTGCGCGATGCCTTTGTCGGGCGTCGGCGAAGAGCATTCGCCCACGAAGAGCATTCGCCCACAGGGTGGGCTCCTGCGAAAAGACGACCTCAGTCGATGCCGAGTTTCTTCAGCTTGTAGCGCAGCGCGCGGAACGTGATGCCGAGTTTCCGGGCGGCGGCGGTCTTGTTGTAGCGCGACTCCTCCAGCGCCTTGATGATCGCGGTACGCTCGATATTGCTGATGTAGTCGTCCAGACCGCCGTTCGCACTGGCCGGGACCGCCGCGGTGGCTGCGGTGCCTGGCACCGCGGCTTGGCCGGCAGCCTGCGTTGCGTCGTGATCCTGGCGCGGGCCGCGTTGCGGCAGCATCAGGTCGCAGGCATCGATGCTGGCGCCGTCGCACATCGCCATCGCGCGTTCGAGGATGTTTTCCAGTTCGCGCACGTTGCCGGGGAAGTCGTAGGCTTCCAGGGCCTGCCGCGCCGCCGGCAGCAGCTGGCCGATGGCGTCGCCGCTCTTGCCGGCGAGGGTCTTGAGGATGAATGCCGCCAGTTGCGGCACATCGCCGCGGCGTTCGCGCAATGGCGGCACGCGCAGCTCGATCACGTTGATGCGGTAGAACAGATCCTGCCGGAACAGCCCTTGTTCGACCAGTTGGCCGAGGTTCTTGTGGGTGGCCGAAAGAATGCGCACATCCACCGGAATCTCGTCGCGGCCACCGATCGCGCGCACCGCCTTTTCCTGGATCGCGCGCAGCAGTTTCACCTGCATGTGCAGCGGCAGTTCGGCCACTTCGTCGAGGAACAGGGTGCCGCCCTGGGCGGTCTGGAATAGGCCCTCCTTGTCGGCACCGGCACCGGTGAAGCTGCCCTTGCGATGGCCGAAGAATTCGCTTTCCATCAGCTCGGTGGGGATCGCGCCGCAGTTGACCGGCACGAACGGTCCATTGGCACGCGGGCCCTGTTCGTGGATCAGCCGTGCCACCAGTTCCTTGCCCACGCCCGATTCGCCGGCGATATAGACCGGCGCCTGGTTGCGTGCCAGTTTGGCGATGGTGGCGCGCACCTGCTGCATGGCCGCCGAATCGCCGATCAGGCGGTCGCCGGCGTCGCCGGTTTTCGAGGCCGCGCCGCCGCTGCGTTTCTCTTCGGCCAGCCGCAGGGCGGTGCGCACCAGGCCGCGCAGCATCTGGATGTCCACCGGCTTGGAGACGAAATCGAAGGCGCCGGCCTTCAACGCGTTGACCGCGGCATCGACGTTGCCGTAGGCGGTGATCATCGCCACCGGGGTATCCGGGGAGGTTTCGGCAATCAGCTCGATGATTTCCTGGCCGTTGCCGTCGGGTAGCCGCATGTCGGTGAAGCAGAGGTCGTAGCTGCGTTCGGCCAGTGCGCGGCGTGCCTCGGCGACTGTGCCTACGGCATCAACCTGAAGATCCATCCGGCCGAGCGTGATGGTCAGCAGTTCACGGATATCGCGTTCGTCGTCGATGACCAGGACGGTCTGCAGGCTCATGGCACGTCGCATGGCTGGTGGTATGACAAAGAATACCCGTCCCCGCGTTGCGGGGCAAAGGCTGTCGCCGCCGGACAGCCATGGATGCCGATGCCGATGTCGCCCGCCCGATCAAAGCGACTTGCGTTGCAGTCGCGGCTGGCCGCTGGCATCGCGGTCGACGGTGATGTCGTAGTGCCTGCCGCGGAAGCTGATGTGCCTGAGCGTCAGCGATTTCCAACCCGGCGGCAGCACCGGCGGGTAGGCCTCGACCAGGCCCTTGTCCTCGATGCGCAGGCCGGTGAGACCATAGACGAAGCTTTGCACGAAGCCGGCCGAGGTGGCCAGGATGTAGCCGGCGTTGTTGGCGACGGTCTCGGTGCGCACGTTGAACGGCGGCTTCAGGAAGCCGACCAGATTGCGCTGGATCCAGTCGCCGGTGGCTTTCCCGTTGCCCAGTTCGGCCTCGCCGACGGCGAGCATCACCATCATCATCTCGTTCGGATCGTCGCCGTGGGTCTTCAGCTCCTGCAACTGGAACGCGAAATCGTTGCGGCGCACCTGCGCCGACATCGGCAGGTCCAGGTTCGGGTACATCAGCCAGACCAGCGACGAGCCCATCCAGGTGATCTTGTCGTGCGGTACCGAGGCGTCGAAATCCCGATGGCGCTGGTTGGCCTTGTCGAACGGGATGTACATCTTCGCGGCGATCGTGGCCCATTTCGGGTCCGGCACGGCACCGACCCGTTTTGCGGCCTTGATCGCGATCCGGAGCGCCTTGCGTGCGGCGGCATTGGTGAACGAGTCGTTCGGCACGTCGTCGTAGGCCTCGTCGGGCGAGGTGACGTGCAGGATCTCGTAACGGTCCCGGGCCTTGTTCCAGGTCACCCGGCTGGTCCAGAACCGTGCGATCCCGCGGATCACCGGCCAGCCGTCCTTTTTCAGCCAGGCCTCGTCGCCGGTGGCGAGGTAGTACTGCCATTGCGCGATCGCGATGTCCGCATTGACGTGGATCTCGCGGAACACGCCGTGGGCGAAATACGGCGTGTTGTCGACGCCGGTTTGCGGGTCGGCCTCCCACGGATACATGGTGCCCCTGGCGCCGTATTGCCTGGCGCGTTCGCGCGCGGGCTGCATGGTGCGGTCGCGGAACATCACGATCGGCTTGGCACGCTCGGGATGCAGCAGCAGCAGGGCGGGGAACACCCAGGAGTCGCTGTCCCAGAACGCGTGACCGGCATAACCGGGCGTCAAGGCGCAGGCGCCCATCGGCCAGGCGGTACCGACGGTGGTGTTGGACAGCAGGTAGTACAGGTCCGAATGCACGGCCTGCTGCACCTTCGGATCGCCGTCGATCACGATGTCGGCCTTCCACAGGTCGTTCCAGGCGGCGACATGGCGGGCGAGCAGGCGGTCGAAGCCGGTCCTGCGCGCGGTCTCGGCGAGGGCAAGGTCCGCTTTCGCGTCGCCACCCCAGTCCTGCCGGGATGCGGCGATGTACTTGGTGAAGGTGTAGGTCGTGCCTTTGCGCAGGTTGGCGACGAGGTTCAGCGACAGCTTGTAGGGCCCCTTCTCCAGCTTCACGCTTTCGACCGCAAGCCCGCTCGGCAGGCCGATCGCGGCCGCTTCGGCCATGCGCAGGCCCTGCACGGCCTGGCCGTCCAGCCACAGCGTCAGCTGTTTGGCATTCCCGTCGCTGGATACGATGCGGGTATAGCCCGGATACCACACCGCGGCGCGATCCGGCGTCGGCACCGGCTTGTTGTCGAGGTTCTGGCCGCTGGCAATCACCGCGGCGATCATTTCGTCGCCGGTCATGCTGCCGATCGGGAAACGCGGCTGGTGCTGCGACCACAGGCGGATCGGAAAGGTCAGCTGCACCTTGCCGTCGAAATGCGGTGTGATCGAGATCTGCGTGGCGGCAAGGTGATGATCGGCCTGGCTGACGAAGGTGGTGACCTTCACGTCCGTCGCCTTGTTGGCGTACACGAAGCGGTAGCTGGTCGACAGCGTGCCGTCATGCATGTTCAGCGTCTGCGCGTAGTCGACGAAGATCTTCTTGTCCAGTCGGGTCGAGTCGAGCCAGCCGCCACCGGGGTTGTAGTCGATTTCGCTCCAGCCGGGAATCGCCGCGGGGCGCGAAATGTCGCCCTTCGTGTAGTCCATGAACGCGACCATGTAGCCGGGGGCGGCTTCGGTGCCGCGCGGCGAGGTCATGGTCGAGAAATAGCCGTTGGCCAGATAGCCCGGGAAGTAGCTGCCGAAATTCTTCGACGTCGCGGTGAGCAGGAAGCCAGCAGCCTGTCGGACTTTGCTCGGCCGGGCTGCGAATCCGTCTGTGCGGTCCATATTTCCGCCGCTTCGCCGACCCATAGCACCACTATGGGCCGACGAAACGTCGAAAATCTGTCCTCGCACAGCCGAATTCTCGCCTCGACCAGCAAAGCCCGACAGGCTGCCAGGATCGGTGCCGCCGAATGCGGGTGCGGCGACCGCGGCGGCGAGCAGGCAAAGACAGGCAAGGCGGGTATGGCGAATTTTCATGGTGGCCCCACGATGGAAAAGGTCGGCGCCGCTTCCCGAGCTATCGAACCGGTCCGCGATGCGTTTGAGGAACGAGTGAAGAGGAATGAGAAACGAGTGGTGACGGCATTCACTTGTTTCATGCTTCTTCCCACTCACTTCGGCGCTTACTTTGCGGCGAATCCGACGACAACCGCGGTGGCCAGTTCCATGCGATCGGTTTCGCGCTTGAAGAAGAACAGCGCGACCAGCACCAGCGTCATCGGCACCAGCGAGAAATAGAAGGCGTCGATACCGTTGAATCGCGAAAAGACGATCGCGGTGATGCGTGATCCAAGGGTGCCGCCGAGGGCGGAGAAGATCACGATCAGGCCGGTCATGGCCGCATGCGATGGCTTGGGCAGCGAACTCAGCGCCACCGAGTTGATCACCGGATAGATCGGTGCCATCAGCAGGCCGATCAGCGGAATCAGGTAAGCGGCGATCGGTGCGCTGAACCAGCCCACGTCCGGGCGGGCGACCACCCCCCGGGCCAGCGGCAGCACGACCACCACCAGTATCCCCATGCCGACCACGCAGATGTTCAGCAGCACGTACCAGGGGACCCGGCGCAACACCTGGCCGGCGCTCAGGCGTCCGATCGCGGTCGTGGCGGCGAGGATGCTGGCGAGCTGGATGCTCATCGCATTGGGCAGCTTCAGGATCTCGTTGTTGAAGGTCGGAAGCCAGGTGCCGAAGCTTTGCTCGATCAAGACGTACAGGAACGCCGAGATCAGGAATACATAGACCAGCGGCCGCACGAACAGCTGCAGCATCTCGATCAACGAACCGCGGATCGAGTTGGTCCGTTTCGAATGCGCCGCCGATTCGTCCAGCTTCGAGGTGGCAAGCAGCACGATGATCGCCAGGCAGATCGCGGCCAGCAGCCAGTAGACGTTGAGCCAGACCGGGTTCGCCGGATCGGCATGGTTGATGAAGGCGCTGAAGATCCATCCGCCGGCAAGCACGCCGACCATGAACAGACCTTCGATGGTGTTGGTCAGCCGCCCGTGTTCGGCCTTGTTGCTGGTCAGCAGCCCGATCGAGGAATACACCGCGACCTTGGTCAGCGCGAATGAAATGCCGATGCAGGTGAACAGCAGTTCGGTGGTATGAAAACCGGGATACAGCGGCATCAGCATGCAGGCGCTGCCGACGATCGCCAGCGCCAGCATCATCGCGCGCCGGTAACCGAGCAGTGGCAGGAACGAGGCGACCAGGAACGAGGTGATCGCGATCGTCAGATCCTTGAACAGTTCCAGCAGGCTGGCCTGTGGCTTATCGACGCCGAAGCTGACGATGGATTGCAGGATCACCGTGCCGACGCTGTTGAGCAGGATGGCGGAGATCATGTAGATCAGCGCCAGCGCGACGATCATGCGAAGTCGGTTCATGGTGACCTGCTTGCGGGTGAACTTGGCTGGGGTGGGCGGCCTGCATCGCTGAGAGGCGATGCCGGCCGCCCACCGATGAACTGGCCAGCATGGCCGCGGGGAGCGACTGCCATGCCGGCCAGGCGTGCGCGTTGCGTTGCACTTGCACTTGCCGCAGCGGGCGTTGCCGCGCCCGCTGCGCTGGTTCCCCTGGGGCAGCGGGATTAAGTCCAGTTCTTGATCAGAACTTGTACTTCACCTGGAAGTTGACTTCACGGCCTTGGATCGACCGCGCGAGAATGACACCATTGCCGCTGGCAAAACCGAACAAACGGGAGTTGCCTTCGGTGATGCCGATCTGGTTGGTGATGTTGGTGCCTTGCAGCCTCAACTGCCAGTTCTGTCCGATGTTTGCCATCGCGCCGATGGCCAGATCGTAGTAGTTGCCGAGCGGCTGCTGCTGAATCAGGTCGCCGTAGCGGTTGCCGATGTACTCATAGGTGAACCAGAACTTCATGCCGCCCCAATCGGTCGGCAGCTCGTAGGCCGGTGTCACCCGGGCCTGGAACTTCGGCTGCCGCTGCAACTGCATGCCATTGATGCTGGTGGTCTGGGTGCTGCCATTCTGGGCGACATATTGCACGGGACTGGCGTTATGCGTGTAGTGGCCATCCATATAGTCGCCGGTGAGGGCGAGCGAGAAGTGATCGAACGGCTTGATCACGGTATGGAAATTCAGGCCCTTGGTGTCCGACCCGTAAACGAACGACTGCTGGCCGTTGGTGGTGGTGATCGTGTACGGCACGCCGTTGAACTGGCGCAGATAGGCGCTGATGTCCGCGTAGATCCAGTCGTTCTGGAATTTGAAGCCGACTTCCGTGTTGTGGATGGTCTGTACCGGGGTGCTGGGAAGCCCACGCAAGTCGTCGAAGCCGGGGAAGTGGATGCCGTGATTCAGCCGCAGGTAGGCGCTCATGTTGTCGTTGAACTGGTAATTGGCACCAAACGTCCACGACGGTGCGGTCTTCGAGTACGGGATGTTGGTTCCGCCGGGGGTCAGGTACGACGCGTTGTTGTTGTACAAGGTATACGGGTTGTTATCGAGGTCGCCCGAGGTGTTGTTCTGGATGAAGCCGCTTGCCTGCTGGTGCTCCACGCGGACACCGGCATCGAACAGCCATTGGTCGAGCTTCCAGGAATCGGTGGCAAAGAACGCCGTATTCACGGCATTCCATTTCTCATGCAAGGTGTAGAACGAGCTGCCGGAGAAGCCCTGCGGGTCGGTCAGCGCATAGGTGTTGGTGCCGTTGCTCAAGGACACCACGATCGGGTTCGGGTTGTTCCTGGCCTGCAACAGCATGCTGTTGCCCAGATACCACTGGTCCTCGGCCGAATACACGGCGGTGTAGTTGCCCACCGTCAGCGTGTTGCCGTCGAACAGCTGCGTGCTCAGGTGCAGTTCGTTGGTGAACGCCTTGATGTTTTTGTGGACGTACCACAGACCCTGATCGTTGACGTTCTCGTTCATGTTGGCCGCGCCGCCGTTGCGATAGGTGGCGGTGGCGGTCAGCCCGGCGGGCAGATTGTTCGCCGTTTCGGCATTGGCGATGTAGTTGGTCAGTGTGGTCGGATTGTTGCCGGTACTAAAGAACGACGTCGTGTTCATCTGGCCGCCGGTCAGATTGAACTTGTCCGACAGTGACCAGCCGGAATCGAAATCAAGATCAAGGTTGCCACCGACGATGTGGATATCCGCGCCGCGACCCTTCGCCAGGTCGACCGGCATGCTGCCGGGGGTGCACCCAGCGGTCGTGCACGGGGTGATGGCGAGCATGGAGTGGCGATCAGCATTGCTGCCGAAGGTGCCGGTCAGCGGACTGAAGCCGGGATAGGCGGAGAACTGGCCCGACGATGGGTTGAGGATAGGCGTATCGGTGACAAACTGATTGTTGTCCTTCAGTCGGCGCGCGTAGAACATCACGTCGCCGTTATCCAAGTCGTGACTCAGGGTTGCGGTCACCTGTCCGCCATTGTCGGACGGAAACTGCGGGGCTCGCACGCCGTCCGATTTGCGCCAGAAGCCGCCGATGCTGCCGTACCAGCCGTCGGCGACCTTGAAGCCGACGAAGCCATCGAGCCGCTCCATGCCTTCGGAACCGTAGCTCAGCCCGACGTCGCCGGAGGGCACCGCAGTACCCTGTTTGAGCATGAAGTTGGCGGTTACGCCTGGCTGCCCGGTGCCGTACAGCACCTCGGGGCCACCCTGTACAACTTCCACGCGATCGATGGTGTCGTCCAGGCGGAACATGGAAGAGTTTTCCATGAACGACAGCGTCGACATCGGATACAGCGGTGAACCGTTCATCTCGAATGTGGCATAGGGCGCATCGCCACCGCCCGGGAAGCCGGCAACCTCGATGTTGGCGCCAGTCTCGCCACCGGACGACTCGGGGTACACACCTGGCGACATCTTCAGGAGGTCGGCCGAACTGACCGGGTTGGCTTCCCGGATCTGTTCCGCGTTGGCGCTGGTGATCGAATAGCTGGCATCAATCTTCTTCACGCCGCCATAGGTGGCGGTGCCGGTGACCACCACCTGCTGCAGAGACGTGGTGTTGGCGTCCTTGGTCTGCTGCGACGAGGGCTTCGTGGTCGCTGCAGTGGGTGTCGGTGATTGCCCGTTGTCCTGTGCCATTACGGTCCCGGACATCAGGCTGGCAGCGATAGCCGCCGACAATGCCAATCGGGTTAGTTGCTTGCGGTTGTTCATTTTCGATGTCTCCCCATCATTTTGATATTTGATCGCGACATATCGACCGATATGTTCACGTCGGTTCATCGGTCAGGTTGTTGTAAAAGTGCTTATGTCGAGCCTTGCGATGTTCGGCAATACCACATCTGCCTCGGCCAGTGCTCGCGCCTGGCCTATTCCAATTGCCGCCATCCCCGCGGCATGAATGCTGGCGATGCCAGCGGCGGCGTCTTCCACGCCGAGACACTCACCCGGCGCCACGCCGAGCGCATGCGCCGCCGTCAGAAAGATCTCCGGGTCTGGCTTGGATCGGTTGATCAGGTTGGCGTCGACCACGTGGTCGAACAGTCCGTCGATACCCAGTCGCTGCAGCAGCCGTGGCGCGTTGCGGCTGGCCGATGCCAGCCCGATCTTGAGCCCGGCACGACGCGCCGATTCGATCGCGGCGCGTGCGCCGGGCAGCAGATGTTGCGGCCCGAAGTGCTCGATCTGCTCTTTGTAGTACTCGTTCTTGCGCGCGGCCAGCGCCTGTTTTTCGTCGGCCGAGTAATGCTGCGTCGCGCCTTCGAGCACGATGTCCAGCGAGGCGAGCCGATCCACGCCCTTCAGGCGCTCGCCGAGGGCATCGTCGAACGGCACGCCGATTTCGGCGGCCAGTTGTTTCCATGCCGCGTGATGGACCACCGCGGTGTCGGCGATCACGCCATCCAGGTCGAAGATGACCGCCTTGAATCGGTGCGGCAGCGCATGCCTGGCACCGCCGCCATCGGCGCGCTGCAGGCGCATCGATTCGCCGGCATGCAACTGCTGCGGCAGGCCGGCGTGCAGAAACGTCATGCGCTCGCCGTCGGTCAAGGTGTATTGCACGCCGGTGCCGTCGACTTCCACCCGCAGATGGGCATCGCGCCAACGCACCCCGAAGCGATAGCTTTTCCATCCACCCGGCAACCGCGGCGCGAACGCGGGCTGGCCATCGATCACGCGCAGGCCGCCGAAACCCCAGGTCAGCGCCAGCCAGCTGCCGGCCATCGCAGCCATGTGCACGCCATGTGCCGCGTTGCCGTGCAGGTCGTCGAGATCGACCCGCAAGGTATCGAGAAAATAGTCGAAGGCCTTGTCCGCGTAACCCACTTCCGCCGCGATCACCGCGAACGTCGACGCCGACAGCGTGGAGTCGTGGATGGTGACGTCTTCGTAGTAGTCGAAATTGCGGCGTTTGGTACCGACATCGACCTGCTCGCCGGCAAGCATCAACGCAAGCAGCGTGTCCGCCTGTTTGCACACCTGGTGGCGATAGATGCTCAACGGGTGCATGCGCAGCAGCAGCGGCTGCTTGCCAGGCGTGTTCACGATGTTTTTCGGCAGGCGCGGTTTTTCGAGGAAGCCGTCGTCCTGCGGAAAGATGTCCAGTAACGCATCCACCGGCAGGTACATCGCCTCTGCCGCGCGTTGCCATTGGGCTGTCTCGTCGGCTTGCAGGCCGATGCGTGCGGCCAGCGCGGCGTAGTCGTCGGGGTGTGTCGTGGCCATCCATTGGGCGACGGCCGCAGCGTCGCGCAGATGCCGCTGGGCCATGCGATTGGTGTAATGGTTGTTGTCGACCAGCGCGGAGTACTCGTCCGGCCCGGTCACTTCATGGATGCAGAAGGCACCTTGCCGGCGCGGGCTGAAGTGGCCGACCTGGAGCCATATGCGTGCGGTTTCGAACAGCATCTCCGCGCCCTGCTCCAGCAGAAACGCCTCATCGCCGCTGGCATCGACATACAGCCGGATCGCCCACGCGATCGCGGCGTTGATGTGGTATTGCGCGGAGCCGCTGGGGAAATAGGCCGAGCACTCGTTGCCGCTGATCGTGCGCCATGCGTAGAGTGCGCCGCGCGGGTGATCCATCTCGCGCGCATGCAGCCGGGCACGCTCCAGTGTGCGGTAGCGGTAGACCAGCATGCTGCGCGCGAGTGCCGGTGCCGTCGTCGCCAGCACCGGCAGCATGAAAGCCTCGGCGTCCCAGAAGTAGTGGCCTTCGTAACCTTCGCCGGTCAAGCCTTTGGCCGCCGTGCTGCCGCTGCCGTCGCGTCCGCTGGACTGGAGCAGATGGAACAGGTTGAAGCGCAGCGCCTGTTCGATCGCCGGGTCCGCCTCGATGGCCAGGTCGGCCTCGCGCCAGAAGCGTTCGAGGGTGCGGACCTGACGGGCCAGCAGCGCCGGGTAACCGGCGGCCACAGCGCCTTCGAGGGTGTTCTCGACGGCGTCGAGCATGTTGCGATCGGATTCGTTACCGTCTGGCGATGACCACGCGTAGGCCACGTGTTTTTCCAGGGCGACATCTTCTCCCGGAGCCAGCGTGCCGGTGTAGGCCTGCACCACGCCGTGGGGCAGGTTCAGCGCATCGCGAAAATGCAGGCGGGAATCCAGCAGCCGATGCCGCTGTCCGCAGACCAGTCGAATGGCGCTGTTTGTGGTCTGCTGCTCCACCCAGGCGTGGGTTTCCCCGGCCTGTGCGTCGACCATGCGCAGACCGCCCTGCAAATGTGCGCCGATGCGCGGATCGCTGCCTTGTCCGGTGGCTCCGCGCGACGTGTCGATCTTCGACTCCAGGGTTATCGGACCGGCATAATCGATCGAGCGCACTTGATAGCGGATCGCCAGCAGGCCCGGTTCGTCCAGAGCCACAATGCGTTCGGCCTCGATCTGAAGCGTGGCGCCGCCGGGCGAACGCCAGCGCAGGCTGTGCCGGTAACAGCCGCTGCGCAGGTCCAGCACACGTTCGAACGCCTGCCATTCGCCCTGGCTCAATTGAACCGGCGTGTCACCCAGACGCAACTGGATGCGGGTGGCATCGGCGACCGGGACGCGCGTGTCGGTGTGGTGCGCCAGGCCCGGAAAACGTTCGTGGTAGTCGATCGGCGAGCGTTCCCATACGCCGGACAGGAAAGCGCCCTGACTGGCGCTGGGATCTTCTTCCAGATTGCCGCGTACCCCCAAGCTGCCGTTAGCCAGGGCAAACAGGCTTTCGTCCTGGGCGAAACCGGCGGGATCGCGTCCGCGGCGAACCAGTCGCCACGGATCGCTATCCGATTCCATGGGGGCGTTCACAGCCGCCGCAAGCGGCAGCAGTGCCTCTGGATTGACCACTCGACTCCCTCCCTCAGACTCTTTCGACGTGCCATGTCTGCTGCGATTTGCGGCATCCGGCAGCGGACTGGGGCGCAAGCATTGCAGCAAATGATACCGATAACAAGACATCGGTATCATTTGCTGCAACGCATCGTTGGCGCGTGGCGCCGAGCGCGCCAGCGGGATCCCGCTGGCGCCATTTGCTCAGGCGCTGCGAGTCGTCACGCATGACTTGAAAAAAAAATGCTCCAGTGCTGCAGGTGCGCAAAAAAATCATGCCCATCAATCGGTGCGCGGATTTTTTTTGTGCGGTGTCACCTGTACTCTCACGAGATAGATGCCATTCCCCGTCGTCAGTATCCGCAACCGAGGTCGGTCTTGAGCCGCAAAAGCAAAAAACCAGCCGCCGACGATGCCCGCCAGTCGAGCCTGACCATGGCCGATCTGGCGGATCTGGCCGGAATTTCCAAAATCACCGTTTCAAGAGCACTCAGCGATAGCCCGCTGGTCAACGCCACAACCCGCGAACGCATCCAGGCGCTTGCCCTCGAGCATGGCTACAAGCTCAATGTGAACGCACGCAACCTGCGCCTGCGCCGCAGCCACACGGTGGCGGTGATCGTGGAAATGAAGCCATCCACCGACCGCACCATGTTCGATCCCTATCCGCTGGTGCTGCTCGGCGGCATTTCGCAGGAATTGACGGCGGCGGGCTACAGCGTGCTGCTGACCACGCGACAAGGTGCCAGCGCTGCCGCGGTGCAGGGCGCCGATGGCCTGATCCTGCTTGGTCAGGGCGTGCATCAGGATGCGGTGCGACGGTTCGACAAGCTGGGTCTGCCGATGGTGGTGTGGGGTGCCGGTTCGGCAGGTGACTCGCATGTGGTGGTCGGCAGCGACAACCGGCTGGGCGGTGCCGTGGTGGCCGATCATTTCCTTGCGCTCGGGCGTCGTCGCCCGGTGTTCATCGGCAATCCCAGCCATCCTGAAATCTTCGCGCGACTGAACGGCTTCGTCGATGCGCTGGCCCGGCATGGCATCAAGCCCTTGCTGATGCGTCGGGACGAATTCACGCCGGACTCGGGCATGGATGCGGTGCACTCGCTGCATGCACGCAAGGTCGACTTCGATGCCATTTTCGCCTGCAGCGATTTGCTGGCGATGGGCGCGATCCGCGCCACGCTGGAGCTTGGTCGTTCCGTACCCGGCGATGTTTCGGTCGTCGGCTACGACGACATGCCGCTGGGGGCAAGCTTCATTCCGCCGCTGAGCTCGGTACGTCAGGATTGGCAGGAAGGCGGCACTCAGCTGGCACGCAAGGTGCTGGCGTTGATCCACGGGCAGCCGGTGAAATCGGAAACCTTGCCGGTCACGTTGATCGTGCGTTCGACTTGATGAGCTAGACCGCCGGCGCTTCCTCGCCGGTGGACTTGCCCTTGTGGGCCGGCGTCAGGATCAGGCGGAAGCAGCTGCCGCCGCCGGCGACACGGACATAATCGAGTGCCGCCTGGTTCGCTTCGCTCATCTGCCGCGCCAGGTAGAGGCCCAGCCCGGTGCCGTATTCGTGCGTGGTGTAGAACGGTTCGAAGATCTGCGCGGCGACCTTGGGCGCGATGCCGGGGCCGCGATCGATCACTTCCAGGATCGGCACGCCATGTTCGCCCTGCCGGGCAACCACCATGACCCGTGCCGGCTCGCCCGGCATGCGGCCGTAGCGCAGCGCATTCTGCACCAGGTTCCACACCACTTGCTGCAGTTGTTGCGGGTCGGCCATCGCCACGACTGGTTCGCTGCCGCTGGCGATGACCCGCAGCGAATCGGCGCCCAGATCATTGCCCTGGCTGTATTCCTCGACGAAATCCTGCGCCCAGTGACCCAGGTCCAGGGTCTCGGGCCGCGAGCGCTCGCGTCGCGACAGCTGCAGGATGTTCTCGATGATCTCGTTGAGCCGGATGCAGTGATTGTTGATGATCTCGACCATGCGCTGGTCGGTACTGTCCATGCTTTGGGACTCGGCCAGCAGCTGTGCCGAATAGCGGATCGCCGCCAGTGGATTGCGGATCTCGTGGGCGATCGAGGCGGACAGGCGGCCCAGCGAGGTGAGTGTGAGTTCCTCGGCTCGGCGCGACAGCAGCGAGGTGTCGTCCAGGAAGATCAGCACATGCGAGTCGTCGTTGGGCGCCAGGCGGCTGAAGCGCGGCACCACTTCGGGCACGCCGTCGGCGAGCTGGGTAGCGGTTTCGTCCAGCTTGCCGGAGGTCATCCAGTGATAAAGCCGGCGCGACAGCTCCGGCGCCAGTTGCCCGAGATCGCGCTGGTTGGCACCCGGGTTGCCCAGCAGCATCCAGGCCGATTCGTTGATCTGGTGGATGCGGTTGGCGTCATCGACCAGCAGCACGCCGGTCTTCATGCGGCGGATGATCAGCTCGTTGACCTGCGCCAGATTGGCCAGGTCGGTGCTGCGCTGCTCGGCCAGCGCCTCGGTGGCGCGCAACTGCCGGCCCAGCACATGGCACAAGGTGGTGCTGGCGAAATACGCCAGACCGAACAGGGCGGCTTCCAGCAGATCGCGATCGCCCGGGTTGTTGCCCCACTCGGTACCGACAAAAAGGTGTCCGAGCATGCCCAGCGTGGCCAGTGCGGCAAAGAAACTGGACAGCCGCAAGGGCAGGATCAACGCACCGGCGCTGAGGTTCACCGCCAGCATCATCGCGATGCCGATGCGTGCATCGTGCATGGCGGAAATCGTGAGCACGGCGGCGGCTATGTCCACCACCAGGGCGATCGAGACCGCCATGTTGGCGTAGGGCATGCTGCGGCGATTGAACAGCAGCGAGACCAGCGCAAACAGCAGGTACAGTCCGGTCACGCTGTGGGCAAAGTCGGCCGCCCCCAGCTCGGGCCAGCCCAGCCAGGCGGGACTGTAGGCGAGACCGACATAGACCAGCGCCTGCACCAGACGGAACGCGTTGAGGAACGACAGCTCGTGACGGATCGTCGCGACGCCGGATGCCGAACTGGAGAGTGATGCGGTGCTTGACACTTCGCGGGTCATCCGATGACGGTTCCGGATGAGTATAGAGCGGGCCGATCCGCCGTCTACCCGGGCAGCGGCGGAAGGTTGTCGGTCGGCAGCGATTCGCTGGAGCGGCATCCGTTGCAGGGGTTTCCAGCTTCGTGGACTCCCGTGGCGCCAGCCATCCCGGGATCTGGCATGGCCCGGCCGGGACCTTGCCCCGGTTGACTATCCGGGCATGACGGGCAGGGCTGCAGGGCAGAAAAATACGTCGCCCTTTTCATCGTGGCCCGCTTCCGCGAAAATGGCTGGCCGTATTGCGCGGTTTCGCCGGTTCCGGTGGCCGCGCACTGCATGCCGGCAGCGCGTTACTCCGCCGTCCGACCTTCCTGGCCTGCGCTAGAGACTTTACGCGTGCGGTCGCCACGTTTTTCCGTTCGCTCGAGGTATCGAATGAATTTCCACGAATACCAGGCCAAAGAATTGTTCGCGCAGTACGGCATCGCCGTTCCGCCGGGCAAGATCGCCAATTCCCCCGACGCCGCCGTCGATGTCGCCAAACACCTCGGTGGCACGCAGTGGATGGTCAAGGCGCAGATCCACGCAGGCGGCCGCGGCAAGGCTGGCGGCGTGAAGTTCTGCAAGAGCCTCGATGACGTTCACGCCGCCGCCAAGGGCATGCTGGGCACCCAGATGGAGACCTACCAGTCGGCCGGTCGTGCGCTGCCGGTGAACCTGGTGCTGGTCACCGATGCCACCAACATCGCCCGCGAGTTGTACCTGTCGATCCTGGTCGACCGCGATTCGAAGGCGATCTCGTTCATCGCCTCCAAGCACGGTGGCGTGGACATCGAGCAGGTCGCCAAGGAGACGCCCGAGGACATCCACACCATCGTGATCGATTTCGTCGAAGGGCTGCAGCCGTACCAGTGCCGCCAGCTCGGCTTCGCGATGGACCTGACCGCCAAGCAGGTCAACCAGCTGACCAGGATCATGCTGGGCCTGTACAAGCTGTTCAACGAGCAGGACCTGGCGCTGGTCGAGCTGAACCCGCTGGCGATCCTGGAAGACGGCAACCTGGCCGCGCTCGACGGCAAGGTCAACTCCGACGACAACGCCGAGTTCCGCCACCCGAACCTCGCCGCGATGCGCGACCTGAGCCAGGAAGACGCCGCCGAGGCCGCGGCCGTGCAGCACAACCTCAACTACGTGACGATGGACGGCACCATCGGCTGCATGGTCAACGGCGCCGGCCTGGCGATGGCCACCATGGATGTGATCAAGCTGGCGGGCGGCGAGCCGGCCAACTTCCTCGACGTCGGCGGCGGTGCCACCAAGGAGCGGGTGACCGAGGCGTTCAAGCTGATCCTGTCCTCGGACAAGGTGCGCTGCATCCTGGTCAACATCTTCGGTGGCATCGTGCGCTGCGACCTGATCGCCGAGGGCATCATCGCCGCGGTGAAGGAAGTGGGCCTGACCATTCCGGTGGTGGTGCGCCTGCAGGGCACCAACGTGGAGCTGGGCCGCGAGCTGCTGGCCAACTCCGGCCTGGCGATCACGCCAGCCGACGATCTCAACGACGCGGCGCGCAAAGCCGTGGCCGCCGCCCAATAATCATCCGGTAGGAGCCCGCTTGCGGGCGATGCTCTTGGCTCTGATGCCACATCAAGGCAAAAGGCATCGCCCGCAAGCGGGCTCCTACACGAGCACAGGACATAACTCATGAGCGTTCTAGTCAACAAGAACACCAAGGTGATCGTGCAGGGCTTCACCGGCCAGCAGGGCACCTTCCACGCCGAACAGGCGATCGACTACGGCACCAAGGTGGTGGGCGGCGTCACGCCGGGCAAGGGCGGCAGCGAGCACATCGGCCTGCCGGTCTTCAACAGCATGTCCGAAGCGGTCTTCGAGACCGGTGCCGACGCGTCGGTGATCTTCGTGCCGCCACCGTTCGCAGCCGATTCCATTCTGGAAGCGATCGACGCCGGCATCCGCGTGATCGTGGCGATCACCGAGGGCATTCCGGTACTGGACATGCTGCGCGTGAAGAACGTGCTGCAGCAGCATCCGGAAACCGTGCTGATCGGGCCGAACTGCCCCGGCATCATCACCCCGGGCGAGTGCAAGATCGGCATCATGCCGGGCCACATCCACATGCCGGGCAAGGTTGCCATCGTGTCGCGTTCGGGCACGTTGACCTATGAGGCCGTGTTTCAGACCACCAACGAGGGCCTGGGCCAGAGCACGGTCATCGGCATCGGCGGCGATCCGATCAACGGGCTGAGCTTCATCGACTGCCTCAAGCTGTTTCAGGACGATCCGCAAACCGAGGGCATCATCATGGTCGGCGAGATCGGCGGCAGCGCCGAGGAAGACGCCGCCGAGTTCATCGGCGAGTACGTGACCAAGCCGGTAGTGTCGTTCATTGCCGGTGCTTCGGCCCCGGCCGGCAAGCGGATGGGTCATGCCGGCGCGATCATCTCCGGCGGCAAGGGTACTGCCGCGGCGAAGTTTGCCGCGCTGGAGAAGGCCGGCGTCACCA